>Ga0247765_1000300_pt1 | contig 39981 bp, 33 predicted proteins | sample UWRJL106311C6_FD_179949 | JGI IMG/M metagenome (GOLD analysis project Ga0247765, IMG submission 179949) | Plant litter microbial communities from Arlington Agricultural Research Station in Wisconsin, United States - UWRJ-L106-311C-6 | ecosystem: Environmental > Terrestrial > Plant litter >... | reverse complement strand
CCCCCACCCCCCCCCCCCTCCCTTTTTTTTTTCTGGTTCTAACTCCCGTCCCAGATGCATTGCCATCTCCCATTCATCCCCCTCCGCCACCGACCACTGGGTCATCTCCATCGGCGGCGAATGGGAAGTCTCTGTTCTTGTCGATGAATATCGCGTGCTATATCGCCAGTGGGGGCTAGGCGAGGCACGCTCAGCTTGGTATAACGTCAACCCCCGTGCGCTGTACCGTGCGTACCGGCTCGGGAAGGATGAAGGCATCTGGGGGACGGGCGTCGAGCAAAGGGATCAGACTGGCAGTTGGTATCAGGTGGGGGGTGCGTTTGCTGTGGATGCAGGAGGCATGATAAGGTGGTACGTATGTTTTTTTTGTTTGTGTTTCTCGCTTTCGTCCTCCTCATTCTGTTGTGGATTCCATGATTATTTTATTGTTGGTCCTTCCTTTTCATCTGGGGGTTTCTTAGTTCCCCTTTCTTTCTTTTCTCTTGTCCCCATTTGCGTTTTGTATCAACACCCTACCCCTATTTTCCCCGGTCGTTGTTGTCCTGGTCTCCCTTAACCTTGTTCATCTCTTCAGTTGACAATCTGCCTCCTTTTTCTCAGTCTTGTCCCCAGGTTCAGCTTTCTTGCTCTCGCCGCGTTCCTCTCCTCCTTCCGATTTGCAAGAATTCCTTAGACGACTTGTATTTTCCTTCTTCCTCCTCCCCCTCCTCCCCCTTCTCCTCGTTCTCCTCGTTCTCCTCGTTCTCCTCGTTCTCCTCCTTCGCCCACTCTCTAGCCTCGCACATTCATCGAAATCTCGACTCGTAGTGTATTAGAACTAACTGACAGACCCAGGGTTAAAATATCCAACTCGGCAGATGATCTGCCCGACCTCAACGATGCCGTCAAGGCACTGGCACGATCCAAGGTAGGCCTGGCCTAGTATGAGGTCTCCTTGTGTTCCGAATAGGACGTCGTTTCACTTTCCAACACTATATTCCGTGCGTTCATGGACCTGTTGTTGATCTCGACAACGGTAATTCATCAAATCAACATTGTCTCCTCATCTCACCGCTTGTTACATGCTGCAACTTCAATATGTCCCCTCCCCCGATACCTTACATGACTGCCCACATTACATTATGACAAGCATCAGAGCTGGCTTATAAATGCGCAAAAACGTCCTCAACTGAACCAGCCACTCTCTTCGCAATCTCGACAATCAGCTTGCGTGGAATGTCATACGCAGGCATGACCATGATATGATCACCTCTCCCATTTCCAGCACAACCTTGACTGTGGTAAACCAGTACGTGAAAATCCCTCATTGCCTTTTTAAAAACCCGAAGGGATATCTGCAGTTCCGGGTCAAACGGTTCCTTGGTGTCCTTGTCTTTGACAAACTCGATGCCCCAGAACAAGCCGCGACCTCGGATATTACCCACGTTTGGGTGTTTCTCAAGTCGCTCCTTAAGAAGTCGCTCGAGTAATACACCCTGGGTTTGTATGTTGGAAAGTAGGCCTTCTTGCTGGACAATCTTTTGCACTTGGAGAGCAGCCGCTGCGACGATGGGGTGGTTTTGGTATGTGTGTCCATGTGTAAACGCTTTGTCTTGACTTTCCATGAGATTGGCCACCTTCGATCCCACCAATAGTGCCGAGGCGGGCTGGTATCCGCCAGCAAATCCCTTTGCGATGGTCTGAAGGTCAGGCACGATATTTTCTTGTTGCCAAGCGTGCAGCGTACCTGTGCGGCCCATGCCGCACATGACCTCATCCAAGACCAGCAGGGCACCGTGTCGCTCACAAATCCGCTTCATGGCAAAAAAGTATCCGGGAACCGGTGGGACACAGCCGAGGGCAGCACCGACAACAGGCTCCAGGATGACGGCTGTGACCGTGTCCGGCCCGAGCCGCTGGAACGTGTCCTCCAGCTCCGCAGCCTTGCGGGCAACAAAATCAGCATCGGATTCGCCACTGAGACGTTGGCGGTACGGATTACAGGCCGGAATCTTGTGGAACTGGGGGACCAGAATCGGCTCGAAGGGCCCACGCCGCACAACGTGGCCTGACGCTGAGAGTGAACCGACCGTTGTTCCATGATAGGACTCCCACCGCGCGATGAAGTTTATTCGCTGTGGCTCTCCCTTCCACACGAAGTACTCTCTGCTTAGCTTCAGGGCTGCCTCGACGGCTTCGGATCCTGCACTGATATTAGCACCCGGAAACCGAGGCTAGTCAGCCGTGCTTACCGGAGCACATCAGATACACCTTCTGCATCTCACCACCAGTGCTAGCGATGAGCCAGTCAGAAAGTTCCTGGGCTGGCGAGGACTTAAAGTGTGCGTATGAGGCGTAGGAGCACAGTTTCATCTGAGCCGTGGCTGCCTTGACAACTTCATTTCGACCGTGGCCTACACAGGCAACACCAGCACCGCCGCATGCGTCCAGGATCTTTGGGCCGTCGTCGGGATACCAGTAGTGGCCCTTGGCCTTGATGAGAACTGAGAGCCCGTCAGGAATGGCCTTTGACTGATGGTCCGAAAGTGTCTCCGAACTGCTGGCGGCTTCGGCCTTACCGGGAAGGCGCGCCGAGGCAGGCGGGGAGAGACGTGGGGAGGAGGAGAAGAACTGCCCCATGGCTAAGACCTGGAACAAATTATGTACCACCAGGGAGAAAGGTAATGTCTACCGAAAGTTTTGCCTTGTCGATGGCAGATACGAACAAGAGAGGACGCGATGCTCATTTTTATAGCTTCGACAACAGAAGAAATCACAAGTTCCCAAAAGTCTCGTCCTGAGAGCACCGATCAGCTGCCGGTGCCCCCCGCCCCCCTCCATCCTTCCCACGTCGACGGACGGAAGGCACTGCGCAAGATACCTCGAGACGTGCCATGACGCAAGGCGAGGGGAGGGGACGGGAGGCGACGGGAGGGGTGGGATGTGGAAAATAACGGAAAGAAAATGGGACGACTGCTGCTGCGGCTCGCTAAGAAGGGAGATCCGTTCTTTGGAAGGAGCAGCGCGGCATGTCGTGGTTCCTAGAAGGGGAAGGCGCCACGGGGTACAGCGATATTGCGCCGTGAGAAACACGAGCTGAGAAGGCACTTGCGCCTTCGCACCTTCCCGCCGGCGAGATGTGAGATGGCACAAATTCTGGCTTTGAGTCCAACTCTGAGGGGGGGGGACTTCCACATCTGCATCCGCTACCCTTTTCCATCCCGCAGAGAACTCGGGACGAAAACAGAAACAGGCCAGCTTGGGCACCCAACCACAAATCGTGGCAGTCCTCCATATACCATCTCGTATTCCACTGTCCAATCTCTTTGCTCCATTTTGCCGGCAACTGACATGAACAGAGGTTTAGGCGAGGAACAAAACAAGAATCGAACTTCTGAAGGGAAAACCGCGGACGCATCTTGCCCCAAGAGTAGCCAACCATAACTCTCTCTTCGCTCAACCGGGTGTCGGATGACCGGTCGTAGCCATAACACAACGCACGGAAAGCGGCATGGCAATACGCGCAGAGAGAGAAAAACAGCTAAGTCCTGTCAAAGTTGACAGACTGTCAGGGAAGCAGGGGCTAGCGGACTCACCCAGCACACAACCTTCAGAGATTGCGCACTGCCGAGTCATGATGCGGCCCTGCCACAACGTGACCATGTGGTGGCAACCTATAGATCTTCTGCGTATGGTGGGGTGCGAGAATAAAAACTTCCGTGGGCGAACCATTGTGTCGGGTCGATTGTCGCGCCGTCTTGTTTTGCGCCGCTTGACTGAACAAGGAGTGCAAAGGCGCAACTGTACCGCATCGAAGGAGCCACCATCACTCACCAGTCTTTGCAGTCCAAACCGAGTCGGGAGCTTGATAGCCGCCTCTGATACCGTCCGAGGTGCGGTCCCTTGTCTCCCTTGGTAGCGATAGCTACTTCTCGGCCTAAGTACGGGAAGGGGTGCTCTGCTCGTCAAGCACACCGCTGTAGCAGCATCATCTCAGTCAGCACCTGGTGGGAAGCCGGGGTCTTTGGGGGTCAGGCAGTGGGCGCCATCACGAGAGTACTGCGCATAGCGCGGACGCGCACAAATTGGACGGGCGGATAAGCAACCAGGCCTAACCACGGATGGGCTACATGATCAATGGCCTCCCACGCGACATCCGCAAGCCTCCCGCAGAGGGTATGACAGATGTGTGTATCCTGTCGGCGGTGTCCTGTTGTGTTGTTGTGGCCAGCGAGGTACTCGGTGGACATGCGGCGCTTCCGCGGTGATTCCTCTACAAGAAATCAGAAGGGCGCACGGCCGAGTGTGAGGAAGGACAAAACAATAGAAGGTCGGGACTAAGTATTCCCAAGTTCGTACCGCAGATGATTCCTCAGCCAACATGTCGAGCATAGAGGCTGGTCACTCGACTCCACACTCCGGAGGCGGAAGCGCTACCGGCAGTCGTCCCATCTTTTCTCTCATCTTCCGGCATACGCTCCACCCTTCACCTCATCGCACAGTCGAAGTACTTGCCCAAGTCTGCATCGTTTCGCCTCAGAAGTGATGATCCCTGGATTTGAGAGAATTGGATGCTGCATTCCTACCCAATGGGAAGCACTATCCCGATGCCGAGGCCCGACGCCGAACAGGCCGGTAGTGAACACGAGCGGGAGAGTAGCCGTTCTCTTCGAGCCGTCAGTTGCCGCTTCGCCCGCCCTCCTCCGAAACATGTTCAGATTGAGGGCACGAGACAGATATCAACAACTGCCGAGGGAGAACACGGCACAAAAATAATTTTTGTCCACCCTTCATCCATCCACCCCATCCCACAGTCTGTCGCGCCACGTCGCTGCTGCACTGTGGTTACAATCGGGCGGTGCGATGCTCCTTTTTCGGCATCTTGGTGAACAAACTTTCCAGGGGAGAGGGGCTGTATGCCGAGTTTCCAGTTTCCGCCGAACGGGCCGAAGCATATGGCCCCACCCTATTCCCCCTCAGAGTCGTCTCGACACATGCTATTTCTCATGTGTGGACCTCGCCTTGCTTGCACCACTCCGTTCTTCTCATTTGGTTCCTGGCGCTGATCACTCTACAGTCAGTCAGGCTGACTTGCTGCCTGCTTCGGGGATCAGACCGCCGTGCATGTTTCGGGGCACCCCAATCAAGCCTGCAAAGCCCGTCAGTGCCTGTTTTAGGAACGGTCCAGACCTAGATCGACCTATTCTGGATGCGATTAGAGGCGATGAACACTTAGCGATGCCCGATGCCCGCTGACTTCTCAGACTTGCAGCTTGCTTGCGACCCGTCGGTCATTGGCCGGAGCCTTCGGCCCCGTCACACCCGTCGCTTGGCTTAGTTTTGTGCACCTGCACCTCTTGTCACATACTGCATAACTAGTTACAGGTGCTCTGAAAGTAGGACGGTGCTCGAGACAGTTTGTTGGAGAAGACGGGCAAATCAGGTTGTGGAATCCCATATGGAGGTGAGACCGACGGTGGGCATCGAGTTACGTAGCGAGTCAGGTAGCCATCCAGCATGCCATGTCCATGATCTGTGCGTCACCGCATCTCCACCAACTGCATTTGTATGTTTCCTGCTTCTATGGAACATGCCCTCAGGTTTGCCAAAGACCCTCCCCATAGATTCCTCATCCGATAAGTGAGCTGTCCAATGTTTCTGGATTTCTCTCACTCTTATTCACATGCTGACATACGAAGTACTGTTCGTGTAATGCCTCCCGTCACGTCTTAGGGATACATTACACGCATCTGCTCGGCCACCAAAAGCTTGCATCACATTGCTTGTATTGCATCGCATTGTATTCCTTCGTCTTTCCCTTCCTTTCCCTTTCGTATGCCCAGGCCTCGCGAGAACTCCAGGCAAGTACGTGCCATACCATACCAGATCATGTTGTATTATTACAACAACAACAACAACAACAACAACAACAACAACAGCATCTAAGCTGTAAAGCAGTTCTGGTTACAATCAGTGAACCCGTGTTTCTCCCTTTCCGATTAAGGGGGTGCCTACGTTGCATTGCCTTGCCCTTCACCTCCACTCCAGTCAAAAAAAAAAGCCACCTAAAATGTGTACATTGTTGCCTCTAGGAACAGAAGATTCCCCATTTATCCGGGCACACCAATGTTGAGTAAACATGTGCATGAACGGTGAGTTTGCTTTCTAGATGATAAAACCCTCCAAAACCACCAGGGCTGCGTTCCTTTACCAGCCCAGGTACACAGGAGGTCATGGTGGCTGCAAAAAAGAATGATAAAGTACCAAGCGCCCATCTGCGTCCGGCTGCCGATGTAGGGGGAGGAGATGGGAGATTAGATGCTGGAGCAGATTTATACCGTTCCGGTAGGGTCTGTTTCTCTTGAGTTGCAGCGTTTCAAAAGCAGCGTAATAAAAATGCTGCTTCCGGGTTGGCACCAAAAAGGACAGCTCAAAAGCGTATGAAGGGGGTATATTGGCCGATTGGAAAGGAGTTGACCAGCGGGATGATAATAATGCTTGAATAGAATCGAAGAGGGCGGAGCGGTGCAACAGTTAGAGGTTGGGGACCGGTGCTGGGGCACCCAAGTTGCCATTGGATGCAGGCTGGACTTGTTTTCCTTGCCCGACTGGGGCATGGAAACTCCCGATGCTTTGGAACCCTCTGAGGAACAGTCAGCGAGCCAGAGGAGAGAGCGTGTGTTGGGTGGGGAAAACGTACTTGGTCAGGTCAAAGCCCGGGTCTTCTTCCAGCTCGACTGGGCTTGGGGGCTCTTCCGCTGCGACGCGGTTCGGCCGAGTCGGACTCGCGATTGGCGACTTGCTCGGCCGGGGTGGGGGACTGCTGCTCTGGGGTGGCAGTTGCCCCAGCAGCTTGGAGGGGCTTAGGTCGAGCTGGGCAGGCTTTAGCGGCGTACTTCCATAGTCGGCGTACTTCCAGAATGGTGCAGGTGAGCTCGTCGGCATATGTTGGCTCGGCCGTTGAGCAGTGCTTGGGGGAGCGAGCTTGGGGTGAACTCGATGTGGTGCCGGCGTAACGAAAGACGCACCGTCTTCTTGCAAGTACGACGACGTCAGCGTCGGCGATCCAGGCGCATTTTCAACCATTCCCAATGTGCTCGACGTGTTCGGTTTCCGGAGACGCGGCAGAGGACTGCCATCAGCACCAAACGACCCGGGCTCGTCCGGAAGTGGTTTGCGACCGCCCCGGACAGGAGTCAACAAGGACTCGCGAAGCGCCGTTCGCGGCTGCGGAGATCCGGAGGGCGAGACTTTTCGTCGGTTGCGCTGCATGAGATCCCTAGCAGCGATGTCGTTGGGACCTGTGTTGATGTAACTCAGTTGGCTTGGTGAAGAAGGAGCCGAAGAACCCCGGTGACCACCTCGACCACCTCTGTAGGCATTGTGGATCATCTCGTCTCGGCTCTCGGCAACTAGCTGCCACTTCATCCCCTTGCCGGGCTCGTCGCTGGATCTCGCCACCTTCTCGAAGGCCTTATTGAGAGACAGGTTGTGTCGAATCGAGTTCTGCAAGGTTATCAGCCATAGGCTTCTCCAAGCCGCTGGCCGGGTTGACTTACCTGCCATCCGCTTGGGGCCTGATTCCTGTAGTATGAGTAGTTTGAGAGAATGAAGTTGTAGATTCCAGCCAGGTTGAGTTTCTCTTCGTTTGTAGATATGATGGCCTGCGTGATCATCTGCGCATAACTAAATTGGGGCTTGACCTGTTTATTTTCGTCTTTGCTCAAGTCCAGGTCATGCTGAATGCCTGATGCTACCAAACCTGGGCCGGAATGATGAGGTGTGGCGTGCAGACCGGACATTCGAGCTCTGACAGAAGGGGGTGTGCCGGGGCGCTTGTAGTCCGGGGGTGCTGGGGCCAAGGACCGCCCAAGACCCAAACCTTTTTGTGACCGGCCAGGGCTGGAACCTATGCCAAAGCTGTCTCCAGCGGCTGAACCGGGGTGAATCAAACGCGAAACTTCAGACGCAACCTTCTGAGCTAGGTTTGCCCGTTCAAGGTACTGTCTCTGGACGTGGAGAGGGCTCAACTCGGTAGGGAGCACGAACATCATCTCGACGCCACCAATCTCCATGACATCGCCACTGCTGAGGGATCCTGATTCGTTCTGTCGCCACGATTGACCATTGACCTTCAGCGCATTCCGGCCTTTGACCCTAAGCCACCATTTGGCTTCATTTCCGTTGAAGAAGATGCTCGCATGCTCCCGGGATACAATCTTGCTAGGCCCCAAATCGATGTGCACCGCCGATGCGTCCTCGTCATCGTCGTGGTTGACGCTTTGCTCGAGACGACGTTGGGTTGGCTCTGAGCCGCGGCCGATATTGACAACGAGCTTGGTAACATAATAGGTCCAGTCCTGAGCGGCGATTTTCGCGTAGGCTTTCACACCCTCTTTGTTGGACTCGTGGATGCTGTTGGAGTGGTCGCGGCTGGCTTGAACAGGAGTCTCGGGCGCGGTGAGATGCTGCGTTACTCGCGTCACAATCTGGTCGTCGTCATCTGGATTGACGGTGGTCTGATCTGGTTGTAGCGACGAATCTCCCTCCTCAGTTGGCTCCGAAGGCGGATCTTCAGTCTGCGAGCCAGGGATAGCGGTGTTAGCCACCATTCATCAAGATAGCTGTCGACAGTGGCGCCAGCTAGTTGCGCGCAGTTCGCGACATGACATAAGTCGCGACGCAACTCAGCGCAACCCCCGCGCGGTAATAGGTTAATCCTCACCTTCTTCCGTCGTTTCGAGGGGCGGGAGGGCGACGAGTCCTCGACGACGGCGTCATTGTGCACCTCCCGACGGGCGCGTTGGGCGCGCTTCCTAGGCGAGACCATGTTTTGCCAATAAGGATATGAATACGGATGCGCTAGGTCATGGAGTCGCAGGAGCCGACCACTAAAAGTGGTGAGGGTAGAGGTTGATTGATTGATCGGCCGGCGACAGCGTGAAGGAAGGGAGGGGGGGGGGAAGGGTAAGAAGGATATGGTGGATTTGGATCCGAATTGAGAATGCCGCAGATGCCGTTTCGTGTGCGGAAACGATTGCGACAAGGCCAACGGGGGTTGATTTCTGCGCGTAGCCCCGACCCGGCGGCGATTTGTTTTTTTATGGCTGTGGGAGGATAGTCCTTAGGGAAACAATGTCTAGCTAAATATTTGCTTCGACAAAGTCAGAGAAAAGCTGGGCCGACTTTTAAGCTTTGAGTAAAGGCGAAAGCTGGCAGTTCTACAGCATTTGTCGTAAACTCGAGAAGGCTGGGGGAGTGGATGATTGATTGTTTAATTGACCACACGAGTCTCTCCGCAAATCTTAGGTTTTTCGCGTCGACGACTCAAAGGCACGCGAGACAAGCGTAGGTGGAGACTGGCCAATCACAGCGCCCAAGATGCAAGAAATAGTGGGCATTAGTGGGGTATTGGCGTGTGGCGCACTGTCCAGTTCTCGAGCTCTCTGCTTCCAACAAAGGGAGCGAAGGTCGAGACCGAGACGCCCTTTCCAATCCGGCACTCTGGGAGGAATAACGAAACCGGTGGCGGATGCGGAGGCCTTAAAAGCCTTGGTGCCTCTAACTATTAGTCCACTGCAAACGCCGTTCTGACAGCTTTGAGGGAGGAAGCTGTACTTCTGACGGACGCAAACAAAAGGAGTGGACCGCAAGTTTGCACCTCAAGCTCGGAATCGACGCCTGATTGCAGTACCACCAAAAATTGTCGGGGCTCTCGATGGCTAGCTCTCCACCTAGCAAAATAAGTTACAAGAGGGTTCAAGTTTGTTGACACGGTGATTTAAAAAACCAGCCACAGTTTGAAGAAGCCCCACTCAAAAAAAAAAAAAAAAAACCACTATGTAGGTCCGAGCCGGTTCCGTGATGAGCCGGGACCGAGCCGGCGCGAACGTGCCTCTGACACAGAAATCGTCAATAATCCTTTTCTCTCTACGGTTTTAGTTTAGACATTAGGCATCACGTCCGTTTACCTCTAGAGAACGCTGAATGGCCTTTGCAGGCGACATCACCGCCACGCCCATTCTCCGTCATTCCTACATATACAGCTTGAAGCATCTGCCAGCTCCTGTCACTCCCGAACGCCGGGTTGCTTGAAACCCCACAATCAACCGCCTACCTTCTTTCTTTACCTCAATATCATCTTGGCATCCTCTTCGCCCTGGTTGATAACATCGTCTAGTTTCCACCTTGGGGGTTTGATCACACCTTCCAGCCCATTGGCTTTACGCCACTCTTGCTCCATCTCGGGACTAACACCCGCAGGCAATGGCTCCAGCCCACCTGCCACACCCGTTGAGAACTTCAACTGCAGGATGTCGCCAACCTCGTCGCATGCAGCTAGAAGGCGATCCAGATCTTCCTTATTGTGCGCAGATGAGATGCAGAATCGGGCGCGTGAGCTGATCAGGGGCGTAGCGGGGTAACCAACAACCACAACAGAGATCCTACGCTTCAACATCTCGTGGCTGAAGGCAGATATTTTAGCGGGGTGATACAGCATGATGGGGATAATCGGGGAGTCATCATGACCGGCAACAATAAAACCGAGGCGCTTGAGTCCGAGGCGAAGGTAGCGGGAGTTGAACGCAATACGCTGAAGACGCTCCTCTCCCTGACCGGGGGCAAGTTCTCCTGTGATTATTCGAAGGGACGAGAGAATCTGCATCAGAACCGAAGGGGCAGGTGACTCTCCGAGAATCGTAGCGGCATTGGTGCTCTTAAGCTTGTCGATAGTGTGCTTTTCCGCGGCAACGTAGCCACCGTTGGCGCCAAAAGACTTGGTCAGAGTTCCCATGAGAATGTCCACCTCAGCCGGGTCAACGCCAAAGTAGTCGCAAACACCACGCCCCCTGGGTCCGAGAGCTCCAATGCTGTGGGCCTCGTCAACGTAGAGGAAGAACTTGTACTTCTTCTTCAGCGCGAGAACGCCAGGCAAATCTACCATCGTTCCTTCCATAGAATACAGGCCCTCAACAGCAACGAGAATCTTCTTCCACGGGCGATGAGTGCGTGGCTGTCCCTGAGAGATGGCTTCGCGGAGTTTCGTTTCCAGATCCTCCATGTTATTGTGCTTGAAAGACCGGATAACAGCGCCTGAGAGACGAGCACCAATCCGAATAGAAGCATGGTTGAGCTCGTCCGAGATAAGAAGACAACCCTTCGATACAAGGGCGGGGAAAGAACCGGCGTTAGTGACGAATCCCATCGAAAATACCATAGCGGCCGGCTTTCCAACAAAGTTGGCAATTTCACGCTCGACTTCAAGGGCCAAGTCCGAGGTGCCAGCGTCGGCGCGTGGGCTACAGCTGGTGAGGCCGTACTTTCGAACACAGTCCTCCACAGCGTCGGCGCAGGGACCTTCGGATTGGGCGAAGCCGAGATAGTTGTACGAGCTCATGTTCAGTGTCTCGGTGAAAGTACCGGTGTATTTGTAAGTCCGGTTGAAATCATCCGATTTGCGGTCAATTAACGTGATAAACCGGCCAGGCACACCCGTGGTTGGTCTGGCGAAGCAGTCGTCAATACGCATCTTCAGCCTCCTGACGTAGAAGTTGTCGAAGTCATCGTTAAGAGGGGCATATCCATTGGAGGCCTTGAGTGACTGGTAGTGCTTCTTGTTCCCAAAGCGCTTACCGAAGAAGTCACGGGCGTGGCCGAAGAAGATGAGAATCAGGTAGCTGAGGTATGTGGTCAGGACATAAAAATATGGCGGTTCGTCTTCCACTGGAGCCTCGAGCGGCTTGCCCTGATGGGCGCTTACGTAGAGGTGGCGTCGGCTAAGAAGAGGGCCGAATTGGGCTTCCGCCCGCTCTCGTTTCCTCGCTTCATCGGCCGAAGGGGGTTGGAAGAGAGTCGTAGGCGGCTCGTCACTATTGGGCTCTCCTGCAGTGGCGGTCGAGAGGGAAATGGTCGGCAGAGGAATGGTAGCAGGGGATATGCTCTGCGGTTGGTTTCGCATGGCCAGGAGAGATTGCTGAGCCGACAGGAGCTCCTTGGACTTGGGAGAAGAAAAGAACTGGGTAAGGCGGTTGGTCCGGGACTGAGAAGGCCGTCGTTCGCTTGCCCGCTCAGACTGAGGCATGGCGGACGTGGAGGAGAAAGGATTGGAGAGCTTTCGGGGCATTTCTGGGTCTCTGAACGCGTCTTGACAACGGAGGCGATTCGGCTCTGGGGGCTTCACCGCTTATCAGGGAAGAGCTATTCGCGATTTATGGCACCAATTGATGCTGAGGGTTGGAGGTGGTCAGCACGGTTGGTGAATGGAAGGATCTGAGCCCAATTGAGGTGAGGCAAGCCGATTGCGTGCCTCCATCGCGACTGCAGCGAGTTTGGATGCAGTCAAGTTGCACAGTCCTCAGTTTGTGACTGGCTTGCAGGCGTCACCACCCGTTTGCGGTTGTTGCAGCAGTGACCGATTGACAGGCGTCTCTTTTCCAGCCCAGCCACAACGGGAGTCGCCAACCACCGAGACATGCAGCGCAGCGAAACGTGGAAGGAAAGGAAGAAAAAAAAGTACTCACGCTCGCTCGGATTTCCCGCAAAAGAGAGACGAAGTGAATCGCTCGGTCGCCAAGTGGAGAGGCTACGGTGCTGGCAGCTCTCGGGACGAACAGGAGGCGCGACTCGAACCTCCTGAGCACAAGGGGTCGGACTGGTTCGGTTCGGTTTGTCGTCGACAGAGTTCGGTCGTTGTCGCCCAGAGATCTGCGCAGCTGCCCACAAACTCTGGCGTGCGGGAAGTCAAGAATGCATGGATCGCTTCCCGAAATCTGGAGCACCAGAGACAAGAAGACAAAAGAGGAAGAGAGGGTGGAGGACGTCTTCTATCTCAGATAAAAAAGGAACGGGCGCCCTCGCGAAATTGTGTCACTGATGGGGGGCTAAGACGCTTGCATCGCTCCGTAGGCCGTAGCCACACGGTAAATTGGCCTCGCCCCTGGTTTGTAACCCCTGTTAATGAGAGAGCCCTGCGAAGTTCCCGCTGCCGAGAGCTCCGGTCCAGTGCCCAGATCATGACATCGCTGTCGCTGCATCCTCCTCCTAATCGAGCAGGCTACTCTCGCCCTTGTATTCTTGACATAAAATCCTTCACGCCCGACTGTAAGGCCTCGTTCATCGCATGCTTTGCGCGTGTGAGAGGCATCGGCACTTGAAAACAAGCCGCGAACCTGGAAAAATTGTTCATGGGCCGGGTCGACACTGGGCCTGCCAATCACCAACCAGCCCTTGTGGTGATCCGTTGGTTCTCATCCAAAATGGGGATGGACCCATCTCGCAGGCTCCACGGAAATTTCACCGCAGTGTCAGGCAGCTTTGGCGAACCCCTCGAAAGATGAGAAGGTTAGACGAACGCGAAATCTTTGCAAGGTGCATCTTGTGCCATCTGGTGTTGAGACGTGATAGTGGCGTGATCCCTTCGCCGCCGCAACGGTTTCCCGTGGCTCATACCCCTAGCCTATCCCACCGGAAGTTGGAACAGCGATGTTCGGTAGCGCTGTTTTCTGCGGATTCCTCGGTGATTTGAAGAGCCCGGATGGCCAGTGCTGACTGTCCCATCTCTGCTGCGTGCTTAGTCTAGGCAACTAGGTAAGCCGACCTTTTCAAGGGCCCTTTGGGGGGGGGGGGGGGCAGCTGGCGAGATACCGAACAGCCTATCTATCGAAGGGGGAGCACAAGTTCCAGATTGACAAGAGCGATTCCCAGTTTCGCTTCTGGAACTTAGCGGGGCTGTACCTGCAGACTCCGCACCTCCTTGTGACCCAGACCCAGACCCGTCGCTCGCTCTTGCCTCGATCTTGAAGAAAACGTGGGATGTCGTCCCCACGATGGAATGGGGTGCCGTGAAGAAAAGTTTCTTTCATTGGTGTCCGTTGCAGTCCCGTGCAGTCTGCACCTTGGCTGCGTTCGGAGATTTTTTTGGGGGGTTTTTTTTTTTGGCTATGGATAGCAAACGTCAGCACAGATATTTGTAGAAACGGCGGGCGATCCCCATCGGGAGGTGGAAAATCGGTCATGAACCTCGGGCAATAAACCCTGACTGACAGCTGGAGAGCCGAAAGCCGCGCTGCGATCCAGAACACTGGACCACCCCGAAGGTTTCTGCTAGTCTTGTAGCTCCTCCAAGTTCCCCTGAACGCCCTCCGGGCTCGGAATCGCTGTCGCTGCGAACCCCCATGAAAACTATTGTGGTGATTCATTCATCACCACATCGTCCGGTAACTTTTGGCCGCCCCCCCCCGGATTGTAACACAGATTTACATTTCTGTTCAGCAACCATTAAAATGGCGGCCCTTGAGCTCTGGAGACATGAGACGCCCAAATCTACACAAATGTGGAGGTTTTTGCAGCACCTCAACACTAAATACGGCCTCGACCTGAGCGACTACCCCACTCTATATAGGTGGTCTGTTGATAATGTTGCTGTGTTCTGGGAAGAAGTCTGGGATTTTGCTGGGATCAAGGCCTCGAGGAGGTTCGATCAGGTGTTTACTCTCCTTGAACGCTCCCTCCCAATACTGTTATTGACAAAAATCGCCAGGTTCTGGCCCCTGAAGCACCCATGTATCCCAGGCCCGACTTTTATTCCGGAGCCCTTCTCAACTTTGCAGAGAACCTTCTGTTCCCCGCGAATGTAGAGGTCGATGAGTCTGCAATTGCCGTCATCACGGCAACTGAGGATGAGAAGACGCTGACCGAGACAACATGGGCCGAGCTTCGAGAGCAGGTGCGCCGCTGTACCAATGCCATGCGGGATGCGGGAGTTAAGGAGAACAGTATCGTGGCTGGCTTCGTTGCCAATCATATAACAGCTCTTGTCGCGATCTTGAGTAGCGCTGCACTTGGGGCCATCTGGACCGGTATCAGCCCCGACAGCGGTGTCAGCGCAGTGTTGGACAGGCTGGTACAGATCAGTCCCCAGGTTCTCCTTGCCGACAACGCAACGCTATATAATGGCAAGCAATGGCCGTGCACTGAGAAGACCATCGAAATCGTCAGGGCCCTGAAGGGAAACGGCCTGAAGCTCGCTGTGATCATCAGAGGTCTTGAGAATGTGGGCCTGGGTTTAGATGTGCTTCAGGCGACAGGGGTCGCGGCGGTTGCCTTCGATAGCTGGCTAGAAGCGTAAGTTCACATGGCGCCGTCGCCAAACCTGAACTGACCATGTGCTCAAGGGCCCCGAATAAACCTCTTGTCTTCGAGCAACTCCCGCCCTCTCACCCGCTGTACATCCTCTACTCCAGCGGCACGACTGGGCTTCCCAAAGCCATTGTCCATACAGCTGCAGGCACGCTTCTTCAACACAAGAAGGAGCACTTTCTGCACTGCTCGCTTTCTCCCTCTTCTAGGCTCTTTTATTACACCACGACATCATGGATGATGCACCACTGGAGCGTTTCTGCGCTTGCCACTGGAGCGTCTTTGGTTCTCTACTCGGGCTCTCCTTTTATGCCCTACTCATACCTCTCTATTCCTCGACTTCTCTCGTCACTCAAAATAACCCACTTTGGTACCTCGGCTGCATACCTTACCACGTTGGAGGCGAACAATGTGCGCCCCATTAACGATCCATCTCTCGATCTCTCAGCCCTGGAGGCTATCTACTCGACTGCATCTCCTCTACCTCCTTCTACTTTTGCTTTCGTGTACAGCGCTTTCCCCTCGCGGATAAACCTGGGGTCTATCACTGGCGGAACTGATATCATATCATTGTTCGGCGCCCCTTGCCCTCTTCTGCCAGTCCGTCAGGGCGAAATCCAATGTGCGGGTCTGGGCATGGCCATTGGGGTTGTCGATTCAGCATCTCCTCCTGACCGCCCTACACTAGTCGTTCCTGCTAACAGTCCGGGCGACCTTGTCTGCATAGAACCCTTTCCCTCACAGCCTCTAACCTTCTTCGGTGAGGGCGGCGAAGCGAAGTACCGCGCTGCGTACTTCGAGCGCTTCCCCGGGATCTGGCACCACGGCGACTTTGTGCGCGTGGACCCTGCGACAGGTGGACTTGTGATGTTGGGTCGCAGCGATGGTGTACTGAAGCCCGCAGGTGTGAGGTTTGGGAGTGCTGAAATTTACAACATTCTGACGAGGTTCTTTTCTGCTGAGGTGGAGGATGCAGTTTGTGTTGGCCGCCGCCGCGAGACAGACCGGGACGAGACAGTTTGCTTGTTCCTAGTTATGAATGAGGGGAAGACATTCGGGGAGGAGATTAAGATAAGGATCAAGGACGTGATCCGGAAGGAGCTGAGCCCCAGACATGTGCCTGGTGTCATCGACGAGGCCAAGGGCGGCATTCCCAGGACGGGGAACGGCAAGAAGTGAGTGGTTGTCAGCCGAAACGCACAGTGAAGTGGGCGATGCTAATAACTGGTTACCAGGATCGAGGTTGCTGTCAAGCAGATCCTCTCAAGAATGGACGTCAAAACTAACGCTAGCGTCGCTAATCCGGAAGCCTTGGACTGGTTCCGGGATTGGGCAAAACGAGAAGACTGATAGTGTGGGTTTTGGAGCATGCGCAGAGGGAGGTGGAAATAATCAAGTGTCGCAGGCCTGTTTCCTGGGGGTTGATAGGACAATTGACTCGGCCAAATGTCACTTTTGAGTTTGCACTGCTCAGCTGGCTTCCGCGCTTCGCGGCCCCTGCCGTAATCCAAGTTGCGCAAACATTTTTTCCATCATGCACTTGGATTTCTCGCAGGTGCCGGAAAAGCCAAGCATGGCGACATGACGCACTCCGTGACCCCGTGGATCAAGTCATGGGTTTCTAGACTGGGGCTGAGGTGAGTATTGTCCACCGGGAAACGTCACTTTACCAAAGTCCTGGTGGGCATTGTATGACGTGTATGAGGAATTTGCCAGGTACCTGGCTCTACCCTAACGTTTGCGGGCTCAATGCAGACAGCCAACTTATCGATACCAATGATAACCAATTTTCAAGGTCCGTGGAATTAGCAATGCTTGGAACATTAAAGGCCCGCGAGTTCTTTTTAGAAACCGTATTCCTCAAGGTTAGCCATCTGTTCTCATTCCTGCCAGGGCGGTTTCTTCTGGCCGTAGCCGAAGCTGCCTACAGAGTAGGAAACCTTCGGAATGTGCAGGTGTGATATGTCTTGTCTAGGCCTGTAGCTGTAATGGGGCCCGAAAAGTCCTCAGTTCTGTTGTCAGGCCGAGGCTCCAGTAATTATGAGTTGAGCGTGCTCGAAATCACACAAACACTTCGTTCCACCATCACAAATTCCCTCCATAGGCGCCGATGCTGCTTTGGGAGGAATCCTCGGGAGCCTTCACTAGACAGCGCTTGCAATGACATCAAAAAGATCTTGTGCACGTCATTCGGTGAGATCAATATCGGGTGCGCCGAGCATTTCAAACGCCAGCAATCAAAACATTCGCGCCTTGTCGTTCTCTACGCAGAGGAACGCAAAGGGAAGCTGGGGATGGTGAAAGACCCCAAGACCGGAAAGAAACGGAAAGCACCAGAGGTCTTATAGACGAGAGCTATTCCACGAAGACCGACCGGTGTTTATGTCTGCGTCCAGTTCCATAGGTTAGCTCCCGTCCTCAGCCATGGTGGTGTTGCCCGGACGGTTTCAATGTAATGAACAGTGGGCAGGAGGAGTCTTTCTCGTAGCACGAGAAAACGCTGCCTGTTGGAGAACAGATATTCTCATGTATAGGTAGGCGAGCATAACACGTACGGATAGCCGACGCTGAGGTTAGGGCGGCGATCAAACTTCCAGCGCGAGATAAGATTAACATGCATTCAATCAAGAGGGCTCCCGATCAAGGTCAGCTCGCCAGAGCCCATTGGTTGGGGGACACGATACTTTTCACGTGACATTCATAGGCAAGCGGTTGACAAAAAAAGAGAGCCAGCAAAATTGGCTTGCAAGGTTCCTGGCACGCCAGGTACTAACAGTTCCACCATCTTCTATCAGACCACGCTCTTCTGCCATAACATCACTATTAGAAGAAACTGCAAGAGAATTGCTAGGGTTTTCAGGAGATTTAACAGGAGACTTGGCTTCCATGGTAGTGGAAGAGCAGCGAGGTACGGTCAGATGACCAACTAGTGGTACCTAAAGATACCCCCGGGGCTAGTATCTACTATGGGAGCATATGTACCATGCAGGTAATGTGGCTCTCTTTTTTTGTCAACCGCTTGGATAGGTTAGTTAAGGTTGTGTAACGGTTGTGGTGTGGCGTAGACGACACTGCAATTTTCGCCGCTGAGGAGCCGATATGGTGTGAATCCATCACGTCGTGGTTAGTCGACAGATAGACTCCTCTGCTCACCCTAGATCATGATCATGGGCTGCACTCAATTATCCAAGTTTGCATTTTTATAACCGCTACGGATGATCGCTATCCTGATAAACCGCAACGCCTCGATTAGTCAATCTGATGTAGAAGAAGCGCATGACTGAGAATCCTCCCATCGGGTATCTTTCCCATGTCGAACAGTAGTGAAGCAAGAAGAGAGGAAGAAGCCAAAAGACCACAGTGCCGTCCCAGACCTTTCACCTTTCCGGGCTGGAGCGTTGCCTTGTTCTCCACTCTCCCTCCCACTCTCATCTATCTCATTCTCTTTGTTTTTGCCCAAACCCAATCCACAGAAAGCAGAACATAACCGGCCGCCCAAGCAGGCTGGGAGACTGGGCAGAATCCAACCAAATAAGTCGAAGGCCTGACAGACATGGCCAATAACACCACATCAGAGCCGAGGAGGCAAAAACTAAACAGAAATTTTAACACGTTTTCTGGAATGAAATTTAGCGGTGAGAGGATCCCGCTCCAAGATGCTCTTCATCTTCCCTCCCGGACATTCGTACAAGAACCTCCACCCCCGCAGCAGCGCCGCCCAGTGACTCGGCTCCCGACGGGGCATCGCCTCTAGCAAAGGGGAAAGACCAGGAAGGACGATGGGAAAGACGATGGGAAAGACGTGAAACACAGAAACAGTAACAAATTCAGACACCTCCGAGTGCTAGTTCATCCGGGCACCACCAGCAAGCAATGACTCTAAATCAAAGCAAAGCCCATCCATCTCTGTTTGGTTGGAGACCAGAAAAACCTGCATTGGGTGGTCTGCCTGCTCCCTTGCTGTGCCCTTGACAGCCACTCTTCCTCCAGTTCTATCAGCCTTGAATTTGCTGATGCCGTCAAGACCATACCAACCAATTGCCATTCTGTCTTCGTAATCGTTGCATTCCAAAGTGTTCGCCTTGACAAGAAGAAAAAAACAAACCGCTGGTCCTGTTGTCCCAGCCCAACCTGCCCTGCTTTACCTTGCCCAGTCCCGAACAAACCCAGGCTGCGTCACGACGTTACTTCGTCTCGTTTTGCTCGGTACCCGATAGACCGACCTACACCGTTCCCTAAACCTGGGGGGGAAAAGATTAAAATCCCACCACGCATCAAAAATCAAAACTCCAGAATCAAAACCCACTTCCATCCATACCCGGATATTGCTGTTCATCCATGGTCATGAAGTCCAGCAGGTCAATACCCCCAACATTAACACCCTCCGCTGTCATAGACACGGAAGCATCCATGTTGGAGAAAAATGCCGGGCCAGGAGGGAGGTACCACATCTCGTTGCCCGGAGCAGCCCAGCTATCGAACAGGCCATCAGTGCTACCAAACCCGTTGGTATCGCTGCCATCTTGCACCACGGTGGTGGCTGCTGGTGTGGATGGGCCAAACATCGACGCTGAGCCGGATGGATATGGGAAATTTCCCGTAGTCGAGTCCCACGGCGTAGCCGAGATATTCGCGGGTGTACTAGAACGATCTGCAAAGGCTGTCAGTCGTACGTCATCCAACATCAGCGAGAGGGAAGTGCTCACCAAGGCCAGGAGCATCCTTCGTCTTCATCCACACATCCATTGCAGATGGGTGGCTCTGACCGCCGTGTCCATTCGACCCACTCCCGTTCACATTCTCGGGTTGGTTTGGTCCAGGGGATCTGCTATCCATGGCAGAGGAGCCAGCATTGGTCGGCGCATGGATAAAGCGATTGCGCAGCCGGCTCGTCAATGTCTCGAGCATGTCGGCGAACCTGATACCCAGGTGCACGTCATCAACGACGCAGTTCCGCAGGGCGTCAACAGTACGATCCATAAGCGCGATACTCATCTCAACGTCTGATTTGGGGGCTCCCAAGGCAAAAGTCTTGAGCAGAAACATGGCGCCGCTAATAATACGGAAGTATGTGCGCACGGGAGCGTGCTTGAGGTACTCCCCTGGTAGGAGACCTTCGACGACGGTCCGGAGCAGATTTCGGCTGCCGTTAACAACCTCTCTCACGTACTCCTGGTCCTCGACACCGAAGCCTCCAAGCTGACCGAGTGGGAGCTTTCCGTAGTAGTTCTGAGTCTGGGGTGATAGCTGTGGAGCGCTTTGCCCTGACACACTCCCTCCGGCAGCGGAACCCCCGGCGTTATTGGTGCACCGCTCCACGACAGCTTGTAAGGACAGCGAATTGATATAGATACGGACATACTCGTACTCAATAGTGAGGATGTGTCGGATGTACTGCGGCATCCGGAACCGTTCGAACTCCCTCCACCAATCCTTGAGCATGGGTTGAAAATCCTTTAGGAGGTTGATATACTTGCCACTCTGGATAATTTCGGTAGTGTGTTTCCTAGATCGGAATAGCTTTTCGTTGCCAATATGCATGGCGTTGCTGATGCCAGCCCAGCAGTGAATAATTTGATCATCCAACTCTAGATCGGGGATGTAGTTGAAGCCATTGGACAGGGATGACGGGTTTGTTCCAGGGGTAGTTCCCTCAACGGAATGCGGCCGTCTCCGTGAAGCGACCGGATCCGATTTGCGCAGGTTTTCGGGCACCATGTTGGTCCAGCCAAGGCGCCCAGCCAGCTGGCTGAGATAGATTAGCAACAGTCTCTTGATACGGTACGCTCTCAGTCGGTAGCTCTCCTCCTCGTATTCGGGTCTCGTGATGGCGCCCGTCGCAAGCAACTCATCGATCTCATCGAAGACGCCCAATTCATAAGCCAAGCCCATTGCCGTACTCAGAAGCATCCAACACATGCGGTCGCTCCTCCACGCGGGCTCTAGCCAGCTGTCGATTCTCCTACCCCCGACACCGGCGGCTGAAGGTCTCTGGTTCCCTTCATCGTCCATTGGGTTCTGGTCGTACGACGGCAGTAGCAGCTCATCAATAGCCTCATTCGGCGGAAAGTGAAGTGCCCGTGGATGCCACTCGGTCAGGATCATCAATGACTCAATTGTACCGAACGTCCTCAGACTTCCCCGGCGAAGACCACGCCAAGGCGCCGTGCTGGAGCTTTGCGACTCGTCGGCTCCAGAACCGCAGAATCCGCCACCAAAAGCCTCTTGACCCCAGACTACCCGCTCAATCATACCCCGGAGATATGTCCAGAGTTGTTCGTGAATGGCGTGTGCCCGGCAGTGGGCGCCAGTGCCTGGCAGCTTGCGGTATCTCGAGGCAATCGTCAAGAGCGTAACGGTCAGAATGGGTTCTTCGGTCAACAATGTAAGATGTGATGCGGGATTCCGGAACGTGGGTGGTGATATTGGGGTAAGAGGTGATAAATACGCATAATAGCTGGAGAGTCAAAACTATCAGGAACAATTCTCAGCGAATGACATAATCAGAGTCTTACTATTCAATGTAATCGATTGCTTCTTGCGCTGTAAACCAGCCCGCTCTGACGAAGCGGAAACGAGCCCACGCCTTGAGGGCTTCGGCGTATCCCGGCTCAGCTAAGGGATCTCGCTTTATTAGTTCGGGGTCGATGACGACCGGGTCGGCGTTGCCCTCAGGGCGGGCGGCCTGGCGGGAGCTGTAAGTGTCCCGGTCACGATCGGTAGCAGAATGATGGCGAGAGACAACTTCGGGACGGGGGCGGCTCCCAGTCTGCTGGGACGCTGTGCCGGATGGGACGCTGGGGCGCTCTTCCTGCTTCACGGTTGAGGGACTATTCGCGGGGTTACTGTCAGTATCCCGCCACCCGCCAGTCCAATCAGGATGTACTGACTTGTCGGTGGCTGCCTTGTAAAGCAGGTCAAGGGCGTCGTGGGGCCCGTACACCTCCCTCCGCATGACAGACCTGGCTTCGAAGTTCTCCAATGGCGTATTAGGCTCCTCGGGGCCGAATTCTCCGCTCGCGCTGCTTCGGGGGTTGCTGTCGCCCTTGTGGCTGTCCATCGGCCTTTGCAGCGGCTGGGGGCGGCCATGGCTGCCGCCGGGAGTCAGCGGCACCTCGCTGTAGAGGCGACGGTCGTAGGTGGTGACCGAGGGTGAATCGCTGGTGCGCATCTGCTTGCGGCCGTTGCGGACGATATAGTCATCTTTGTTGTTGATGTTGTCGCCACGACTGTCGGCGTCGTCGATGTCATCGTCCTCGTTCTTTCTCTTGCGGCGTGTTGCGCTGAAGAAGCACTCCTTGCATTCTCGACGACAGCGAACGCAGGGCGGATCGTGAGGATCGTCGACAGAACCGAGATCACAGCGGACCTTGCGGCGACGGCACGGGATGCAGGCCTGATAGACGCGCTTGTGCTGCGGCTGCTGGGGCACGGAGGCAGTAGCGGCTGTGGTCGGTGGGCCGGCGGTGGGTGCAGTCGACGCAGCGGAGGGCAATGCCCCGGCCGACGAGGTTGATGATGCGGCGACGGGAGAGATCGGCGACAGACTGTGCTGTGCAGCTGAGGCGGCAAACTGGGCCATGGCAGCAGCCCGGATCCCCCGTGGGGAACTTTTGGCCCGCGCAGCTCAGGGCCCAGAGGGTGAGATCGTTTCCAAACTCGAAAGACAATTAGCAATTAGCTGGTGAGCGCGTCAAAGACCCAATCTGTGCCGAGGGGTATGCGGTTGAAAGCGGTTTGCGGTGGGTTGTCGAGTCAGGATTGACGGGTCAAGAAGGGCTCAAAAAACAAAGCCTGGCGGAATACGGATAGTGTAGCTTACTTCGTAAATCGCCGCCCACCAGCCGCGAGGTCAAAGAACCCTGTCGCTGCGGGGTCAGCAAGCCCCTCTTACTTCGTAGTGTTGAACGGGATGTAGTGGAGCGTGCCTCAATTCCCAGGTTCCCCTGGAATGTCGCTATCCATGGCTAAAAACCAGAGGACGTCCGATCAGATATCAGATATCTTGGCAAGAGAGAATGCCATTATCGGCTGTCAACTAACCAGTCTCGAGGCCTCCTCTCATCAACGCACAGGTAACAGGTCAGGCATCCAAACGACACCTTTCTCGTTCCCGCTCCTTGTGCTGCCTCCCACTATTTTTCCTCCCCTCCTCATCCTCAATCCGTCTATCGGCTATCGTCTTGCACCATCCGCCAACCACTAGCTACATCCATCCCAATTATCTGAACAAAGCAGCGGTGGTGCGCGGCCCATTGGTCCAGGTTTCGGTCCTGACATGTCCTGGTTCATTTGACCACGGGCTCACCTGCGGCTTCTGTGCCACCGTCACGGAGGGTCACGATAACAATTTTCTCCAATAATTCATCCCTTACGAAATACTTCATAACTAGATCGTAACACTTTCCATCCTCCAAATCGAGGGCAAGGTAAAAATGTAGCGATCCTCATCGGAGCCGCGCCAACCAGCGAATGAAAGGCCGGGAATGGCCCTGGGCAGGGCAGAGCGGTCCAGAGCCCGCTGCCCACCGACTCGCGAGGTCACGTTGGGTACCGTCACGCGGTCGGCACATCCAGGGGTTCCGAGCGCCAAACTTTTCTTCTTGGAACACCCCTGAATGTGACAGCCCGAGGCGGTGAAGCCAACATTTTGAGTCACACAGGATCCAAAGCGTGCACTTCAGGCAAATTTGCCTCACTTTAGCTTTGCCTCAGGGGTGAGGCTCAAAATTTCAGGGTCCGTTTCTCGGCGTTTGATTTCGCGTTTTTGCATATGCATCAACAGCAACCATCCGTCTGGGCACGCAGGGCGCAAGGGAAAGCCACCACGGCCGCGCTCAACACGTGAAGAGGCTATCAGCGTTTAGACGAAGGTTTTGCGGCCAAATATCGGCCTTGTGACTGTTTCTAAGGCTTCAATGCTGTTTGTATCCTCCCATCTTTCCCCGAAATGCATCCCAGGGTATCGCCATAGGCAAATGGTAGAACAAGTGCGCCTCCCAAACTACCCCTTTCCCCATGGACCTGAACTGCCCGCTCTAAGCAACCGACCAGACCAGACCCAGATTCTCATCATCCGTAATCAATGCCCAATGCCTTGCCAGGACCAGAAAGCAAACCTCCTTATTGACCATACTGGAGAGGGACCACGATGCCTCGGATGCCAAAGCAAAGTAGGGCATTTTGGTTTCCTAAACGCCTAATACGCCTGGAAATGCAATTCGACCAAGTGCCGCAAGACAGATCACTTCCTACGCCTGCTGACAAGCTTGATCTTCTTGGGCCGAGGGGCGGGAGTGGGCTCTCTGTCCTCACCGTCTTCGTCGTCATCTGCGACCTACGAGATGACTCCGCACTTGACCTAAGCCCAGATGGTAAGTTGGCATGAAAAAGCGAGTTCCAAGCACAGACTTACCATGAAGTCCCAGAGAGCCTTTTGCAGCGGTTCCGGTAGAGTGTAAAGATCTACCGAAAACTCTCCAGCTGTTTACAGTCAGAACTGGATTCGAGAGCTGACTCAGGGGTAAATTTACCGTCCATATTATTCTGGACATATGTCGACTCATCTTTACCGTCATGTATGAGTTGAATAACCTGAAGGAGGTCCTCTTCTCCAAGTTTGACGATGCCATCAGCCATCTTCTCGATGTCGACAGCAAACTTTTTCTTCTTGCCTCCGTCAACCTTCTTGAGCTTGCGCTCCTCGTCGGTTGGGAGGGGGCCTGTCTCGCGCAAGATCTGCTGCAGCGCCTGCGAGGGATTTCTGAACTGGATAGTGTGCTCAACCTCATATTGCGGTGACATGAAGTTGAGGTCATGAGGAAGGGTGTGTTTGCCACCCTTCTCTGTGGTGAACACATCAATGGTCATCTCAAATTCGCCCCAGCCTTCGTTTGTGCACTTAAAAGGAGGCTCGTGAAACACTGTCAAAAAGTCAGCTTCCTTGAATGGCCATCGTAGAGCAACGACAGAATTGCATAATGACACACCTTGCGTTGGGTTATCGAATGAGGGGTGTAGGTGGTAAACGGCCTTTGTGAAACACTTGGCCGGCTTTTCTTTGCCATCCTGATCGAGAATGTAGATCTCGACGGTCCACTCCTTCATTGGAAAGCCCTCGTTGACCGCGGGCTTATTGCTGTAGTAAGAGCGTCAGAAGCAGTTTCTTACCTGGGCAAGGGGCTCCGAACTCACATGTTGTGCTGCTCCGTCACAATTTTGATCTTGCGCTACAGTTGAGAAAAGCAACCAGCGTCAGTCCACTGATTTAGCCCGGTAGATTTATCGCTGTGAGAGATGGTGAGGCACCGCAGGTCGCCCGCAAAGCAAATCACGCTTCACGGACAGAACTGAGTCATCGCGCATGACCTGAAAGCCCGCTCACCGGGGGTCTGTGGCAAAAGAATAACACTTACTTCGACAATCATGTTTGCGGCTTCAGCAGGGACCTTGGTCTCCTGAGGTGGTGGCGATGGAGGCGTGGATGCCAATGGACTTCACAGGCGAGCGCTTCTTCGCACGCCTGCAAGGGGTAATAGTTAGCTAAAGCGCTACAGGAAAGCTAGAATAACCGGGGATGTGGCAAGTATATATCTTGAAGCGAGCGCGATGGTGGAAATGGATGTAGTGCGATTGAAGGTGAAATTGGTGGCGGGGCTGGGGAATCGCGGGGATGTGTGGGCTTGTCGCCAAACGGATGACTTGGACGATAACTCGCCCGCTGGAAATTGAGGAAACTGTAAATTGAGACTTGTGATGTGATGTGAACGCAACATACCTACCAGCTCAGTGAGAGCTGGAAGTTGGAAGCGGGTTGGTGGAAGATTCGCGGTGGAAGAATTGGTGATGTCTGGAATGGGTTTTGAAGATGAGGAAGTGTATAGGAAACCTCTGAAGGTCCGTGCGCGCCTTGATGTGTTGCTCCAGCTGATGAGGTATCGGTGATCCGAGCGTTCGTCAAGCCTCGTCCCAACTTCGGTGTGGGGTAATTAAATAGCTAGTGTGGCGGTGCATTAGCAAGGCGTCTGAGCTCCCGGCAGCTTTGCCCACAAACAACCATAGCATCTCCAGTTGGACGGGCTGACTGCTCCAGGTCTTTCTCAATGTCTATGAACACAATCAGGCGAGTGGCGATACGTCGCTAGGCCCTTATACAGCTCGATTAAAACCCAAAACATTCGTCCTAGGCACAGCACGTTTAATATTCCACGTGAGAAACTACAACATTCTTTTCTGCTCTCTCCTCCTTGCCTTCACATTGCGTAATATTTAAGAGTCGGCATGTAAACATTCAGGCTCTTCTGTAACCCTTATAGCTCATCATTCACTAGCTCATGTCCTTTCCTCGCTCAAAAACACCAAACAGCGGCGGACTCATGTCACGTCTCAAAAACACTAGCTGCATCTAGTCGCAGGTCGAATTCGTGTCCATATTCGAAGCCAAGGAAGATAAAAGCCAGGCCAAAAGTGAACCTAGATACAAAGAATCCGGTGCCTTGCAAAGCAACAACTGGAGGACAGAACCTATGTAGTCGGAGCCCACGAAACCCCAAAATTGACCCCTACTAACAGGACACGGCAGTCAGAAATATTCGATAACGCTCGAAGTGTATAGTACGAGACGAAACCAAGCAACCAGAGGGTAGTTAGGGTCAGTGAGCCAGCCAGCCTGGCAGGGACCCCGGTGGGTTCAAACAAGAGAGCAGGTCAGCAGGCTGCAAGCAGTGAAAATAGAGAGTAGCCCGGTGGCAGAAAGGATCATAGAGAAACAGAATGTATTGAGGCCTCTGACAGGGTAGAGAAGATCACCTAAGGGATAGTAGGAAGCGAGCATAGAATATACAGGCCAGGGGTCAAGGATTTAGCAACGTGCGAAGCCATGTCAAAGAAGGACCAGTTAAACAGAGTCTGAGAAAGCTAGAGCAAGAGAATATTCGGAGGACGGATTTATCCAAAACTAGGAGAATCTAGTGATCAGGGGCGCTGAAGGAAATCAATTTGGGCACCAGGTGGCAGACAGCTGGAGGGTAGAGAACAACCTGAGTAAAGAGAACAAGGCGGTTGTTAATCTGGAATAGCAGACAAAGCTGAGTCACCACGCAGCAAGAACACTACTGGTTCCAGGATGATACGTAGCTGTGAATTCAACGCTAGCCACTCGCTGATTTGATTCATGGGACTGGGTTCATCTCTACCGCGTATATACGTGGTGTTTGGTCCTTGTTGTGCAGTGTTGGGGGGTCGGGAACCGGAGGGATGTTAGTGGAAGAGAGACAGGGTTGGGAGGGTGACGCTGGAGGGGAAGGGAAGGGGCGGGGTTTCATATGATTGATCTATCTACAGCCATCATTTCCTGGCTCCGGCTTCCAGAAACACGACTCCCAGCAACAAGAACACGCTTCCTTCCGTTTACGGTCCCGTTACGTAAAATCCATCAACTTCGTCCTGCCCTCCCGAACTAACACTTGATATTACCCTATGGGGTGGGCAGTGGTGCCAGGTGTTGTCGTGCACACTCTGTGCTCTCCTTCCGTGGGTGTCATGCCCACTTTAAGCAGTCTCCTCTTTCTTCTCCTCGGCTGCTTCTTCCTTCTTGTCTTCGGCAGCAGCAGCTTCGGCCTCGGCCTTGTTGAACAGGGCCTCGTTCTCCTTCTGGGCCTTGATGAAAGCGTCCTTGAAGGCGTTTGCGTTGTCGGAATTGGCGAATCGAATGGCGAGAGTAACGGCCTCGGGCTCTCCCTCGCTGACATCAGCAGCAGCGTTCCAGACCCAGCTCCTGTCGGACCCGACGTTGGGGGACAGTTTCATCTCGGGGACGACTGTTCTCATAGTTAGCTACCATCTCTGAAGTCCGAAGAAAAAGAGTATTGCGTACTGTAGTGGTTGGCGCAAACCTTGAGCGTCTTATCCCGGCGCATGACAAGACGAGTCTTGCCGTTCTCGACGTGTTTCAAGAGGCGGACATCACCAGTCCCACGCTCCTTCCATTCACTCGTCTCGCGAACGAACTTGAAAAGCTTGGCACGCATCTTGAAAAGCTGTTCCTCGGACTCCTCGTTCGTCTTGGTCTCGACCTTCTCAGTTAAGTGGATAACGGGCTCAAAGTGCACATCCTCGGACTCAGGGGGAGCGTCCTCCTTGTGAAATACCGCGTCAGTTCCGTATATCCAAACACCCTATAGTCGAAACTTACATCTTCTCCCTCCTTGGAAGCAGCCGCCGCCGCAGCAGCCTCACGCTGGGCCTTAGCGCTGCCAGAGTTGTCGCCACGGTCTTCGTCATCATCCTTCTTTTCCTTCTTGGCACCGCCGCCGAACATGGAGAAGACGGCGGAAGTCGTCACGGGCTTGTCCTCGGTAGTCTACAGTATCCAAGGGGAAAAAAAACATGTCAGTCCACTTCAGTTCTCCCATTTCATCAAGCAGTGGTGTAGGCATTTCCGGCCCGGGGGCGCAAAAAAAATCACCAGGTCGAGGGGCCCAATGTGGGGTGGTTAATTCATGCTCGACACGCGACAACGCACTACCCCTCCATCCCCCGCTTCGCGAAAACACGTACCTCCTTGGGAGTCTCCTCCGGCTTGACCTCTTCGACGGGCTTGTCGGACATGTTGGGAAAAATGATCTTTGCGAGATTGTTCGGGAGACAAGAGGATGCGGGAAGCGAAGAAGACTATCGGGTATCTGTGGAGTTCGAGAGAGTGTGGTGAGTAGAGTGATCAGGTGAAGAGGGGGGGGGGGAGGCCATGAAGATCAACCCCCTAGAACAGGGCAGAAAATAAAGCTTCCTCGCAGAGTGGGACAAAAGCTGGAGCAAGGCTTCCTAGACAGACAGGTCTACACCTTCATGTGCCATCGTCTAGGAAAAGTACAACATGAAAACAAAACCGCCATGACCCCGCTTGCGAACCGGCAACGACCCCCGCCATGACAGCCATGACATTGCAAAGTAGGCTCGAGCTGCTCCAAGCAAGTGACGCAGCCAAAGCAAGCAAGGCGGGAAAGAGGGGAAAAAAAGACACGAAAAGAACTAGGCATCAAGAAAAAAACACACCTTATGATCTTGTGCTTCGCTACCTAACCAGAACCACGCTTGTGTGGGTGTGGGTGACAAAGAAACCCGGACCGAAGCAAATAAAACAGAAAAAGAAGTTTCCTCTCTGGTTAGCTAGGTAAGGGTTTGTTTATTGTTTGTATTGTCTGAAGTTGTAGGTGGGAAAGTTTTGTGGTTTCGCGCAAAACGACGAACCGGGCAGCAAGCGAAAGAAGACTTTAGTTAGTTGCCCCTCACTCACTCTTGCCAAAGAGGGGTTGTTGCTGGTGCGGTGCGCGGTGCGGCGCGCGGCGCGGTGCGAAGAGGGGTGGTGCTCTGTGCTTGATGCTTGGTGGCGCCCAGCTACCAGTGCACGTACCAAGCTGCCCACCTCTGTATCGAGGCAAGGACTCGGCACCCCTAGCTAAAGATCAACAAATGGGATGAAAACCAAGCACGAGATCAAAATCTCTGATTGGATAATGCTGTACAACCTGTGGGTTTTGGGTTGTTCCCTGTGACTTTGCGAGCCAGGCAGCCGCAAAGGTGGAGGGAGGGGCAGAATTTCACCTTCGACTCATCTCCGTTGGCGGTCTCCCTACAATGGTGCATCTTTACTGGTCTTGAAGCCCTGAGTAGTACCTGTACAACGACACACAGGCGGTTCTAAGTTCCCCATAGAAGCATGACCACAAAATTGAAGAGACCGTCACGAATACAAAGCACATAGACAGAATCCACTTGTCGCCCAAATGCTAGATTATCTAGGCATTAGCGGCGCTGAAAGGAGATCCGCTGGAAGAACTCAAACCCGCGGCACCTATCTGGTCCTCCGATTCAAACGCACACATCCATGCCACTACAGGGCCGAGTAATAATGCAGGTCGATTCTACATAGGAAAACCCAGAAGGAGAAAGAACAGAGAAGTGACGAATGTGCATCGGGAAAGAAAAAGAACTAGTACAATGACCTAAACCCGAAAATACTAACAGCACACCCAACTGACTCCATTCCGTGTCCCCAGCCCTGTGTGTGTAAGGTGATTCCGATTCCGTTTGCTCCCAGTTGCCCCTCAACAAAAAACACCTCAACGAGAGGAGAGAAATCAAAGCCCTCTTCAACCCAAAATCATCTTCTTCCATAGCCGATCCTTTCCTTCAGCCCGGTTCACGTCGCGTCGCCGGCATTTCCGCATAAATCTCTGGTACGGGCTTCGGCTCTCCTTTGCAAAATCGTGAGCACTAGTGACCTTACCATGCAGTGGCTTGGCATACTTAGTCTTGATGAAGAGTGCTGCGTTGTGTTCATACTCGTCAGACTCAGCTTGTTTGCCTTGAATCTTAAGCCACCAGATCTTAGAGGCTACCTGAGCCCGAAGAATGGTCAGGTCCGCCTCCTTCCGAAACTGCTTGGCCGCCTGCATCTGGTGATGGACCATCTCCCTAGCCTTTTCAATACGAAGATGTGATTTCCAAGCCGTCTCGGCAGCCTGCTTCCTGCCAGCCTCCATGGCTTGGAAAGTTTGACTCCACACCGAAGAAGCCTCCCCCTTAAGCTTAGTAGCTTCAATGCTGCTTGCGACATTACCTGCAACAGTAGAGACCATCTTAGAGATGTCCTTGAGGAGATGCATGCCCACCTCCAAGGCCTCGGTGAGCACCGTCGTGCCGAAGTCAACCTCAAAGGTCTCGTTGATCTTAGGCCTGCGCGAAGTCACAACCGAAACATTCAAGGCGCCGTAGGCATCCTTCTGCTTGAGTTCGACAAGGATGCCTTCGTCGACCGATGAGAGCTTAGTCTTAATGGGCACACCACCGCGGTAGACATCAATGTCGATCGCGCCCTTTGCGAGCCACACTGTTTTGCTTCCTGCCGGTACTGTCACCAGGAGCTCATTGGCGCTGTAGACTCTCACTGTGCAGAGTGTCTTCTTCATCTCAGGCTCAACGGGAGCAGCGGAGGGCTTGTCCGACAGGAGCCCGGCATAGGACAAGACAGATGCCACACTACTAGTTGAAGGCAAGTTCTGTACAATGATTGTCTTCGTCGAGGTAACATTGATGACAACTGTCGAGGTCGATGTGGGGATTGACTTCGTGGTGGTGGACACCGGTGAACGCCCAGGAATATGTGCCAAGGTTGTTTGATGGGTTGATGGTGGAAGCATCCCAGTTTGTCCGTTGGTGAAGATCGCGGTGATGAACGGCGCCATGATTACCATGAGGATAGGGATGGCCACGGCCAGAAACCATTTGTTGTCCTCGATGCTTTGAACAATCTGTTCGCGGTTCGGCCTCTGGCTCCATATCTTCTTCATCCACCGCCAGTTCGAACCTGATCGTCGTGCCACTGCACTCTCCGTGGGCTCGGCGGCAGAACTATCCAGGCCAGTCAGGTAGGCAAGGTTTCTGTTCATTTGTCTTGCATCGATTTTCGTGAAGGAAGTGATATCGATGGGAAACCGCTGCGGGAAGATCGGGACATCGGGGTCTCGGGACTCGACACACAAATGGGGGGTGTGCTTGTCCACATATTCCAACTCTCCCAGTGACTTCCCGACAAATTGTGATTCAGAAATGAGCAGAGCAGGGATACCACAGGCTTTGGTGAACTCAAATGCCATTCGTCTGGTCTCTGCCTCGCTCGTGCCCTCATCATCGGGACGGTAAAAGACAGCAGTATGCGGCAGGGGCCCCTTCGGGAGCTGGCAGGTACCATCACGACGGAAGACGGCGGTGTAAGTCTTTTGTAGATCGCTCCCAATCGAAATAGAGTGTAGATACACGCCGTCGCCATCGTGTTCCCCGAATGCTGCTGTGCAATGCTCCACCTTGATCTGGCAGGAAGATGCCTCCATAAGGTCAAGTTCGGGCGTGGGCCCAAACAGTGATATAGGTACGATGTTGTATAGCCCCCCTTCCCTGGGTTGAAGAGTTCTCAGCTCGTCGCTCTCGGAGGATGCCCAGAGAGCAGAGGAGATCTTCATGACAATGGAGCGCTTTGCCTCCTCGCGGCCCACGTACAGAATCCGGAGAGGCTCATTTGTAACGAGGCATCCTGAGGGCATAGTTTGGCGGAGCGTCGCCGTCAAGCGCGGAGGCGCAATACCCAGATTGAGCTGGTTGACAAGCTGGGTTGTCTCCTCTTCGGTGAACTCTTTAACGACATGCACAGCTGACCATGCACCCTGGTTCGGGAAATTTTCTTGCTGGAAAACAATGGTTTCCGGGACGTCGTTGGTCTTCTCCGGTGTCAAGTTGCTATGCCGAAGAGTATTGACTGAGACGTGAGTAGAAGGGCTCTGGAGGGATCGGTCGGCGTATCTGATCGAGGAGGCATGCGAGTGGTCAGACTCCTCAGAATCGTCATCCGTGTCCGTGTCGTAATGGTTCTCGGATCCATCCAAGCTCTGCACATCATCAGGGCGGGAGACCTCGAGTGAACCTGTGGATTCAGACATGCGACCATCCTGGCTGTGGCCCTCGCTGTCCGTACAATTAATGATTTCGTAGGCCGAGTCGGCCAGGACACTGTGCTCCGCCATCTTGATTACCCCGCGGATATCGTGAGAGCTGTTGGATACGTAGTTGGCAAGATGAGGGTTGACCTGAGGTCGGGGGAATCGAAGGGTGGGCACCGAATTAGAGGTCGGGGTGCTCCCCGGAGGGGTAGGGCTCTGCTGGTTCGTCGGATGGATTGCTTGTAGTGGATCGTCGGGCTGTCTTTCCATCGCGAGCGACTTGTCAGCAATTACGAAGGTCGTCCCATTTAGAGGGAGTATCTCAGAACGAGCAGAGGTTCAGAGTTGACTAGGCAGCCAAAGAAGGGCGTGGAGAAGTGGACAGTGGGAAGGGAGGGGTAATTGAGGCGAGATCGAGCAGGATGATGTGATGGCGAAGGAAGGCACGACGGTGCAGCGCAGTTGTGAATTGAGGAGCCCTTTGTGGATGAGAAAAAAGTTGCAGAGAAGAGGTGGATTTACCAAACTATGTTTCTGGCGTTTCCACTGAGGCTGATTGATTGCCTGGATGTTAGGTTGGTTCCGTCCTTGGTTTGGGTTTCGTCTGCAAGACGCTGCCTTATGGCAGGTGGGGAAAAGTGGTGTCAGCCTGTCTACCTCGGACCTCGTCGGTAACTGCTTTTACGGCAGAACCAGGAATGAAGCGCGCGATAACCCAGAGTGAGGTGTTTTAGATACGTCGAGAAGAGGAGGCTGGAAGAAACTGGAAGGAACCCTGCGAACAAAGAAAGCGCATCACAGATCGCAGGGTGGTGTTGAGGGAACAGGAGCTGGAAGTGTGGAACTCGGCCTACGCTGTGATACGAGCCACATAACTCGACCAGGGGAAGCGATGAAGTCACCTCATTCGCCTGGATTCCTGTTTGCTGCACAGCTCAGCCTGACGACCTCCAATCGAAGCATCTATCAGAAGCAGCACAATCGACCCCGCAAGCGTGCTAGGCTGCAGAGAGTTAGTGGGGTTGCGGGAGAGTCACCAGCCCAGCAGCTGCGGGATGGCGGGGTTCATGGCTGGTATTTGCTTGCTCACCAGGCGGGAGGGTGCTCCGCAGGGTGAAAGGCCAAGTACCAACACACCCAGTCCTGGTGCAGAGAGACCTTGGTCTTTCCAGCTGCCTTGCTTCGGCCTGCGGAATCCCTGACATTTGGTGGGGCGAGCATTCTCCCGATAAAGCTTCTATGATGGGGTCCCGATAACACCACAAGCAAAGGCACATCATGCTCCAGCTTTGGGGTCCACGTAACAGGGCCGGGGGTGACATAAAGGCAAACAGAAGGCCAGCATATCGGTACTTCTTTTGGAAGTTGGTTGGGCATTGCATTTCGCAGCTGTGCATTCGCTTTCTACAGTACAACCTCTGAAAGAGCGTTAGCTCGTGTCTTCAGGAAAGGACTGTGCAAACCTCAAACGCAGCGTTTTGTGACGAAAGAAATCCTATTTGAAGCGGAAAATTTGAGATGATTAGCAGGAATAATGCCCTTGGCCCACTAGTAACAAAATCTATGCAGAATTCTTTACTTTGTGATGAAAAGCAATGAAGTTTGAGCACGCGAAAGGCTTGGCGGCAGTGGCTGAACAATCTTTTCAAGGTTCAACTGCACTTCAGGACATTCCACGATGACCACCAGTGCCGGATGAGCCAGTTTGACAATCCACAGAATCAATAGGGCCAGTCTCATTGCTCATGGGCAGGTGCTTCTCACACAGACCTCCAGCTGTTTCGCGACGGTAAAAAAAATCTCTGCTCAGTTACTCAACATCCCATTGAATCACGCAGGTGGGCATTATCAAATTTCAGCAGTTTACGACCACAATACGCAGTCTTTTTCTAGAAATTTTGAATTTTACTAGATGCGCGCGGATTATTCGTCTGTTCTGCTAAATTTTCTTTGTTGAAATTGCATCCCCTGTGATTAAATCCGGGACTTAAGGGTTAGGCTGGGGACCGATGCTCGAAAAACCCCGCGAACAATCCTCCAGGGGTTGGATTGGAGTTGCTCCGCACCGCTTGGCGATGTACATATCTACACAGTGGGGAGTTTGAAGGGCCAAGTCATCAACCAGAGAAGTATGGCACACACACGGTGCATTCCTTTTACTTGAGGAACATGAACTCTTCGGATATATCGGCGTTCAGCTCATATGTCTACAAGTTAACCAGTTTTGTGCCAGCCCCTATTATTTACTAAACTTCAACCCAATAGAAACAAACAAATTGCCCCTTTCCGCAAAACTCCAGCCCGGTCATGAAAAGCCAGCACAAGAAAAGCAAGGCCTATAAACTTAGAGTTTGTGGTATCTTCGACCGTCCATCGTCATGCGTGAACAACCATCCCTGTCCGCAGCAACTGAAAAGAAGGCTGAAGCTAAAAAAGACCGTAGCAGGGAAAAGTGAAAAAAGTTGGTTCGGGAAAGTATGGGAGCGCGACAGTCAGAGGGGTACGCTTTCCCATAGATTTGAGATGTGAACGCAGGACGCAGAATAGAAAACCAGGTCTCGCCCCAGCATTACAAGATGCTATGCCTCTTGAATAGCCTCTTAAGCGAGCTACTGTCGAAGTCTTCCTCCTCGGGAATCATCTCGATCATGCCTGTAAGGTTGGCGAAGAGGTCACCTTGATTCCTGTATGCTAGGATCGCAGGTACTGCGGCATTGTCGAATTCAATGTCTTCGTAATGCACTTTGACGAAATGAACTGAGGGGTGTGTCCCAACCAAGGGGAAAAGGGCTGACTCAACCGTCGCCGAGACAGGGCACTACTTGCTTGTCAGTACATGACATGGATTGGATGATGTTAAGTAACACAAACCTCATGGTCGTATACAAACACGACGACAACGGTCTCCCTTCCAACCTTCTCTATCGCATCAAGGTATCCGAGGGCATCTACCTCGTCGAGGCGCCCATAGAGCCTTACACTCGGGCTTGTTCTTCGGTTGCGGACGACGGGACCCCGTGATTCAGCCTCAAGCTCCCGTCGGCGACTCTCGCGCCATTGCTGCAGAAATGCCTCCTCATCTGGATCCTCGGCGCCGCTCCCGTCGCTATCGGGGCCACTGCTCCGGTCGTGCTTATGGGGATCTGTGCTGAAGATGCTTCTGCGGGCGGCCCGTACGCGATCCTTCCACTTGGTGCGGCGGGCAGTCTCGTATGATCGGGCATCCGCAATGACGCCCTTGACACCTGTGGCATGGCTGGTGTCGAAGGATGCTGGAGGCAGCTTGATGTCAGCGCGCCCGTCCATGGTGGGCATGCGCATGGCAGTCTCGATTTGCATGTTGCGATAGCGGTCCTCCTCGTCTTCGCTGCGATCGACTGCTTCTCGAGCAGCAGAGTCTCTGTCTTCTGGATGTACTCGACTGTCGTCGGCCGTGTTCTTTGCAAGAAGGTCGGCGAACTCTTCCTGGGCGGGGGTAGGATTGGACATGGTAATGGTGGGGACCCCTCGGGAAGGGGGAACGGTTGATATATGTGTCTTTGTGTGTGGAAAAGTGGTAGGTACCAGAGCAGGTACCGAGTACCTGTAGAGGCCCAGCAGGATCCGAGACAGGGCAGGGGAGCAGGGTTGGGTGACAAGGAGCGCAGACAGCTGTGGTGGACGGCAAGCCCGGTTGGGAGCAGATGGGATACGACAGTGGACGGGGCCTTTACAGCGGTCGAAGCGTACAAGGACAAAATACTCGCAAGTAGCGTGGGCGGCTACAGCAGCTGGTGCACGGCGAGGATTGGTCAAGGCGGCGAGAGGCGTGGTTGGCTAGGGATTGAATGGGACGATCAATCGACAGAAGGACGGAAAATACTGGAGGTGAAGAGGGTGGTGGGATCGAGGGCGGGAACAGCGGTCTGAGTGGTCGGGCACGGGAGGCGGTGGGCAGCATCGGCGACAGCCCAACAGCTTATTAGCCGGTTGCAGGCACGCCGCTGCAGCTGGGATTCCAGTCGGACCCCTGGGGATGCGTCAGAGGGTTTCAGAGGGGGAGATGGACGAATGCAACGATGGCGGCGGCGGCAAGGGCACGAGGGGCCGCAAACAACCTGGCTCGTCTGGGAGGAGGCGCTGTTGTTTGGGGGCTCTAATTGGCCCAGCCACGTGTCAGCAAACGCTCCTTAGCTTGTAAAATCCAGCAAAAGGACAGCAAGAGAGTACGAAGCAGCATACCAGCGACGAACGCAGTTTGTTTCGTCGTGGAGCTGGGCGGGTGGGCACACGGACTCCTTGTTGACACCCTTTGACGCAGTCCAAGGGAGGCAGCAAACGTGCAAAAAACCGAAGTGGGAGGAGTGGGTTTGCGGGCTGTTTAACAGTGGGACCTGTAAGTGGGATCGGCAGCAGGAAACGAGGGGCAGGCCGCATGCGCGCAGCCTGCCTGTCGCGTGGTCGACTGGGATTAATAGACGCAAATAAGGAGATGCCGAGCAGGGTTCGAGGACAACGAACTGACCACTTGCTGACCTCGTGAAGGACAGCCACCCCGAAGGCCCACCAGTAGGAATCGCGGCCCAGGCTGCTCTGTTGAAATGAGACCCGACTGGCGCTCACTCGCTCTGAGATGGCAGGCTCGTCAAGATGAGCAGTGCAAAGGAGGAGCTGAAGATGGGAGGACTCTACGTAGCGGAGAAGATTCCAAATGACCTTCTCGAGATCTTCGCGTGCTTCGATAGTGCTTCGAGACGGCACGGAAGAGTCCCTTCATTACGGGTCAGTGGAAATCGCCAATCGCCTCCCCTACCGCCTTGGGCTACCTATCCCCACCTCCCAAGCTGCTGGATCTGGAATTCCACGCCACATCTTGGCCCCTGAGCAAAGAGACTATCGAGCAAATATCCTCTCGGGATACTACCCACACCTCGTCCTGCGTAGCAAAGGCGCTGCGAGCCATTGAGGTCCCAACGCGCGGCAGAATATGTAAAAGGGCTCGGTCTGTTTGATGATCTGCGGGCGTGCCGAGGACAGAAGGTGAAGGACTTCCCAGTCACGGGGACTTCCAGATCACAATTGCTTGCCTGGCACGTGCCTGGGTGTAAAAGGGTGGAAGACACCTGTCAACCTGTCCAGGCAAGACGAAGACCTGGACTCGCCTCACTTTCCGGGGGTATATCAAAAAGCCATCGGAAGGACCGTTGCCCAGAGGCGCCAATTCAGAAATCAATGCGCAGAGCAGAGCAAGGCATTGGAAATCCAAATTGGGCCCCGAGAAGAGCTTGAACCACTCCATCAATGGTGGGTTCGGGGAAAAAAAAAAGGAAAAAATAGCCTTGTTTCACACCCTGTTTCATCGCCTGTCCCCTAGCTGCGCCAAGATCGCACCGTTTCCTCAAGGTTCCTACGGCCCAATGTGGAGTTGAGATTCCACTACACGTACGCCGTCCGAGCGCCCTTCCAGAAACCTTCGATTCTTCCGTTTCATGCGCCAGCCAACTTTGGCAAGGCCTTTTGCGCGCTTGTTGGCGTCTCGTAGTTCTTTAGACAATTCTCTACTTTGACCAGTACTTACCAGGGCCCGAGGTAATCTGCTTTATGCGCTCAGCTTTTACAGCGAATATTCCCTGTAGTCCCCCTGTTCTCCCCTTGAGGTTGATCAAGATGAAATTCCCAACCCGGCCCCTGTCAGGTAGATTTATTGTCTAGAAAATCATGGAATGCTTGTGTAGATGGCTTGTTTGCAAGTGTCTACACTAGTGTACGAGGTAGAATGGGCTCAGTTGCTAGTTATGCGCAGGCTGGGCTGCCTATCCGACTCTTCTCTACAATTCTCTCCCCGAACTCTTTCTCTAACGAAGTGACGATACATGGCGCAGCTGATAACAAAATTCTGACGAGCCTAACCGCTTTTCGTCCGAGGAAACAGGCGAAGGGATGATCCTCGACTGCTCACAAATAGTTTCCGCAGGGTGTAGTGCGACTTGCTTCATCTTGTCTCGGCTCAGCCATGACGCTGCGATTTTCGCTGCAGGTTTGAAAATACAAATTTGCAGTCCCTACACCACAAGTATCTCCGTGTGGCCCTGGGCTTACATCATCTCGACCCAGCGCGCTTCAAGATGGAACTGAGGAAAACATCCAAGCACCCCAGTGTTTTGTTTTCTTGTTACAACGGACCACAGTATTCCAGATCTCCTAGGGAGGATGATGACATATTTTCTAGGGCATGGATTTGTCTAATACCTAGGGTATAGGTAGGTACCGTAAAATATGTGGGCGACTCTAACATGACAAGTTTCTCATCTATACGCCGTCCTGATAGTCTCATGGGTTCAAGACACTGATTCTGCAGAGCGTCGTTGGGTTTTAACTGACTTGCAGTTGGCCTTCTCGACCCGGCCTCTCGCCCCATTGCATCCAGGCCACCCCTAAACCGCCCTCCACGTGGGAACCACCACGGTTGGAGGAGATGGATGAGGTCTTTCTTGGCTCTGCTGATCTGTGTTAAGGCTATAATGATATCATAGCAAGTTTATGGGATTCGGTTAGGTGTTTTTTTTTTCTTCCTCAGTGGCTTGCACCTTGATGCCCCGAGTTCATGTGCGGGTATTACTTCTCAACCTTTTTAATTTCTTCATGTTTGTTCGAATACCCGATCGGTCTTCAGTCTGGTTGGAACCCAAAAGTTCAGACGCCACATACACAGTTAATCCTCAACATAACCGATCCCCGGCACCGTCTCCGATCTGGGCCAAGGCATCAACCCATAGAAAGGCGTGTCTGTCACTCACCGCCAGCTCCTTTAAACCGGGGCGGGACGACCTAAACGTCCTCTCCATTTCAATACAAATTGGGATGCTTAATCCGATTTGGCTTTCATTCTCTTCTTTTACCCCTTGGTCATATCCACATTCAACATTTACAAGAACATAGGTGCTCATACTATAACATGAACAAGCCCAACGCCGCATGACTGTACTATACACAGCAGACCGCCACTCAAGGTAAATCGAAAAGGTGTTGCAAGAATCTGCCAAAGTAACCCCCCCTGGGTCTGGATAAAGAATATCTGGTCGAAACCTCAACTGGAGCTACTCAGAGGGTGATGCTTCCCTACCTACCTAGGTACGAAGGCGTTGCTTCATCCACTTGCTCGCCTTTGGGTTATCACACGAGTTGAGTCTACACGGCAGCAAGAGAAATCCAAAACGGCATATCGGCCACCTTCGGCCCAGCTAAAAGCATTGATATAGGTATGTTATGAGAAATAAATCGAATGGCATTCAGAAATCTGGAGCCGCCGACATACAATCTTATCAATTGCCTACTTGCCCAAGGCCCCAGACGCAGTGTTTAACGACGGAGATACCAGCAACCCATCTTCCCC
>Ga0247765_1000299_pt1 | contig 40069 bp, 39 predicted proteins | sample UWRJL106311C6_FD_179949 | JGI IMG/M metagenome (GOLD analysis project Ga0247765, IMG submission 179949) | Plant litter microbial communities from Arlington Agricultural Research Station in Wisconsin, United States - UWRJ-L106-311C-6 | ecosystem: Environmental > Terrestrial > Plant litter >... | reverse complement strand
GAATTCCTGCCAGTTCTTGTCCCCGAAGGCTACAGGAACTGGCAGGAATTCTGCTTCAAGAACCCCGATGATGCCTTCTGCGAAAACATCCCTGGCTTCTACTTGTACACTCTCAGCCGGGCCGCCAATATCACCTTTGTCGCCTTGTTCAGCATCTCCCTGATTGCGTTTATCACAACTTATATCTTTACCCGTCGAGGAGCATCCTTCACCTTCGCCTTTGTGTGCGGTGTGGTCCTTGAGATCTTGGGATATGCCGGCCGAATTATGAATGTGGTAAACCGGTGGGATGAGAGTATGTCTTATGGGCCCCCCTTCTGAGCATTCCGTGATGAAGGGAAAAAAAAAAAAAAAAAACATACCTTCCGACCACATAACTAACACGGTGTAATAGATGGATTCCTCATGCAGATCTGCTGCTTGACTATTGCTCCTGCCTTTCTTGCTGGTGGTATTTACCTCTGCCTTCGCCGCATCGTCTATGCCTTCGGCCCAGAGAACTCGCGCATCAAGCCTGAGACTTATACACGCTTTGTACTTTCCCCCCCACCCCCCACAACTTACTACAGCCTATGTCTAACACCAAAACCCAGTTCATCCCCTGCGACGTCATCTCCCTCATCATGCAAGCCGTCGGTGGCGCCATGGCCTCCATCGCCTCGCACAATGGCGAGGACACCAAGACTGGTGATAATATCATGATTGCTGGACTCGCTTTCCAGGTCCTCGTCCTACTCATCTTCATTTCCGTCTCGATTGACTTCGGCCTCAACGTCCTCCGCCGCTACCGCCGCCTCGGCGCTGACGCCCTCGACCAGTCCGCCGACATGCGGGCCCTGCGCTCCTCGTGGGGCTTCCGTGGCCTGCTGGGTGCCCTGGCCCTCGCCACCATCTGCATTTTCTGGCGTAGCGTCTTCCGTGTTGCTGAGCTCAGCCGCGGTTGGGAGGGCCCGCTCATGGCCCGCCAGGATCTGTTTATCGGCTTTGAGGGCGTCATGATCATTGTGGCATGCTTCTCGCTCAACGTCTTCCATCCCAGCATCTTCTTCCGTGAGGCTATGGAAGGCATGGGCGGACTGAGAAGTAAGAAGACGAAGAAGGCGGCAACGGCAGAGAAGGGGAATGAAACAACCGGGAGTGAGAATGCTTAGAGTGGAAGTGGGCATGACTATTGTGTTCAGAGCTTAGATACCCCGGCGTCTTGCCATGCGGGGGAGGATTCGACACGGATGGCTTCATTATGTTGGACTTTGGAACTTAAATTTGCCTCATCTCGTGTGGAGTTTGGAGGGGATCGCATAGATGCACTGGATAGTTTAGAACCGTTCTCATGAGGTTCAATTGTCAAGATAAGACTTGGTTATAATATTGTATGTGAACAAGAGAGCGGTTTGTGAATCTCCAGGGAGACGGCCCACTTCTGGTGAAAAGAGCGCCACGATCGATGTCCACGCCATCTAGCATAGCACTAGAAGCTCGAAAACACCCGGCTGGCTATTATAAGGGAGACATGGAATGGTGAAAAGACCTGTACATCACCCAACCCTAGCACACGCAATACACTAACGAACCCGGAAAGATTGGGGGATAAAAAAGGAAAAGAAAAAAAGAAGAGACAAGCACATGCTATCGAGGAGGAGCTCATCATACTTATGCGTCAGCCGCGGATCGAACGCGGGGCGCATCGATGACAACGATGGATTTTACCATCACTAACCCACTGACGCTGGCTGTTGTTTAATGGGGAGTCAATACGAGAGAGGAAGAATAGAAGACGAGCGAGGCAGAGATAGATAGATAGATGGCACTGGGTCGATGCGGTATAACCTGCCTGTATCATCAATATCCGTCCCCCCCTCTGTACTTTTTCCGTCCTTGTACAAGAATTTTCTTCTTCCTCTTTTTTTTTCTTTCCCAGAGCGAGATGGGACTTGAAGCACAGAGAGATACGTCACCTACCTCCAAGTAGAGCCAGGGCGGGACGGGACGGCGTTGCTTGCTTGCTTGCTTGCTCGCTAGGTTGGCCTCATTCCAAGGTCCTGTGTCGCGAGTTCATATTCCAACGAAGTCAGTTGCAAAATCGCTACCTACCTAGGTAGCTTCGACACGGCAATGGAAATATTTCTAGTTTGTCGCTACTGTGCACGGGTTGGTGGTTGTTGGAGGCTTGGAGCTTTGCTCGTTGGCATCGCTCGACTCCTCAACTTTGACCCGTTGCCTCGTCTTTCAGCACTGCTAGACTTCAATGACATTGTTCTTGTGAGGAATATTCATGTATAGGTATGATAGTCTATTAGTTAGTGATACAGGACTCGGGCTCTTTGTGTTCCCAATCTCAACGCCCCGGATGCAATGGTGGACAAATGCCAGCGATGTAATAATGCAGCTAACAACAGCGCCCCACCTTCACCTTCTCATCTCAGAATCCTCAGGACCCATCATGTTTCCAAAATCCACACCACTCGTCGCCCCCGTGATCACACCCCCGACAGCCTTACTGGCACCCAGGCTTATACCCCTTCCACCCTTCATCGAGTCCAAGCTCACATGGCTTCCGCCAGTACCCCTCCTCTTGGGCGGCCTTGGGCTCGGACTCGCTTGATCGGCAGGCTCGGCAGAACCATCCACGCCCGCCCCTCCTCCATCCTCTAAAAAACGAACACTTTGCGGTGAAGTCGGGCTCGCGTATGCAAACTCATCCTCGTCCACCGTGGTGCTAACCTGAGGAGCACGTGGTTTGGCGAACCCTGGCTGGCTGTTCGGAAACGGGATATGGCTTTGTCGGAGGCGGTTTAGTGACCGATGTGGGCTAGATGTCAGATGTGGCAAATAATCCGTCTCAGGCGAGATATATTCACGGTGCTCGACCGTAGGTCCTGCTGGGTCGTCATCGGCGTTGCCTACTGCCGTACTGACATCACTATCGAGTGCGGCATCGCTGCCCCGCTGAGTATGCCGTCGGAAGAAGCTGCTCGCGCTAAGACTCGAATGCCTCGCACTTTGATACCGCTCATACTCTTCCTTGGTATGCTCCGCTCCCGTGAAGCTTTCCAACGCGTCAAAAACGTGCTGGAAGACTTGCGTGTCCACGTCTCGGGCCCAAAGAAAGTCGAGATGCTCATAGTGGGGAATCTCAGTTGCCACTGTCTGGTTTGGAAGCTCCCGCAGCATCACCTTGATATCCACTAGGGAGTCGCTACCACCGTAGACCAAGACGACTGGCGTTTTTATGTTGCGGGTCGGATACTTGGCCACCTTGGTATACTTGCTACTCGACGAAAGCAGCATCGGGGGATGCACATCGTCGTCAAACATCTGGAACGACTTAGTTCGAATAATCTGAAACCAGTGCACCACAGATTTGGTACTGGTAAACGAGTACAAGTGGGGATAGGCGGCTAGTTTTTGCGAGGTGCTGATGTTTTGCGTCTTCCAGTTGAATAGGAAGGTCAGGCCGTAGTCAATCACCTTGGTGAATAGAGGCGGGTAAAGGATGGACTGCCACATGGTGGCCGAGCTCAAGATGGATCGTCTTCCAAACAATAGGAACAAGACTTGTGGCGAGGCTTTGACTAGGGCGTCCACAACGCCGTTGTGAAGGCCGGCTGGTGACATGGCCGGGGCGAGGGCGATGAAGACGTTGACCTGGTCGTTCAGCTTGGGGTGAACCGCAAGACTGGCGAAGGCCTGCGCCGTGCCTTGCGAGAAGCCAATGTAAGAGAGGGATGGCTGACCAGTCGTGTCGAGGATATAAGCAATGCTGTCGGGAATATCGTGGAAAGCAAACTCATCGATGGAGAAGTTCCAGAACTCAAGCGAAGTCGGCGAGCAGTAGATAGACTTCTTAGAGTATTTGTTGCCACGATTGTTCCCCAGCTTTATCCGTTGTTAGCTTTGAGGCTCTGCCAACTGCAGGGCTACGTACCCAAACATCAAACCCTCGCTCTACGAGGACAAATGGAAGGGACCGCTGTTCATCGGTTAAGCAAACCCACACCTCACTGTTCATCAGTAGTCCGTGATGAAGGTAGACAACGCGCTTCTTCACGCTTCTGGGACCGCGGTTGACCTTAACGTCCTCCTCTCCCTTTCTCCAGGCCAAGCGATGGAGGCCGAGCAGATATCCATCTTTAGTCTGGACAACGTGTTCCTCAGCCGTATATCCCCATAAAGCGCAGAGGTCTGTGAAGTCAGAAGCATCGCGGACCGATGCGGACACCGCTACTCGGGGTCAGTGGGTGGCGGTAAGTGACGGGATGAAACTCACATCTCCTCCTCTCCTCGGCTCGTTTTTGTGCGGGGGATCGTAACCTGTTGAAAAGACGTCTCGACAGACGGTAAAAGATTTGGAGAAGCGACGGCGCTATCAGCAGTCAGTACACCACATCCGGCACAGGTTTTCCAGGTTGATATCGGGGAGCAAGCTTACGAAGGGCCAAGGTGAGAACGCGGATGAGGGCCTCTAGCCCCACGAGCAGGAATGAACCAACGAGGGCGACATACTCGGAGCTGTGTGGTTTGTGTCAACGACAAAATGCACCTTGGGGGAAAAAGCATCACGGGATTCCCTCACAGGTTGAGTCGCCCAATGAAAGGGACCGGCATGGTTTCAGCTTCAAGAGGCCTACCTCCTCATCGGAGCAGATTAATAGCTTGTCGCGACGCAGAGGCGATCGATGGATTAGGAGGATGATAATTCGAAGGGACCAAAAATTCAAGCTGAAGCTGGCCAGGAGCAATCTCGGACACCAAAAAGCGTTGATCAGCTTTGCCTACTAGGACAAAGCTATCGGCTCAGGTCAAACGGGGAAGGCGCGGTGATGTCACGTTCGAATCACATGTGAGCCTGAGCTTCACCCGTGTGACACTTGGGCAGACACGGCGAGCGAGCTAATTGAATCTGACCGCTACCAGCTGGAAGTTGGGCGTCCTGCGTCCTTATCGAAACTCAAGCGCCCGGTGAAGGATGCAGAATCGGATTGACGCAAAAAATGATCTGTTGCTCTTGAGTTTCCTCGGCTGTAGAGACCGAAGGTCTGCTGAAGTAGCCGGCCCCTGACAGCGACAGCACCCAGGCTACTAACGTTAGGTAGTTAGTGCAGTTAACAGCTAGCGCCACAACAAGCCAACGCGGTGGGGCCAATCCCAGACATGCATGTAGCCCACGATCAGCAAGGCACAACGCCCGCTCTTCATTGCAAGTCTTTGACAATTGCTCCCACGACCTGTCCCAGCGTCCACGATGCCGAGCTCATGCAGAGATATAAGTAAGCAAAATTGTAGACTCTGGAATGTCTATAGTCGACCTCTAACATAATGCGCCGCAGGGGAAGCATTGGCGCAGTGCCTGCAAGAATCCGAATGTGTCATGGTTCAGCGACACACCGCCGCCGAATGTCTCCGTCCACCGCTCGTCGATGAGCTCCCGCTCAAGTGTCAGCAGCTCAAAAAAGGATTTGGCGAGTGCCGCCGTGGCATGATTGATATGCGTAAACGTTTTCGCGGCAACCAACCCGTTAGCTTTCGAGACCTGCAAAAGACAGAGAAATCTGGTGACGGATACCAGCTCTACGCTGGCAAGTCAGCTTTTGCTGGCGCGCAAGGCGAGACAGACGGAAATGAGAAGGCCCCAGAAGACTGGAGAGAGGCTGAGAACAAAAAGTACCGGGCCGAGCAGGCGGCCGCGGTTGTCGCGGCTGCACAGGGGAAGAGTAACTCATCTTCGTGGTGGGGATGGTGGCGATGAGATGAATGAGACATCTCTGCTCAATATCGAGGCTGGTGTACATACTGTAGGAATAATGGTTAGGATTATGGGTCAGGAGGCATTGGCCGGCGTTCTGGGATAAAAATGGACGACTATCCGGTCGCTCCTGGCTTCGAAAAAAAAGATACCACCTGTTTGTCCCTCCTCTGCTCCATCAGTGGCGCACCTGTAAATGGAAAAGGAGATGTCGAAGCATCACTGAGATTGATCACGGAGGCGTCCACTATGTAGCCCGGAACCAGTGAGAAAGGCACCGACGAGCTGGAACAGATCAATGGCGGCGTTTCTCCAAATATCTCACGTGGCTTGCGCTAGTTTTCATGCTCGCATATGATCATCTAGGCTTGTCGTATCGATTGACGTCTCGGGTAGTTGGCGCATGTAGCACCTAGCGCAGAATTTTTCAAACCCTCGGGAGCAACTCATCAACTCCTAGTTTCCCGCAACGAGCTCAGCAGAGACCGCCACCGCGACATCGGTTCTGGAAAGAACGATAACGCCTTCGGTGTAGCATCGAGCCCAGACCGAGCGCCTGGTCGGTGACTGGACACAATAGCATCATGACGACGACGAGAGCCGAGTCAAACCAGCATCGCCTTGTCACCACTACGGCTGGTTCATTTTGCTGATCCCTACACGGTTCTGCGAATTCATTTTTAGCCCGGCATGTCTAACAGGGAAAAGAAAGAGACATGTTGCGGAAGCCAGTCTGCTTCTTTTCCTGGCCCCTGTAACGTCGGGTCTCGGCACGGCGAAATGACGGTTCTCACCCAGCTTTTTGGCCGTCACCGTTTCGGCCGCCATGCTTACCTTCGGCCGTCGTGTCTGGGGCTGCTCGGGATGCTGGCTATCGCAGCGACGTTATACGTGCTTCTAACGCCTTCGTTGTCGGCGTTTGGTGCGCGACTGACTTGGGACCGAACGGTGACGTCTTCATTGGGACCCCACCGTCACCAACCTCCCCCGCAGCACAACAGCGGAGAAGAGACGGCTGTCGTTGCACAACCTCAACTTCCCACCATGAGCTATGCACCCAAGTCTGCCCGGCCACTGGCTCGACTACCGGTCCCGCTCATTGCCCATCTCCCCGCTGAGTATGCCCCCCCACCACCCCATGCCGCCGGGGACGGGACCGAGACCAACGACAGACCCAAAACGCGCCGCCTCGTCTTCGTCGGCGATGTCCACGGCCACTTGCACGCACTCCGCGCCCTGCTAGACAAGATCCACTTCAACCATAAGCATGGCGACCAGCTTGTTCTCCTTGGTGACATTGTCGCCAAGGGCCCAGATAGTGCCGGCGTCGTCGACCTAGCCATGCACATTGGCGCCAACGGTGTGCGCGGAAATCATGAGAACAAGGTTCTTCTCGCGCACAAGGCCCTACAACGGGAGCGGCGGCGCAAGAAGAAAAAGCAGCGCAAAAAGAAGCTTCACCCAGCCGCCGACCAGGATGTGATATCCTCTTCTTCTGACGCCTCTGATTACCACGTGACCGACCTAGACGGCGAAGACGACAACGATGATGATAATGATGATGGAGACAACGTCACCATAGACACCCACGCCGACCACGCCCGTGCCGTTGCCCGTTCCCTCTCCCCCAAACAACTCAAATGGCTAGCCTCCCTTCCCCTAATCCTCCGCATCAACACCACCTCCATCCCTGGTGTTCCCCCTTCCCCCACAGGCAAGCCTCCCTCCCATCCCTGGGACAGCACGGAAATCCTCGTCGTCCATGCTGGGCTGGTCCCCTCCCTGGCTTTAGAAATGCAAGATCCCTGGGCCGTCATGAACATGCGCACGTTGCTGTACCCGGCTCCGCGGTACCCTTCGTCGGGAGAAGAAGAGGAAGAAATTCCCGCAATCCCGTCAGAAACACGTGCTGGCGAGCCGTGGTCGCGTGCGTGGAACCGGTGGCAGAATGTGAAGGTATCAAACCCAACAGCACGGACCGTTGTGATCTACGGGCATGATGCCCGGGCGGGCCTGCAGGCCGAAGTGGATGTGAGGATTCGGCCCCATCCTGCCGAGAGGAAGAATGAGAAGACGAGGAAGGAGGAAGAAATCGGGATGGAGGTTTATGTGGCTGAAGATGAGGATGATGACACGGACGCCGAAACCGAGACCGACGAAGAGGAGACAGACATGGCGAAAAGGGTTGGGAATCTCACTCTTGGCGACGATACCCTCAATCTACACCTTACCCAACCAGATGGCAACATCCACACGGATCGCAAGAAGAAAAAGGATAAGACTGGAAAAAAGAAGAAACAAAAACCCACAAGAGGCATTCGCTACGCCTTCGGCCTCGACTCCGGCTGCGGACACGGCCGGCAGCTATCTGCCCTGGTGTTGGAAGCTGTTGGTGAGGACGGCACCCTAATGCACCGTATTGAGCAGGCCGACTGTGGTGAGGTGGAAAACGAGTTAAGGACGAGGCTGTAATATTGTAACTCTTTTCAGCCCATATTGCCTGCCGGGCTGGGTTCATTGTTCGTCCTCAATTGGTGCGGCTTTGCATTGCGTTGGATTTGTTTCCATTGGATTGTTTTCCCTAGCTCCTTTCAGAATTGAATTGGCATTACGTATACCTACCCAAGTACCTAGCTTTCGGCTTTCAGCGAGATTGGAGACTCAGGTCCATAGTGTGGTAATCCGCGATAGTGAGTGGCGTTTAGTGTTTTCAAAAGACCGTGATCATGTTCAACCAGTATCATAATCAGGTCCCAAGACTCGATTCGCCTAGGTACTAGACTAGACAGTGACGAACAGAATTTAAGACGACAAAACATGCTGATATCATTCTCATACTTGCTCAGGCAAGTGACCTAGCGAGCCTCTAAAAACCACACTCTCATAACATGTAAAGCATTCCGTTACGTCGTCCTTCGTCTACTTAGAGGACTCGGCCTTTTTTTCGTTTCCTTTCCCAACATACCGCTTACTGCAGCTTGGCCTTGATGATGCTCTTGAGGGTGACGGCGTCAGCGGCAAACTTGCTGATGCCTTCCCGAAGCTTCTCAACGGCCATCTGGTCCTCATTGAAGTCGAAACGGAAGCTGGGTTCGTTGTTGATGTAAGCCTTCTTCTCAATGTCGAGCGCCGAGGCGGCGGTGGCATCGAGCTTCTTGGGGACCGTCTCGGTCGAGTTGAGAAGCTCCTCGAGAAGGTTGGGCTTGTTGGCGTATCCGTTAGCAAAATCTTCACCTCGGAGAAGGGGTTTTGAAGTTGGAGGTTTTTGTTGGAAACAACTTGTAATAGTGAAGAAAAAGGGTTTACATACGGAGATGGTCAGGTAGTCACAGCCAGCCAACTCGGTAATCTCGCCGGTATTGCGGAACGAGGCACCCATGACGATGGTCTTGTAACCGAACTTCTTGTAGTAGTTGAAGATGCTCTTGACGCTAGCAACACCAGGGTCCTCCTCCTTGGCATATTCCTTCTTGGTCGCCGCCTTGAACCAGTCAAGGATGCGGCCGACGAAGGGGGAAATCAAAAACGCACCAGCCTCGGCGGCGGCAATAGCCTGGACGAGCGAGAACATGAGCGTGAGGTTGCAGTTGATGCCGTGGTCGCGCTGGAGAATCTCGGCAGCCTTGATACCTTCCCATGTGGATGCGATCTTGATCAGAACACGGTCCTTGGAAATGCCCTGGGCCTTGTAAAGCTGTGTAAGAGTAAATGTTAGCTGATAGGTCTGCAATGTGTGGGAAGGGAAGAAGTCTTGCCTCGATAATGTGCAGGGCCTTGTCCACCGAAGCCTTGGTGTCGAAGGAGAAAGCGGCATCGACCTCGGTGGAGACCTTGCCGGGGATGATCTCGAGAATCCTTTTACCGAACTCGACGAGGAGGAGGTCGAGTGCCCGGTCAACCTTCTCGTCGACTGAACCCGACTGGTCCTTCACTTGCGCAACGGCCGCATCGACGAGCGCCGCGTACTCAGGCTTCTTGGACGCCGCCAAGATGAGCGACGGGTTGGTCGTGGCATCCTGAGGCTTGTACTTTCCAATGGCTGTGGGTATGTAAGTTATTGTCCTGTATGGGTAGTATTCGCAACGCCGGGAAGCTTCGAAGGTGTGAACTGACAAGCGAAGTCACCTAATGCCCAATATTAGCCATGTCCAAACACCCAGCGGATTACAAGGGAGCTACTTACCGGAGTCGCTGACAACAACCTAGCCATGACACTGATATTAGCAGCCAAAAATTCATACATAGACATCGCAAATACTCTGTGGCAGCGAATTTCGAAATATCGCCACGGCATTTTCCCAGGTTCCGGAGCTCCCATCTCAACAAGGAGGGGTTTGGCGGGGTAATTAGACCTACCGTGCCAGTGGCCTTGAGCTGTTCTAGAGAGTTGGACATGGTGACACGTTTCTTGCAAGACGAATATTGACGGGGTCAGAAGATTGAAGCTACAGAAATAAAACGCAGTAGATATCCCGCTGAGACTTTTATCGGAGGGTTGTGAGAAGGGAAGGGGTGATGGCAAAAAAAAAAAGGTGGGATACTAGCATGATCGCGGCCCGCCCTTCTTTTGTGTTGGGGGACCCAGACGCCAGCGCCAGCGGATAATTGACGTCTAGCGGGGCCCCGGCATCGTCATAAGTCGCAGGCCCACCCCTGCCAGTTGATCCCACGCCCATCAAGAATCGCTGCTTCCCTCGCCATGGCCTCTCGCCCTTACATGATGATGAGTTATATTTTCCACCATCGGAGACAACTGTTACCTAACAAGAAGACGACTCCTTTCATCCTCGCGTTTGATACGACCCCCACTTTGGCTTTCGCCGGATATCCTGGTGCTCAGGTCGGTGGCGGCTCTCCCTGGTTGAGTAACCCCTCCCTCCTCCCCTCGTCGGTTCTCTGGTGGGGCATTATAACTAGACCCTTACTCAGCCGCGAACTTGGTCTCCAGCGATAACCCACGTGGTTGACCCCAACATTTTGGACAATGCTTCAACACCACACTTCTCCACGGAGCTGGCGGAGTTTGATCAACCAGCATCTGGTCATCGTGAAACCTTTCTGCTGCTCTCCAGCGAGGCCCGCGGAAACACCTGCCTCGATAAACGCACATAGCTTCTGAAAACAACGCTATTTTTCTATCATGATTTCTAAGGATATGCAAGAGCACTGCTCCTTAGCTTTTCCCACCCTATTATTTTCTTTCTCAAAGACTGTTATCAATAAAGAAGGATAGATAAAAAAAAAAAAGGGACCACGTGACACCCAACCGGCCATTTGAAAACAACAATAAACTTGTGTTGTTATCTCAGTGCGGTAAGGTTTAGTCCTCGGTAACATCTCCGTACTCCCACATACCCAGCCGGTCATTCTTGGCCTCGGTCTCAGCCCCCCGAAGGCTCTTGAGAACGGGCTCGAACACCTTGCTCCTCTCCCAAGCCTTGAGCTTCCGTGGCACCATAGCGTGGCCGCTCAGAATGACTTGGCGGTTGATCGACTCGGTCGCACTGCTGGCTTCCTTTGCTTTAGGGTCAAAAAGAGTGACATAGCTGACATTCTCCTTGGTGTCGACGAAATCAAAGCTGCCAACCAGCTGCTTGCCCTCGGTGGCTTCGTAGAGGAAATTGATGGCGTCGCTAAGATAGTCGGGTGACGTAGGAAGCTGCACGAACGAGAGCTGGATGTCGACAGCTTGTGCTTTCAGGTTCTGTGGGCTGAACTGTGGTTGATCTAGGGGGCGGAGCTTAGACCATGGCTGCTTCTCAGAGTTGCCATAATCAATGTAGACAATCTCCGCAACCTTAGCCGCACGATCATTGGACCGGATGCGGGCCCGATACCATTCACCGTCCTCGGTGAACTTGGCAGCAACATAGTCGCCCGTCTTCGGATTGTCCTTGATCGTTGCGCTATTCTTGGAGTCGAGGTGGAATTTTTTGAACTCGTTCATGAGTGTCGTGAGCGCAACCGTGCCCTTGCCAACCTCCTGGGCTTTGATTTTTCCAGTGGCATCAATATTGGTGATGACAATGTCTCGATAATCCTCCGGCTTCTTTTCAATCGTTGCTGAGACGTCTGCCGCAGGCTCCGCCGAGGTAGCTTCCGCTTCCTCGTCAGCATCCTGAGAGGGATCCCAATCGTGCCACATCCCCCTTTTCCCCTCCTTTGCCTTCTTCTGGGCAGCTAAAAGTTCAGTCGCATTGCCAGACTTCTCCGCTGAGTATTCGTGAACCGAGGCAAGGCCTTCTTCAACCAAAATCTTGGCAAAGCTTTCTCGATTGATGTAGAGATCACCAATGAAACCGCCAACCTTGTCGATGTCGTGGACATCAATTTCGCAGTCTCGCTGGTTGCACCGCCTGTTGGCCAACTCCAGCGCCTCCTGTCCAAAAGGCTCGCCCTTCTCCTGAGGCGTGCGGCCTGCGCGGGGGGCACGAACACCAGCGAGGACCAATGTCAACTTGGCACTTTCCCGGGGTATCAAAATGGTGAAGCGAGATCCAGACTTGCAGAAGTCGACAATGCCAGGAACCTTCCGTTGTCTGGAGAGGGTGGACAGCTGAATCTTGGCCTTCTGGACGCTCTCAGACATGTCGGCATACTGCTTGATCTTGGGGGCTTTGCCCGACCACATGCCCTTCTTCTCTTCCTTGGCAGTCTCCTGAGCGGCAAGCAGCTCATCGTAGTTCGACGCGCGGTCCGTGTCGTCTTTGCGGTGCCTGATGACGGAGCAGTACCCCTCTTGAACGAGTTGAAGACCAATATTCTTCCCGCCCTGAATGACCGTAGCAACATCCCGGGCTTCAAAGTCGTCGGTAGCAGGCTTGGATCCATCTATGGTAACCTTGACGTGCTTTCCAATGAGCTTTTTTCTCAAAAATTCTTTAGCCTCGTCCCTGAAAGGAGCCTCACTGGGCTCGCCGGTGCGGGGACCGCGGACACTGCTTAGGCTGATTCTCTTCTCCTGTCCGGCCCTGTTACGGACAATGATGGTATCGGCACCGATGATTTTGGTGACGGTAACTTCCACATCCTTGCTGTCTGATGCCTTGGCAACGTGATTCTTGTGGAGTCTCAGGCGACCCGACTGTGCCTTCTTTTCAGCAGTTCTCAGGGCGGCCATGTCATTTCCAAGCATCGTCGAGTGGAAGTCATTGCACCGAGCGAGACCGTCTTGTAGGAGGAATTCAGCAATGTTGCCGCGCGGGTGGAGGACACTGGCGACAAGCTGTGCCTGAGGGCTGGCGCCAACAATCTTGACCTTGACCGCACGTTGGAGAAGTCGCTGCTCAACGAATGCCTTGGCTTCATTGCCATACTCCTCGGCAGGTTGGGTTTGTCCTTGGGTGGTGCGCTCTGTCGATGGTGTTCGGATCCCGGCGATCAGGGTCATTACCTGCCAGTGCTTCTTCTCGGTGAGAAGCAGGCGGACAAGCAGGCGATCACCGCTGATGACACGCTCAACGATTCCATCTACAGTCTTTCCTTTCCATTGAGTCATGAACTCGGGGCCCCCCAGGTCGTTTTGAACCTCGATGACCCCGCCCGTGCCCACGTGGAGACCCATACTCTCGTTCTTGGCCTGAGCCTCCAGGGCTTTAAGTTTGTCGAGCCTTTCGAGGATCTCCTCGGAGTCGTCCTTCCTGCCGGCATCCTCTCGTATTTTGAGCCAGCCGGCCTTGATGGAGGCCTCGGGAATTTCAGTACCATCCTGCAGGACCGCGCTGCCGTACTCTCTTCCGGAGCCAGGGATGGTATCTTGCATGATGTAAGCAGCCAGAATTTAAAAGATGTATATAAGTCATTGGGGGTGTATGTAACTGCCAGGCAGTAGAGGTGTTGATGTTGCGATATAACCTACACAGGACGGTGCACTTGATCTGCTTGCCAACTGCAAGGTTACGCAGGAACTCGCGAGACTGAAAAGCAAAGGGTTCGTCGCCGTCCTTGCTCAGGCGAGGAGCGGTGACATAGGCGAGAGAGAATGTCCGCTCCAGCGAAGGGTTGTTGGGACTTGTGAGAATCAGGGTGTCGCCGCTAAGCACCGACTTGACGTTTGCAATGAAGTTTTTTGCCATCTTGAAGGCAGTGTAAGGATCAATGAGGGAAAGCGAAGGCAGTAAGCGTTGCGGTGAGGGGTACTTGTGGAACCTGCCCAAAGTCAATTTCCGAGGTGAGATCGAGAATATGTGGCGGGAATCTTAACTGGAAAGACGGGAACCGTCAAAAAGTGTCTTGCGTACCGTAGCAAACAATCCCGCGGGGATTGGAGCGGGAGAGGGTGATAGCAACGCAACGCAACGATGGTGAGAAGGCGCAAGTGGTGCTGCTGGGAGCTTGGGAGCTGTCGTGTGCTTTTTGACAGCTTTCGCAATCAATTTTGGCTCGAATGCTGAATTGTGGGGAAGGCAGGGGATCTGTTTCAGGGGTTTCCAGGGCCGCTCACAGAGGTACCAAGTACCACGTACCACCTTGAGCAAACAACTAAGTAAGCTTCTAAATCTCTTACTGTCCCCGAAGCCGGATGAAATCCATCTATACTAGAGACCAGGTGAGATTATAACTATTTGTCCCAATGATCGGAGACGAATGTCCGATTCACCGACATTTAAGTTGGATATGACAGGTACTTGACCACAACTCTAAAATTGTACCCTGTCGCCATCCCACCCTTCGAACAGCTTGCTCCCCAGCTCGACCCACAACGGCTGATGGAGTTCGGCGGGGTAACGTTCGACTGTCACAGCAGAGCTCCAACAATCGATTTCCCTCGAGTCCTTAACCTCACCTACCGAACAGGAAAGTATACGCAGCAGTATACCGTTCCTCGACCGGTTTGTCTGAGTTGAGATACTTATTGATTCTCCATTTATATTGGCTGAGTCTTGACCTGGCCCGCCGCTGACCATACTAGAAGGCGACCTAGCGATATCCTGTATTTACACACGAGTTGTTGTAGTGCAGCTTAGGGAGTCCTAGAGGAAAGGACCAATTAAATCCAATTTCTATGGCGCATTGCCTCGACCAAGGTACCGACATCAATTCGCAGTGACTACCTTAGCTACCTAGGTACCCAGCACCGACCCCAAACTTCTGCTCTGTTGTACCTAAGCCGGATCGTCCGGGATTGGGGAATACCGTTTCGCTCGACATTTACTGGGAGATACCGATGACACCTGATATATTAGACTTAGATTAGGTGCTTGTGGCTTTGGGCCAGGGGGACTTACCACAGGCAGGGCGAGGGCCAGCGTTCCCGGTCTTGAGGGACTCCTCGTTGCCACCCTTGCCGAGGTCGTCCGTGCCAGCGTGGACGACGACGGTGCGCTAACAGGTTAGTTAAGGAGTATCCGTGGGGGTTCGAGATGTACATACGCCAATGACGCTCTCGGGCCCGATGAGCTTGACAAACTTGTCGCTCATTGAACCCTTGGAGTTGCCCTGAGCATCTGTCTCAATGTTGCCGAGGTCACCAACATGGCGGTTCTCGTCCTCGGGGGCACCGTGGGTCTTGCCCTGGGGGTTAACTGGGAAAGATCAGATTTCGAGTCGTCCAGCCCACCATACATGGGCCACCCATAACCGATGTACGTACAGTGAGGGCCAGCCGAAGTGCAGCCGTTGGTGTTGTCACCGAAGGTGTGGATGTGCATGCCACGCTTGGCGTTCGAGTCCTGGCCGCTGATATCCCAGGTGATGGTGGTAGGGGCCGACTCAGACTCCTGCTCGAATGTCACAGTCCCGGTGACCTTAGAGTCTCCACGGACGACAGCGACTGGAGAAGAGCGATATCAGCTACGAATTGCCGAGGATCTGAATGGCAGATGACCCTAGGACCCGCCAGCACGGCAGAAGAAGCCTTCTCAGTCTCAGGTGGTAGTGGCTGCTGTCCATCAAGGTTGCCATGCTCGCTGGAGCACAAACCACCTCAGTGTACTGGACAACCTTGCTGCCGGGCGCATCTTCCGGCTCGCGGGGTTCTCGAGACAAATACAGACAAGGGTGGGTAGAGAATCACGACTGCTTACCGGCCTTGACCATTTTGGTGGTGTTGGGATTGGGATATTGGTATAATTTGATAAACTTGTTATTATCTCGAGGGCAGGGGGATTGCGATTACGCACGATCAGGGGAGAAAAGCTGGATTATCTACGAGCCGAAGAGAGGGGAGAGTCGGAGGAGCCCGAGGATCGCACCCTGAAGTGGGGTTCCGAGGAATGACGAAGAGCTTATTGCGGACCCCTCAACCCCGCACTGAGGTGCCGTCATTTCTGGCTTTGTGGCGCCCCCAATTGTCCAACCTTGACTGGAAGCTTCAACGGAGGAAGCGTCTACAGTGTAGATACACGACGGCTGCCAATCCAGGTTGATTCCATTTTTGTGAAGAGTTGGCCCAGTTCTGGTCGCGGAATGCGGCAGGAATCGAGCCGAATTCCAGGTGGAGATAGTGTAGAGAAGCAAGAAGCAGACGGCCACGGACAAGAACCGTGGTTCAAGTTAAACCCCGACGGACTGTAAGTTTAAATCGTAGGTACGAAGTAATCAGGAGGGATCTTGGTCATAAGGGGATGGAGTCAAAAAACCAATTTTGGAACCTCCGGCCATTTTTGAGTAAGGCCCGTTTTGTCGTTTAATCCATCTGGCAGACGTCTTATACAGAGCGCAAATTGAGACCTTTTGTGGGTGTCTCACGTAACGATCTCTCAGGGGCTGGTTGACTGTGGCAACCCCCTGCGTTGACCCGAGATGGAGTCGCGTTGCTCTGAGAAGCGATACGACGGGAAAGAATTAGCGGCACCGAGACGGAATGGATTGCAGAGGGTGGGTGGTTGTGTCTCACCATTCAGGGTTGCCCGTTTTTATCTTGGATTGCCTCAGACTCCGCTACCACCTAGTTACCTACACCATGAGTCGCAGAACATATGCATGTCTGCTTCGACTATCTCAATCCAATTCCGGAAATCTACATGACAGCTCGAGAAGCCTTCGGATGCCACGGACCCTGTTCGTTTGTTTCTGTCAATGTGGCTTGGCTTAGCAGGAAGCGCATTGGTGAGGGTAGCATTCCTGTCAAAACCCCGGTGCCACACCGCGCGGCACAAAGACGACAAACGGTTGAAAACCATGCGATAGCAGCATACATTACTGAGTGGTGATGTCAGTAAATCTGGAGGACATTTCGATGGGCACACGGTGTCTGCGACGCTGAAAGCCTCGGGTCGTCCGAGGTCACCCTATGATTGGTCACCAGGTGTGTATCGTCCAAGATGATTCGCTCAAGTGCGGTTGGTGTTCATTCGCCCTCGCCAAGAGAATCGTGAGGAGTCTCGCAGATGCCGAACTGAGCGACATTGCGCGTTCGGCCTTGGGATCTGCACTGTATTTTGGAAGAGGGAAGATCCGGCAACCATGATTGATTAAATTGAGGAAAATACACCGAGGAATAAGCTGTGTGGTGTCAGATTGAGCGTCGGTGTCGATGATCGGTTCCCTGATGAAATCGAAGGTCTGTGCTGCCTTGTCTTTTTCACAATCGCCCCAGGCGGCACGCCCCAGAACAACCCCGGACCCGCTCGAAGACCCCAGCCCGGTGTGGCTTGGCCCTGCGCTGCTGCCTCACTCGTCGCCAGCTCACAACCTGGAACCGACACACTGGTTTCATTTTTCCCTGCGAACCGCAGTCTTGACGTCGACAAGTAGTTGTGCCGGTGCCGATAATGCGAGAATTGGTTCCGGGAGCCTCGCTGAGCCTCTTCCATTCGTCACTGAGCCCAGAGACGAACTAGGTACAGATTCGCCATCGTTAAATCTGCGACAGCTAAGCAGCCTTACGGGCGAGGCGAGAGGGCGCCCGACCGACTTCCCCGTCTCCACGAACCTTCGATTTGCTCCACCCTTCAGACCCCGACTGCGCCCCGTCCTCCCGATAGCGAAGCACACTCGTATGTCTCGATTACAGACCGTTGCGGACATTTCGTAGCGGAGCCTCGCTGGTTTGGATCGACGAAGACGATAGCGAACGGGGCAAATGATCGATTCCTGAGCCTCCCCATCGACTGCACTTCTTCCCGATGCGACCTTGCTAACGCATCGTCTTATTTCTTACTCCCGAGACCTTAGAGAAAGCGTGAGCACATACCCAGAGATAAAGCGGCAACAGTAGCACGATCCGGTCCGTCGGCCACTGACGGCAACCTGCCGTCGTCGTCTCTCAAAACCCCGCTTCCGAGCCCAGCATCATGTCGTTCCGCGGCGACGATTCGCGCCGATACGGCCATGTCCCTCCTGCACAATATCCTGTCGCCGGATCTGGCCATGAGCAATCCGGGAGACGGCCGAGCTTCAACAACGGTGATGATTCGAGCTTCTTCGAACAGAACCCTACGCGAGTTCAGATCCCCGCTTACCAGGGCGGCGGCAGTGGCCGGCCCGAGGAGGAGCTTTTCATGACCAGCCCAACCGCCGAGCAGCAACCTCCTCCTCGTCCAGCCTACAACACGCAACATGTAGCACAGCACATCGCCTCGGCTGGCTACCAGTCCCAATACCAGCAGTCGCAGCCGCAGACACCAGCTACCTATAATCCCCAACAGTTTGCTCGCTCACAATCGACATCGCTCCCTTACCAACCCCACCCAGCGACCAGATATACGGGCGCACCGAGCCCAACGACGTACAGTTCACCCACAACAAATTATACACCCCAGGCATATAATCCTGCCGCGTACGCAAACACGAATACCAACCTTCCTCATCGCCAGGCCACGGTGACGGGATACAACAATTACAGCTACAGCTATGGTTCGCCGTCTGTGACCCAAGCCCCAACCTTCGGCCATAACTCTCCGTCTGCCTATAGCGTATCACAGCCCGCCCCGCCGCCGACATCGCCTCCCCAACCAGCCTACGAGCCAGCTATGCACAGTCCACAGTATACATCCTCAGTCACTACGCCGTCGGCTCTTTCACCATCATATGATCAGACTTACCAGCCTTCATATAGTGCGCAACAATACTTTCCTTCGCAAGCTTCGAATGGCGGGAGTCCTAACCCGAATGCATACACTACGCCGACATCCCAAACCCCTTACCCTGCTTACTCTGCAATTCCTGTTGGCCCAGGGTACGTTGCCGAGGCCAATTCTTACAACAACCGAGCGTCGAGGTCAAACTCGCACGGCTCACAGATTTCGTCGCCTGCTGTCCCTCAGCCTTCAGTCACTGGTCTTCAAAGACATCCAACCAACGCCCCACTTCCCCATCGCCCCCTGGACGACGTTCCTGAGGATCCTCGCTGGAGATCCGGAAGCCGCGATGACGATGCCCAGCTGACGCAGGAGAGCTTGATCCAAGACATTGTCTCAGATCTGGGGGTCTCCCAGCATGGCCACCGCCCTCGACCCGTGAACGGTAGCCTGTCAGAAGATGAGATCGATAGACTTAGGCGATATGATTCCACGGCGTCAACCGCCAACGCCAGCTCCAGTTCAGTTGGCGTCGGCCGATATGGTTCGAATGCCTCAACAGTGAATAGGAATGAAGTCCCGACAACCTATAAATGGGATGACGATGAGAGCGACCCTGAGGGCGCTGCTGGCCTGCTGGCTATGCAGGACGACATGGATGACCGTCGATTCACGGGGATGTCTTTTCCCTCGTACATGGGACCTGTGGCACCCCAGCAAGTGCACCAGGCTGCTGCGACGCACCTCTCACCAACTAGAGAGGAACCAGGCTCTGGCAGCGACTTCGGTGGCATGGATTTGGGTCTATATGGAGGTGGCTACGCTGGCAACTTGCAGTACGGCAATGAGGTTGGATCTCCACCGGGTAATGTGACCACTTTTGATGGCAGCCGGCCACTTCCGAATCCCCAACACCGGGGAAGTGATTATGCGCAGTATTCTGAAGTTGCCGTCGATTATGGCGGAACGGGCGGTCTACAAGCGCCCCAAGTACATCGCCTCAGCTTCGACGATGGCGACGAGCAGGTTTCAATCCACTCCCGACAGAGTGGAAGCGAATCACCTTTTAAGGAAGATTACCCGGACATGTTCTACCATCCTGGACTAACCAACAGACCGCTCCCAGCGCTTCCAGCCGGCCCGGATAACTCGTTAGCTCTAGCGCAGTCCCCTAATCGTGCTTCATATCAACCTTCTTATCCCACCCAAGCAGAGACGAGGTCACCATACGATGAAGCGTATCAATCTCACCTCACCCACCAGCAGCACGTCGAGAGGTCAATATCACTCTCGAGTCACAGCAACACACCTCCAATCCACACACCAGCCAGGTCAAGAACAGATGCCACAGAAGAGCGCAGAAGGACAGTGAAGTTGGCGCATCAAGGGGGCCAACCTGGTACTCACTACGAGGGCTATGAGACTGGCACGGCTTCGCCTTTGGGCGCTTACGATATGATCACTTTGCCGACTGGCCGAAGGCGGAAATTCGTACCGTCTAAATTGACATCTGTCGAGATCAAGCGCTGCACCGAGCCATGGGCATTGAGCGGAATTACCGCTTGGATTCGCGAGATGGCAGAGGGCGAGCCAGATCTGAAGAGGAAGTCAATTGAGGAAGCCGTCCTCAAACTCTTCACATCGAAGGTGCCAACTATGAATGTTGCCGACGCGGAGTCGCTGAGCGCTTCTGTTGTAGACGACATGTTCGCTGCTGGAATCCTGATTCCGGAAGAAGAATGGGTTAAGTTTGGCAACGGCCAGTTATCAGGAGTACTATGGCAGCTTACGGGCCATGGCTGCTACGCGCCTAAGTTGCACGAGAATGAAGGCATCGCCCCTAGGCTGCACGATAATGGCATTCCGGTCCGATGCTATTCACACCATTGTGGCAGGACACTCAAAAAAGCCAATCTGGACGGCATGATGTCCGAGGAAGATCCTGTGTCGCTAGACTGGGCAACATTCTTCAATGTGTCACCCGATGCTGCCAAGGAGAAAGGCAAGAAGGAGGTGGAGAGGCAGAATGTTCTCCACGAAATCGTCACTGGCGAGGAGGATTACATGGGCCAGCTGGACGTGCTCCGATTGCTCTACAGGGATCAACTTCGAGCCTGGCAGCCACCAATCATTGCGGCAACCCGAATGGAGAAATTTCTCGATCTGGTGTTTGGCAAGGTGGACGCAGTACAACAGATCAACAAGGAGCATCTTCTTGCGCAGCTGAAATACCGGCAGCAAGAACAAGGGCCTTGGATCTTGGGCTTCAGCGACCTCTTCAGGGAGTGGATCCGGAAAGCCAGGCCGATATATATCGAGTACTGCTCCTCGTTCCCTCACGCCTCGTACCTGATTCGCAAGGAGGCCAACAGAAACCTGCTTTTCAGGCAGTTCTTGGATATTGCCCGGGAACACAAGCGTTCAAAGCGGCTGGAGTGGACCACCTTCGTCAAGGCCCCCATCACACGTCTTCAGAGATATGGCTTGCTTCTCGAGACGGTGAAAAAGAATATGATTGGGGAGAGCGAGGAGAAGGCGAACCTTATCAAGGCCTTGGAGGAGATCAAGGCAGTCACGCACGAGTGTGATGAAAAGGTCGCGGAAATGACAAAAAAGGTAGAACTTCTCGAGTTGCAGAGTATGCTTGTCCTTCGTCCCGGGTTCCAATCTGTTCTCAACCTGGACCACCTGGGCAGAGAACTTCTCAAGCAGGGCGAGCTGCAGCGACAGGGGTCGAAAGGTGTGCGCTGGGTCGACACACATGCCTTGCTTTTCGACCATTACTTTATCCTGGCCAAAGCTGTGGTCAGTAAGGACGGACGGAACGACAAAAAATTCGACGTGTCAAAAGAGGTCAGTGATTCACAATGCACATATACATCTTGCTACAGTCACTGACTCGAGGCAGCCGATTCCCATGCCGCTCCTTTTCCTGGAGAGTTTGAATGATGATCCGGTGAACAAGCAAAAAGGCATCACAGCACCGCTGGGGAGGACTACAGCTGCGGCAGGCTCGGGGACGCAGCTCAATAAGTCGAGCGCTAACGGAGACCGGCCTGGACTTGAGCACACGGCGACAAGCTCGTCGATGGGATCGCTCAACACGGTTACGCGGTTACCGAGCGGCGGCCCTGATGACGGGAGGATCATTTACCCATTCCGCATCAAGCATCTCGGCCACGAGATCTACACATTGTATGCTAGCAGCGCCGCCGATCGCGCTGCATGGTGCCAAGCAATTGTGGACGCGAAAACGAGACACGCCCGAGCATTGCATGCGCAGAATGCCGAACCTTTCCGTCTCCGCGTTCTATCGGATGGTGCGTTTGCGTACGATTCAACGTCGATCATGGGCAGACAGCCTGGAGTGTCGATCCGGGGAACTCCTCTAGACCGGGCTATCCGGGAAATGGATAAGGTCTACGGGCCTGGCAGAGGACCTCCCCCGGTTTGCAGAGCCCAGGTTAATTGCGCTACCGCGTTCACGGCATTTGGCAAGTCGGTCATTGCAATTGGCACAGACTACGGCGTCTACATTTCCGAGTCGTCGAACCCGCGGGGCTGGACTAGGTCGGTCCAGATCCAGAAGGTTACCCAGATTGCGATTTTGGAAGACTTCTCAGTGTGCCTATTGATTGCGGACAAGTCGCTAATCTCGTACCCTCTCGATGTCGTGGCACCTGTGTCTAACTTCCCAGCGCCGGCTCACGACAATCCGCGACGAGCGCCACAGCGACTGGCCAAGGACGTTGCGTTCTTCGCTACCGCTCGGATGAAGGATAGGATGCTCCTCTTTTACAAGCGCAAGGAGGGAATGCATAACACGTTCAAGGTTCTGGAGCCCGTTTTCCAGAAGGCCACGGAAAAGAAGCCACGGCTCTTCGGATCGCGTAAGGGTGCTTCCGGCAGCACCGAGTCGTTCCGTGACTATGACGAGTTTTACATACCGACAGAGTGCTATTCACTTAACCTGTTCCAGACATACATCGCTGTGGCATCGGCCAAGGGGTTCGAGCTGCTGACTCTAGACAAGAAGGTCACGCAGTCTATCCCACGCGACCTCTCGCTACCGGCCATCGCCAACATAGCATCTCGCATTAAAGACCAGCGGCCCTTGGGCATGTTCAAGTTAAACGACCAGGAGTTCCTGTTGACATATGAGGATTGTGCGGTTTACGTGGATAAACATGGTGAGATCAGCCGCACACTTATCATGGAGTATTCGGGCAAGCAGAAGAAAGCCAAGGCCGCGACCATGTTCGGGCAATATCTGGTATTGTTCAACGAGGATTATGTTGAGGTGAGAAACGCCGAGAACGGTCGGCTCAGGCAGATTATTGCTGGCCGCGACGTCCGATGCCTTGACTATGGGTTTAGAGGGCCCACAGGCAACGCGCAGCAGCCACCGTTGGGGCAGGATTCGAAAGGGACAGTAAAGATCTGCATGAGCCATCCGGAAGTGTCCGGCGGCCAAATCGTCCTGGAGATGCTCCTCAACGATGGGCATGCCGAGAAAAGTTAGGAAGATGGTGTACTAGCAGGGCTCTTGGGGCATTCGAAGTGTCGGTGGCATGTTCTATGATATCTACAGTGTTTTGGTTGGTTGGTTGGCTGGATGGATGATTGGACGGGACACGCGCTTGGACGATTGTATGGAGTGAACGGCGGGAGAACTGTTTTGCTTAGCAGAGGGGAGGAAAGGTGGTGGATGGGTCCTGGATGGATCACAGTGATGATCCCTACGATCTCATGTGTATTGATGGTTGAACGCTTCTTCTGGGCTTTTGGACTTTTTTGCAAGGCGTCGGAAGGGGAGGAATCAAACTTGCTTTATGGATGGTAGTGAGGGGCAGCTTCGGTACCTAGTCACCATGAGAAGTCTACATTTATTCACTTGACAAGGTTAGCAGGCCTGCTATGGTTGGCGTGATGCGACATGTATGACTAAGCGAACACCAAATTTCTGCAAACGGGACATGAGCTTGGCATAAATCAGATCCAAAGTCAATGAGTTTGAGAGTTTCTACGGACGCAGTATTCTGAATGTCGGGGCAACAATGAACAAGATACAGCACCAACGATGAGAGGATCACTTTCTGACGCCAGGCCACCTTGATTTATTTCATTCCGAACCCAAACATTCTCAACTTTTGTTTCACACAGCTACCTGCTTCACCATGACGCCTCCACACACTCCTCAAGCCGCCGCCATGGCAGTGGCAGCCGCATCCAACATCGCAAAGAGCGCAATCGCCTTCACCGCTGGTACCGGTGCTGGCAATTCTGCATTTACACCCCGCCTGATATTCGATGTGTCCCCCTCCATCACCCGTTCCTACTTCCTCGGCCACCACCACGCCGCCCTGAGCCGCATGCGCCAGACCCTCTCTAACGTTGGCCTCATCATTGAGTGCCGTGATTTTCGCGTCCCCATGACTTCGTGGAACCCCCTGCTCGAGCGCTCCCTCGCTGCTAACCCGACAGAGCGCGCCCGCATCATTGTCTACACGAAGCGGGACTTGGGTCCCCCAAATCGTTTGCCGGGGGATGCGCCAGGGCAGGGACAGTCGGCGAGCGAGGTGATTCAGACTTTGCGTAATTTTCACCGGCAGCATTCGCCCGCGACGGAGGTGCTATTCTTGGGCACGGGCCCAGCAGATGAGGAGCGGTTGGTGACGGCTACTGAGAGGGCGAGGAAACGGGCGGGTTCTTCTCACAAGTTGGAGCCAAAATCGGGCTCGAAATCAAGGGGGAGGCTTCCCCCCCCGCTTGCTAGTGCTGCTGCGGATGTTCGTTTGCTAGAGGCGATTAAGAATGTCGCTCGGGAAAGGGATTCCCTGACGGGTCTGCGAGCTATGGTGGTGGGGATGCCCAACGCGGGGAAGAGCACGCTGCTGAATCGGCTGAGAGCACGAGGAATGGGGCTTCCCAAGGCTGCGCGCACGGGTGGGCAGCCGGGGATTACGCGGCGGTTGGGGACTCCGGTGCGGATTGCCCCGGGGGAGGCATCTGATGAGCCTGGCTCTGAAGGGCTAGGTGAGGGGGTGTTTCTGGTGGATACGCCGGGCGTGTTCATCCCGTATGTGTCGGCACCGGAGGACATGCTGAAACTGGCGCTGGTAGGCTGTGTCAAGGATGGCTTGGTGCCTGCGCTCACCGTGGCGGACTACCTCCTCTATCACCTCAACTTGCTAGATCCAGCCATTTATACCAACCGCTTCTGCGACGGAGTGCCAACGAATGACGTCCATGAATTTCTGCGGAGCGTTGCCATGCGTACGGGTAAGTTACGACGGGGTGGGGAACCGAGCCTCGAGGCAGCGGCAGAGTGGGTGGTGCAGGAGTGGCGGTCAGGGAGGATGGGGCGTTTTCTTCTTGACGAGGTGACGCCCGAGACGCTGGTGCATATGGTCGAGAGGTCGAATGAGCCGGTGTTAAGCATGAACCAGGCGAGGAAGCGGGACAAGGAGGCGAGGAAGGCCAAGAGTGAGATGAAGAGGTTAGGATTGAGTGCCCCCGATCAACGGTAACTGAGATCTCCCGTTCGCTGTGGTATTAGATGTGTCATAATGTACAACAACTACCAAGCATATTGGGAAGAAGAGAACATGCGGCGTTAAATCGAATCGGGATTGTATATCTAGAGCTGGACACAAACCGGGTAGCATCGGATTGATCAGAGTGAGTTCTGCTTGAAACATTCATAAACGGGTTGAATTGCTAGATCCCATATAGAATACAACTGTACAAGGGAAAACCGCCCAGAGAGTATTTGCATACCCGCTTTGTATAAATCCCATCTAGATAAATTACAACCAACCATCCAGGAGAAAATCCAGGCCAACCAACCATGGAACACTTCCCATCGCTGCTTGTCTACTGAATCATATACCTGACGTGAACCCGACCGTTTGTTCATCCGCCTGCCTCCATACCTGATAGTCCCGCCTTGTCGTCCGCACCAAATAAGAGGGTATTTTTCACCTGGTCGCCGAAGCCATTCCGTTCCAGAAAGTAAACATGTCGAGCAAACGAACTCCAGCTTGAATGAGAGCTCACTCCCGTCCCCGTCCCCGTCCCCATTTTTTAACTCCCATGAATAACCACCCTTCCGTCTTATCCATATAGACACTGAAAATACGCATAGGGAGGATGAAAGCGAGGGCAAGTCGGTGGCCAAAACGCAGCTCCCACGCCGCGCTGTGCCAAGAGAAGAAACAAAAGAACGCCCGTGACCATGCCATCCATGCGTACAACCCTAGATATAGATGCTAGCGTCGCCAATAAAGACCAAAATTGAAACATGAGCCCAAACAAACTCCATCGCCGTGACGGAAAGGTAGGTCACGCAGCATATTCTTGTTGCCACTTGACTAACCTCCGTGTCAGACTGTCCATCATTTCCACACAGGTGAGCTCTTTGAACTCTTTTTCTTGTCGTGGGCCATCGCTATTTTCTAACGGTGGAACCACAACAACTAGACCATCAATGTTTTCACCAACATCCTTCACTGACGCTGTGGTGCTGTCACCCCCGTTAATCTTGGGTGAATTTTCGTTTGTGTCAGGGGCCGTTTCCCCAGCGAGCTCGACCTGGGTCCTGGAGATGAAATCTAGAAGCGCAGCTGCCTTGCGCTTCATGTCTGTCATTGTAATTTTGCTGCTCATTCCTCCCTTTGCTTTGCTGTGGGGCTTATCTCCACCAGCTCTTCCATTGCCCCCCGAAGTATGCTCATCCTTTTGAATATCTCGGGATTGTGATCTTGCCGGTGAGTCGTCATCATGATCCCGGGTGTATTGGTTGCGTCCCTTCTTCTTGTGCGATCTCTTCTTCTCTACCCTTACTGGCGCAATCCCCGGTGACGGTGTATCCGTGGCTTGTGAAGTCGGCGGTAATTCAGCTGTTATCGGCTGTGTGGTATCCGTCGCATTAACACTCGTCGCTGTCGTGGCGGTGCTGGCCGTATTCCCTCCTCCTGAGATCGCCGTCCCGTTTTTGTTCGCGGCCGCACGAGCTGCCAACGGCAATTCTTCTGAAGGATCTGAATCTGTCTCCCCGTAAGTTTCAGATACCCTCACCCGAATTGTTGATGACGTACCATCGGCCCGTCGCCTCTCAGCTCTGCCTTTTCTTTTGTTCGCGGCCTCGAGTCGCTGCCTTTCGCGCTCTTCCTTCTCCGTCGGCTTTTCAGCTCGTTGGTTACGCGGTGTTATACCATTCCGGGACTTGGCCTTCGAGGTCCCGTTTTTGGCGTTCCCGGGATCATCGGAATCATCTTGCTTTGTAGGTGATGGTGACGCAGATTGCGAACTCGTTCGTTGTCGTTTGGAACTGTCCTGCTTCCTTTACCATCGTCAGATGATGTTCCCACGACAAATTCTAGGCAAAAGCTTACTCTTCACTGTCACTCCTCACCCTTTTGGCCCGCCGCAAGCCACCATCAACTGTGTCGGGTGGCGCATCCTCTTTGCTGGCCTCGATAGCTCTCCTTAGCGCTTCTGCTTCGTCGTAGGCAGCCTCCCGGCTGTTCATTGTAGACCTTCGCTTCGATGTCTGGCTTGCTGACGAGGCCCTGCCATTGCGTGTCTCTTTCTCCTTGGGGGGAGAGCGAGTGCCATCTTTGTTAATTGAGACTGATCGTGAGGCAGCCCGCGATGACCGTTTGAGAGGCAGGTAGTGAGAATAACGTTGCCTGGTTCCCATGTTGTTGTTAGCTTTTTGCGCATTGTCGAATTCGCGCACTGCCAGCATTTTTGGGGCTGGACGCAGAGGAGCGGGCTTGCGACGAGATCGACGAAGCGCCGCTCAGCGCAAGTCTTCGACTGCGTCGAGCCGAGCACAGCCTCACAACTGCAGCGTGCCGCCAAGGAGATGAGGAAACATACCCATTACTGGCAGTGAAAATTTTGTGCAAATCTCTGCGGCATTCCTCGCAGAAATATTCGTCGGGACTTGATTCTTCGGTCATAATTCCAACGCAGGCGCCATGTTGCCACACTTTACAGACGTCGCATTGCACGAAGAAGCCAGCAGCATCATCTGTGAGATCTGTCGCAAAGATAGGATCAATTTCGTCGTTGTCTTTGGAGCCAATTTTTGGATCTTCGTTGAACGGAGGAGGACCGGGATAGTCATCGAAGCCGCAGATGCAACGGACGGCTTCGTCTTCCTCCTGAATTTCATCTTCTCCATTAGCCATCTCGATTGTCTCGGCCCTTGCCGAGTTTCTTTCTCGATCTTCGCCTTGCCCGCGCGTTCGGCGTCGGCTTCCGAACGTATCCTCGGCTGTGATTGTGTCTTCTAGTGGCTCAGAGGACAGCGACCCCGTAGAATTCGATTTCTGTGGGGAGCCAGCTTTGTAATTTCTCGCGGGTCGTTCTGCGCGACTCGATGCACTCGAGGTGGTCGAGGAAATCTGGGACTGAGATTGGTTTCCCCGCGCTCTGGCAGACCGTCTTGGGTCGGATCCTGCCATTGCGTGCAGCAAGTACCGCAATGGAGAGCAATCGTGTGTGCGAAGGCTGTTGTGGTGGGAGCTCGAATAGCGACGCTTCTGTCGATTCGCGACCAGCCAATGCTCAACCGACTGATCGACCGTGTATAACCAGAGCCCTGTCCAGCTTTTTCTCAAGACTTAAAAGCGTGGCGGCCGCAAAGCAGCCGGCTTGAGGATGCAGGGCAGTGTCTCTGTAGTGTGGGTGAGGCCGGGTGGGCCTGGAGGTCGTGATCGATAGGGTCGGCCGATTTGGAGGGGAGAGACCAGAACGTGTGGGTCAGTCTCTCGCGTTCTGGGTGCGGATGTGTGGTTTGGGGAACTGGAGATGATCAATGTCGCTAGTAATGGGAGGAAGGGGCGAGGGATTGCCTCGTCGGGTCGAGGTCGCTGGGTGTGCGCGGAGAAAGTGAGGCGTCTGATGGGCGGCGACCAACAGCATCGGTCAGAGAATCCGGTACGCAGCTCGAGAGACTCGCCAATCGGATCGCAGGCGGGTCCAGGTGTCTCGCGGACCCGATCGCAGCGATGTTGAAAAGGACAATGGGGAGGGTGTTGGCGAGAGGGGTGGAAGGGTAACGCTGAGGGCGAAGAGGACCGGATTCGACGACCGCGACTTGGTGCTCGCTAGGCCAGTGTGAAGTTGGTTGTGCGGAAATCAAACTGTCCGTTGGATGAAAGTAAACCTCTCATGACTTACATTTGCACCGACAACGACTGGGAAAAGGGCAACCTGTTGTGCGCGAGACGTGGTTGTGCGAGGCGGAAAGAGGTGGACGAGAGAGGAGCGCGGGCGGAAGAGCGCTTTCGAGCACCGGCCTTCCTAGCACCACCACGCTGCTCTTTTTCCCCAAGCGTGCTCCAGCAATTTTTGGCAGAAAAGCTGCCCAGGATTCTTCTGCGCCATGCGGGGCCAGAGCTCGGCTCACGGGCCAATACCGATGCGAGAAAATGGCCAATGAGCTTTCACGCGGTGCTGGGGCTGCAGAACAGTGCAACAGTACGAGTGCACACTGTTGGTAGCCCTAGGTTAATGCTCGTCGCAGCATGACATCACGTTTCTCATCGGCTGGTTCCATCCCGCAGCTGCGATTGAGTCCAGATGCGATTTTGGATCTCATGGCTCAAGTAGTAAGCCAGGCATGGAACTTTGATAGAAGCCTGAGTCTTGTACAATTGGTTTGTAAATATTCGCACGAATGGATCGCTCTGGTGTGTTGGCAATTTCGTGTGAAGGAAAGAAACACAACGAAATCCCATGTGAGGTTGATGACTCGATGGGGATCGGGGCGTCGCTCGTTGTTGCACAGTCCAGCCCTGCAAAACTGTTAGTCCTCAGTTAGCGATGAGGCCTTGGGGATACTGTGCACAGATGACCTTGCCAACTTTTTTCTGCTCAATGCTGCCGCAGAATACGAATAGAAATAGCAATATTGTTTCTTTTTGGATAGTTGGGCAGGTGGTCCTCGACCCGAACCTAGGTCTCACAGTTTGGCACTAACAGGCTCTGAAGGTTTACCGGCACAGTGCGATTCAGGCTATGCCCCACCCCGCAATGGATCAAACCAGACGGCGCATTATCGGGACCAACAGGACTCCACTGGTAGCAACTGTGAAATTCTGCTTATGTAAGGGATTGCGGTTAGGTCCTAAGTGGACGGGACAGCACTGGACACCATTCTCCTTAACTACTCGGCGCTGGCAACCTGCGAGCATCGAATCGCACCTACGACGTTCGAAATATTTTCATTTGCTCCTACAGCACGTCCCGGTAACGCCTTCACCTCCCTAGAACGGTTGAAGGATAATTTGCGTCCCCGGAGCGACCAGGCTCACAATCGAGCCATCAGGTGGGTGGCTCCTACGAATCAGCCCAAGACGCCAGCTACCTGTCCCCACGAACTCGAGCCGGGACTGCTCTTAGGAGTTGCATCACAGTATGCTCTTTGCAGGATGTTCCGGCCGGTTCATGGGGCGAGCACTATACCGTTTTCCGCGCCTTCAATACATGCGGTTGCAACGATTACCACATTTTCTGAGCTGATTCTGATTTGTGTCCTCGGGCAGAAACTGAAAGCTCCCGCAAGCACGAGTCCGTACAATACCGCTCACACAGATATCAGGAGCTGCAATATCAACTGTTCCGGTGGTTTGTTAGACGTTACAAGAAGTTATCACTGCGCCGAGGCTCGCCGAGAATAAACCTAGAAGGAGGGGCATTGCCAGCTGGTCGGCAGCCATCGTGGAGCTGCGTCGAGGGCTGAAATTTTGGGTGCTATGTGATTAAGCGGGTATGATTCTCTGTTCTTGTTTGCACCTACTCCATGACGCCCTAATTGCAAACACGGCGCCTCTCCGCAGAGTCCGCGCTCCTGCCCTCCTTGCACTTGCTTTTCCCCTCTGTCCCTTCCTCTCCCTCCCTTCCTGACCATGAAGCGGGCCATGAGTCAGAGGGCGGGACGCTCTCAAGTGAGAGCCTCTTGCCTTGACTGTTCCAGTCCCGGGTCAGTCGAAGTCATGCTAGCTTTGCTCATCATGGTTCTTGCTGCTCTCTGGCTTGCCTGGAAGCTAACCCGCCAGCTTCGGTCTGGCTTTGCAGAACACAACAACTCTCAGAACATGTCCGCAGAAACAGCGTCGTCTGCTTTTCCCGACCGGCCTATTCGTCCTTTGCCCAAACGTCGGTTACGAGAACGGCTCTCTCCCGAGGTGGCCCAATCGATCCAGTATCCCCAACCCCCGCAGTCGAGCAATTCGTTGTTCAGTTACCCATATTCACTTCGGAGCGATGGCTCTGATTCCCCGCTTCTCGCCCGCGAGGGAGCTCCTGACGCCGGTTCTACGTCACCCAAGAATCTGACCAGCGAGGAGGAAGAAGTGGCATCATTGCGGCGCGATTTGGTCAATCGTATGCCACCTGATTTGCCGGGGCCATCGGCGCGACCGTCCTTGAAGACCGACCATAGTCGACAAATCAACGCTCCGCCCCCTCCGCTTTCAGCAGTCTCCTCAACCGATGGTCATGATCCACTGGAAAACGTGAATAATAAGAAAAAAAGGAAGATTCCGACGGCTGGAGATGCTGCACTCAACGGCATTCACGCACTCGCCGAGTCTGGTCTAGCACCCCTTACCATCTCTGGCTTAAACCAATCGACAGAAGCTTCTGACGAGAGGGCATCCCCGTCAATGTCATACCAAGGATCTGGTACCCTTGGCACCGGAAGTCAGAACCTTGCCGGGCCTGGAAGAGGGAGATATGGCCGGCCTCGTAGCGGAAGAAGCCCATTGAGACCTCTATCCGACTCAACTAATAACTGGGCTGGAAGGAATGGGAAAGTCCGGCCGTATCAGTGGTCAAATAGCACAAGTAGGTGAATTGCTGCTCTTGGCGAATATCACTCAGCTTGGCCGGAACGTATAGCTTCAGGATGATCGATGCTAACTTTTGTGTCTCATAGGCGAGAACACTGGTATTATATCCACCGCCATTGCCAATGCCGAGAAGCTTCCGCCACAACAAGGACAGGAGAACATGAGTTTGTTGCAGCAACAGATGTCGATGAAGCGAAGCCCAGCATCCACTCAATTTACCTTCACTTGTGGCTCCCAAGTGCCAGGGGTTGCCTGGCCACACTCCGAGCGCGGATCCGGCGTCGACGCGCGGCCAACCACAGCGGGACGTCCAGCGGCGGATGGCTGGTCACGCGGCGCTTCCTCTTCGCAGATCGCTCAGGCGCCTCCCGCGACACCCCAGGTGGGCAGTGCGATAAAAGACACCCCTTCCAAAGGTAGTGTAGCCGGTCAAGGTTCGCCCCCTGCCAGTCAAAAGCAATCACAGAGGAGCCTTGCAAGGGAGTACAACGCTGCGGCAAAAGCTAGGCGTAGGGACACTCAACTCTACAACAAACGCCACCCCCCGAAGCCTGATGAGATCTGGATTTGTCACTTTTGTGAATACGAGTCGATTTTTGGACACCCACCCGAGGCTTTGGTGCGGCAGTACGAAATCAAGGATCGCAAGCAACGCCAGTTGGAACAGCAACGCAGGGCACAGTGGGAGAGAATGAAGAAGGGCAAGCATAAAGGCAAGAAAAACAGCAAGTTGCCTGCAAAGAGTAACACGGCCCATGACCCTCATCACACTACCGGCAACCATGGTGCCCCAATGCATAGCAACCACAGTCAGGGAACGCAGAGCGAGGAGTACTACGACGATGAAGAGTACGATGAGGAAGAGTACGACCCCGAGGATGACGTGCCTCTGGAGACCCAGTTTGGGCTGTCGGCGCGCCGGGAGGGCATCCCAACCTCGACCGGCAGTGGCATTGCGGCTAATGATAAAGGAGGAACGTAGCCCGCATGGATCAGCAGTGTCGCCATATATGAATGCCTGATGGAACTGGATGGTTCGGAGGTGAGATACCAACGTCCAGTGTCATCAAGACGTCACTTGGCAATGAACATGTGCTAGTGGAAGGGCTGTGTTGATTTAGAACGGGGAGTGAAGACGGGAGGGTTCATAGCAGCGAGCAAAGCCAGCAACCTGGGCTCAGCGAAGTGCGTATCAAACCCGCATTCCCGTCATGTGAGGTACTCTATTCCTAGCACAGAGCGCGCAGCTTGTGTACAACTTTGTGCAGGCTGCATCACTACTAGACTATGTCGATACCTAGGCGTCCTCTCTAATAGAATCCCTCTCAGACGGCGACGAAAAAAAATCTACACTCATGACTACGTACCGGCCATCGTCCACCCATTAGATAGCTTCCATGATCGTTGAAGATATAGCGCCAGCTTCATTCAGTTGAGGCGGACTTGCGAAACTGGAGTCGGTAACTGACTCACACAGATCCGAAATTACAGCCCAAGATGCAACATCCAGTCAAACCATACAAGTCTTGAGCATTTCCAGGACCTGCTCTTAGCTGCGGGGTCACATCGGGGGTATCCGCGTCACTGTCCATTGAGCCGAACTGTTTGAATCCCCTCCTCTGCAAGGGCTGATGCATGCAAAATTTGAAAACCCGTTGGGTGACTGCCATGGAAGGAAAGAGATGCAAAAATACCCCCACTAACTGATATGAACACCGATTATCGTAACCCGCTTGTGCGTATTGAAGACTAAGACATGGTTCATCCACTCAGTTCATGTCTTGTTGGCTCGGCTCCATGCATGAAGTCATGGCGGAGACGACGTGGACGTGGGATAGGGCTTGGATAGCTGCAGGTTTTTGGCCAGAAACGGCTAGCGCATCCGTCGCATTGCCAGTGTCGCGGAAGGGAGCTATGACACCCCTGCCAAAACAGCTGCGCCGTGCTGCCCATCTGCAGCAATCTCGATGGACACGGCCCAGCTCTTGGATGTTTCCCTCGGCTGTCCTGCTGCGCACACCAGTTCAACCTCATCTCCTCGTACGCACCAACCCCTAGTGGCCCGCCTCAATCCCGATTGTATCCTCAGCACTCTCATGAATAGCATCGCTGGGTGACGGCAACGGCGAGCCTTGGCAAGCCACGAGACGGGAAGCCATGTTTGGGTCTCGACGGCAGCGGCAGCCCGTCCAGGTATGTCGTCATCACTGCTTTCCTTGGCTGTCAACGATGCGCCTCTCTCTGTCCTATGCATCAAATGTACCTATGACCTGTAGCACACACCATGGATGCGCTTTGTGTTTTTGTGGAGTCAAACGGCGACCGCCAGCGACAATCCATTGTTGCCCGCAAACGTATCTAGCCGTTGCATGGCATGGCATGACATGACGCCGTCTATTGCGTCCCTCCCCTCGCACATCCTCAAAATTTCACTCCTGCTCGCCATGTCGGTAGACAAATGCAAGAACTGACTATGACATATCGCCTGCAGCCGCTCACCGCCGCGACTGCCAATCCTAATGCCGCCACGGCTGCCGCCGCCGTTTTCAAGCGCCACGAGTCTAACTCCTCTTTGTCAGCAGCCGCCGCCGCCGCCGCTCTCGCCGCGCGACCCATGACCCCAACACGCGTGTCCGAAGTCCAGACTAAACGTACATTGCGTCGCAGCGCATCTACGGCCTCTTCTGCGGCCTCTTCCGACATACATGGACGGCCGGCACTTGAAAGACGAGGGAGCAATGGCTCCATGACCGAAAGGTCTTTCCGAAGCCCCAGTCCTCACCGGCTAGTTGGTAGTGGGTCAGGACACCGTCAAAGTCAATCTGAAAGCCATCACAAACGCGAGGCAATGCCACCGGTCCCCGCCCTTCCCCGAGAGGTACGGACGGGGGGTGGAAACGCTCCTGTCAAGACTGAAGGGTGGTTGCCGCATCGCCGGGCGACGAGCTTAGGCATAAGAGATACTCCCGTGCGTCTAGCCTCGCAAAGTCTCGGGTCGGCAGATGCGCCCTCATGGTTCGGCGCAGCAAAGGTGGGTGATCTCGGAAACGTCCGCCGGACCGACCCAGCAATGGCCAGTCCTCCTTCCAGCCCCCCGCAACAAGCAATTCGGGAGCAACAGCGCGAGGAAGGGGCAAGACCAAGCAGCCGAGCTTCTTCTGTTAACTTCTCTTATCCAACACGGGTGAAAGTCGGCTCCCCACCCGGCTCCCCAGTTGACACACCCCATTCCCCCGAACTCCCGCTCTCGGCACAACCACCACGGCAGGTTCCGGAAGAGCGCCAAACCTCGCAATCACGGCAGCCCAGATCCCAGCCAGGGAAGTGCCTACCATCATCGGCACCCTTGAATCGGGGAGGCTCATCGGCGCAAGATTCTTGGGTACAAGTCCTTGTATATGATCCCAATTCACGAAGGATGGTGCCACAATCAAGTCTCCGGCAAGTTACACCTCAGCAATCAGAGCAACCACCAAGTTCCAGAAGAAAAAGGCAGAATCTGACCAGGGCCGGACCCCATCTTGGTAGAGGCGCGATGGACGAGACAAAGGCCAGTTTGTCAACCGCTCCAACGGAGACCAAGAATGAATCCGTCAATGCCATGCCGCAAATGCAGCCACAAATACATGGGCAGGCACCCCGAGGGGACAGCAGCTCTCAGGTCGAAGGGCCGGATATCAAGGTGAGCGAGAGCTCGCCCGAAATAGATTCTAGGGGCAAAGAACGGCCCGTTTCGAGCCATGTGGCCCAGTCAATTACCCAAAACTCTCATACGGCTTCTTCTGCGATTTCTGCCCCAGATGCACAATCGAGGAGCTCACCAAAGCAGGTCGTGAAGAGGCAGCCTTCGGTCGTCAAAGAGGAGCCTGAGTTAGAATCAGAACCCGATAGAGCTGCACAGAGGGTGATATCAGATGCACTTGATTCGGTACCCGCCAGGCAAAGGGTGCGAGTCGAAGAACAACCGGACCAACACCCTACATCGCCAGGGCGACGGTTAGATATGCCGTCACTTGGCACTTCTACGGCCTCGCCATCATCCTCGAGCTGGGATTCGAAACCTGTTGTTACCTCCGCGAAAGAAGCATCGCATGTGGAGAACCCGGAGGTTACTCAACTTTCAAGTGCCTCTGAACGAGCCGGATCAAATAGTCCGGCTAGACAGGCACACTTTGGCTCTGTTAGTAGCAAGTTGACGGTCAGGCACTCGCCACCGCCTCGGTCAATATCGCCCCGGAAATCCGCACTTAAGCAGACCAGTCCAACTCGGGGGGTTTCGCCGTCCGACGACACGTCCGAAACGTCAGTGAGTGCAGCTGCGCAAGAAGAACCACCTGTGTCGCGTAAGAAGTCCGTACGGGTGAGTTTCGATGATGGGAACACTGTAGTGGTTGGGGAATCCGCCCCCCTAGACCAAACTGGCTCTCCTGTCATAGCTAGCCCTCAAGCTGCCGCCGGCCGTCGACCATGGTATGGCAGTTTGGGGCGAAACAGAAAGGGCTTACCACCGCTGGAAGACGACGAGGTTATGAAGCCGAGACCAGCGCTTCCCAGCTTCGGCAGCATCAGAGACAAGAAGCCCCGAGAACCACCGCATGAAGACGAAGAGCGGCCATTGGTCAGGCCGCCAGCCGACAAAACTCACACGCCAGCCACACAAAAGTCTCCAGATGGTATCGGAGAACGTCAAAACAATGACCATGCCATTGATGCAGTCTCGGTAGAAGAGCACGATGAGGGGCATAGAAACCCTGCCAATATTTCGAGATTTAGAGAGCCACTCCCGCCGGTTGTCACCAGCATCGAAGGCAGTGGCTACGTCAGCGACAGCTCCAGCGGTTTTGAATCTGAGGGCCCAGCCATGACCGATGAGGCTCCCTCCCGAGCGGAGCCCAGTGAGGAGATTCCGACAGAGACATCACAGATTATAACACCCCAGGTAATCAGTCCGTCAAATTCTGGTACATTCACGGTGTCCGAACCTTCGCCAGTTGAGGAAAGGATTCACGAGATGGCGGTACCAGTGATTTCGATATCTCAACCTACCCCTCCCATCGCTGAGAAGAGGAAGAGCGCATCCTCGTTCTTTCTCGACGTCCCCGGTGGTTTCCCACAGGATGACTCAGACACTCCTACCTCTCTCACTTCCAGGAGCACTACACCAGCTGTTCAGGTAGTGAGAAATCCTCTACCAGTGCAGGGTACATCTCAAGCTTCCCTCGAAGCAGTGAAGGAGCCCATAAGTGACTCCGACAGCAGCATTTACAGCGACGCGTACGAGGATTTGGCCGATATGGATGCTGACGGCTTCCAGTCTATTGATGCAGTGCTGGAAACAATTCCAACCTTGTCGCAAATTGAGGGGCGATCCAAGCAGGAAGGTGTTTCCGGCACATCCAAAGCTGTTCCGCTACCTGTTCAGCCTGAGCTTGAGATTCGCCACGTTGTGAATGACATTGTTGCCGCACCAACGGCTCCCGAAGATGAGTGGGAAAAGGCGAAAGCGTATTGGCGAAGTCTTACAAAAGAAAAAAGGGCACAACTGGAGAAAGAGGCCATGGAGGAAGCTGGCATTGATGGTGACCTAGAAGAAATAAAACCCGAGCAAAAACCAAAGAAGAAGAAATCAGTGGAACGGAGACATTCAGAGAGGCAGGCTGTCGCTGCGCAAGTGGCCCAGCAGCAGGAGACACGGCAAAACGAAAGGCGAATCAAACCGGCCAAACACAACCACTCGATCAAGCCCGGCGCCACTTGGTCTGAAGACGAGACCGCCGGACCCTCGCTACAGAAGACACTCCGTACTCAGCCTCCTCCACAGGCAGTGCCACCGGGTAGCAGTGATTCTCCGCGCTTCCGCAAGTCTATGCGTACAACGGTGGCGGTTAATGGCGGCGAGCCTATTCAGCCATCTTGGTCCAAGCCTCTTGACAACCGGCGCCTCTCTCTCCACGTTGAGCCTGCGTCGCTCATGGCCCCGGGTTCACATCGCCGAGAGATGTCGGAGCAGTGTTCCCTAACCGAGCCACATATCCAGAAGATGGCTGCCTTTCCTCCTCCTCTCAGACGGCGCGGGTCAACTAGTAGTGAGAGTAGTTTTAAACGGTCCCGCCCGAACACCGGACTACAAGTCACAGGGTTCCGAACATCGATGAGACCGACCTCGGCTTCATCGTCGCAGCCAGAGAAACGTATGAGCAAAAGATTTTCGCTGAGGTCCTTGTCACCTGCATCGCAAAGGACTTCGAGTGGCCCACCGGTCAGCCTAACAAGCGGGATGCAGATGCGCCACACTCTGCGCGATTCCTCTAGCGAGGGGAAGAAAAGCTTCAGTCTGTCATTAAACTCGAAGAAGTCCGGGAAACGAAGCTCGAGCTCTAAATTCTCGAGCCGGTTTGCTGATTCAAGCGATGAAGATGAGGCTATGGTGAAAGGAAGCTTCCGCAGCCGCTTCGACCACTCAAGCGATGATGATGTGGTCTCGCCTCTGGCTCTTCCCCAGCCAATCCCCTCAACTGCAAGCTACCTTCGCAATCAGCACTCAATCGCCAGTACAGCCCTTCCGGAGGAACTTGACGAGTCGGAGGGGCTGGGTGATAATGGCGATACTGCCCAGCTGCAGCAAGAACCGAAGACTCGTGTTGCGCCCGTCAGGTCACCTGCTGTGGCCCTGGCCAATGAAATAAACCTTCGGCCTGCTCCAGCTGATTCTGGCAAGATAAGCGCCTCGCATACGGCCCCGGTCGTCGGCAACGTCCCTGGTAAGGTGGCCGAACGTCGCAACTCCACACGAGCCAGTTTCATGTCTGCTCTCCGTCGCAAAAGGCCTGACTCCACGAGTAAGATCTCGCGGCGCGAAATAACAGAAAGTGCGGCGCGACAAGACACGAAGCTGGAACGCAACCTAAGCCAGCTTCGTGGGATCCGAAGGGCCTCAGGCGAGGTCAATCCGGAAGCCCAGGATAGCCCAGAAGACGAGGGGATCGAGCAAGAAATGCCGAGAAGTCCCAGGCTGCAGAAGAGGGTCGTAAGCCTATCACGCTCCATTGAAAAAGCCAATATCGATGTGGCAGGCCTCAACGGCAGCCCCGCTGTCAGCGCGGCGCTGTCGGGCATGCCTCCCAACCCATCTTCGCCTGCGCCGCTCTCTGGTGGCGGTACACTCGGAGAGGGTGGGTTCATCCGCTCGCCACTTAGACAACCTAGTGCGGCGTCAGGAAACTTGGGAACAAGAACTCTCAGTGGCGGCTCCGGCGTACAGCCCGGCTTGCTGCAGCGTAGGACCATGTCCGCCGGTGTCATGAGCCTTGACGCGTCCAGCGTGGCAGGAACCAGCCAGAAAAAGAAGAAGTTCGGAGCATTAAGAAGAATGTTTGGGCTGAATGATTGATTGCGTGGAAAGGGTAGGAACGATCTCACAAGGGTGCAGAAACTTCGCGGATTAATTACACAGGCAGACAAGAAATACGGAATACGGGCATGCCACGGAGCGTGCAGGCACCCTCGCTCTCTTGACCTTCTACTTTGTATACCCTGAGCTGGCTATCAATAAATCGAGCCAAGGAAACCATTAACACACAGAAAATGAAAATGAAAAATCACGGGGCGGGGGAAGTAGAAGGAGCACAGGACAACTTTTCTTAGGTCGGCCTGACGGATTCCTCTTGATCTGGGCGAGGCGGGACGGGCGTTACAGACGTGATTCGAAAGATACCTATGGGCAGCGGGCAGGGATATGGCTTATAACACTTTTTGATATACAATACGCAGTAAAGTTTTTGGAACGGACGCAATATGCTCCGGCATCATGTGCTGTGGGCTGCCGGACATAGGATGTTGTTCCGATTCGACAACAAGTCTTCCGCCAATCTCCTGGCAGCGAGCGAAGTGCTCGCATATGGAATCCGCATCGTACGATGAGCTGTTATCAGTAAATAGGATTTCGTGCTGCTTGAAAGCTAAGCTTTTCGGAGTTGGCGATATGTTACATTGAAGAGCGCTAGCAAATGAAACGATGGTATCCGGAACATATTCCTCTTGCCACCAAATTACAAAGTCCAGAAGTCAGGACCAGTTCTTAGCGAAGAAGTCCAAGACAGTCTTGTAGCCACGGACATACTCCTCCTTCACGCGATCATTCGACAAGTCAGAGCGTGCGGCCATCCAACCGTGAACTTGGTCCTTGAAGGTTTCGATGTGCTTGGGCACCCTGAGTTTCTCCTCAAACTCCTTGACCTTGTCCTCGGGCTCTTCTCCAGAGGCGAGCATGATCAGCGGCACCTTGATCGATTCCGCCTCCTTGGGCTCGACCATGGCGGGGTGGCATTCAGCACCGACCTTGAACGGGTTGGCATCACCTGAAGTGACGAGGGACACGACTTTGCCGCCCCAGCAAAACTGTTGGCGTTCGCGTAAGACGTTGGTCAGCCTTCGCCGCGTGCCTCATTGAATATCGTTGCTTGATCTGTCGGGGAGGGGGGGGGGAGGGTCTGACT
>Ga0247765_1000298_pt1 | contig 40172 bp, 59 predicted proteins | sample UWRJL106311C6_FD_179949 | JGI IMG/M metagenome (GOLD analysis project Ga0247765, IMG submission 179949) | Plant litter microbial communities from Arlington Agricultural Research Station in Wisconsin, United States - UWRJ-L106-311C-6 | ecosystem: Environmental > Terrestrial > Plant litter >... | reverse complement strand
TGACTACTGGATGGACGACTGGAAGCCAGAATACCACTACTACCAGCGGACTTTCTCGGTGGATGCTGCCGAAAACGTGACTATCAATGACGATCGAATCGAGCTAGAATACTTCGAGGGCTGGAAACCCAAGGCTGATAGCGCCGCTGCTGTTGATGTTGCCGATCCGACCCTCAGCGCCGCAATCGATCAATCCACCGTGAGCGATCAAGTTCAAGACCCGCACGTCTCAACCGATACTCACTCAACCTGTGCCTGCAAGGGAGGAACCATGGTAAACCAGAACGCAAACACGAACTCCGCTCGCCTGTTGGGCGACAACAAGCCTGACGACGACGACAAGAAGAAGGAAGGCGATCAGGCCACTCCTGCGGCTCCTGAAGCCCCTCAACAGCCTGCTCAGCCCTCTACTCCTGTCACCACGACCACGACGACCACCAACACCGTCGAGATCGATCAGGAGGAGCTGAAGACCCTGCGAGCAATGGCCGCGAGGTATCAGGCGCAGGAGAACAAGAAGCGGGACAGCCTGCTCGCAGCTCTGAAGGGTGCGACCAAGTTCAGCGAGGAGCGTCTGAAGCAGATGCCGCTGGACGACCTGACCGTGCTGGCTGAGACGGTGGGTGTGGGTGAGAGCAACAAGCCCAATCGTTCTTTGGACTACTCCGCGTCTCGCTTCATCGGCGAGGGCGAGGACATCTCCACTGACGACGAGAGCAGTGCACCTGTCATGCCGAAGCTCAGCGACCTGATCAAGAATCGTGCAAGCGGCGGTGGTCAGAGCAAGTCCAACTAACCTATTCGTCTAATTATCCAGTAAGCAAATAGGAGGAACGCTAGATGGCAAGTCACGTTATCGCACTCAGAGGTGAACCGATCGTTGATGAGCAGAACGCCGCCAGCGAGGCGATCACCCCTGGCATGCTCTGCCAGCCCAACCTGCCTGCGCTGGGGCAGGTTCGCAAGCACGCCACGGCAGCCGCCAATGCCGCTCCTGTGTTCGCGTTGGAGCGTGATGAGATGGGCAAGACGATCGACACGGCTTATGCGATCGGCGATCGTGTGAAGCTGGGCAGGTTTGCTCCTGGTGATGGCGTCAATGCGCTTGTGGGGGCTGGACAGACCTTGACGGGTGTCGAGTTCCTGGAGTCGGCGGGAGATGGCACGCTGCGAGCTGTTGTCACCGATGCTTCCACCGACGACACCCAGCGTAACGCGATTGTCGCGAGATCTGCCGAGAGCACGGGCGGGGCAACTGCTGGTGTCACGCGGCATCGTGTCGTGATCGTCTAACCCGTCTGACTGCTCGAAACCGAAACATTCGAACTTGACCATAAGAGGGGAGAAAGGATCAAACCAAATGGGTACCGAGGCACTGATCGATACTGGAAGAACGTTTCTCAGCGCTGCTGGTGGGCGCTGGGCTGGTGAGCGACTGCTCCGAGCCATGACTGAGGGGCGCCCACTGTCGCCCGCTGAGCTGAGGTCCTGCGACACTCTCCGTCGTGACGAGTGGATCGAGATCGACACCACGGTTGTTCAGGAAGCTGGGTTGAGACTTCGTGGGGTGGCGGATCTGATCGCTGCTGGGCTGACCAAGGACATCCCCAACGCAATGGGCAAAACCCTGCTCGAATACTCTGGCATCGGGGATATGGACGATGCCGTCGTGTCGATGGACGGTCTGGCTCGTTCTGACAACGATCGTGTCGAGTTTGGGGCCAATAATGTGCCCCTCCCCATAACCCACAAGGATTTCGACATCGGAATCCGCACCCTGGCTGCCTCACGCAATGGGGGCCGTTCTGGCTCAACCGTCCGCGAGGGTCTCGACACCACGCAGATCCGCATCAGCACCCGCAAGGTCTCGGAGATGCTGGAGCGGATGCTGTTCAAGGGTGGTGCGAAGTTCGGCGGGTCTACCATCTACGGCTACACGACCCACCCGCAGCGCAACACTGGCACCTTTGGCACCAACGGCAACTGGCTCCAGGCTGCCAAGACCGGCGACAACATGCTCGCAGATCTGCTGACGATGAAAGCTGCTCTGCTGGCGGACGGGTTCCCTGGGCCGTACTGGCTCTACAGTGGCACCGACTACTCAGTCGTGCTCGATAAGAACTTCGTCGCCAACTATCCCGGCAGCATTCGGGATCGTCTGCTCGCCATCGATGGGCTTCAGAAGATCGAGTTCAGTGATCAGCTCGCGGCTAACACGCTCGTGATGGTCCAGGCCACTCCGGATGTCATTCAGTGGGGCATGGGCGAGGACATCCAGCCCGTGCAGTGGGACATTTATGGAGGGTTTGGGATAGCGTTTAAAGTCTTCGCTATCCAGATCCCCATCATCCGGAGCACTCAGAGTGGCAAGTCTGGCATCTTCCACATGAGCTAACCACGCGAGACTTGAGAGATAGAAGGGAGCAACCAGTCATGGGAACCAGTCAGTACAAGCTTCGAGAAGGTTTCAGGCACTTTGTGTCTGTCACGGATGACAAGGGCGCTGTTGTGTCGAGTCGTCGTATGGAAGCAGGGGAGAACGTTGAGCTGGACGACGACCGCGTGCGTGAGGCTAATCTGCTTGACAGGTTCGAAAAGGTCGAGAGCGAGGACAAAACGGTAGTCAGTGTTCCGCCTGATCCGACCCGCTTCACCCGTTCTGAGAAGTCTGATCATCAAGTCGCGGTCGTGACGGAAGGCGATGGGGACGAGACCGTGCTGAGCGACAGTGACGATGACATCAACGAAGGGGCGCCGACCGAGGGGACGAATCGCGAGCTGGTCAGTGGAGCTGCTCCTGTCACGAGAAGTCCGGCCAGTCCAGGTCCGGCTACTGCTGTAGGGGAGATGACTGTCCCACAGGCAAAGACGCATATCAATTCTCTAGGAACGAAGGCTGAGGTCCGTGCTGTACTGGACTACGAGAAAGCCAATCTCCAGCGGCAGGGTGTGATCACGGCTGCTGAGACGAGAATGCAGCAGCTTGACAAGTGACGCTTGAGACAAGACAAGACAAAGCTCTACAGAACTTGAGGACAAGACATGAGCCACGATGATAATCAGGGAATCAACCCGTCAGGACGTCCGGCCGCGCAGTACATCCCTACGTTCGTCCGCAGATCACCACGTCGCCGAGATGATATCAAAGCTCCGTGCGATCGGATTCAGATCACTGACTTGCGGGACGAGGATGTCAAGGGTGGTAAGGATGGACGGATCAAGATCGAGTTGATCCGCTCACAGTATGACGAGGATGGACAAGCTACCGGCATCGAGGTTGAAGAGTGCTACTTGAGCGGTCCTGGGGAGTCTTTCTACGCGAGCAATGCTCAGACAGGCAAGACGGTGCAGTCTATCACGTGGCAAGAGGTCGGCGAGGACGGTAGTGAGAGCAAGCCTGAAGATAAGCCTATGCGGCGTCCGTCGTTCCGCGTCTGAGAAGGACAAGTGACTTGCCATGGCTCTCAACTCCACTCCCGGCGACTCTGCGGCTAACACCTACGCTGATCTGGCGTTCTTCAAGTCTTATCTTCAGTCGAGACATCCGAAGCTAGAATGGTTTGATGCTGCTGTTGCTGGATCGATGGACGACGAACTAGAGTCCTTGCTAGCGCTCAGTGCTCAAGTCTTGGACATGTCTTTCAACTGGACGGGTTCAGCGACGACTCAAGATCAGGCAATGGCTTGGTACCGCACAGGGATGTTCAACCGTAATGGTTATCTGATGTCTAGTACTGTCATTCCTGTCGAGACTATGCGGGCGCAGTGCGAACTGGCTGTGCTGCTACGCGAGACGCCAGATCTGTTCAGTGAGAGCCAAGCTGTGAGAACCGGCGTCAAGAAGGTAGACGCGGATGGGACGAGTGTTGAGTTCCAATCTCAGAAGACAGATCGTAGCTATGCGGAATACCTCGCTCTCAAGTCCTCCCGCGACTATGCCTACTTGCAAGTGCCACTGGCTGTGAGGTTGATGCTTGTTCCGTCGTGGTACACAGAAGTTGATTTGACAGTCGCGGATGACACAGCAACATTTCTGTTCGAGGTTATATAGATGGCATTTCCGGCTGAGATCCTTCGCGACGGCGTCAAGACGATCAAAGATCTCACAGGTGGGATTCAAGTCTTGGTGCAGCACCGGGCATGGCAAGGCTACACAGACGCTAGTGGGACTGAATCTTTCTCGGAACCCATCCTGCGCAAGGCGATCGTCTCGACGCAGCAGAAACCTGTGCAGACTGCTTCAGGTGAGACGGTGACTGTCATGGCTACGCTAAACTTCCTGGGCGATGTCGAGCCAAATGGTGCTCCAGGCCGTAAGGAGCCATTTGACCCGCGAGATATCATCGTTCTACCTGACGGCTTCACAGGACCGATCATCGACACCCCGAGTGGGGTTGTAGACCCGAAGACAAACCGAGGTTTCACCCACAAGGTCATGCTAGGCAAGCCCTAGCTCAATCGTTAACCCCGCAACCTTCCCTACAGGAGGACTCTTTCGCTATGCCGCACACAGGCTCAATTCAAACCAAGATCACCTCTCGCCTCACCGGCACTAGTCTGCTCGGTGCTCCTGCCGATCCGCTCGATTTCGTGTTCACGGTGGACATGCCGAACGGAACAGGAGCGGGACAGGCCAACTACCGCTTTGCCGACTTGCGCACTCTCAACGCTGCTGCCAACGAGGATCTGGATTTGGCTGGAGGTTTGACGGGCTCGCTCGGCGGATCTCTGACCTTCACCAAGATCAAGTATATCGGCATCTTCGCTCCTGTCACCAACACGGGGAGTCTTGTCGTGACTCGCCCTGCTGCCAATGGAATCGCCATCTTCGCTGCTGCTGGTGATGGACTGACGGTCACCCCCGGCGGCAAGTTCGAGTGGAGCGATCCGACTGGTGTCACGATCACTGCTGCCACTGCTGATCTGATCAACATCAGCAATCCCGGTGGTGCTCAGTCGAAGTACAACGTTGTCATCATCGGTACGGTCTAAGGAGTAGACGAAACATGATCAAAGCTAAGATGCACTGTCATTACGTTCAGAAGTCTGAAGGGGTCGAAACTCTTCATGCCCATCCTGTTTACAGCGGGAGTGAAGAGAACAAATCCTTTTCACAAGCAACGCCATCGGGAAACCTGTCTCTGACAATCACGAATCCGGAAGCGTTCGGAGTGATCAAGGAAGGACAGGACTTCTATCTCAACTTCACCCCCATCGACATGAAGACCAAGGAGGGCTGAACCTGTGGCAACTGGACACGGAGCACTCATTGCTATTGAGGTAGACCCGACTGGAGCCCCTGATGTCTATCAGACAGTCGGCGACTTGACCAGCGACATCACGCAAAAGTGGACGCTGGGCGGCACAGAAAACACCCCGCACAACTTGTCCGCTTCGACGTACGAGCCCGACGCCGTGATGGAGCTTGACGAACTCTCGATCGAAGTCAACTATCGATACGGGAACGTCGGGGCTTATCACATGACCCTCAGGAATCACTTCCTGAACAAGCGGACGTTCAAACTGCGGTTGCGTGGCCCTGGCGGCACGACCAACAGTGACGAGGTGATCTACTCGGGCTACCTCAGCTCGTGGCAGGAGAGCAACCCTCGCAAGACCGGCTCTCGCAAGGCTACGGGGATGTTCCGTCCCTCAGGCCCGTTCATCGTGGACGGTGTAACGTACGGGGCTTAACAAAGCCCTGCAAGACAAGACAAGACAACTTATCAGGACAAGTCTCGTGAGTGATGTCAACTTTACCTTCAAGGGTAGCAAGCAGCTTGCGGATAAGCTCAAGTCGCTAGAGAAAGAAGCCAAGCGGAAGTCGAAAGCAGCTATTCTGAGCGAATCCTACGCGATCATGCAAGACAGCCAAGAGAACTACGTGCCTGTTGACATGGGCGACTTGCGGGACTCTGGGCGAGTTGAACCGAACGTCCGTGGCAACAACATCTCTGTCTCGCTGGTCTATGGAGACGAGAAGACGGACGCGTACGCACTGGCTGTTCACGAACACCCTTCAGGTTTCAGCCCTCCATCGTGGCAGGGGGTGGAGGTCAAGTTCAGCCCGAGCGGACATGGCCCCAAGTACCTAGAGCGGCCTGTCAAAGCGGCTGTTAAGGGAATGCGTGAGAGACTAGCCGATGATATGAAACTCGACGGGGGAGGTTGAAATGTCTGATCCGCAATCTGCCTCATGGCCGAATGAGCATCAACACTACGCGCTGTCGGTGGTCAAGCCTCAAGACGCTGACATCGATCGTAGTCCACTCCCGTCTGAAGAGTCTTATCTGCACGCAGCGAAGATCTTGGAAGTTTCTATAAATGTGATCAAAGCGTTTGCTGCTGTTGAAGGTGGACCGTGGGGAGCCTTCTTGCCAAGTGGACTGCCGACTATTCTATTCGAGCGTCATCTTTTCCATCGCTACACAGCAGGCAGATACGACGCGGCGAGAGTGTCGAATCCGTCCATCTCTCCTCAGAACAGTCTGATCTCAAGTCCTGTCCCAGGCGGCTATGGATCGCCTTTTGTGCAGCATATCAAGCTGGCTAGAGCGGCTGAACTGGATCGCCAAGCTGCTCTCAAGGCTACGTCCTGGGGTTTGTTTCAGATCCTCGGGGTGAATCACGAGCGAGCTGGCTACATGCTGCTTCAATCGTTCATCAATGCCATGTATAGATCGGCTGATGATCACTTGTTGGCGTTTGTCGGTTTCATCAAGACTGATCCGAGATTGCACAAGGCTTTGCAAGAGAAGAACTGGTTGGTTGTTGAGAAGCTGTATAATGGCACGATGGCAAAGGGAGTCTACGCTAAGAAAATAGCATCAGCTTATCTGGCTCTTCAGAAAGGATGATCATGGCTAGCGACGTAATTAACTCTTTGACTTGTCGTTTCTTCGGACACTTGATTCCGACTTTGTCCAACAAGTGCACAAGATGTGGCAAGATTATCACGATCGGTGATAATTCAAAATCGTCTCCTAGATAGACACGACGTGTGACTTGATGTCTTACTACGAGGAGATTCTTGCAGTCCAGCCGCCATTTGACATTGGTCCTGACAATGTCAAACGCCCCACGTTCTCGGTCAACTTTGATTGTCTCGTGAAAGAGTATACTGGCAAACTTGAGCAAGAGATCTGCTCCTACATAGCTGCCAACGGTCTGGGTCAGCTTCCTCCCGCAGGCACAAGTCTCTGGTACGGTAGATCCGCGCCGATCCCAACCGGCGACGGACCTATCACTCATCTGTTCAACACAGGCGGTAGCTCGACAGATGAGACCCACGATGAACACAAAACCTTTAGTCTGTCCTTCCAGATCGTCGTCCGAGCGTTGAAGTACGACGACGCTAGGCAGAGGATTTTTGCCCTGTGGAGGCTGCTGGACGGGCTGAGGGAAATTGAGATAGAATCGTCGTGACAAGCTGTCACATGACAAGACAAGAAAGGATTTCTGCCATGCCCCGTCCTACCCGCAAGTCCTCCACAGGTCCCAAGAGAGTCACCAAGTCTGTTGATTCCGCCCCAAAAGTTCCGGCTGTTCTAGTCCCGCTGACAGCTCAAGCCCTTGCATCTTACCGCGAGAGTAACATCCAAGAATCCCGCATCGATGATCTATTCGGCGACGGCAACACCGCTGTCATCTATCACAAGATTATCAGCGTCAGGCTCAGCGCGGCTCTGCGCAACTCGTCCTCCACCAAGACGGAACTCGAAACCGCCGCTCAGATGTGCGCGGAGAACGTGGTGGTTGGGCCTGACAACCCCAATCAGCTCATGACTCTTGAACAGTGGATGGAAGTCGATCTCGGGTCCATGTCAAAGATCGTAGAAGCCATGAGCAACAACGCGGGAAAAGACTGACGCAGAGTGACGAGCTACGCTTCCTCTACCGACTAGCGCTCTATTGCGGAGAATGGAACGTTGAAGACCCGGGTGGGCTGCTGGACAAGATGTCAGTCAAGCAGTTCCGAGCCTGGGTCGAATACGCTCAGTTGGAGCCTTTTGGAGAGGAGCGTAGCGACTGGAGAGCGGGTCTAGTCACCTCTGCGATCTACAACGTCAACATGGATACCCGCAAGCACAAGCCGATGGAACCCGCAGACTTTATGCCTAAGTTTGGAGGGATTGAGGATGTGGACGATAGAGACAGTGACAGTGAGTATGAGGACCAGCCAATCACATTAGAGAGTTGGAACAACTTCAAGTCGAGCATCATCATGGCAGCCAAGCCACGCACCCCCTAACTTTGCTCAGCGAGAGAACAAGTCCACCATGCCTGTAAACATCGGTGCCATCGAAGCGACTCTCTCGCTACAGGACAACCTGACAGCTCCGCTGGGTAAGGCTCGGGATAGCCTCGGCAGGTTCACAAGCTCACTGGCCAAATCAGCGACAGACATCAACGGTTCTTCCAAGTCTATCGAGAAGTCTTACAAAGGCATCTCAGGAGCGATCAAGTCTGTCATCGATGATCTAGACAAGTCCGCTAAAAGGATTCAGAAGTCAGGTCGTGAGATCCAGAACATCGGCAGTCAGCTTTCTAAGACTGTCACGCTGCCTATTGCTGCTATTGGCGGGTTGTCGATCAAAGCTGCAAGTGACTTTGACTCCTCCTTTTCAAACATCAACCGAACTGTAGAGGGCGTTACTGACAGCCTTGGTAACTTGACCAAAGTTGGGGCCGAGCTACAAAAGGGTCTACGAGATCTCGCGGCTGGTCCCAATCCCGTCCCTGTGGATGTCAACGAGCTGAACAACATCGCTGCTTCGGCGGGTCAGCTCGGCATTCCGCAAGAAAAGATCCTCGACTTTACCAAGACAATGGCTCAGCTTGGCGAGGTGACGAATCTATCCGCAGATGAAGCTGCTACGAGTATCGCTCAGCTTCAGTACATCTTTGATGCTCCTGGCAAGGAAGTTGACAGGTTTGGTGCGACCCTGACCGCTCTGGGTCTCAAGGGAGCTTCTACCGAGAAGTCGATTCTTGAGATGGCTCAGCGGATTGCCGGTGCCGGGCATCAGGTCGGGTTGAGTCAGGGCCAAGTGCTGGCGGTTGCTAATGCTCTGTCCTCAGTCGGCATTGAAGCTGAAGCGGGCGGTTCTGCCATCTCGAAAGTCATGGTTGACATGGCTGTCTCAGTGCAGAAGGGAGGTAGAGAGCTTCACAACTTCGCGGCTGTTGCGGGGATGTCAACATCTGAGTTCAAAAAGCGGTTCCAGGAGGATGCTGCTGGCGCGCTGCTCTCGTTCGTTGAGGGAATGGGGCAGATCAAGGCATCTGGCGGAAGTGTTCTCAAGGTCTTGACAGACATGGGAATTACTCAGATGCGCGAGCGAGACGCGCTGGTCAGACTTGCTGGGGCTGGCGGGTTGATGCGGGACTCCTTGCAACTTCAGGCTAAGGCTTGGCAAGACAATACTGCTCTCACCGACGCTGCTGAGAAGAAGAACAAGACTTTCGAGAATCAGCTCAAGATCACTCGTCAACGTCTTAACGACGCTGCTATCACACTCGGTACAGCTCTGCTGCCAGTTCTGCGCGATCTGATCTCAGCTCTAGAGCCTGGGATCAAGATGATCGCTGGGATGGCTCAGACGTTCTCTGAGCTTCCGAAGCCTGTACGGACGGTGATCGTTGTCATTGCCGGTGGACTGGCTGTCTTGGGACCGTTCCTGTTCATGCTCGGGCAATTGGTGATCTCTTTTGGAGCTGTCGCGGGTGCGGCTCCGGCTGTCATTGGTGTGCTGAGCAAGATTCAATTTGGCATCAGCGGCATCCTTGGCGTCATTCCTCTGCTTCTGCTGGGGATCAATCAGCTCATCACCAGTTGGAAAGAGGCTCTCGATCAGGCTATCGAGTATGACGTCAAGACGAGTGAGATTGAAGGGCGAGCCCTGCGGTTTGCTCAGAAGGTCGGTGTCAACAAGGGTGTTGGTAAGCCTGTCAATCAAAGCGAGCTAGACCAAGCTAATAAGGACATTGCTGATCTCAGATCTGCTATTCGCCAAGCGAAGCTGAAGATCCAGCAAGGAACCGACCTAGGCGTAGACACTAGCGAGGACGTAGCTAATCTCAAGTCACTTGAGCAAGCTTATGGGAGAGCGAGTCAAGCTGTCGCTGGGGCTGCTGTCGTCGCGGATAAAGCTGGATCGGCTGTTGCTGGTGCTGGTGCGAGTGCCAAGTCTGCCGCTGGCAATCTGAATATCCTCACAAAGGAAGGCGAGAAGGCCGCCTCGGCGATTCAAAAGATCATTGATGGTCTCAACCGCCAAGCTGCAAAGTCAGCCGCGCTCGCCAAAGCTGCTGCCAAGGGTCCTGTAAGCCTGCGTGACGAAGAAGACCGGCAGGCCGTGCTGGACGAGCTGTTGCAGGCTCAAAACTCTCTGCGCGAAGAGGGGTTGAGCCTGTCTGAGAGCCAAGTTGCTCAGATCACCGCTGCTGTTGTGGGTGAGCGACAGCACGCACGTGAGCTGGAACTTGTTCTCAAAGCTCAGCAGCTCATTGGCAACCTGGGCTACGAACCCGTCAATGCTCTTGAGCAGATGGAAAACAAGCTCAAGCAGAACATGCCTTTGTGGCTTGCTGTTGAAGAGACAACACGCCGCACAATCGATCAGCTTGAGGTTGGCATTGATCGTTTGGATGCAATGAGTCGTGGGGCACTGCGAGCGTTTGACTTTTCTATCCCCATTCATGATTTGCAGGCTGCTGCTGATCTGACAGAGCAGATGGCTACTGACTCAGAGCGCAGAACAAAAGCTCTAGTCGAAGCTGCTAGGCTGCGCGATCAAGGGACGATCAGCGACGAGACCTTCCGCCGTGTCCAGCAGAGTCAAGCGAATCCCCTGTGGACCGAGGCTCAAGAGGCTAATCGAGCCCTGGTAGATGACATCATCACGGGCTTTAAGTCGATCGGCACCAACGCCAACCAAGAAATCGCCAAGATCGAAGCTGCCTTCGCTGACTATGGCGACAATGCTGATCTGGTCTTGCTGAAAGAGCGTGCTATCGCCGATGTGCGCTCCAAGATGCTTGACGGTTACCTGTCACAGTGGGGGAGTTTCTTCTCGACAGTCGGCAACCTCTTTGGTGGGGTGTTCAAGCAAATCGGTGACGCAATCGGACGAATCCAACAAGCCAAGCAGGCTGGAGATCAGCTCGGCTCAGCCGTGCAAGGGATCGGTGGGGGCTCGTCCTGGGGTGCTGCCGGCGGAATTCTTGCCGTGGTGCAGATCTTCTATGAAGTCTACAACGCGGTCAGCAAGAACATCAAGAAGCAGCGCGCCGCGATCATGGGCGAAGTGACGAGTCTACAGGCGATTAATGGTGTCTTCAGCTCGCCTCAATATTTTGACCGAGCTGGTCAGGAGTTCAACCGCTCTCTACGAAACTTGATCGATCAAATCCTGTCCACGATCACAGGCGCTCTGGACGATCTGCCAGAGATCCTGATCAAAGCTCGGCATGACGGAAAGAAGTTCGCGGTCTATGTCGCGGGTGTCTTCCTGGGGATGTTCAACGATGCTCAGACCGCGATGGAAGAAGCTGTTAGCTACGCGATCTCGACAGCCTCATTCGAAGGGATCGGACCGGAACTCGCCCAAGCTTTACAAGCAAGTATTGGCAAGACTCTAGACGAGTTGCAAGCAAACATCGCCACAGCTACGACGGTTCGTAATGCTCGGATCGGTGATGCTGGCGCGGCTTACGTCGAAGCTTCTGATAAGTACCGGCAAGAAATCGAGGCTGCTCAGCGTCTCGGGCTGGCTCTGACGGACCTGATCGCCAAGCGTGACAAGGAGCTTCAAGCGATCACCAATAGCGCGCTGGGGATCGATACGAGCGCTTCGGACAGGCTGGAGGGGCTGAGGTCTCTATCGGCAGGGATCGCGGAGGTTGCAGACAGCACCACAGCCCAGCTTCGTCAGTTGATCAATCAAACCGTGGATGAGATCACACGGCTAGAGCATGAGTTGACGAAGCCTGGAGGCGGGATCGCCGGAAGTGGCGGTGTTGGCGGTGGAACCGGCAGAAACCCGGCGGGCAATTTCCCGGGCAAGATTGGTGATGCTCTTGGTGATACGACGGATGATATTGAGAATCAAGAGCTGGCTCGTCTGCGCGCTGCTCTGGCCCAATACACCGCTGAGCTTGATAAGGTTCCGCAGGCCCTGAGTGATCAGCAGTTGAGCATGGGTATTTTCGACACCCTCTACAGGTTTGTACAGGGTAACCATAAGTACGATGCCGAGGCTATCAAGTATGCTCGCATGAGAGTGCAGATTGAGTTCGATCTGATCAAGTTAAAGCTGATCGAGCTTGGCAGGTGGGAGCAATTCGCGGGAATGTTCAACGATGCTTTCAACGCCGCTATGCAGTCAGCGGGCAAGCTTCCCAGGTCTGGTGGAGGTGGTGGGAAGCAGGATGATGTCCAGTCCTTCTTGACAGATAGACGCAGGGATGCTGCCCAGCGTGGGATGACAGATTATCAACGCCAGATCGATGATGTCATGCGCAGCTACGCCGAGCAGATCAAAGCTGCTGGCAAGAACGCGGCTGCTGTGCGAGAACTGACTGCACTGCGGAATGCTGAAGTCGCTGCCATCAATAAGGAGAAAGCCGCTAGCACGGTGGAGTCGTTCCGTGGGTTCTTGGGGCTTGTCACGCCGTTTGATCAGGTGCGCGAGACGGCTGAGGGGCTGATCAAGTCTATCGAGGACAGTCCGTTCGGAAGTGCCCGCAAGGCCAGTATGATTCTGCGAGTCATGGACAAGATCAACACAGAAATTACTCGTATGTCGCAGGAATCCGCCCGAGGCTTGCTGAGCGAGATGCTCGGGGATATGGAGCGGTTCGGCGCCACAGATGCTCAGATGTTCGCCGCTAGACAGAACATGGCTATTCTTGAGCATGGACTGAAGATGGCTCATTATAGCGCTGAGATCGAGATCCTACGCGCGCAAGGCAAGCTCGCTCCGGAAGTCTTGGCAGCACTGGACAAGTCTTTCCAGTTCCTCTCAGGGATTGATCCGACTCGCTTCATCACAGGTGGTGCAGGTGGAGGTGAGACTCAACAGGATCTTATCAATGCAGTGGCGGCGAGACAAGAGCAAGCCGCTCAAGACGCGCTGGAGGCTTTGCGACGTGCGCAGGACAGTCTGAGAAGTTATCAGGACGACGGTCTCGACTCACTAACACGCTCGCTGCGGAAGATCAACGATGACTTCGTGTTGATCCGTCGCTCTCTCGGCAACACTCCCGAGGTCATCAACACTTTCAACGCCGCCGTGCACAGGGCTGTCACGGACTTCCTACAGCCTGTGGTGGATAGTCAGCGAGATCTGTTCTACGGCGACACCAGCACAGTCGGTACGATGGATCAATGGGCGCGGATTCAACAGGAAGAGCAGCGGATGATGGCGCGGTTTAGATCAGGGGACTTGTCCGTGGTAGGCGAGCTGTCGAGTTTCGGTCAGCAGTTCATGTCGCTGGCTGGGCAAGTGCTGCCGAGGGGGAGTATGGGTTTCGCCGAGATCTCTAGCCAGTGGGATCAATTCCTGACGGAGGTGCAGCAGAACGCGCCGGATATGGCGATGGGGTCGGCGCTCAATCCGATGGCGGTTGCTGGGCTGCCTGACTTGGTGGACATTGGCGAAGCGCAGGCGGAGACGCTGGGGATGATTCATCAGCAAACTATGAGAGGTGCTATCGCCACTGAAGCACTTCTCGCAAGACTTCAAACTCCAGGAGGAGGGATGGACCATGTCATGTAACGTGCAGGGGTTGACGAACGAGGCAAGCTGTGAGACGATCGGCAGTGGAAGACAGCCGCTGACTACGGCTTCCACTTCGTCCGAGCGCAACTCTACCGCCCCCCTACGCCGCTGGGGGGCCTTTTTTTCGCCCCTGACAGCCTGCCTGAGCCTCTGCCTCGCCTGGGGGCTTGTCGCTCTACCCCTTGGGGCTCAAACATGCCCATGGACCACCACCGTGCGGCAGGAAGTCTGTCCTGTAGGCTCCGCCTGTGCCACCAAAGCCTCGACTCTTACCTACCAAGAGCTCGATCGTGACTTGCTCAATACTGTGGGGCTCTGTGCAGGCCCAGGGCTGTTCACATGGCCTGCAAGCCCCTCGGCGGGGATTCTGACGTCCAACTCCTCAGGCACGATCTCGCTCAACTCGGTCACGCTTACACCGACGTCGAATGGCGGACCCTTCAGGATGCTCGCGACAGGCTCGACTCTCACCGGCGCGACGAATCAAGGCTTGCGGCACGCTCTCTTTTCCCTGTTCGACACGAACACTTCCTCGCTGCAAGACACGGTGATCGGCATCAACTTCATTCAGCAAAGCGGCGTCGGTACGATCCAGCGCACCGGCATTGACATCCGTGGCTACACACAACCCGACAATGGCGGCGACACGTCACTCTTGCTGGGGGTGCAGACAGGTGGGGGTTGTGGGCTTTGCATCTATCAGCTTCCTGGGATGCGCCCGAGCGGCTATACAAACTACGAGTCCACGCTGCAAGGTGCGATTGAAGCAGGCACGGGAGCACAAAACTTCGCTATCATGGGGGTTTCAGGATCTCAACTCGGCGGAGCTACCACCAACGAGTCAACTGCCGTTCTCGCCCGTGTAGACAACGCTGCCAGCCGAGGCGTGGTGATCTTTCCGAACGATTCGACCTTCGACACCCGTGATGCTCTGGTCGTCGGCTATCCACAGGTGAACGCCGATCCTGTGCTGATCAAGTCGCGGCTGCTGATGAACGGCAAGATGTCGCTGGGGCTCGTCTCGACGCCAGACACGCGGCTCACTCTGTCTGACAATGCAAGTACAAGCTCACCCGCGCCGCTCTCAGGAACCTTGCTGCATATGCTAGGGACAGACAGCACGACTCTACGCATCACAGCCGACTCGTTCGCAGCTCAATCCAGCTACGAAGGACGCAGGTCAAGTGGCACTCTCGGTTCTCCTTCTGCTCTGGCTTCGGGAGATGTGATCACGGCTTTTACGGGATTTGGCTATGGTTCGACTGGCTACTCTTCTGGTGGACGAGTGTCGATTCAGCTCAAGACCGCCGAGGCTTGGACCGACACAGCGCAAGGTACGCAGGTCAGTTTCTTCGTGACTCCCAACACGACCGCGACGGCTGTAGAAACCTTTCGCTTCGACAACACGGGTCATTTGCTGACAACCGCCTCAGCTCCATCAATCGCTTGCACAGGAACAGGAACCAGCCCTGCAAGCCCGACAATCGTTGGCAGCGACACAGCCTTTACAGCGACCGTCAACACAGGCACAGGCACTCCGGGCTCGACAGGGACTTGCACCGTGACGTTTTCAAAGCCCTTTACGACCAACATTCCTGTGATGAGCTGTATGCTTGCCAGAGGAGCGACGTCCTGGGGGAATGGAGCTACGATTCAACTGACAACCGAGTCTCTGAGTGCTCCGGTGCTGACGTGGACAAACCTTGTTGGAGGCGTGGCGACGACCTTGACGGTCTCTACGTCTTACAAGTTTAATTGTATTGTGATTGGTCGCTGATCCACACGACAAGTAGACATGACATGAACGAGGTGACTAGTGGCTGACATGTTCGTAACTTCAGGTTTTGTGGACGCGGGATACGTCGGTACTCCTGTAGCCGCTCTTCTGCCGGTCGCACCAGGACAGCACTGGACGGATTTCAGAGAATATCGGCGCGGGCGGTTGATGGGCGATTGGACAATGCTTTTCAAACCCTCCACAGGGTTAGTTGTGGAGGGGAATTTCATCGAACTCGCGGACAAGAACTACCTCCGCTTGGCAGGGGTGAATACAGATCCTACGGCTGTTGTGTGGAAAGCCCCCACGAGCGATCTTGGCTATGCTAATCAGGAGGAGAGGTTCCGCGTCAGGTTCCTCAAGCAGACGACTGACAGATCGATAGGGTGTCTGCGGGCGAGCGGCACAACTGGCGCTGAGAACTACTATTATCTGAAGATGGGGGTTGTCACAGGGCTGACAATCGGCAAGGTTGTGGGGGGTGTGGTGACGGATCTCGCCTCAGTCGCCAAGACGCTGACCCTAGGGACTTTTTATAATGTCGTGTTTCGGGTGACTGGCACGCGGTTGTGGGCGAGGGTATGGGCTGATGGGGGGGTTGAGCCAGGATGGGCGCTGACGACCACCGACAGCTCGCTCGCTACGGGCGGTGTGGGGCTTGTCTGGACGTTGTCAAGCGAGATTGCCGAGGTGCATTACTTCTCCTGCGCGACGAACGGCCAGACCGCCCCCAGTGAGGATGATCGTGACGAGGTCATGCGGCAATGGATTGTCGAGCCTGACGAGACGATCGAGACGACCGTGCGGGTGGAGTTCTACAACCCTGATGCTGACCAAGTTCAGGAAGCGTGGTTCTCAAGCCATCCTCGTGTCACAGGTCCGACCGATTATCCCAGCAACACTGTCATGTATCCGCTGATAGATGCTGGAGTGATTGCAAGTAAGGTCGAGGCGGATGCTTTCTTGTCAGGTGCCGCGCTGCCAACCCGCAACACGATTGTCGTCAAGAATGAAGCCACGAGCCCGAACAGTGCAGGGCCGTTGAGTGTGTGGTCGCGGTATTCATTCTATGGGAGGCCGATCGAGGTGCGGGTGAGCAAGCTGTGGCGGGTCAAGCCTGGACTCTCGCCTGACTACCTCAGCGGAATCCGCAACCTACACAGGCGTAGCGAGATTGCCGGTTTTTCGATTCCATCGCAAGAACCCGAGATTAATGGTGATCAAGTCTCTTTCCAGGTTGGACCACCTACTGCCTTTCTCAGCAAAGAGATTCCTGTTAAGCGAAACATTGGCATCAGTACGGGCGTTAAATCTCTGACCAGCCTGGGGTACCTGTCAATACCCAGCAACGTCAATTATAATCAAACTGGCCTCGTGATCTATTGTAGAGTGTTTGTCCCGTTGATAGGATTCGCAGGCTCGTCCTACGGCCTTGTCTCGCAGCGTTTTCACACAGCTACGTCTCGCTTACAATGGGAGTTGATCGTCTTTCAGTCCTCCTATGCGACCATCTCTAGCAGGCACACATTGCTATTCAGGGCGACTGCCAATGATGGCACTGTTCTATTCACTTCCATCAGCAGTCCTTTGCTCAATACTGCTGAGTTTCACAACATCGTGGCCGGCGTGAAAAGTAATAGTGAATGGTATCTGAACATTGACGGGATTCATATCGACGGTGGGATTCTTTCCAAAGCAGTTCAGTTAGGCGACTCAGCAGTGACGGTCCTGTCTGGCATGACGGGTGGGATGTTCTGTGATCATCGGATCGAGAGTTATGTGGATGAGAAGACAGCGGTTGGAAGGTTCTCGACTCGACGTGATCCTGATGCAATGACGATCTCGATGCACCGAGGCGACGACAACACCGGCAGTACGGTCACCGACTACGCCACCATTGCCAACCACGGAACTCTCCAGGGAGTGAACAACACAGACCGCTCGTGGTACCCGACTTTTCTAGGCTCACAGGAGATTACAGGTTCGCCGATGCCGATGAGCGGGGGTGTACTGTTTCACGCTCCAACTCAGAACATCGATCCGGTCCGCAACATCTACAGGTTCAACGATCGAGATAAGACGACAGGCACAGCTCTAGAAGTCCGTGTTCAAGGCTTTACTCTTACTCCTGTAACGGATTATCTGGAGTTGAGTGAAGGACCTGGAACGGCTGACTTGAGCCCGAGCGGTCAACCTGTTACGTTCGGGTTGGCCAAAGACTCCGCAACGTTGCAATCACCGACTACTCACGTTCCTCAGTTGGTGATCGACACACTCACAGACAGAAATTTGATTGACAGATCCACGGGAGACCTGACGTCGTTCGCGGGGCTCAGAACCGTCATGCCAATTCGTGGGGGGTTCTACTACCCTCAACCCCCAACTACATCCAAGTTTCTCGATGATCACTTCGGCAGTACAGGAACTTTCTACGCGCTTGATAGAGACGCTAGGTTATCAGCAGGTGCGATGCTCCCAACGATCAACCCAGACCCATATCAGAACTTGAACAACCTTCTAGAGTTTGTAGGTCTGCCGAGTGGAGGCGTGACGTTCTCGGATCTCACAGGATCATATGCTCTGACTCAAAGCGCTGGCAACTTCGGTCTGTTGGGATGGTTCAAAATCACTAGACCGATCACGCCGGACCTGTCACTCTCAACCTCTGGCGATTACTCGCAGCCCGGTTACACGATCATTGATAAGATGTCTGGCACTAATAGCGGCTATTATCTCGGCATCGATGGTGACACAGGAGCCTTGAGGTTTGCTGCGGGCGGGATCAATTTCGGCGGCGGTCTGCACTACACGACTCTCGGCAACTACATGTCATGGAAGGCGAATACTTGGTATGGGTTCTCGGCGGTTGTGCAAGGCGGCAGTTGGTATTTGAAAGTGTCTAATTTGATCTACCCTGTAGCTGGCGGTGGATCGCTCGGTATTGAATCGATCAGCTCGACAGGTGTTGCTACGGGCACGTTGACAGATTCGACGGGCATACCATTACGGATCGGACACGGACCCATGGGAGGATTTGTCGGATCGATCTGCTACACGATTGGAGGTTCGCCCGGACAAGACCCCGCTCAGTACGGAGTGTTGTTTCAGCCTTTTATGGCGGGGACGAATCGATTCCTTGCAGCTCTGACAGACGGGAAGCTGTCAGACGCTCCCTACGAATCTGTGCAAGGGGTGTACGGACGGGCTCACGGATGTCGGTGGTGTCCGGGGTTGGTGATTGATCTGATCCACTCACGAGCAGCAACAATGCTCTCGAAGGTGCGAACTCCTGTACCTGCGATTCGAGTAGAAGTCCCATACCAGACAAACCTGCAAGTCCTGTCCAATGCTGACATAGTTGCGAGCGTTTCGGCTGCTGTGAGGGCTTCTTTGATCAACCCTGAGCAATCCATCCCATTTCTGACCGGAATCGATCCAGTCAAGTATCAGGGATTCCGCGAAGCTCACATCAACAACAGTGTCTTGTATGATCAGACGGGATCGCAGGCAGTAGCGGATCTGCTCAGGTTCCGTCTCGATCCAAGCACTAGATACTCTGAGGTGCAAGAGTTGGCGGAAGCACTGCTAATGCTGACGATCGGGGACGAGATCGTAGTGTTTGACAACCACCCTGATTTTGTGGATGGTCGTCCTGCGAGAGTTGTAACAATGAGCGTGAAGATTATAGACCTTGTGGGAGAGCTGGGGCTGTGGGGTTGACGGACCCGGGGTGGTCACAAGTCCGTCAACCCTTTTCGAATCATCGAGCGTTGCGGGGGGAGGGACTTACTTGGGAGTACAGTAGCTCTGCTGCTTCGTGAACAGCGAGTCGAGCAGAAGGATCTGCTGTCCAGTCTTCTCCTCGGCGATGATGGTGCCTCGCGCAGATACGCATTTACCGACTTGTCCGTCGAAACAGCGGTAGCCGGTCGAGCCTGTGTCTCCAGACACACCGTAGAACTGACAATATCCGTTGAGCAGCGAAATGTCCTTGCAGAGGTTCCCGAGGGCAGAACCGTTGTCAGGACACCGCGTCACGAGGAACTGATCGAGGCCGTTGTACTTCACTCGCAGAGTCAGATCTGTGTGTCCGTTTTCGGTGATCGTGTAAAAGACGTTCCCCTGGAGTTCACCATAGTTGTAGTCTGTGGCTGAGACAGGCTTGCACACTGCCAACAGACAACAGGCCAGAACAGCGATCACACAACACTTCCGTACCATGAGACAACTCCTCTTTACAAGAGTGGGCTTGATTGCCCCCTCGCGTGAACATCGCAACCGCGACCGCAACCGCTTCTTACTTTTTTAGAGACCCCAAGACGAGACAAACGGGTTAGCCGGATGAGCAGATCGTAACCGCCCCTCCTGAGGGTTGTCAAGAGGGGCGCGTGTCCAAAAAGAACTTCGGGTCCTCGGCAGTCCTCGGCAGGTTCTTCAGATAGCTGCACACCCTCCATACACCGCACAGTTGTTATAACAGGCAGTAAGATCCGTGTCACACTCCATCCGGCAGCCTTCGGTGACTTGCCATGTCGTCCAGTGATCACACCGCGAATTGCAAGTCGCCGCTGCGCTATCACACGATCGACCGCAGAGAAGCTGTGCGTTGGAGGGGCAGTTGGCACCGGCTCGAACTTCGCGGCTACTGAACAGGACGATGGTCAAGAGACCAAGAACACAAAGCAGCTTTTTCATTTTCGTGGCACTCCTCAAAAGTGAGCACGTCATTAGCGACGCCTCGTTGTCTTCAAGCATACAGCGCAACTTCAATGGATGTGGCTACCACACGTCTTGCTGGTCGTAGCAACACCAACCGGTCCCACTCCCGCAGGTGCCGCAATAGGTTCCGCCGCCGCAGTTGCAGGACCACTCACCGGCCCACTGGGTGCAAGAGCAGCATGTCGCGGCAGCAGGAACATAAACGTCCCCGGGCCAACTACAGGGGTAACCATCAGCGACGGCCGTTCCAGACGAAAGCGCACACAGACACAGAATGATAGCGAGGCACAGCAGCAAGTTTCTCTTCATTCCTTAATCTCCTTTGTCGGTTCAAGATGGAAGGCTAAGATTGTCCTTTCCGCTGAAAAGCATCCTACAGCTCTGCTCAGCGGTCAAGAGAAATCTTCGCCCTCGGTGAAAATAGTCAGTCGGCTATACCCTCGCGGGTGTGCTAAACTCCCCCGCAGGACCCTCTCGGGGCTCTAGCCGATGCCAACCACGACCACCAACACCCTGCTCATAGCTTTCTTTGATGGTGTGGGCGAAAACACCACCCCCACGGCGAATTTCACGCCTGTTTCAGGGTTTCCACTAGCGAATCTGAAAAACTCCCAACTCCTCAGCAGAACGAGGACTCCCGACTTGACCGCCGACCGTCAACTGACCTGGGACTGGGGGGCGGCAGTGGAGTTCAACGTCTTCATGCTCACGGGGACGAACGCCACCCCGCAGGCTCTCAGGAGGTTCCGAGCAGCCGACGACTCCGGATTTACGACTGGAGTAGTTGAGTCGGGAGCAACCCTCACCGCTGCCACGGATCTCTCCCTGGGGCAGTCCCGTGTCATCTACACGCCTCTTTGGGGTCGCACGCTGATCTATGTCCTCCCCAGCTCGATCTCAAAGCGGTACACCCGCTGGCATCAATCCGACTCCGCGAACCCTGCCAACTATCAAGAGTGGGGCATAGCTCGCATCGGTCTCGGGTTGCAGTTCCCATTCATGGAATGGAAAAGCTCAACAAGCATCCAAGGTGTCCCGGGCAGCCAGAAGGCACAGAGGATGCATGAGTATAGTCTTGAGAGGTTGACTAAGGATCAAGCTTATACCGTCGAGAACTTATGTCTGCAATCGTTGAACACGCGCAGGGTGCTAGTCATCCCAGAACCCCTCTCGCCAGCGACTTATTCAGATGCGATCTGGGCGACTTTCGAAGGCAGTCACACGCGCGAGCCTATCAGCCGCTCGGCCTACTCCAGCAAGAAGTACAAAGTCTCAATCTCGTTCAAGGAAGCTGATCAATAGTCGATCAAGCTTCCACTTGCAGGCAGACAAGACAACGTTTCAGGAAAGGACCCCATCATGCTTCAGAAGACTCTCGGACACGTCATTGCTGGTTTTGGTGCTCACGGAACCAAGGCTCGCCGCAAGTCAGACAGCCAATGGATCACCTCTGACTTCAACCCAGACGGCAAGACGTTCAAAGAGCGTTACGGGTTCACACTGGAAGAGACCAACGGATCTCCTGTAGGCGAGCGCGGCCCGAGTGACGACTTGCAGGACGTGATCCGCAATCCTGATAATCCGTTCATGATCGAGAACAATCTCACGTATCAGGTTCGGACCTATTGGGACGTGTGCGACTGTCGCTATGTGATCACGAGCGGCGGTGAGACCGCCTATGACAAGCTTGTCAAGCCGGTGTTGGACAAGTACGCGCCTGATGTGGTGGTTGTGACGAAGCCGCCTGTCGAGCCTCTGACGCCTCCTGTTATCACTCCTGTCACTCCTCCTGCGAGTCAGCCAGACGTGTCCGTGGCTCTGGAGGCTCTTCAGCTCAAGTACACGACTCTGCTCAAGGATCATCAATCCCTGATCCGCAAGCTCGAACTCATCCCGCGCAGCTATGACGAGCTTCCGACTCGTGGCGGTGGCAAGTGGGTGAATGTTGTGCGGTCGATCTATGACGACTTGTCCCGGCTGACAACCGACGCGAAGAATAAGCCGCGCTGAGGATCAACTCGCCATGTGGGAGATCATCAAATCAACCTTTGCTCTCGTCGGGCTGCTGTACCTGTCTCTGCTCGCCAAAGACTTGTACTGGTACCGACGATTGAAGCACTAGCATAAGGAGTCCTCGCGATGGATCAAAACCAACGAACCGACCTTCCGGACATGGACGTGTTCAGTGCCGGGATCGGGAACCTCAAGACCTACATCACAGCCGGTGTGGGGATCGTGACGATGTTCCTCTCAGGGTTCGACATCATTGAACTGAGTCAGAAGCAGATTACGGCTCTGACCGGCGGGCTGATCTTTCTTGCTTTCATCTTCACGCGGCTGGCGATTGCCCGCGGCCAGAAGGACTCAGCCCTCGCCGCACAAGCCAGCGTCCAGACCTTGCAGCACCAGAAGGCTCAGACCGAAGCTGTGCAGAGTCTTCTGTCGAGCGAGAGAAAGGACGTGCAACCGTGAAGCTCAACAAGCACAAGCGACTTGCTCTGGCAGCGTGTCTGACAGCCTCTCTAGGGCTGGGTGGGTGCTCAGCCTCCCCCTCTCCTGCAACCCCCACCAGCACGCAGCAGCAGCCTAAGCAAGCCCTGTACAAGTCGTACGCCGACTGGCTCGTCTCGGCTGCAACCGTCCATCGGCAGTTGATGATCGCTGCGGGCGGGGCTGCTGAATCGGGACTGCTCACTGACGATCAACTCGCCACCGTCCGCCAGCATGGCAAGCAACTCGAACTCGCCCTACGAGCTGCACAGATTGCTCTGACGGCTTACGTCTCAGGGGGAGTCGAACCCGGGTTTGTCGGACAGGACTCAACCAGCTTGAGCGAAAAGATCACCAACTGCATGCAACTGCTGACGAGCTTCACTCAACTCGCACAGTCAATGGGGGTGAAGTAATGGCAAGCTTCAAGATGAGCCCTGAAGTCATGTCGGAGCTTGTTCGGGTCGGAATCCCTCTTGTGGTCGATCTGCTTGAACGTCGCGCCGCCAAGCCTATCAGCGAGATCCCCGACGCTGAGCTGCTGGTCATGCTTCGCGACCCGAACCTGATAACCGATACGGACGACGCCATCGCTGAAGGCAGACAGCGGGTGCGAGCTGCCAAGCTCAACACAGAAGCTCTCAAGGAAGCTGCCTCTGCTCCTCCACTACACGCTCCCGAGACATCGTTCGTTCAGGAGGTTCCTGACAAGTTTATCTCCGAGGACGAAGAGATCATGCCGCAAGACTTCCCTGAGTAGACAGTCATGATCGCCACGACCATACTGCTTCTACTGCTGCTTGAGAACCTTCCAGGCGTAACCTCGACTCCCTGGCTGTTCGAGACCGCTGGGACAGTCCTTGTAGGACAAGCTGTAGTAGGACTGATCGGTCTCGTTGGGCTGATCGCGGTCGTTAGGCGCTTCATGGCAACCGACTTTCCAGCAGCGATGAAGGGTGTTCACGATCGCCTCGATACCCTTCATCGCGACTTCAAAGGGCTTGAAGGAGAGTTTCGCAAAAGCATTCTTGACCTGGAACGGGTCAAAGAACGCCAAGATGCCATGAAGTCTCGCATCGACAACCTGGAACGTGGCAGAGACCTTGACGATACTAGAACGGGGAGGCGGTTCAATGATCCACCACGACAATGACCCAACCGTGCCGCCATCTGTTCAACCCGCGCAGGTTCATCTCACTGTAACCTTGCCAGCGGGATCAGTCATGATTCCTTCATGGCTAGCGATCTGTTTTGTCATATGCTTCGTCTTGTCTTCCTTTACATTGCTCATGGTGTGGACGGCAAATAGCAAGCTCGTGGGCGAAATTAGAGTGTTGCAGATTTATGAAGAGGACGTAGAAAATGTGCTGATCAGGTCTGGCATTGCGACACGCCAAGACTTTGTCCCGCGAACCAACCCTCGACCGCTAACACAAAGCCCCAATGCCAAATAAAGGATACCTGAACCCGAATGAAGACTCACAACAAAACTGACTCACCCACTACGACCTTGAATGGACGCACCTGCTGCGTGCTTGACCTGCCGTGTTGCCGACCGCCTGAGGGCATTTCTGCTGCTGATGCTCAGGCAGAAGTCTTGTCCTCGGTCATCATGGACGCCTGTCCGGAAGTCCTCAAGCCTCTCGCTCTCAAGATCAGCAAAGAGCTGTTGTCTCACGTAGATCTAGTGCCGAAGGGGCTTGGCAAAGCAATCGTTGAAGCGTATCGACCGTGGATGACAGGGGGCTGACTTTCAAAGGTCTGGGGTCCTGCAAGATGATCGATCCGTCATCCATCCCTTCGATCAGCCCGAGCGCGGATGGCTTCCGCTGGCGTAGATTGTTCGTATCCCACCTCTGGGATCGCAGAGAGTGGGATACAGCTCTGTTGCAGGTCACATGGGGATTTTACGTGGCTCTCCCTGGGAACTCCTTTCAAGCCATTGGGCTGCCGCTGACATCACAAATCGAACTGATCATTGGGCTGTCTCTGCTCGTGGTGGGAGTGTTGCGCTTCTGGGCGATCTACGCCGAAGAGCGACGGCCAGTGATCTCCAAATGCGTGCAGCGGTGGATCTCCCTTGTCTCGATAGCTACGTGGATAGGACTGAGCTTTCTATCTCTTTCACGCAATCCACATTCGGCACAAGCTGTGATCTATGCTTGGTTATGCTACAGGTCACTCAAGAGTTACATGCGGCATGCGCTTTTTAGCTAACCAGCATCTCGACACACAGTGATGATTCTGTTGTGTTTCTGGTTCTTCGCTGAATCCCCCGACATTCAGTCTAGTCTCGGCTCAGGCTCAGGCCATTTCGACGTTCTCTTATCCGGGATCGTCAGCCTAGCCACGGTTCTGCTTACGCAAGTCATAGCTCCACTCGCGAAGAGCTGGCTGGGGTTGGGACATGACTACAAAACCGAAGAACTCAAAGCGGCTTTGAGTCTGCGTCAGGACTGGCAGCGCGAGGTGGAGCGGATGCGCCAGACAAATGCTGAGCTGGAAACAAGAATTGATGAGCTGGAGAAGAGGACTAATGAGCAGGATCGTACCATCTACCATCAGGAGCAGGATCTAAAAGACCTTCGGGAGATCAATACGAGGCTTGCATCGCTGCTCAAGAAGCACAATATAGCTGCTGACTGACATCCTGATGGGAGGTTTCACGTGAAACCTCTCCAGTTCAGACCCCGTCCAAGGTTTTACAACTTGTTTACAACTTACCTATTGCGTTGAGTCAAGCGAGGATAGACAATGGTCCTCGTTGAACAGCAGCACAGAACAAGACAAGACATGAGTGACTTTGGGAGGTTGGATTGATGGGATACATGCGGCATCATACAATCGTTGTGACATGCAACACAACTGAGATCGATCTTACGGGTCATTCTTCATCGCTCCTGATGGTTCCAAAGAAGGTTGGCAGCATAGCGAGGACGGGGATAAAAAGAGAGCCTTGCTGATTTCTCGTCTCAAGCAACTTGCGAGTGAAGAACACATCTATACTGACTGGGTTGAAGTTCAGTATGGCGATGATGAGCACAGGACGCTAATCGTCAATCACAGTGATGCCGACGAATAGAGGAGACATGTGATGACTTGCAAGTGCTGCGGCTACACCCCCAATCGACCTGGAGCGGTCGAAAGGAGATTTGTCTCGATGATCTATGCAGACGTCTTCTGTGACGTCTGCCAGTTCTGGTTTCAAACCACTCTATGTAATCTCCTTTTCCACCCACAACCCAGTTGACTCGAATGTCGCTCCTGCCTTCATCGCTCGGCCTCTCAGGCTTCTCCGGCTACCGTCCTGGCCAAGAAGATCTGATCTGGCAACTCGCCGCGAGCCCCAATCGATTCTCAGGCCTCAACGCTCCTCCCGGGACTGGCAAATCCTTGATCTCAATGTCTGTTGCTAGAGTCCTGGGGGGGCGTTGCTTGTACCTTGTGGTGACGAAGAATCTTGGCCGACAATTGCTGGCGAGCTTTGAGTCATCAGGCTTGTACAACATCAATGGTCATTTGAACTATCCCTGTGCGACAAGCTTTACCACAGAAGATGAACTAGAGCTAGAATGTCAGTGGGGTGACCAATGTGACTATCGAGCTGCTGTCATCGAGAGCCTGAGACACGATGCTGTCACGACCAACTACGCCCATCATGTTTCAATCGGCAAGTCCGAAGACTCCATGAGGCTTGGCGAGTTCGACACTCTTGTACTAGACGAGGCCCACAACATCCTTCCCAAGCTAAGCGAATACCTGTCAATCACGTTCAGCGAACGTGCCGTATCAAGATACGTGGGCGTGTCGCTGCCTGACAGATCGGCTGACTTATCGGACTGTCTCTCGTGGGCACAGGAAGTCATTCCAGTGTGCCGCGACCGCTACAAGTCACTGACAGCCTCCAAGGCAGACCCACGAGACATCCGGCGTGTCAAGCGGATCGGGATTGATCTGGCTCGGTTCATCAAAGACGCTGACCGGGTGGACTGGCTCTTGAAGCCACAAAACCCGCAATCGCAATATCGCTCGCTGACTTTCCTACCGCTAGACATCAGCAGCTACACCGAGCGGTATCTGTTCCGAGGGATCAAGCGAGTGCTGCTTGTCTCAGGCACCTTGTTCGAGGATGACTTGAAGCCGCTCGGGATCACCACCGGCTACGATTACACGGAAGTTCCTAGCCCGTTTCCAGCCGCACACCGTGCAATCTATTTCTTCCCCTCAACTCCTGCCATCCGCGTGAACGATCAGATGTCCAAGTCTGAGCGGACAGTCTGGCAGCGGCATGTAGACAAGATCTGCGAGCACGAACTATCGTTAGGCAATAGAGGTATTGTCCACACCCGATCGTACAAGCGAGCTGTAGACATGATCTCTCAAAGCCGGCTGTCTAGCGAGCAAGTGATTACTCATGAAAGCGGCTCGCGTGAAACCTCGCAAGCTATCGAAGAGTTCAAGCTCTCGACAGAACCCGTGGCCCTGTTCTCCCCCAGTTTGGAGGAAGGGGTAGACTTTCCATACGACTCCTGTCGCTTCCAGATAATCCCCAAGATCCCGTTTCTGTACCATCGTGACGTGGTGACAGCCGCTCGCATCTCCCGCGACAAGTCCTACGCTGACCGTGAGACATGCCGCACGATGATTCAAGAGATGGGGCGGATTGTCCGCGCGCCGGATGACTGGGGGAGGACATACATTACGGATAGCCATTGGGAGTGGTTCAGAAAGAAGAAGTACTTTTACCGCTGGCTCAGGCTGGCTTACAAGACAGCGCGGCAGATGTCGGATGTCAAACCGATCATGCAGAAGGAGAATACATAATGACAAGAGAAAGGACAGGAAGTAGAGCCTCACGTTGGGCTGACGCTTGTCAGGCAGCGGATCAGGCTCTCTCAAATCTCAAAGAGTTGCAAGACGAGTATCAGGAGTGGAAGGACAACTTGCCCGAGAATCTTCAGTCGTCAGCGGTTGGAGAGAAGTTGGAGGCAGTTTGCGATCTTGACATTGAATCCGCCCAGGACATGATCAGTGAAGCTGAGGGGCTTGATCTGCCTCAAGGTTTCGGCAGAGACTAAGATCAGACCGACTTGCGGCTGATCTCTGATCGATAACAAACAACCCACGACAAGGAGGACAAAACAAGCCCATGGCTAAAGACAAGGAACAGCCCATCTTCCAAGCACTCGGAGTCGATGACTTCGGCTCAACCCGACCCGACGACTTCGACGGTGCGATCAAAGGCGCTCGCTACATTGCGTTCAAGTGGCCCAACAGCCAGTACGGCCATGCGCTGTACGCCGAGATCACCTTCCTGCCCGACCCTGACAGCGGGTTTGAGGAATTCAGCGAGGTTTACAAGGTCGGCTCGCTGAAGTTCAACTTCCCCAGCCTGGACGGCAAGACCCTCGCAGGTCCAGAAGACATCTCAATCGAGGACTACGAAACCCTTGCTGACGATCCCGAAGCTGAGATCGAGGAGGGGATGGAAGAGCTGTACAAGGGTCCGTTCGTCGTCACCGTGGCGAAGTCTGGCGCAGACCGTAAGCTCCCCAACTCCCACTGGTCTCAGTTCATGAAGGCTGTCAAGGATCTCTATCCGCCGGATGATCCCGAGGCTGATCCAGATGGAACGTCATTCCCCACGCAGCTCAACATCGACGCCATGCTCGCGGGCTATCGCTTCCACTTCCTCCGCGTCGATGAAGACAGCACCAAGCGCAAGAAGAAGGACAACGGCAAGGGACCGTTCCAGATCCACGTGCCTACGGACGCGTTGGGGAAGGACGACAGCCTTGCTGCTGATGACAGCGCGGCGAGCAAGAAGTCCAGCAAGGCGAAGCCCGCTCCCGCCGCTGCCAAGAAGAGCAAGCCGAAGCCCGAGCCTGAGGAGGAGGAGGACGAGGACACTGACAGCGACCTGGAGGATTTGGAAGACACCGACACTGAGGATTCCGCTGAGGACACTGAGGACGAAGACGAGTCTGACGAGTCCCGCTACATCGGCATGATCAAGACCATCCTAGCCGGCGCCAAGAAGGGCGAGGGCATGACCACCCAGGCCATCATCGCTCGCTTCGTGGGCACGGCCAAAACCCCCTCTGACAAGTCCGCTGGGATGAAGCTGATCCAGACCCCCAAGTGGATGCAGGCAGCGGACAAGCCGTGGAAGCTGAAGGAGGGCAAGTACTACCCCAAGTAACCTCAGCTCGAACAGAAAGGCAAGACAAGTGGACAAAGAAATGAACGAGCAACAAATGAAAGAACACATCATCATTACCCTCTGGACGCTGCTTCCTCCAGACGTGACACTGGAAGACGCAGATGAGCTTGCAAATAGGTGGTTGACCGATTTGCAGCAACTCCACCACAAGTCGAGTGCCAAGAGGTAGAAAGGGCGAAACGGTCGGCAGGACTCTCCGGGTTCTGTCAACCGTCTCCACTCTGCTAGCTACAGGTGGACTGACGAGCCAAGCTCACAAGAGGTGTAAGGCATGGAAACGACAAACGGTAATGTGATTACTAAGCCGCCAATAGATCGATTTACTAGTGTAGATGGAGTCAAGATCAATCCCTTCCCAGAGAGCGGAACACAAGGTCTCGAAGTGTACGTCAGTTCTGAATTGGTCTTTGCTCTCAAAATGATTGGGACAGAATGCAAATTCAGTCTCAGTCCTCAAGCAGCACAGCAGATGGCCGAATGGATTCTGCAGAAGCTAAACCAGGGCGATTTCTTTCTCGCCGAGTAAGGGGAGATAATACGACACATGATCGATAACAGAGAATCACCCAGGACGGGTTTCAGCTTTGCTCCACTTGTCAACTTGCGAGACGGCAAGCACTTGTCCTACACCGACTCGCGCTATCTCGTCCCTGCCTCTCCCGAGCAAGTGGAGTGTGAGCACTTCTGCTCTGCTCACCCGCACTACGCCTGTACCCGCCGCAAGGCTCACAAGGGAGATCACGCAGCGCATGGTGCGAATGACGGTACGCCGGTGATGTTCGCTCGGTGGAGGAGAGAATGAGCAGAATTGATGCCATCGATATCGAGAAGGAACGCTCCGAAGCTCTGGAAGTCAGACTCGTATCCAGTGGAGTAGAGATCGTTCGCGGTCCTGCCCACACGGGGATCTGCGTCGTGTGCGGGATGACTACCGACGACATTCAGAATCGCCGCATCAACACTCTTTTCAGCGACGATGAGTCTAATTGGTTGGAGTCCTGTAAGTTCTTGCTACGACGACACTGTCGATCATTACCGCGATCAGTGGAACGAGTATTTCAATAGCCAAGGCGTCTAATGAACGTCGAACTTGTCTCCTCCGCGCTGCCTCTGTTCCAGCTCAACCACGAGCGGACAAAAGGGCGGCACGTGTCCACCATCATCTACGATCTCTGTCTACGCCGAGGGATCTACAAGGAGCAAGACCAGTCCGAGATGGACACCACCCGCATGCGGTTAGGACAAGCCTGGGAGCACGCGCTGATTGCTCAGACCCGTCTAGAGCACCCCAACAGGTATATTGAAATCCCAGAGATCGAACTCGACGGAATCTACGGTCATCTCGACCTATACGACACCCAACTACACGCTGTAGATGAGATCAAATGCACTTGGATGTCCAGCCGCCACGACATCGACTCTGACAAGCTCTGGAAGTACCTTGTCCAGTTGCAAGCTTATCTGATGATGATCCGCAGCACAACAGGCAACTTGAAAGTCGTCTATCCACGCGGGGACTATAGAGACAAGATGGTTGACTATCGACATTGGAAGCTGGAGTTTAGCAAGTCAGAGATCGTGAACAATTGGAGAACGTTGCAGACACACGCGGATCTGATGGAAAGAGAGGGACACCAGTGGCAAGCGTGAACAAGAGTGGATATTTAGTCAAGTACATCACTCCTGATGAGGAACACCGGTCCTACGCCTGTGTCGATCGTGAGTCTTTGGCAAGCCTGATCCAACACCTCACAAGTAGAGATATTTCTACTTTCGCGGTTGGTCCAATCGGTCTTCCTCAAGTCCCTTACATGACAATTGCTCATCCCTTCCACATTTGGAGCTGACCTGTGGCGATCATCAAAAAGCGTCGTGTCGATCCCTCCCGCGTCTCCTCAATCTCCGTGGATTGGGACGACGCTCCCACCGAGTTCTCGCTACGTCGTTGCGTGTCAGAGATCTATGGTCCTTCAGGTTCAGGCCGGTCTACCCTCGCCCTCTCGGCGCCTGGACCGATCGCCTATCTCTTCTTTCACGAGAAGGTCCAGGGCATCGTACAGGAGTTCGCCAAGACGAAGCAGATCAAGTGGAAGAAGATGGGCGGCTCATTTCGTGGCAGCGAGTCCAACATCCTCGACAAGGCCAGCGAGGCTATGCGGCGCTTTGAAGACTTCTACTACGACTCCTTTAGCTGGGCTACCACCGTCATCGTAGACACGCATAACGAAGCTTGGATGCTTGAGCGGCTAGGTGAGTTTGGCGCACCGAAACCAGACGGTGGAAGAGTGGATCAAAACTATGCCGCGATCAACAATCGATGGCTCTCAATGCTAAACCATGCTCGCGACGAAGCCGATGCCAACCGCTGCAATACCATTTTCGTCGGCCAAACCGAGTCCGAGTGGAAAGAAGACGCGAAGGGTTTTGGCAAGAAGACGGGCAAGATCGTCCGTATCGACACGAGCGCGAGCCAGAAAGTCTATCTGAAGTCTGACGTGGTAATTCGCACGGAAGTCTCTATCAACCGCCGCCGCGAGCATGAGTTCAAAGCCATTGTAGACAAACCGTGGTGGAATAGCGCATACATGGATTTCGAGATCCCTCTGGGGGACAAGCCTGACCAGTTGCAGTGGCCGGATGTGATGGGGATGATCACAGAGACGGATGCAGAGGAGTGGCGCGGATGACTAACAATCCATCTAATTGCCCGCACGGAATACTTGACGGCGTAGGGTGTATGATCTGTGATACTGACGGAGCAGCAGAATCGTGTTGTCCCGAGTCATCAGCAGAAGCTAAGGCTACAGACTATTTAGTCACAGTCTGCTCAGCCTGCAAAAGAGCCTCTTGCTGGCAGGCGATATTCTTCTGTGACGACTTCTTTGAGGCTGGCACGGTCCAGATGTACAAGAGCGAGCTTCTACTGCTCGGGCTGGAAAATGAGTCTTATTTGGTGTCAGACGATGAACTCAGCAAACAAGCGGGGAGACAATAATGGGATACGGAACAAACGGTCTGACCTTCAACACTCTGCGGCAAGCAAACCTCCGTCGCTTGCCTGAATTCAAGAACGCTCAGGGAGAGATCTGTCACACTCATCCGACTGGAGGTGATTGGTCGTTTAATGATTGGCTTACTGCAGTTGCGGGTGAACTGGGAGAGCTAGCCAATCTTCTAAAGAAAGTTCGTCGTGGGGATTTCACCGTCGAAGAACTCCAACCGCAGATCAGAGACGAGATCGCTGATGTTAACATCTATCTCGATATTCTGGCCCTTCAATTTGACATTGACCTCGGCAGTGCGATCAAAGATAAGTTTAATGTTGTATCAGATCGCGTCGGCAGTAGAGTGTATATTGGTGGTGATGGTGACTGGCATCTACATCCCGAGCCTGAGGGCAAAGACAAGTGACACAGAGAGTAGTTGATTCCTGGGTCGGCGGTTCCTCCCCCTCCTGCCAGTACCGCTACAGGCTTGTCGAGCTTGCTACCGGCGAGTACCAAGTCGAGGTGTCCATGCTTGACGATCCTGACATGGACGAGTTCTACAAGCCTGTCAGGAGAGGGTCTGTGCATTCGGTTGCGGCGAGGCTGGGAGAGCTGCTGCGAGAGGATCACAAGGAACGTCAGATCAACAGAGCAAAGCGAGCCTGACCAATGAGCGTCCAGCCTAACGAGATTGTCCTGTCTTTCCGCTCACATCGAGTCAGAGACAAATCAGGTATCAACAAAGATCCCGCTGCCAAAGCTGTCTACAGTTTCACACGAGCCAGCTACGGTTACTACCGGATTGACAAGTCTCTCGCCTCGCAATACCTCAAGCCTGGAGTTGTCATCCTCCGAGCACCATACGATGATATTCTGGACTGCTGGGGTTGACTCCTGTGCTCATGCTCGACAAGATGGAAGGCTCCTATCAGCTCGCCCTACATGAGCCTGTCCGCTCGATGCTCCCTGTATGTGCTGATTGCTCTGCCAAAACTTCTGTGCCCTGTAAGTCATGTCGCGGGACAGGTCGATTCCTATCCAACCTAGTGAGCGGAGATGTCGCCTTTGCCGGCAACGGTCCTGAGTCGCAAGTGATGATCGGTGTCGAGATCAAGTCCGTCGCGGACATGCTCCAGTCGATGCATCAGGGCAGGCTGCAAGAGCAGATCAAGCGTATGGCTGGTTGCTATGATCTGATCTGGCTGCTGCAATACGGACGGTACCGCGCCAATCCCAAGTCAAAATATCTCTCTTGTCCTAACCCTGTTCAGGTCTACAAGTCTCGCTCCAAAACCCGTCTGCGCGACGGCTGGTACGACATCCGTCTTGACAACAAACCTGTCCCCTACGGCTACCTAGAGGCTTTCAAGTGCTCGCCAAGCCTCATGTCCTTGGGGGTGCAGATCGTCCGCGTCGAGTCGCTGGAGGAAGCCGCTCAATGGCTGGGCGTACTCTATCGCACCTGGACCAAGCCTTTCCACAAACACAGCAGCATGCGGGTGTTTGACAGCTCAGGCGACAAGCTCGGTTCAACACGCCTCAAGACCATGTCCACCTTTCCAGACCTCAGCTCCGATGTCCTGGAGGCCGCCAAGTTCCTGTCTGGCATCCCCGGGATCAGGTACGAGCGGGCTATAGCGATTGCCAAGCACTTCCCCAGCCTTGACAGGATGATCAGCGCGGATGTTGACGACTGGGCTGAGATCAGAATCGAGAGCAGAAGCGGGACGAGTCGCAAGCTGGGCAAGGTGTTGGCGAAGTCGATTGTGCAGTTCTTGACGAAGAAGAGGAGATGACAAATGATCAGGTATCGAATAATATCAGCGCTTACTACAGATGACTTAGAGCAGAAGGTTTCAGAACTAGTTGCCGCGCATTGGATTCCGACCGGCGGGCATAAGTATGTCGGCAAGGAGTTTCACAGAACAGTTCAGCAAGCTGTTTATCTGCCGCTGGGACGCGGATAAATGAAATCCTTGTCATCACAAAAGACTTTGCTCTATCGTAATTACGTCGCCCTGTCTTCAGGTGGTGTTATTGGAGTACAACTAGAGAAGTTTGAAACCAGTGAGGGATTCAACCTATACGTCGAGCAGCCGATAATTAGAGGGTTTGGGATTGGGGCAATATTTGATGACACTTACACCCCGACAGGTCTAGACGAGATGAAGAAAGAAGTCAGACGACAGCTCGCTCAGATCAGTCGTATGTGTGAGACCCTAGCCGCTGAACTGCTCAACCACGCTGTAGAGTTCTCCAGATTGGCAGATGGAAAGATCGATCTTGTAGGTTGTGGGTCGGTAAGCAAGCCGAAGCGAGATGTCGCCACTGTCTCTCCTGTGGACTCTGACGATGACCTGCTCGCTGATCTATTAGACGAACTGGAGTAAGCTACACGGCATTCATAAATTTCCCTTTTCGCTGGTTTCGCGGTACTGGCGCAATCAAAAATATCCAATATGCTTGGAGCGATTTGACCGGCGGTATTCGCAATGTCTTTATCTGGCTGCCGATTATCTGGGAGGACAGATGGTACGACTCTGATTTTCTTCTGAAGATGCTAGAATTCAAGTTAGATCGGATGGCAACTCGATTTGAGAAGCACGGTATCGCAGTCGGAGCAGAACGAGACGCTAAACGGATGAGAATCTGTGCCGTCCTGTGCCGTCATATGATGGAAGACAATTACACGTTTGACGAAGAAAGCAATTGGAAGCCCAGTTACTTCTCCAAAAACAAGACGTGGATGAGAGCGAAGAGTCGTGACGCCGAATATCTCGGTCATCTGCTCGGAAGATACATGCTCGGATGGTGGGACTGACCAGCAGCATGTCTACACCTGTAGTCACTAGATCTCTACTTGACTCTCGCTAGATCTCTGCTACACTCCTGCCTAGAGATCGAGACCCACGAACAAGTCCACCACAGGGCTTGCTCGACATCAGACAAGACAGGAGCATGACATGAGCGTCAAGACGAACCGCAAGTCCGCAAGCACTCCGACTGATGAGCCGGAGCTGACCGCCGTCGATCCGACCACTGACGAGACCAGCACCATCCCTGTCCGCCGTCGTGGCCGTTCGGGTCCCAAGGGTCCGGCTCTGATCTGGAATACGGAACGCCAGCGGGCTCTGGGTAAGCTGATGATCCGCATTTCCAAGAACAAGATCCCTGGTCCGCTGACGACCCCTGTGGTCTCGGCCTACATCACGGGTGCCAGGCCAATCCCTGAAGGCCATGACGACCTCGCAGAGCTGATGGAGAACTTCCGAGGGGTGGAGGATCTCGTGACCGGGGCGAAGCTCATCTCCGCCCGGAACAAGATCAGCAGCGAGATGGTCAAATCTGGTCGGTCGGCACTGCCCGAGTTTGAGCGCACGCGGTCCACGGTTGATGTCAGCGCGTTTGATGACGACCTGGACGACGACGACCTGGAGTAGCTGACAGGTCAGGTCGTGTGCTGGACGTAAAAGGGAGGCGAGCGTAAGAGCCTCCCTTTAGCCTCTCCTGCCTGCCCCCTCTCCCTATTCTCTTTCCTCTGCTCCGACCTGCCAACCTAGCCATCGTCCTACCAAGTGGACGAGTTGTAAAACTTTTCGCCAATCTCTCCCAGCCCATTGACCGGCTATAACAGGCTGTTATACAGTCTGTCCATGGCAACCGAGACAGCACGCGAGACCATCATCCTGACCAACAAGGGACAGCGGATCAAGACAACCTCCCCTGTCCGCTTCTTCGAGTTCCACCAGTCGTACTACGTTGACGGCTTCCGTTGGATCAAGAGCAAGGGAAGCTGGTCTACGAGCGAACTTACCCACGGCGGGATCAAGAGCTACGAAGTGGAGAAGTAGTCATGGCAAACACCAAGCTCTCCAACCGCTCCTCCTGGATCTCCTCGGTCAAGTACCTTCAGACCCTGCCCGGGTTTGGCTCGCGGGTGCTGGTCGTCTTCCCCCAGGACGGACAGGGCGCTTGGGTCTACCGTGAGGTGCCCTCCACTCTTCCCGGACTGCTGACGGCTGGACAGGCCACGAGCAAGACAGGCAGCAAGCAGTCGGTGGGAGCGACGTTCCACCGACTAGTCAAGGGGCGGTACGATGAGCTGTATGTCAAGGATCAGGAGATGGTTGAGGCTCTGAAGCAGATCTGAGAGGAAAGAAAAATGAGATTGTCAACTGCAATGCACAAAATGCTGACTCTGGCTCGCGAGGATGAAGACGGTCGTATCTGGGCCGCTGATGCTCCTGGAGACGCGCAGAGTCAATCCGCGTGGTGGCGAACAGCTAAAGCTCTGGAGACGCGTGGACTGCTGACCTACTCGCGGTCGCACAAAGGTGAGAGGCTGGAAGGCATGACCATCACCGCCAAAGGAAGAGAGGCCGCGAATGTTTGAATCAGACTACTACGAACTCCAGAAGCGTCTCACTGGGCTTACTCAGGAAGATGCTGACGAGATTGTCGAACTCCTCGGCTTCTCTGATCGTGAAAAGCTGTATCAAGCAATCAAGAAGATACATCTTGGAGATGACACAAATGACTAAAAAGCAAAGCAGTAAGGTCTCAGAGCGGAAACGCACGATGGCTCTAGATGGTTTGACACCTCTAGCAGAGCGGACAGGTCTCGACGGTGTTCACCAGATGGACTTTCGAGCGCTGCAAGTGCCCGTCATCTTCAGAGTTTCTATCGACACAGCAGGACACCAAAGGACGGAATACGTATGAGACACGACACAATCGACCGAGCTTTGATCGTTCAAGTCTGTGAACAGCCTCCACGGCGCGAGCTTGCCCTGTCAGAACGTCCGCTGGTGTGGTTGGTCGAACGTCATTCTGTTTTGAGCAATTGCCTTGCCCTTAAATTGGTCAACTCTATGGAACTTCGGGTCGAGATCGAGAGCATCGAAGACGAGATCATCGACCACTACCTGATGGGCGAACTGGAACGCACTAAGCGACTTGATATCAGCCTGTGGAAGCGTGCTCAACAGATCATCCAGAGAGGATCAAACCGGTGAACAAGTTGAAGCAAGAGATGACGAAGAAGATTGTCGATTCGTTGATCATCAACTTTCCAGATACGCCAGCAGGCAAGATCTCTGATGTCGCTGCGCAGTTGGCAGACATCCTGGGAGACATAACAGAAACTTTTGGGGAGAACAAGTCATGAACCCGCACATCAGCGCCTCAACCCGTCCCTCAACCCTCCAATGGAAGGTCGGCAAGCCTGTACGCGTCTGGCCGCTTGTCCTCTCACTGAGCCTTGCTGCTCTGCTCATCCTGCTGTTGTCCGTTGTGGCTATTCAGCGTGTAGCGACCCGTCGAGCCGTCCGCGCTTGCGACACGGGTCACATGACCTGCCGTGTCTCCATGGGCTACTCAGCGCTACGTGTCAAATCGGAAGACGCTGCTGAGGACCAGACCGTTTGTGGTGACGGCTGGCGAGCTTGTGTAGACGCTGCGAGTGAAGGGAACATCCAATGACCATTGAACACGCTTCACATGAGACTTCTGCACGGCAATCACTTATTACTCTGCCGTTCACTCTCAATGATGGTGGCAGATCTCACTCCAAGCGACCCAAGCAACGAAACGATTGTGTGGTCCGCGCCCTGGTTCTGACCACTGGGATGTCCTACGACGACGTGTACGATGTTCTGAGAATCGTTGCTAGGCGAAAGTCTGGACAGAGGTTTGATCTGCGCGGATTTCTTGAAGCGACTGGGAATCAGTTCCACAACTCTCATTTCGACTGGAAATCCTATCCAGCGATCAAAGGATACCCGCGACTGGACCTTGGGACGTTCTGCCGTAGAAACCCGACAGGCACATTCATTGTCAAAGTCTCGAAACACGTACTAGCGGTGATCGACGGAGTAGCTATTGACGATGCTCCGATCTCTCACAAGCGATGTGTCTACGGGTCGTGGCAAGTCACTCGATTGGAAAGGATCTCATGAACACTGATCTATTATCACTCTTTGCAGAGTACGATCAAGCCGACAAAGATGTCGAACTCTTACGTATCGAACTGGAGGGGGCTCTAACCAAGCGCTCACAGTGCGTGCGAGCCATCCGCGACTCTGCCCAGTCAAGCGGCCCGTTCAATCACAACGGCCACGCCTGCAAGATCGTCCAGCGTGGCGAGACGTTCTTTTTCAGAACGAGTAAGATGGTCAGTGTGGACGCGTCCGCAAGTAAGGAGGACAAGTGAACAGATCCATCGAAGAACTTCAACGTGCATGGCTCAACAGCGAAGACTGGCAAGCGGGTCTGAGAGCAGTCTATGAACTTGGACGGCAAGACACCGCCGCGAGCCCTGCAAGTCTACCTGTCAGGATTCGCCAGGAGGTGATGGGTCCTCACTTCGCCAAGTATCACATCGAAGGTCTGCCCATCCCTGCTGTCTTGCATTATATCACTCAGGCTGAACCCCATGCCGACCCACACGATCACCCCTGGGGGTTTACGAGCTTTGTGATCACTGGCGGGTATGAAGAGGAGATTTTCTACTCGGACGGTACTAGTATTTTGGAGAGTCATTGGTACGGCGAGAAACATCGCATATCAGCAAGACGAATTCATCGAATTGTCAGACTGCTAGACGGTGAATGTTGGACCCTCGTCCTCCCAGACCCTTGGGAGCGCAAGCCTGGATTCTACCGCTGGGACGAGAACGGCCAACCGCTGTACCGCCCGTGGGACCGAGAAGACTTTCAGCCCCTCCAATCCGAATAGCAGTCTCTTATTCTTACGGACGAAAGAAAGGCGAGACACGACATGAGCAACTTCAACCTCATCAAAACCGCTGTAGCGCGGCAGTTCAACCTGCTCCAACAGCATCCCATGTTCCGCGTGGAGATCGACAAAGATACGCTCTGGAATACTTATCTGTCAAGTTTTCCTCCGGGCACGAATCCGATCTACCGCGAGCGCACCGAGCACGACTGCTCTTGCTGCCGTCAGTTCATCCGCACAGTGGGGGATGTCGTCGCTGTGATCGACGGTCAAGTCGTAAGCCTGTGGAGCGTCGAGACAGGCGATCCGACGTTCGATGCTGTCGTTAGTGCTCTGGCTGAACAGGCTCTCTCATGCCCCATCGCTGAGCCCTTTCTCCATTACGAAGCAACCGCAGGGACGGATCGCAATTTCGAGATCGACCCCAACAGCGTCTCTGAGTCTCCCAGCGTCAAAACTTGGACACACTTTTTCGTGAACATCGACCGCAAGTTCGTCAAGCCCAAGTCCGCCATTCCGACTCTGCTAGGCGAGCAGCGATCTGCACACGACGTGTTCCTGCGTAGCTTGCGAGAAATCACTGACGATGCGATCGACACCGTGCTTGAACTGATCGCTCAGAACTCTCTCTATCGCGGCGAGGAGCACAAAGCCTCCGTGCTCGCCTTCAGGGATCTCAAGCGACGGTTCAACAGTGTTACTCGAGATATGTATGACTATCCGCAAGAGGCTCTGGAACGCGAACAGGATATCTTCGCCTGGAGAGTCACTGGAGAGGCTGGCGGAGCGCTGTCTCGCATCCGCAACACCGTCATCGGCTCTCTGCTGACCGACCTCAGCGAGGGTAAGGACTTGGAAGATGCTGTAAAGTCTTTCGAAGCCAAGGTTGCGCCGATGAACTACAAGCGCCCCTCTGCTCTGATCACAAAGGGAATGATCGACAAGGCCAAGCAAAAGCTGAGCGAACTAGGTCTAGCCTCTGCTCTTGATCGTCGCTTTGCAACCCTGCAAGATATCACCATCAACAATGTTCTCTTTGCCGACCGAGCTACGCGCAAGACAATCGCCGGAGACGTGTTCGATGATCTAGCCACGACAACTGGAAGCAGAGCCAAGCCCCCGAAGAACCTTGATAAGGTAGAGGAGGTTTCGATCGATCGGTTCATCTCTGAGATCGTTCCGCGTGTCGAATCAATCGAGATCATGCTGGAGAACCGTCATCAGTCAAACCTCGTTTCGCTGATTGCTCCCAGCGATCCGACTGCTCGACATCTGTTCAAGTGGCCTAATAACTTTTCGTGGTCGTATGTCGGAGAAGTAGCCGACGCGATCAAGGAACGTGTCAAGCAGGCTGGCGGCAACGTGACAGGTGACCTGTGCTGCCGGTTGGCGTGGTCGAACTACGATGATCTGGATTTTCATATGGTGGAGCCTCGCGGGTATGAGATCTATTTTGG
>Ga0247765_1000297_pt1 | contig 40320 bp, 32 predicted proteins | sample UWRJL106311C6_FD_179949 | JGI IMG/M metagenome (GOLD analysis project Ga0247765, IMG submission 179949) | Plant litter microbial communities from Arlington Agricultural Research Station in Wisconsin, United States - UWRJ-L106-311C-6 | ecosystem: Environmental > Terrestrial > Plant litter >... | reverse complement strand
GCCGGGGCTGCCGGGTTGTAGGCCATGGGCACAAACTGCTGTGGAGCAGGCGGAGGTGGGACATCACCTCCGGCGGAAGGAACGGCCGATATAGGGGGCCCTGGGAACGTCGGGGCCGGACCATGCTGCGATTCGGTTGAAGGGGGCGTAGGAATGTAGTCGTCGATGGCGGCCCGTTCAAGCTGCTGAACCACGGCGCTTACTTCCGGCTGGCGCGGCGGGGGGCCGGGCTCGTCGAGTATCTCGCATTGCGCCGGAGGCAGAACACGGCGGATGCCGTTCACAAACTCGGCGGCATCTTGCGGAGTCCAAAAGTAAATGTCGACCGAGTGCAGCTTGTAGTGGTACTTGTTCTGGTTGCTAGGGTCGTAGGTCGGCAGATGCCATTCTTCGTGACCATGAACCTCACCAACCGTCAGGCTTACCATGCAGACATGCTTGTACGAATAGCGCAAGTACGCTGTGTCGAGGTCTGTCTCGAGAGATACCAGTCAGCCAGATCCCATTTCTTAGCCTCTCAAGAAAGCTGTGTCTTACAGCCGTCAAACGCGTCCTGCTCCTCGGTGCCGGGCTGGTTCGCAATCTCAATGCGGGCGCGTCGCTGATCGGGGTCCTCAAAGAGGTAGACATAGGAGCCCTTGTCGAAACGGTGATGCGGGGGGTTATCTGTTGGTGGACCGTAAAAGTAGTGTACATCCCCGAAACTTGGGGCCGTCCATATTAGAAAAGTCACTGGGCGACAGCTACGCGCGGTGCGACTCACAGGGTAGCTACGTTCTCCTCTCCCGGCCGCGCAGCCATGTCTGTCAAGATCTGTGAGGGGAAACCTAGGAAACAGATGCAAAAGAGCAAATATTTGAGTATCGAGAAAACAACCCTGACGGGTTATACCCCAAAATAACTGACGAGCTCTGGACTCGGGGCCTCGAAGGAGAAGCAATCGACAGAGGCACGAGGGCGACAGAGGCACGAGGGAGACAGTGGGGAAGAAGGAAAAGGAGGAGCTACGAGGCCTGCAGTTCCAGGTTAGTTAACTTGACCCAGGCGAGAACTCCCCGCCATGCCGGCGACCCAAATCAGCGGAGATGACCATCATTGCCCCCCAAGGAAACCCCCCTGTGCTCCCTCCTCCCGCAGCGGCAGCGGGCAGAACTGTGGTCTGTCGCATCAAGCCGTTTCCCGCTCGGCGCTTAGAGGTGTGAGTTCGTGGTGATCAAGCCACCAATTGGGCCGCTGTGAGCGGGGTGCAGCGGGGTCTGTTGTCAATCCCCAGCCAGGCGAGACGAGCACGGGCCTATCCATGCCACATCCTTGTCTGGAGGTTTAAGTGTCCGCCAAAAATTTAGTTCATTCGCGACGGAGAGATCCGGTGACGGTTCAAGCCGTGATCGAGAGTTTTCAATACCCGTACTCCGTGAGGACATCTACGAACACTGACCCTCACCAACGACGAGCCATTGATCGATCTCTGCATACCATTTCCCTCCTCAGCGTACGCCAACCATCACCACGCTCATCAACCTTAATTTGCAGTAGCTCAAACCAGTAACAGAAACACAGCGGACCACTACCGTCCACACTTTCTTTCATTCGCTCGCTCTCAGGCCAACGCCCGGGGGCATCCGCCCATCGAACTCATCCCACCGCCAAACCTCCCTCTCCGGCCCCTAGCCACCAGCCTCCCCCAAAATGGGCATCCTATCCATCAACCACATGTGCTCGCACCTCCAAAACGCATCCCGCGCCCGCCTAGGCCTAACCTCCATTCCCAACAACAAATATAACCTTCGCCTCGCCCTCGCCCTCCACCGCGCCGGCTTCATCAGCTCCGTCACCCGCGCGGGACTCACCCCTCCTCCCCCAGAAGCGCTCCTCACCTTTGAGACTGAACCGGTCACCACCGCCAACGTAGCGACAAGACGATTGTGGCTGGGACTTAAGTACTGGAACGAGCAGCCTGTGCTGAAAAGACTACAGGCAGTTTCGCGGCCGTCGCGGAGCGTGTGGGCGGATGTGGAGCAGTTGGAGAACGTGTCACGGGGGTTTGAAGCAGGACATTTGAAGGGGCTGAATTTGGGGGAGACGATGTTTCTGAGTACGGATCGGGGGGTGTTGGAGATACGGGAGGCGCTATCGAAGAAAGTAGGGGGTGTGGTTTTGTGTAGGGTGTCATAAGGTTTGGGTGATAGAAAGAAAAGAGGTTGTTGTAGGATAAAGTATGTGGCTTAGGTCACCTTCTCCCAGTTGGCTGGGTTTGACGGAGAGAGAATCGCCGCCGATGATATCGTGGAGCGAGGTTCTCCTTAGAAACTCAAACAAGGCGGACGGGGGTTGGCTGGCTGCTGGCTGTGTTGTACCATAGGATTCCCCATCTGTGTATCCTAGAAGAACTAGACTCACTCATCTGCAAGGAAACGCAACAAACTTGCAAACTTGTACGCAAAATGAAAAAAAAAATCCGGGGATATTCATTCTATCTAAAGGTTATCTCGCCGAGCTAGCTGCCAATGAAACTCCCATCAAAAAAGTATAAAAAAAAAATACAAACTCCATCCAGTGCTTTTTCCGGTCAGGTATCATATGTTAAAAAATAAGATCGGGGAAATCCCTCCACTGGATCTACACCTTTGCTCCCCTCCCGCCTTGTGACAAACTTGATTAAAAATGAATACAGAATGCAATACAGTCCTGCTACTGCCATGCCCCAGAACAACAGACAAACCACGCTCAAGCTAGGGGGGCTCGGCTATGATGCCTCTCCCTTGACTCTTGTATCAGTTTCTCCCTTGGTAGTGACATCACCGACGGGGGGGTTGTCAGTTTCCACCACTTCCTTCTTATGATTGTCGCCGCCGTTAACGAGTGTCTCAGCTGCGGCTTCATCCAATGTCAGCTGATTCACTTCGCTGGTTAGTTGATCTGCATGTGCCTCATCCGCCTCGTTGGCCTCCTCTTTAAGGGTGGCCTCCGTCAGCATGGCTTCGTCCTCAGCATCTTGTGTCGTTTTGACTTCAGCCTCCGTGTCAACGACAGGCTCAACAACACCAATAACCTCTTCGATTGCGCTTTCGTGCCCAGAATCCGAAGCCGATTCAACATGCTCCACATGCTCGACATGTTGAATAGACTCAGGCTCGGGCTCGGGCTCTTCGGCGGTAGTCGACGGTCCTGCCTCAGCTACCTGGCTGGCGGATGAGCTCTCCGCTGTGGCGGTCGACTTCGCAATTCTCGGAACAATTCTTCTCACAGTCTTCCCCTCCGCTTTGCTTGGGGCCTTCTTCGCAGTGGCAGGCGCAGCCGGTTTGCGAGGGGGTGTCTTCTCCTGAACCTTTGAAGCCGAGGCGGCAGTTGGGCGCATCATTCGCGCAAGAAAACTCTCGTCAACCTCCTTTTCCTTCTTGGTAACTGGATGGTCTCTCGCCACCGGTTTTGGGGGAGGCCCTAGGCTTGGTCGCTGCCGATTGACGTTAGAGCTTTGCCGCTTAAGTGTCTTGGTTCCAGCTGTCCTGGTAGCCGTCGTAGCCACGGTGGACACACTCGTCCTGCTGGGGGAACGCCCGAGTGGGTCGGCAGCTTGAAGGCTGCCACTGTTGCGGGACACTGTCTGCCGCGGAACGTTGACCTTGGACCCCGAAGCTGCCGTATGGGTAGTCAGACTCGGAGGGAGCTTGACTGGCCGGGTAGGGGACTTGACCTTGGGCTTCACAAATCCCGCACTGGCCGGCGATGCATGAAGAGCCGGCGGTCTTTTGACCGATGAAGACGTCGACGGGTTTGAAGGACCAGCCGTGGCTCTGGGAGTCTCGACCTTCTCCGGCTGTTTGACGGCTCTTTCAGGTGTCTTGGCTGGAAGCTTCGGGGTCGACGTCGCGGCAGGGCTTCTGGGAGCCTTGCTTACCGTCGGCGACTTGGCGGGCCTTGCGGCCGACTTACTCGCCGAGGGCACTGCAAGAGGCTTTGGTGCTGTCTTAGCTACTGGTTTTGTGGCGGGCCTCGTGGCCTCCTCCTTGAAGCTCGCCTTCTCCTTTCCTTTTCCACTGCCAGTTCCATTGACAGGACCCGCTTCCGCCTTTGGCGTAGCAGAGCCGCTTTCTACGACGGCAGCTTTGGCTGGAGCATCGTCTACGCCGGGCTTCTTCGCTCTGCGCGGCGTGCTTGTTGAGGCTTCGGACTTCGACTCCCCGTTTTTGCGAGGCGATCCGGTGAAATCGGCCGAATCTGTTCTGGGTGACTCAGGTATGGGTTGATTAAGGATATCTGTCTTGGCCGGTATTCTTGCGACAGCGTCGGCGAAAATGTTAGACTTTTCCTGTTTGGTGGGCGGCGTCGACATGTCTGTTTCACCACTGAGCTTGCGTAACGTGGAAATATTTGAATCCTGGCTTGCGTCCCGCTGCTGAAGACCTATTCTCCCATCTTTCTCGATCGCAATGAAGTTGGTGCGCACTTTAGAAAGCGGGCGGGGAGACTCGCTGCCGATGCCTGAATCGCAAAGATCGCCTGTTAGCTGAGCTCCTTGGGCTTAAGACAAACGGACTGTTGTGCACGGTCGGGCAAATCCACCTCGAAGACGCGATTGGGACAAAGAAGAGGATCGTCCAGCTTGAGATGGTTCTTTCCGACTTAAGCAAAGGGAGCAAACGTACTGGGAGGGATTCCGGGAGATCGTCCTCGATCCGGGGGACTGGTTTCCCCCTTCTGCTCGAACATGGCCCGGAGGTTCTTAACCGCGCTCATGGTTGCAATTTCTTTCCCGTATCAGACGAATACCGACTTGCTCGCGGACTGTAAAGATAAAGGTGAGCCCCGGAGCGCAGTGGCGGCGGTAATGGTTGCGCTTTTCTAGCTCAAAGTTGTCGGGAACATGCCAAATTTCTGGAGCCCCTTTTGGACGCCTGGGCTGCTGCTGCAGGGAGAAGGGAGCGACGCGCTGGAGCTTCCCCGCGCCAAGGACACAGAGCCAATGGAGCTTGTGTCCCTGTCAACCACCAATGCGACGACTCAGTCAGTAGTGTAGGCGGCCTGAAGTGGCGACAGTGTGCATCAGCTGCAGAACTTGAGAGGGCGCAGTACGAGGTGCAAAGACAAAGGCCTTAGGATCAGCGAGTGCGCCGGTTTCTGGGGCGATGCCTGGTGCCACTCTGAAATATGAGAGGTCCCTTCGATTTAATTAGAATCGCATTTCGGGGAAGCCTCGTCCAGGGAGCTTTTCAGCGGGGCAGCGCTAGGGTACGCAGTCACCACATGGCCACAGAGCTGACACTGGGTTAAAGATGGAGTGGTTAAAGAAAGGATAGATGAAGATGGCGGACGCGGAGCATGGGGGTTTTAGGAGCAGGACCACGATTCGCTATTATTTATGTCGCTGCCCTCCCTCTCATCGTCGGGTGGGTGCAACGAGTTTCAGGGGCTATTCGATCGCGCCGCTCTGCAAAATTTCGATGACCTACCTCGGAACCATAAAGACCGTTTGTTGATGCATCAGGGCTCTCTCTTCTGCGAGTTGGTCTTGCCAATGACCCAGACTGAGCAGCCTTGGGCCACTCAATGGCATCTACTCAAAATTTCCTTCTTAACTCGGCGAATGCGTTGGCCATAATAGTCAGAAGAAGGATTTCACGCCAACTCCCACCAGACAAAAGCCACCTGGCCCGAAGCATCACCAAGTGGAAGACAGCTGATGCCCAGCCTTTTGAGCGACGACGTTTCAAGTGCCATCATGCATTACAACCCCCTGGTGACAGGGCTCGGGGAAACGCTCCCAGCCAATCGAATGGGTTCGTCCGATCTTTTGTCGATATTTCATAGGTTCCGCTGCCGTTCTTTGTAGGCTGATTCTGATGAGAGGCATCGTCCACCAGTGCTTCTGAGTGAGGGATAATGTGGATGAGAGTAGCCGACCATGATTTTGGAGCCCAGTGTGTTCATACTATACCCAGCCATGCCGGTCAAGCTGCAGGGGAACTGATGGGCTCCTAGACCCACTCACAGGCATGAGCTTTCCCGGAATGTGCCGCGGTGAGCTTCCGATGCCGGCTGGCGGCATTCCAAAAAAAAAAAAAAAAAAAAAAGGAATCGGACTCTTGCGTGACAACCTTGGACCGAGGTCAATTGAGACGCAATCATGGCAGCCCGGACTCTGCGAATCGGTCAGAATTCTTAGAGACCTTATGCCAAGTCTACCCTAACTGACAGCCTACACTAGGCCTCATCCCTGGCGATGGCATCGGCCGCGAAGTTATCCCCGCGGGTCGCCGCATTCTCGAGGCCCTGCCCTCTTCGCTCGGCCTAAAGTTTGAGTTTGTCGATCTCCAGGCCGGCTTTGAGACGTTCGAGAAGACGGGCGCGGCCCTTCCCGATAAGACGGTCGAGGTGCTCAAGAACGAGTGTGATGGCGCTCTGTTCGGTGCCGTCAGCTCGCCCACCAAGGCTGTCAAGGGTTACTCGTCGCCCATTGTGGCCCTGCGCAAGAAACTCGATCTCTACGCCAATGTGCGTCCTGTCAAGACGGTTCTGACCGCCGCCAAGCCCATCGACATGGTGATCGTGCGTGAGAACACCGAGGACCTGTATGTCAAAGAGGAGAAGACATACGACACACCTGAGGGCAAGGTGGCCGAGGCCATCAAGCGCATCTCGCAGCGCGCCAGCAGTCGCATCGCCACCATCGCCGGCGAGATTGCCCTGCGCCGACAGAACATCCGCGCTGCGGGCGCCCCCAGCATCCATGAGGGACCTCTCGTTACCATTACGCACAAGTCCAACGTGCTTTCCCAAACCGACGGCCTCTTCCGCTCCACGGCCCGCGACGCCCTCGCCGACCCTCGCTTCAAGGATGTCGTGGTCGAGGAGCAGATTGTCGACTCGATGGTGTACAAGCTCTTCCGCCAACCGGAGGCATATGACGTGATTGTGGCGCCTAACCTGTACGGCGATATCCTGTCCGACGGCGCCGCCGCCCTCGTTGGCTCCCTGGGTCTGGTTCCCAGCGCCAACGTCGGCGAGGGCTTCGCCATTGGTGAGCCATGCCACGGTAGCGCGCCCGATATCATGGGCCAGGGCATTGCCAACCCCATTGCCACGCTCCGCAGCGCCGCGCTCATGCTCGAGTTCCTCAACGAGGAAGCCGCTGCTGCCAAGATCTATACCGCTGTCGATGCGAACCTTGAGGAGGGCAACCTGCTCAGCCCGGATCTTGGCGGTACTGCCAAGACGGACGAAGTTGTTGAGGATATTCTTAGACGTATGTAAAAAGGATTTCGTGGCGGGGATTAGACCAAACGAGAGGGTATGTTTCTGAAGCTATTGGCTGATATATGATATACCCCTGGTTGTTACTCCGTACATATTGTATGTAGGATGTAGGATGTGTGCGGATAGGGTTTCGAAAAGCTACTGTTCACTATGTAGCCCGTCTTACGTCGCTAGCCAGTCTGGCGCTTGTTCTTGGTTGTCTGCCAATAATGGTTCATATACCAATACCCACGCCCAGATTTGAGATACCCCCACGACCGGCTCGGCAAGACACTATCGGAGGAGAGAACTCTTATCATTGCCTGGTATAAATACAACCGACCGCCTGACAAAGCCCGGCTACCTGGTTTGTTACAAAAGTCTTTGTGCCATCCTAACCCTCCAAGGCCGGACCAAATCAGGCCAGGGAGGGACTCAGGTTGGAATCATATCATACAAACATATACGTGTATATATACATACAGATGAGTATTACAGTCCGTCGAGCGGCTCTTCTGCCAGATACCAGATAGCCTCTACCTTGTTTCCATGGCAGCCATCCCTTCCTTCTTCTATGCCATGACCTCGCTGAATCGTGTGTCTACCTTATCTATCCTAAACAAATGTCGTTTATTGCACCATACGCCCCGCTCCGTCACGCTTTCACTAATGGGCTCGTGGGTCGATCGGGATGGGTTCGCCCGATGTTGTGGTAGCAGGAGATGGCGCTCCTGCAAATTCGTATATGCTCACCCTACTCCAACATCACGTTTACTTTGTCCGCTTGGCATCCAGCTCCTTCTGGTATTTGGCGACCAGTTCCTTTCTGTGGGACGTAGTGTTAGTGACAATATCGTCAGGTTGATGTTAGGGAACTTTACTGTAAATGCGGGGCTGCGGGTGCATAGTGGCTAAACTCCATGCTGAACTCGCCCTTGCCCTGTGTAGCAGCACGAAGATGAGTGCTGAAGCCGAACATGGCGTTCAAGCTGCAATCAGCCACCATGGTGAACTCGTCAGCGCCAACTTCGGTGTCAACAATAGTACCGCGTTTGTTCATCAACATGAGAATGTTGCCCTGGAACTCGGCGGGGGCCGTGATAGTCGTTTTCATCAGCGGTTCGAGTACTTGTCCGCCTGCCGTGTCAAACGCTTTGCTGAACGCCATCTGCGTCGCTAGGTTGAAAGCGTAATCACTTGAATCGGTAACATGAGTTGCGCCATCTGTGAGGACCATGGAAGCGCCAATGACCTTGTGGCCGAGGAGCGGGCCCTTCTCACAGACATCATCGAAACCCTTGCTACACGCCGAGATGTACTTGTCGGGGATGTTGCCACCCACGACGCGGGACTCAAAGTTGTTTTGCTCGGGGTTGTCCTCGTTGGGCTCGATCCAACCAACTACACGGGCATAATCGCCAGGGCCACCAGTTTGACGACGAAGCAGAAAGTCAAAGTCGGAACGCTGTGAGAGCGTCTCGCGGTACGCGACGCGAGGCTGGCCCGTCTCGCAGTCGACCTTATACTCGCGACGCAGACGCTCAACATAGACCTCTAGATGCAATTCGCCCATACCGCTGATGATGGTCTCCTCTGACTCTTCGTCGACGTGCAGACGAAATGTAGGATCCTCGCGCATGAAGCGGTTCATGGCCTTGCTGAACGCGTCGGCGTCGCTGCTCCTCTTGGGTTTGATGCTAAGCGACATGACGGCATCGGGCACATACATGGAGCTCATTGTGTAGGGGAGCTTGCCGTCAGTGAAGGTATCACCAGATGCGCAGTCAACACCGAACACGGCGCAAATCTCGCCGGCTCCGATCTCAGCAACATCCTCCATCTCATTGGAGTGCATGCGTACAATGCGCGGGATGCGGACCTTCTTGTCTGTGCGAGTGTTGAAGAGGTAGGTGCCCTTCTTGAGGGAACCTTGGTAGACACGAATGTACGTGAGTTGGCCGTAGGGATTCTCTTCAAGCTTGAACGCAAGGCCGACAAAAGGGAGCGAGTTATAGGGGACGAGTTGCACTGCCTCTTCGCCCTTGGAGCGGTCGAGCGCGTTGTTGGGCACGTCGTTGGGGTTCGGGAGATAATCGCAGACAGCATCCAGCATAGGTTGGACAGACTTGTCGGCCAGGGCAGAGCCCATTAGCACAGGTGTGAATTTCAGCCCAATGGTTGCCCTTCGAATGGCTGCTTTGATCTGTTCAGCGGTAGGCGTCTTCTCCTCGAGGAACATCTCAGCCATCTCATCATCCACATCAGCCAGCTTCTCGATCAGCTCCTGTCTCTTTTGCTGAGCAAGTTCCTGAAGCTCAGGCGGGATCTCCTTGGTGACCTTGATGTTCATACCACGAGCACCCTCGTTCCGGATTGCCCTCATCTCAATGAGGTCGACAACACCCTCAAACTCCTTTTCGGCGCCAATGGGGATCTGAATCGCTGCGGCTGGAATTTTGAGCTTCTTGTTGATCATCTCGACGGCCTTGAAGGGATTGGCGCCCATGCGGTCCATCTTGTTCACGAAGCTGATGCGGGGCACGTTGTAGCGCTTCATCTGCCTGTCGACCGTGATGGTCTGACTCTGGACACCGCTGACAGCACAGAGTACCATGACAGCACCGTCGAGAACTCGCATGGCCCGTTCAACCTCGATTGTAAAGTCGATATGTCCTGGTGTATCGATCAGGTTGATGTGGTACGTCTCCTCAACCCCATCTTCCTTTTTCTTCCAGTCGGCGAAGGTGGCGGCTGATTGGATGGTGATACCTCTTTCCCTCTCCAACTCCATGGAGTCCATCTTTGCGCCGACACCGTCTCGTCCCCTGACTTCGTGAATGGCCTTCGTCCTGCCCGTGTAGTAAAGAATGCGTTCCGAAACCGTGGTCTTGCCGCTGTCGATGTGTGCCTGCCAAAATACTCAGTCTGGGTGTCCAATTAGATGCCCGATCCGACAGACCTACCGCAATACCAATATTCCGGACCCTGGCCAGTCTCTTGGCCTCTTCGGGTGTCATTCGCGCCGCGGCGGCTTCGGCCGTCATGTTGGCAGCAGCAAGCTCCTTCGCCTGCTTGAGTCTGCCGGGGAGAAATCGCATTAGCCCAGGCCGTCCAGAGCGTCATGTGACAACTCACGCATCTTGTGCGGCGCTGACGGCAGCATAACGCGAGAGGGGGGTCGCGCTGAAGTGTCGCCAGCTACCTTTCTGTGTCGGGGCCCATCGCGGCGATGGCCATGCAGAGTCGACTGCAACCCGGTACCCCAAACTGAAATAACGCGCCCCCTGTCTCGATACAGCAGCACGGCTGCTATGCAGCGCGGCCACGGCTCGAATCACCCTCATCTTGTACAGCACGGAAGAGAGGAGAAAGGAATGACTGAAACGGGTGGAAATGCTGTGAGCCCCAGACCAAAGACAGCTTCGAGGACGCTGACCCTGAAATTTTTATGTGGGGCTTGACCCGGTTGAGTCCCGTTGTGCCGCAGTGGTGCATGCGCCGGCAACGACCCCTGTTCAACACCATTTCATCGTTACCTTAGTGTCCGAAGATCGTCCAAGGTCCGAGTCTTAACCTGACTGATCCAAGTTGAATATTTACAGGTTGGGCCGCGATGCAACGGACTTGCCCTATGTACAGTAATACCTAATGCGATAAATGGAAAACACCCAGACATAGAGAATGAGCAACAAGGCAAACCCGTGTGCCGTGTACCCCGACCGAACCAATGCAAACCCCCACCCAGCCCAGATCCCATGATAATCCACAATCTTAGATGCTTTAAACAAGGGTATCACCTCCACCGTCTTTAAAATCGAATAAGGAAAAGATGGTGGGTTTCTGTCTGTCTCTGCTTCCAGGCGTCTATCCAGCTGAGCCATCCTCTACAAAACGGTGAAAGTGAAAACTCCAGCGCCAGACATAGCGAATATCATGGATAAACCCATGAGCAGAAGCTGAGGGCATTCAAGGGTTGAATGGAGGACGCCTGGCGCGGCGTTCTTAAGATTAGCACTGTCGGTAAAACCCGCACTCGCCACATAAGCCGGTGACGTCACCGAAGCTGTGCTGGAAACTTGGCCCTGATCAGGCGCAACCGTCGCAGACGGTATATGGGCGCTCAGGCTCGGGAAAGGTACTATGTTGGTCTTTGTCGAGTTGAATTTTGTGGGAGCAATCCCGATCTGGTTGTTGATGAGGTCGTATACCACGTATGCCGACCTCAAAAATGTGTCTCCGAGCAGGTATGGCGGCGCGCTAAAGTTCTGGATCCCGAACTCGCATGCATCCATGCCCTTGTAAGGCCCAGCGTTAAAGATGGGCGGAGCCCCTTCTGCAAGGTCCAGGACCAGCTCATCCATGCCGACATTGATCCGTGGACCTTTCGGACCAGCGAATCCGAATGAGAAGTACCCCTTGCTGTGTCGCATCTGACAAGGGAGGACAGCGAGGTGAAACTGCTGCGAGTAGATGGCACCGGCCTCTTTCCATACCTGATGCGCCAGATCGTTGGGAAGATACGACAACGTCGTGCCCGAATCTAGTACTACGGGGACCGGGAACTTCTCCGAAGTAAGAGTGTCTTTACCACTAGGACTGGACGCTTCCAACGAAGTGAAGAGTACCAGAAAGGACGTAAAGTAGCCTTGGTTGGGGTGAATGTCAATCCTTGTCAGATCTCCATCATATTTTTCGGTGTCAATGCCACCAAAGAGGATGTTGCCCGAGCTTGCGTCTATTGTTTGTCAGGATAAAGACCCTTCAGCAGAATCTCCCGAGACTTACCCAAGTCGTTCAACCACAAGCTGTACGCAACAGTATTTATAAGACCCGCGTTTACCATGTTGACGGGAAGGTTAGGATAGGCGGCAGTAGCTGATTGGGTATTACCGACGATGGCCTCATTCAAGGCATACCCAACCCCGACCAGGCCATAAGGAATATCTGTGTCGATGCCAAGTCCCATCGTCATATTATTCACCACGGCGCCGCCAATCTCAAAAACGTCGGTAAAGTAATCGCCTTTGGAGCCTGACCCATCGACGTAGGCTATCTTGAACTTCCCTTTGCCAACGATTTCGAAGGTGGAGGAGCGGCGCGGAGAGACTGGGTTTGGATCATTAGCAAGGAACAGCTCGAGCAACTCCAGCCATTGGTGTTACATACACGTCCCAAAGTCGCAACCACGAGTGCCCACTTCAGAGCAAACTTTTGCTGTGGAATCCGGTACCCAGATATCACTGCTGCCGGTGTCAAGTTGGAGCGTGAGATTCTGGTACGGTGTTCCCAAACTGCAGGTCGCGAAGTACCCTCCCCGATGATCCTCGTTGGTGACAATTTCCTCGAATGTCCCGCTGCGTCTTCGGAATCTCCTAAACTGTGGCGGGAGGTCTTTCTTTTCTATGTCCCATTGTACGACGCCGCCAGTTGCTAGAGCATGGTTCGTTACCGCGAGCAGCGAACCCGCAACAATCGCGATGGCTCTCTTCATTTTCGGTCTTGTGTGTTCGATTTGTCGACCTGATACACTGTGCGAGAAGCAGACTCGCGAGCTGTTATGCGGAAGCACACTTGGGGTTCGGACAGCGGGGGGGAGCTCTTGACTTGCACGGAGGAGGTCGATGCTTGCCGAGAACGGTGGGCCGACGCCACCAGATTGGTCTTTGAAAGCCGGGAACAAAGGACGACGGCGTTGGCCACAACGCTCGATGGTCAACGTCGTTCACCGACCGACTCGGAGCGGAAAAGCCGGCGCGACGTCGTGAGAAGAAAACAGGTTCGCCAAGGGCTTGGACTGAGGGCATGAGGAGCGCCAAGAGGAGGCCGAGCAGCGCGGAGAGCACCACGCAAGATATGTTTGCTGGGCGAGGCTGGGCTGGCGGTCTTTAGGCCTTCCAATTGGGTCCGAAAAGGCTGCGCTTGTGTCCAGTGGAAGGAGAAACAAAAGCGCATTGTGTCAGTAGGCCTTGAGGGAGCCTGCCGCGTGGCCGGCGCATCGTCATCGACACAGGGGATGGGAGGGGTGCGATGTCAGTTCGACGTGCGCCGGCTCAGGCCAGGCCTGAATGCACTGTGGAGAAGTAGCCGAATGGCCTGTTGCCTTTGTGCTTGCAGCAGTCAAAAGCGCAAAAGGGCAGCATATGAGGCTGAATAAAGCGGGTCATTTAGGGTGCGAATTTCGAGGCTTGGCACCGTACAGTCCCAAATTCGGTTTCTGGCGCATCCAATTCGCTTCAGCAACTCGAACCGGGCAAGTCTCCTGCAGACCTGCGACGCACCCAGTTAAAAGTGCAGCAAGTGCCGGTATTTCGATCCAGTCCCTTCCAAATCGCCTCTGACGTACATATGAAGGAGCCAGCTGCATTTCTCAGCCAATTGGTCCCCACTTTTCGCCTGCGCCCCAGGCCTGAAACAGGGTGCGCGCCAAGACTTCTGTTTCAACCCTCCGCTTCCATCCGGGTTATTTATGCCAAGAGATATTTGAAGACCGTGTAGTGTATCGTAATACCTTCAAACGCCCGCCGCAGGTACACTGGTATGTGGCCACGCTACTGGCTAACGAGCTGCCGTCGAGGCGCGAGGCGCGACGAACTCTCCCTCGGTCAGGGGCTACCGTTAGTTGTGCGCAACTACGAATAGGTCGCCCTGGAACCGCGGGTTTTCTGATCATGGCATCCAACACTGCCTGGTATCCACAATCACAACCTAATCGACCAGCACCCCAATAGTCGTTGTTCCGTTCAAAATAATGGCCACTGTGCCCGCGTAGCCCTGAGGAAATGCAAAACCGGACCCAGTCAAGCCATGGCGCGACCTGAGGCAGCTGCAAAGATATAGGCAGTTGTAAATGGTTACAGTGTCGTCCCGAAGGAAGGCTGAAGCACGACTGCACTTGTAGATTTCCAACAACAGATTCGCCATGATCTTTTCCACCTAGTTACATCTTAATATACCGCCAACATTTCTCGTAATCCAGAGTGGATGCTAAAAAAACAAAATTCGCTGAAACCTCATCAGGTCGAAAGTCCGGGGCTAAGGTCCCTGCGACTGCACAAGTGCAAAGCTTTGACAAAACTCGCAGAGCAGCGTCTTATTCCCGCAAAAACGAGGTAAGGCTGTGCCTAAAACTATTTGTAGAATTAGATAAGATAGCCAAGCATGTCGTTCACCCTTTTTCGATGTGGCCCAACCCTCATTGAGCAACTGATCGTCATGTTGCTCTCGCTTGAACCGTGGAAGGGCCGATATCTCAAGACATGGGATAACCAACATGCCAACATTCCTCTTGGCTTCTTGACACTTAGTCCCTGAAGTTATTTTCTAGCAAAGCCCCCCGTCCCCGAAATGGCAGATGACAGATTTGTTTGCGTTGGACCACCGCTGTCATGCCCATGGTTGAAGACATGGCAGCCGAACAGCGGGTGTTCCATACGTATGATTGCTTCCACGACCGCCCACACGTTGAGCCTTATCCCGACATTTCCGGAATAGGGGTAAGTGACACCTCATGCGTAACGGAGAAGGCGGGCTGATTCGATACAGGTCCATGTCGGCTACCTGGGGACTGCGTACCTCGCCATCCTAATTCTCACTGGTCACTACTTGAGGGGTTTTGACCCGTGTAAAAGCCCCTTCAAAACGGGCGACGGCGAAGTATTCCCGAGTGACAAGTTGGAGGAGAACAATTGTACTCAGGAAAACTGGAAGGCAAACCAGATCGACGTATCCTGCCTGGGCCTCCTCCGATGGCCTTTCTCCCGAGATAGCCGGGATGATCAGAAATCAGAGAGTCAGCTGAGAGCTGCCATTCACACGGTACGCGTGATGATTCAGCAGACTCAAAAAAGAGTATAGCGCGCTGACAACAGGTTGTCGTTATCGTGACACAGTCAGTCTTGACACTATGCGATGTCCAAATCGCCACTGGCACCGGCATCCTCATTAGCGCATACGCTTCTCTGGGCGGCGAGGAGGGAATATCCGTATACCACTGGCTGATTGTGGTCTACCTGGCATGGTTCGCTCATCTCACACACCTCACAGGGCTAACACTCCTTCGGCAACATTTCCACGCCCGCCCAAGCGAGTGCAACTGGCGGCTGATCTTTATCGTTCTTTTGTTTGTTTTACTGTTGGCCGCCCAGATCCCAACGGTATATTTCGGGGCGGCAGCGTATCCGTCATACGCGAGGTGCTTTTTCGATGTCAGCACTGTCGTCAAGAGGATGGAGCTCCATGATCCTCACTCCAAGATTTACGAGCTCATTTCGGCTCCAGCAGTCGTTTCGATATCTTTGCTTGTTCTCAGCTTTCTGGCCCGACTTCTCAAGGGGGCGAGATGTACTTCGCGGAGTCTGGCGAAGCTGAGGCGGTGGGCAAGCAACGCTGCTCAAAGTGGCATTAATCGGGTCGCAGGACTGTTCTCGTCGGCAGCTTTCTTTCAAAATCATGTCCGGCTCCAGAAGCTGTGGGCAGCCCTGGTTGTCAGACCGCTTGTCGCTGTCTTTCTCACGGCGCGGCTGTACGTGGACCTCTGTACATCGATGTTGTCAGAGGTGAGAGCAGCAGCGATGAGGCTGGGACGTGTCAATGCTAATAGTTTCCATGCAGATCTTCTGGTTATGGATAGCAGTTCTTTGGGGAACTGCACACATTGCCCAGCTCCGTCGTTTGTCCGGCCTGGAAGTGACTGAGGAGAACCGTCCCACGTTTGGGCAGATCCACCCGATTTTGCTTTTAGTGCTTCCCATGATGCCCGCCATCATCCAGCTTAGCGCTGTACTTCCCAGACTGTGGAAATCCGAGAAGCACGCAGGCTCGGATAAACAAGAAGAAGATTTCGCCCTGACAGACAAAGACGGCGACGCTAACACCCCAAACAACAACAATGTGACCACGCCTCAAAGTGACCTCGCTTACCTCCTCCTCACCCATCACCGCGACGACAATAATGACGATAGTCCAGTGCCTCTATACTCGGCCCCTTGGTCCACCCCCGCCATCTGTCTCGCCCAAGCCCAAGCCCTCTTCTTTACCGTCGCCATCTTCGGCGACCTCTTCTCCAGCCTTGACAACCTCGCCCACATCCTCGCCGCTCTCATCGCCTGGATCGTCTTCACGCAGACCTCGGCCTGCTACATTGTCATCCTCCTCGGCCTCACCGCCCGGGGTGTCCGCAGCCGGAGAGCGGGGTCCCTCCTCTCCATGGACGGCCCCGCCGTCTGGTGGGTTTTGGTTCTGTTCGTGTTCGTGGGGTATTCGCTCTCGCCGATTTGGTCGAGTGGAAGGCATGCTCGTGCGCATGGAAATGCTCATGTGCATGTTGGCGGGGATAAGGAGAGGGAGAGAGCAATACATGGCGGAGGGGAATACTCGCCTGTGTTGCGGGCGCTGTATCAGGACCATTTCGTTTTACCTGCTGCGCTGCTGTTTCAATTGGTATATACCGTGGAGTGGTGGTGCGGTTGGCTGCGAGGCCGCCTGGGAAGGCGACGGTGAGGAAGGGGAGAGAGAGGCAAGTGTTGGATTGAAGCAGTGAAGATTTGTATCGTTAGGGTTAGGTACCTATCGTAGCAAGATATGTAGTTGTAATTGTAACTGAATCACTGGGCCGTTGTCGTCACCCAATGTCATTGGCCCGGTTCCCTGGTTAGGTAGGTAGTGGTGAAGATGCTGCAAATGTGAGTAGGTAAAGTCTCTTGGTAAGCATTGAAGCATACAAAGGTACCGGGGGTACAAGCGCTCGTGCAGCTTCATCCAATTGACGGGCCATTGACCTCGACCACTTCGACTCACAACAAATGGTTTTCGACATATGTCCCCAACCTCGCCAATGCTTCCTTCAATACTCCTTCATGACACACATAACCCACCCTGACCGCCCCCGCGAAGTCCTCCCCTCTGCCGAAGCATCTCCTTGCCGGCACAAACAAGACATCCACTTCGTCCAGTACCGCCCTACAAAACCCATCCTCCTCCACGGGTACTCCTCCCTTGCTGAACCGCAACAGTGCCGTCGTCCCCGCCGTCGGCCGCACCCAGTCCACCGCGCTGGCATACTTCTCAACAAAGCCCGCGAGCAGCTCGAGGTTCCGCCTCGCCAGCATGAGGTTTCGCTCCAGCAGCGCTGGTTTCACCGCAGGAGATAGCGCATACGCCGCAACCTGGTCGTCCAGTTGGGAGACGCTGATGGCCGTGTAGTCGCGCGCAGCAGCGACGGCTTCAACTATGGTGGGGTCCCGCGAGGCGATCCAGCCGACGCGAATGCCAGCGAGGGCAAAGGCTTTGGACATGGAGCCAGTGGAGATGGTTTTGGAGTGACCAAAGACGAGGATAGAGGGAGGAGGTGGAGTGGAGTGGTAGAGGGGGCTGTATACCTCGTCTGAGAGAATGGTAATGTTGCGCTGCTGGGCGAGGTTGACGAGAGCGCGGAGGGTAGGCTCGGGGGTAGTGGCGCCCGTGGGGTTGTTTGGGTTGTTAATAACTATAAGCTTGGTGTTGGTTTGGATAAGCGTTTCGAGGTCGGCGATGTTGGGGAGGTAGTTGTCTTCGGGCTTGAGCTTCCAGAGTGAGACCGAGGCACCGAGACTTTCCGGGATGGAGTAGAGTTGTTGGTAGGTGGGATAGACACAAATGACGTGGTCTCCGGGCCCGATGAGCGTGTCTGCGTCTCAGTGTTACTCGGCGTGTTGGAGGGTTGGGATTTCCGTTCGAGGCTCACAGAATAAGAGAAAATTCGCAGCAATGGCACCCTGCGTGATGACAATATTCTCAGGGCTAAGGTCTGCGCCAGTGTAGAGGTCGGCGACATGCTGCCGCAGCTTGTTCGAGCCGCGGATTGCTCCGTATGTCAACTTTGTCGAACTCGAGATAGGACTGGTTGTGCCTTGTTCCGTGCTCAGAGCAACCAGCTCTTCAACAGACACCGAGGCCGCACAGGTCTCGGCAATGTTGAGCACACCAGGCGTGTTCTCATATTTGTCCATCCATTGCTCGACTTCGAAAGGTTCAATCTTAACCATGATCACGAGTATAATCCAGTGCTGTCTGAGAGCGTAGATGTTATTGTGCAAGGTCAACTAATTGAATAAATGACTTGGAGTGTGTTTGTATTCCCCAGTACTGCTCATGTTCTCCAAAAGTACCACCCAGAAATTGACCTACCTACCTATTTAAGGTGCCTCGGCGATTAAGGCACGAAATGACATGTTTGCTTTCAACAGGGCGCGCTCTAGATTTGGTGCTGAATGAAGCATCCTATCAGCATTCACGAAATCGGCAACCGAGGAAGGATATGACATGTTGTTGTGCCTGCATAGGCTGGCTTGATCGCCTGCAGGAAAGACAGTTGCCCGCGCTTGGGCCTGGGGAACTGTCCCCGCTGAGCGACATGGAAGCGGATGAATGATCTGGCCGGTCGCCGGACACCTACGTAGGCTCCAAGTGCACAGGTGAGCAAGGGCCGCCGTTAACTACAACGTTCCAGGCCGTGGAGCAAATGCTCCACCCACCGACATCATCGGTTGCCCATATCCGACTGCGCCTTCCCCATCTTGTCTCATGTCCTCGAGTCGGTTGTTTGTCGACAACTGGTGTCGCATTCCAGCACCCTTGGCTTCACCAAGCAGATGCGTAAACAACTCCAATATTTGTGATCGATCTCAGATCTCAACGCATCCGATATCCAGGAAGCTGGAACTGGTGTCAACGACGTGGGATTAGCGCTGTGGGACCTTGGCGACCGATTCCTGTGCAGCCTGCCGCCACTTGGTGACTCTGGCCCAGTTGTTGGGGAAAGAGCTCCAACCACACAACACTTCGGCCACATCCTGGTTGTTGACGCTCCCTCTCGTTGCTTCACTCCTTTACTCCCCGCCATCATGGCGTTACGAATACAGCGCTCGCTGGCACTGGCTGCCTTCTCGCTGTCATGTTTTGCCTCTGCTTACAACAACTTTTCGTCGGTTGACATGATGCGGGCGCAACTCGCGCTCATGGACGATCGACCCAAAGACTGTCCTCCTTGGTACGACTAGACCGAGTTATATTCTTCTAAGCTCTGTTCTGACTCCCTCTGTTCATCAGCTTCAACTGTAACCTCCCAATCTATTCATGCGGTCAATACGCTTCGTGCAGCCAATACACTGGAAAATGCGACTGTCCAGCAGGCTTCGGCGGTGATAACTGCTTGGAACCTGGTGCGTATCTCTGATGCTCTCCTCTTCGGCTTGGTACTGACTGCAACTTCTAGTTTGCGGATCCCTAGCGAAAGGCGATGACCGACCGCTGCGCAAGGAGAAGACGTGCAACTGCGATGATGGCTGGACCGGTGTCAACTGCAACGTTTGCACCAACGATCGCGCGTGTGACGCTCTAACTCCGACACTCGACGGAGGTGTCTGCTACACTGGCGGAGAGGTAGTCAAGCAAAATTACCAGATGTGCGACGTCACCAATAGGGCGATCCGGGATTTGCTCAAGGAGCAGGTTCCCCAAGTTACCTTCACATGCAAGGCTGACACCAAGGAGTGTGATTTTCAATGTGAGTTATTGAGCTTTCTGGTCTTCATTCTCACTGCTAACCCATTTTTGTAGTCTGGGTTGATCACCGCGAATCCTTCATGTGCCACCTTAAGGAATGCGATTCCTCGGCCGACTTCAGTTTCAGTGGGGGAAAGAACTCGACATCGTATAAGTGCCAAAAGATTGTTTGCGAGTGTATCCCGAAGCGGATGCTCTGTGGCGAGAATGGCTCGATTGATATTACCGACTTCTTGGTCGAGGCTATCAAGGGACCAGCAAGTTTCGAGTGCACCCAGTCTCCCGGAGAACCGAAGAAGTGCGCATTCCAGGAACCCGAAATGAACAAACTTATTAGCGACATGTTCGGTGACGACAGTATTCTACTCGAGTGCGGCGCCGGTGAATGTTTATATCACACCGAAGTCCCTGGATATGGGCCAAAATTACCCAAGATCAACACGCCGCTGATCGCTGGGGTCATTGCGGCGTGTGGTTTGTTCCTTGTTGCCGCGATTATGGGAACCTGGTACCTCTCCAGGAGGCAGTTCAGGTACGGACCGATTCATCTCGACGACTCGGACGACGAAGCCATCAAGCTCATGACCGACCATAAACCCGCTTCTCTTTATTTTGAAAATGTGTCGTACACCCTCAACGGAAAAGAGATTCTCTCTGGGATCCAAGGAATGGCGCACCCTGGTGAGGTCTGCGCAATTATGGGCGCTTCTGGCGCAGGTAAAACGACATTCCTTGATATCCTTGCCCGCAAAAACAAGAGAGGTCAAGTCTCGGGAGACTTTTATGTCAATGGTGAGAAGGTCGATGATGTGGCCTATAAAAATGCAGTCGGCTTCGTCGATCAGGAAGACACCATGCTGCCCACTTTGACCGTACACGAAACCATCCTGAACAGCGCTTTGCTGCGACTCCCGAGGGACATGACGAAGGCTGCAAAGGAGCAGAGGGTCCTCGAGGTTGAAAAGCAGCTTGGAATCCATCACATCCGCGACTCTCTCATCGGATCAGAAGAAGGCAAGGGCCGGGGTATTTCTGGAGGAGAAAAGCGCCGAGTCGGTATCGCCTGTGAGCTGGTCACAAGCCCTTCAATTCTCTTCCTCGACGAACCTACCAGTGGGCTGGACGCTTACAACGCGTACAACGTGGTTGAATGTCTCGTCACCCTGGCTAAGACGTACAAACGAACCGTTATCTTCACAATCCATCAACCTCGGTCAAACATTGTCGCTTTATTTGATCGGTTCATTCTTCTCGCAAAGGGCAAGACAGTCTATTCTGGACCGCTACACCAGTGCCAAGACTACTTCGAGCACATTGGATACAACTGCCCCCCCGGTTTCAATATTGCTGACTATCTTGTCGACTTGACAATGCACGCCAGCTCAATTGCTTCATTCGACGACGGCACCATTTCGGTAGATGGTGCTAGCCTTCGGCCCAGCAGCACACGTGCTGTCAAATCCATTGCGAGCGCGTCTGTTTCCGGGAGTATCGGCGAGGACAGTTCAGTCGAGCCATCATCTTCACGCCCAAGAGGGAAGCGAAGGGACTCTGTAAGGTTTAGACAAGAGCGGGAGCTCTATACCAGACGGAAGCAACCCATTGATACGACGGCTTCGTCAGATGCCGGCGACGAGATTGGTGCTTACAAGCTTCAGAGGCAGGCACCTGGAGGCCTTCCGCCGCCCTTGACTGACGACTCTGACGACATCCTGCCAGCGGCCCGCACAGGAACTGACCTTGACATCTTGGTCCATTCGTTTATTCAATCCGATATCGCTGGGAACACGCATGAGGAAATTCAGCTGGCTGTTGCTGCTGCAGTTAACAGGAATGGCCAGAACTCGAATGGGTACTCTCCTAACGGTTCCAACATAAACATACCTACAATGGGGAAGGGTTACGCACGAGTTGGATACACCAGACAGTTCATCATTCTCTCGGAACGAACATGGAAAAACCTCTACCGGAATCCCATGTTGATGCTTACCCACTACGCCATCGCTATCCTGCTTGCGGTATTCGCCGGTTATCTGTTTTATGGACTGAGCATGGACATTGCCGGGTTCCAAAACCGGCTCGGCTTGTTCTTCTTCATCCTCGCCCTCTTTGGCTTCAGTACCCTGTCCAGCTTAGGACTTTTTTCTCAGGAGCGTCTCCTCTTCGTCCGCGAGCGCGCCAACGGCTACTACTCGCCCATCACCTATTTCGCTGCCAAGGTTCTCTTCGACATCATTCCACTGAGGGTTATTCCCCCACTTTTACTTGGGTCCATCATCTACCCCATGACCGGCCTCTACGCAGACCTTGGGAAGTTCTTCATCTTCCTGCTTGTCTTAGTTCTCTTCAATTTCGCGGCTGCGGCTGTCTGTCTCTTCATCGGAATCGTTTGCAAGGACAATGGCGTAGCCAGCCTCATCGGCAGCTTGGTCATGCTCTTCAGCTTGCTGTTCGCTGGTCTTCTGCTCAATCATAACGCCATCCCGGGCGCAGCACTGTGGCTGCAGTGGTTGTCTATCTTCCACTACGGCTTCGAGGCCCTTATTGTGAACGAGGCTACGCAGCTGATGCTGGTGGACAAGAAGCTTGGCATCGACATAACCGTCCCGGGCGCTGCTATCTTGAGCACATTCGGTTTCGACAACCAGGCCATGTGGTGGGATGTCATTAACTTGGGTATATTCGGCGTGGCTTTTACCATCCTCGCCTACATTGCCATGCATGTTCTGCTTGTTGAGAAGAGGTGAATGAAACCGGTTCAGGAAGCAGTCAAGACCCTGTTGGGTATCACGGATTTGAGGTCTATTTATGATGTATATAGCATGTACACTTTGGCTTTAGATCCCGCTAGTTCATTCGTTGTCAGGCCAGGCGTTGCTGGGTTTCTTGACTTGAGCGGAGACTGTGATTAGGGTATTCGGCGTTGCATCAGGTTCATCCAGCATTTTGACACATGTCGTTAGGCCAATAAATGCGAGCAACATAACTGGAAAGTGGGTTACAGTACAGTTGGGTTCATCTGTGGTATATCTAACATTGCCCGGTCTGGCCATATTGATTTTGTATAATACACGGCCCTCATACAACAGCTACTCACCTCTATTTAAATGCTTGGAACATGACATCACCCAAGGTTATAGCTTCCCGCCCGTCAATTCTTCGGCCACCAACTTCTGCCGGACTGTTGACTTGCCCAGATCGGACTTGGTGCCGAAAGTGAATGCCTGACCACCCGCTGTCATCTCGGCCTTGAGTTCGGCCACGGTGATGGGGTGGCCCTGAGTCTCCCAGATGTTGCTGCTTGAGGCAAAGACATGCGTATGGAAAACATTATCCTTGAAAACTGCACTAACACGTGCCTCGAGCTCCTTCTCGTCGACAATGAAGTTCCCCGCCGCCACATACAAGCGCGCGAGCGCGTCCCGCCGCTGCTCGGTCTTGAGCGCCATCTTGGCCCGGTGCCGCTCCGCCGCCGCTTCCGCCTTCGTGAATCGCTCCGGGTCGGGGATCACCTCGGTGGTGAGCGCCGTCGCCGCCCGCACTGTCGCCCGTGTGAGCAGTTCGTCGCTTCGCTCGGGCGCCAGCGCCGCGGCCCGGTGCGCAGTGCGCTTGGCTGTGTTTCGTTTCAATGCCCGCTCCTCGCGGTGCTGCTTACGCTCCCAAAGACCCTGCAGACCCGCTCGGAGAGCCTCCCGACGGGAGGCGGCCATGAGGCGGTGTCGGGCGTCGTTGATGGACTTGGGTTTGCGACGGGCTTTCTCGGCTTTGGAAATAGGGGCGGTCTGCTTCATGAACTTGGCAGTGACCCGACGATCGCCCTCGCGACTGGAGAAGATGGGTCGCGGGATGGGCAGGTGGCCCTTGAGCTTGGGGCGGCGTTCGGCATTGGGCTGGAGGGTTTTGGGGATTTGGACGAAGTCGGGGGATTCAGGCGGAACGGCGAGGTGCTTATATGTGGATTTCTTGTGCGCGATGGTCGACAGGGAGCGCTGGATGCTGAGGGACGTAGGGGAGGAGGAAGGGGAAATAGCTCGTCGGCGAGTGCTGCTCCATATTGAGGATGTGGAAGTGCTTGTTGTTGCTGTTGTTGTCCTGAGCGAGCACGACGCGAATGCCGCTTGAAGGCCGCTCACTGACGGCCGTGGTAGGATTTTTGTCATTTTGAGACTTGTTTCTGGTTCAGCCTCCCTCCCAAATAGCGCGGCCAGGCGGAAGGGATGGACACAGGCAAGTGAGGTGACGTCGGGATGCTAGAGTCAATCCAGTCGTAAGAGCACAACTTGAGAAATTCTGGGTGCGCCGTTACTAGTTAGTTAGGTCCCTGCCTACGCTAAGCCGAAGGCGTGCTAGCTAAGTACTTCTGCTGTTCAATGTAGTGCCGCAGCACACCGCCATTTTTTATTTTCCTTGCAGAGCCCCACCCTGCCGAAAACTTTCCCACCCCATTAACTCATCGATTTCTCCTCTCAACCTAAGCGGACCTCCCAGTTTTGCCATCTTCTCCCTTCTTTCCCTTCCCTTGAAAGGGGCACCGCTACCTCTCGCGGGCAAGGCTTTCTTTCTTCGCTACTTTCTTTCGGTTTTTCTTGTTCTGGTGGCGACACGCCCTTGTCAACATGGGAACTGGTATGCGATCGAGCAGCGAATCAACTGGTGGGCAGAATCTGACATACGCGTGCAGCAAAGAAGGAGAAGAACCGCCTTCAGCGGGAGGGGAAGGTCCGTGGAGATCCTAAGTTGAAGGGGGAGAACTTCTATCGGTCGGCGAAGAAGATCAAGACCTTGAACATGTTCAAGGATGGTGGGGCAGTTCGAAATAAAGATGGAAAAATCATCAAGGCGGCAGCCTACCAGAGCCGAGAAGTCCCCAAGGCAGTCATCGAGCCGAATCGAAGGTGGTTCACCAATACCCGAGTCATCGCCCAGGACACGCTCAAGTCCTTCCAGGAGGCAATCGCGGAGAAGGAGAAGGATCCTTATTGTACGTTGCGGAGCTTGAGCAGTTGGAATTTAGAACTTGTACTGACTTGATACACAGCTGTTTTGCTGAAAAGTAACAAATTACCTCTCAGTTTGATTCGAGATGGTCCCCAGGATGCAATGAAGAAGCACGAGGCAAAGATGACCATCGAGAGCGAGCCATTTTCAGATACATTTGGGCCTAAGGCACAGAGGAAACGACCAAAGATCAGTTTCAACTGCATTGACGACCTTGCGGCGAACACAGAGAAAAGCCTGGAGAAGTACCACACCCGTCTCGAAGACATAAAAATGCTCAGTGGCGTTGCCGGGCCGTTACCAGAACTTGCCGATGGCTATGTCGAGGAAGAAGACTTCAGTGTTGCTACGGCCAAGGAAGCTATCTTCAACAAGGGCCAGTCGAAGCGTATTTGGAACGAGCTGTGTTAGTGTGCTCATCTGCTCTTCATAGATAGCTGCTAACTCCACCTTAGATAAGGTCATCGACTCCTCAGACGTCATCCTTCACGTTCTCGATGCGCGGGACCCCCTGGGAACAAGGTGTCGTCACGTCGAAAAGTACCTGGCTGCTGAGGCACCACATAAGCACCTTATCTTTGTGCTCAATAAGATTGACTTGGTGCCATCCAAGACAGCGGTAAGTTTGCCTCCACTAATTCCTTGTAACGCGCAACCCCAGGGGTTTTGTCAGGGCTTCTTCCGCACTTGTTGCATGATAATGGAAGTTGTCCGTTACACCGCTGGGAGAGTGATATCCACCTCCTACTGCCCTTGGTCTGGTTATCAGACCGAGGGCCGATGGTCTCCGTCTTGGAGAGCATCACGGGAATCCGGAAGTGTTTCTGATGAGTTGAAGGCCGTCTCTAGCCGTATGGCTGGCGAATGGCGGTCTTCTTAGTGATGATTCACACATGCAGACTTGCTTCACTGCTTTTCATTGTTCGTCCATGATAGAGACTGACCTGAACAGGCTGCGTGGATCCGCGTCCTTCAAAAAGACCACCCTACTTGCGCTATGAGGGCTAGCATGAAGAATCCTTTCGGCCGCGGTTCTCTCATCGACCTCCTCCGACAGTTTAGTATTCTCCACAAAGACCGAAAACAGATCAGTGTTGGCTTGATAGGCTACCCCAATATTGGGAAATCAAGCATTATCAACGCTCTAAGAGGGAAGCCGGTGGCTAAGGTCGCACCCATTCCGGGTGAGACGAAAGTCTGGCGTACGTATTCTATACATCTTGTGCTTGGTCATGATCACTGACATTCCTAGAATACGTCACCTTGATGCGCAGGATATACCTCATTGATTGTCCTGGTATCGTGCCCCCAAACCAGCACGATACTCCTCAAGATTTACTTCTTCGTGGCGTCGTACGTGTCGAAAACGTTGACAACCCGGAACAATATATCCCCGCGGTACTCAAGAAGGTCAAACTCCATCACATGGAAAGAACCTATGAACTGAAGGGGTGGAAGGACCATATCGAGTTCCTTGAACTCCTTGCACGGAAAGGCGGTAGGCTGCTGAAAGGCGGCGAGCCCGACGTGGATGGCGTTGCCAAAATGGTTCTCAACGACTTCATGCGCGGAAAAATTCCATGGTTCACACCTGCGCCAGCTATGGAGGGTGAAGAGGATGACACTGTTGTTGAAGGCCGCGGTGGCCGTTTCGGCGAGATGCCACTGAAGCGGAAACGCGATGAGGCGGAGGACGTCACCGACACACCAGCTACTGTTACAGTCCCCACAGAAGAGGCTGGTGATGACGAGGAAGGCGGGAATGAAGATTTTGCTGGCTTTTCCAGCGACAGTGATTCGGAGCAAGGAGATGCAGAGGAGGCTGTTGAGACAAGCGGCAGTGCTGAAGACATGATACCCCTGGATGACACGAGCGATGAAGAGGATGAACAAGAAGATGAGGAGGATTCAGAATCGGAGAATGATGTCAATGACGCAGAGTCCTCCGACATTGAGATAGAAGGAGCCAGCGAACTGGTAGACTCGGATGAAGATGAGGCATCACCAGTGCAAAAGAGGAGGAGAAAAGGCAGGTAGATTCGGCACATTGAATAATTGGCGATGAGTAAAGACCAGACTCGCGATCCTGACCCATCACGCAATGAGTGATGGTATACCTGAGCCGAATCCGCCATTCCTGGACTTGACCACACTTAAAGTTGCCTTACACTGGCCATCGTCTGCTTGAATATCCGGCGCAGCAGTGCACGAACGCCCCTGAGAGAGTGCCTACGCTACCTAATTGAATCCAGGTACCCAACCAATGAAAGCAAAGAAACTATTCAACTCACCCACATGGCGTCACCAAAACGTCATAACCCCCAATAAGAAACACCAAGTACACACGACTCAGAGGGCGTGGTGGCAGAGTGGTCTAATGCGCCAGACTTGAAATCTGGTTCCTTCGGGAGCGTCTGTTCGAATCAGGCCCACGTCGAGATGAAATCTTTGTTTTTTGCATATCTTGAGAATCCTTTGTCTTGTGTGACTTGGGTGGCTCTTAAGGTGGTGGCGGGGTTGGGTTGAGCAGTCACTCAGTTGTGTGGCGGAGTTGGAGTTTTATGGATCGCTTCCGGAAGTCCTGGTGTCTCAAAAGAACACAACAGTATGTACAACGTCTCGGTGTGTTGCTTATTTTTTCTTTCTTCTTGTGGCACTTGGTAGACATGTTTGACTCGGTATCTATGTAGTATGTATTGAGAAATGGAATGGGTCAAAATAGTTGGGTCAAAGCAAATTGAGCGCCCTACATAGGTAGATAGGTAGGTAGAAAGGTATGTTAGACAAGAAATCAGTTAATTCGCTGTTACACCTGCCAGTCCGACAGGATCTTCACACCCTAATCCGAGTCGTTGCTCAGCGTGTCGTCATCATCGTCGTCATCATCATCATCATTGTCGTCGTCGTCGTCGTCGTCGTCGTCACTCAGGTTGTCAGATTCCGTCTGTCTGTCATTTCCATTGAACGGAGTCGGCGCATCTTCGGTTGGTGTGTTTGATTTCTCCGGGGTCGAGTCTGGAAGGGGTGCGAACTCGGGTCCTTCGGCATCAAACTCATGGCCTGGGTGGATGAGACTTCTCGAGCGGGCACACTTGTAGCAGAGGTTGAAGACACAGGTCAGGCACTTCCAGTCCAGTCCGGTGATTGTCTGAGCCAATGAATATTAGTGACCATTTTGCTGCGCCGTAAACCGCCAGGGAATCACGATACTCACCATCAAACAGTGACTGCACGTCCGGCCAGACTTGTAGTCGGAAGTCCTCATCTGGTGTACTTCGTCATCCCAGGTTTCGGTGCGGCCATCTGGCAGCGTTCGCTTCTTCTCCTTGGGCGTCAATGCCTCGTATACTTCATCCGATGAGCCGTAGTAACGGGCGGCTTTGAGTGGTGTCCATACACGATCTCTACCACTAGCGTCAATAGCATAAACCTTCATCCAAAGATCTGCCCCTTGGGCGGTGACCTCCTCGATGGCCTGCGTGTTGGACCAGTTTCCCTTCGCGATCCACATGAGCATTGTCCAGTCATCAGCATCCTTGTCGTTGACATCTATCTTTATTCCCGTGGCCTTTTCACTGCCATCTTCGTCGGATTCCTTGCCCTCGACAACTTCCTTGAAACTCTTGAGCGTTTCGAGGAAGTTGTTGGCATTGGCGGCCGCAAAGTGCAGTGGTGTCATGCCGGATTTTGCTCTCGGTAGAAGGTCGGCACCGCCCTCGATAAGGGGCGCCACGATATCCCAGTAGCGGTAGGCGGCAATGTGGATGGCGCGGCGGCCTTGGAGGTCTGCAATGTTGGGATCTGCGCCGTGTTCAAGGAGCAACCGAAGAGCGTTTGCATAGTGAGTATTGGCACACCTGATTAGGGGATAGCACCAAACCTCGTCGTTACAGCGCTCGTTCGGGTCAACTTTGGCTGTCTCGAGGAGGTATCGTACAATCTTCTCGCGGTCTTCGCCCCACCAACCACCCATTGCAGTATGGAGGAGCGTCTCCCGATATCCCCGGCGATGGGCAAGGTGGACATCGCCGCCTGCTTTGATAGCCGCCTCGAACATGTCCCATTGGCCTGGGTGGTCGTTCTGGGTGATGGCGTGAAGGATGGTACCCGTTGACGGGTTATAGGCATTGACCTCGGCGTTCTTTTCGATCAGGAACTTGGCAAGCTCCACGTTGCCCGACTCGACAGCTAATAACAGCGGCGTCTTCCCGGCTTTGTTGGTTGCAGAGATGTCGGCACCCGCTGTGTATAGCATCTTGACGACGGCCAAGGGCGTCTTGGATGAAATATTGTGCAGCACCGTATTGCCTTCATTGTCGGACTGTGCCAGATCCGGTCGAAACTCCAACAAAGTTTCCATGACGGCTGCTGGATCTTGGGCATCGGTATCCAAGCAGAATTCGAGTGGGAAACTGCCGTCCTTCGTTCGGTGATCCGGCTTCGCACCATTCTCGAGCAGAAGCCTCATGATCTCCACGCGCCCAAACTTGCAGGCGATGCATAGCGGCGTCATGCCGTCTTCATATTCGCCCACACCTGACTCGGGGGTGTAAATGCACTGTAGCTCCAAGTCAGGCTTGGTGCTATGGTTGAGAAGCAACTGTAATGATTCCACTTGATTCCACTTGGAGACCAAATAGACGACAGATCCTACACTGGCGACCTTGTTGATGTCGGCGCCGTGCGATAGCAACTTCTGGACAATGCTGGGATCGTCGTAGGCAGCATGCAGAGGCGTCCACCCCGCTGTTTGGCCCTCACCAGCAGTCGGAAGGTTGATGTCTGCACCCTTCTCGATCAGCAGGTCTACAATTTCGTCATTGGTTGCATAACAGGCGACCCAGAGCGCTGTTTCCGTTATTTCGGCCCCAAGATCGACAGGCGCCCCCTTTTCAAGAAGATACTCAACCAAGTCCTTGGGACCCGTCCCTGCTGCTCGGCTAAGGGCATTGCTTCGATATTTCTTGTCTGTCACTTGCTCATCCACGCGAGCACCGCGGTCAACTAGGATTTTGACTAGGTCGACCGTCTCTTGGAGAGTGAGAAAACCGGAGTTGATGACGGCAACGAGAAGCAAATCGTATTCTTCCGGGTTCTCGTTGGGATCCGCGCCGTGGTCGAGCAGAAGATTGACGACTCGGACGTGGCCTTTAAACGCGGCATGCCACAGAGCCGTGCACTTATCCAATTTTGCGTTGATGTCGACGCCGTGGTCCAAGAGAGCGCTGACGCATTCCGTATACCCATTGACTGCCGCCACAACGAGCGGGTTGCCTTTAATGGTATTCTCAATCGGGTCGGCAGCCAAGTCAATGCCATCGGGTATCTTTGCCCCGCCCTCCAATAGGGCTCTCAGTGCTTTGTGTTTTCCGTTTATTATAGCCCGCTGAATAGGGGAGATTCCCTCCTCGCCAGTAGTCTCGGGGTCTGCGCCCGCTTTTAACAGCATCTTGATGGTCTCGGGGCAGCCATGGGAGGCAGCGTGAGCCAAAGGAGTATGGCCGGATTCGTCCTTGGACTCAACATTGTACTTAGCATCGAGCAGCAGCTGCACCACACCCTTATGACGGCCTTCGATGGCGAGATGGAGGAGTGAGCTTTCCAACTTGCTCGTGGATTCAGGGGCTTCGCCACCTAGTTCCAGCAGCCTCTTCGTCACGCCGACTAGCCCCAACCACACAGTCCGCGCAAGCAAACCCGATGGCCATTCAAAGCCGTCCACTTTAATGGCTAGGTCAATGAGCTCATTCAGAATACCCTCATTGCCGACAGCAGCCGCCGCAGAAATAGCGTCGCGAAGACCATTCTTCCCGGGGTTTGATTCATTCAAGATGAGACGCGCAGTAGTGGCGTGGTTGTTGCGGACGGCCTCAATGAGCGCCAATTCGGCATCGGTATCGAATGTCAAGGACGATTTCCAAGAATCGATGTGTGCGGTTACCAGGTCATTCAGCCCGGTCATAGATACCAAGGGAAGAGGGGAGAGAAAGCTTCGATTCAGTCGCACCAGGTGATTGGAAAAGGCATGGCGAACATTTGACCACGCATTCCTTGCTGGGGCGTTCTCGAAAAAGGCGAGGGCCTCCATTCTAGGTTGATATTTGCCAGCCAGGGCGTAGTGTTGGGGCCAGTAGAGCGCTGCGTACGAGATAAGGTCTCGTCGAGGCCTCGTCAAGGGGGTTTGGTCGAGTGACAGGAAGCGTTCGCCCAATTCTTTGGTTTTTTCAACGAGCGTCGGGAAGCTCAGATAGCGCAGGCAGAGACGGGCTATTTCCCCGTGGACGGTAGGCGCCTCTTTGGTGAACGTCTGCCGTCTCCATTCAGTCCAGAACAATCGAAAATCAACCTCGTACTCAGTGACCCCGAAGGCTGGAAAGAGTCGCCTGACATCCCTGGCTATCTCATCAAGAAAAATATCGTCGATATCTTCCTCAGCAGCTCCTTCAGACAGCTCAACCGCAACTCCAAGCTCGAAAATAGTTAGGGGTTCGAACGCGTGTTTCACCCACGAGATGATGCTAAGTGCCCTCGTCCGCCTATCACCGAACGAGTCCTTGATCAAATCCACCAGAGACGGAAAGTCGATACCTTTCACAGCACTGAGTGTCTTCCGGACGCTGTCTTTGGTGGCATCGGGGCCATAGTCGTGAAGCCACGGGGGAACCATGTCACCCACAATGTCGTCAGGGCCCCACTGCGAGAGAAGGTTGTTTATCTCGCCACGGAAACGTGCGTATATGGGTTTTTTCTCGTAGAGTAACTTAAGCCACGAACCGTGTCGCCTGTCGCTGTCAAACGTCCACTCGTCCCCAGATTTGGTGAATTCTGCTAAGTCAATCACTGGCCACCGCGCAAGCGCCTCATCAATCTGTTTGTTGGCGCCGGCTGTCGTTGTGAATATGAACCGAAACTGTTTTTCCGAGAGATCATGTAGCTCCTTGATAAGGTCAAGTAGAACATGGATCGAGTCATCGCAATCTTCGAGACAGGCCACCATGAAACTCATTGGGCGAAGATCCGGCGTGTCGTAACACGATCTGAAGGTCTGGACGAGATCCCTGGTAGTCCAGGCTCGTTGCTTGGTCAACATGTCGTAGATGAGAACAACTTCTGGCATGTGCTCATTCCGGCTCACAATGTTAGTGATCATGAAGGTGAGCAGTTTATCAACCGAGTTGAAGCGACTATCAGCGCGGCTGAAAGCGAAGTAGGCAAGATCCTTTTCATATGGCGTATCGAGAAAGAAAGAGAGTCGGCAGTCCCAAAACTTGTCCGAGAACAGCCTCATCATCAGGGTGCCGCGGATATGCAAGACGCCGGAAGAGCGTCTTCTATCCCACGCCTTGTACTTATCTTGACCGAGGACGAAGTCGCTGAAGTCATAAGGTTGCCAAGTAAATTGACTCCATTTTGCTGGGAGGGAAGGGGGAGACATTGACAAGAACGTCTTCTGGAGCATGGCCAGACCATCTGAGGGATTTATATCTGTAATTGTGCGGACAAGATTAGCGGCACAAACTTTTCACGAAGCTCACGATGCTGGGAGAATGATCACGCACGAAATGGAAATGATCCTAGCTTCTCATTGATGGCGCTGGTGAATTTATCACTATCATTCTCAGCGGCAGCGTCGCCGTCGGCAAGCTTTAGATGCGGTGTACTTATAGTTTTCGCATACTCATAAGGGAGATTGTAGTAGCACATTTCGAAGTCCCAGGGCGCGGGGACGATCGTTTCGGCGTAAGAAGCTCCCTTATTGACAATGCTGTGCACAGATGCGCTAAACAGGTCAAGGAATGGGTATCAGTAATAAGTATCAGGACACTTGTGGGCAAAGCTTACTGCAGCAACACCTTGGTATCAACGAACTCATCGTTCGTTTCTTGAATGTCGCGAGAAAGGACATTTATAGCATCGGCAAGACGATTTTGGAACTATGACAGGCATTAGCTGACAATATCATGGTCACATTCTGGGTCAGGGCAGCCGTACCGAGCTCTCGGGGAGAAGCAACAGCTTGCCGACCATATCCGCCGTTGCAGCGGCATTATTACGATGGGGCGTCCCCAGGAAAACAAGATGGGTGGTGTTGAAGGGTATGTCGCCGTACTTGGAGGGATTATGAGCTGCCAATATGAGCGCTTTCTTAATTATGATGCCGCCTATGTCATGACCGACAAAGACTATGCCACGTCTGTTCAACTGGAGGGAGAAAAACGGTGAGCAGCAAAACAACAAGGATTTCCGAGCGCAGATGCTTACCGTTGCGCCACCGCTCTCTTGTATTGCAGCATCAAACTTTTGCCGAGTTTCAAGGAGAGAGTCTATCAGGATCCGGGCCTGGCGTTCAATACCCCCACGGTGCATGACATCGGGGCGCTCATTATCAACATCATGGAAGCCATAGTGAAAATGCAGGAAACGGCCGCTGTGGAAACCCACAGCATAGTTGATCCAGTGGGTGCTTGGTTTTACCCCAACGCCCTGTGACCAATGGCTCGGTGTTGTCCACGAGGTTTCCCGGATGCTATGAACAACCACGACGCTGCAAAGGCGTGTCTTAGTGAAGCTCAAGAAACACAGGCTTAGATATGTGTAGACTCACTCATAGAGGCGCCAGTCGTCTGCCGAGTCTTCCTCAGGAAGCAGACCATACTTGGGGGGCTCTGGAGGCACAGGGACTTGCCCGGCGGCATCGTCGCTATCTTTCTGCCCAGTATCGTCTTGGGCCTCCTCGGCTGCTGCTTGACTATTTTCATTTGAGGAAGAGAGCACCTGGTCGACAACCTCGTCCTGATCAGAGTCGTTGTCGGGATCTCTGGAATCCGACGAGGCCGACTCGCCCTCGGTGTCCGACATTGTCTGGAGGGAGTGGGCAGAAAGAAAGAAGTTTCGCAAATCCGAATTCTGGGAACCTCTCAGAGAGCATTACAACTCGAGACAAAAATAGTGGTGAGAGGTGGTGAGAGGTGGTGAAATTGCGAAGCCAATCTCACATGAGCCTGTAGCCACCCATCAGAGCTGTTGGGCTGGGCTGCGTTTCTTGTGGGTTTGGATGAACAATGTTACCTGGTAAGGCAACCCGTGTAGGTACCGGTACATCTCCAAGCTCGCAGGGGGCTGTCAGCAACTTGCAGGACGCTTGGGAGGAGTGCTCCATCATCCGTCCCACTCCTCGACGCGCTGTTGACTCGCTTGGCATTGGGTAGAGTCAATCCAAGGCCGTTGGGTAACCGTCCTGGTCCATGAAAAATCATCCGAATGCGCGAACAAGTCGTGTTTATCTTTTAGAGCTAATGATACACGCCCTGCATCATCCTCAGTCGCTAGTATGGAAGACTAACCAAAGGTTTAAAACATTCAGCCCAGTGCTGAGGGGTCGACGGGAGGGGACAGGCCGACAACGTTCCGAGCCGCGCTGAAAACGGGCGGCACGAATCTCCACGTCTTGCAAGGGATACAGGTGGGGAGGTGGGGTAGCTACAGGCAGCAACCACAGCGAGTGGAGCTGTAACCAGGCCTCTCTTTTCGTCCGAAATCATCACACACGGAACCTCGGGGCTGGATCTAAGGATTTGCATCTATTGAAGCCGAGTCCTTTTGTCGTTGCACTGCACCTGCAAAGAAGCGGTAAATGTCAGCGCCAGGAGGTCCCGTCCTTGGCCGAAAACTTCAAGCACTCCAGGAACCTATCCCGACTCGTGTATCACGTTGTTCCTCATCGTCGTAAAAGCCAGCGATTCTACTTTGGACACATCAAAATCACCGAGATTGTTCACATCATAAACCATCAGCTTGTTCGTCGGCTTCAGGTCGGTTCGGAACAATCTGCGGATGTGTCAGCATATCTCGGCCGTGTCAGAACCCTAACTGAGCAACATACATGGGATCATCTCTCTCCTTCTTTTTGAAGAAGCGCTTGATGGCCGTTGTGAAATCAACACCCGTCTCGATTTCAAATACACAGTGGAAGTCGTCGTCGGTCGCCCGCCTGAGGAGAACACCAACTCGCATGGTTGCAGGGATGCCCGTCTTGGTTGTGGCATTTTCAGTCAGTGTCCAGGATGCTGAGTTGTTGGGTCCATATGGGGCATCGAGAATGTCGATGGATCCAACAACGTGAGTGGCGTCTGTGGTTTCCTGGTCGATCACCTTCTCCCACTTCAATGTAGATGACAGCTCGGCCCCGAGAAGTCCGCCACCTGCCGTGCCCTCGGCGCCTCTGGTGATGGTCTCGTTTCGTTTCGTCGGCACGAGACTGAGGTTGTGGTTGAACGAGATCTCATAGACTTCAGGATTCTTGCGGTGCCGTCCCTCAGCGTCAAAAAACTTAAAGACGAGATTAGCATCCGTGATGCGTCGTGACCGGCGTCTCGGGTCGAAGCGGAATAGAAACACGAGAAGTGTTGCCGCGGCATCCGGGTCGTCATCTCCCCATCGGCCATGAATAACATCGATGAGAGTTGCCTTGACGTCGACGTCACCCTTGCGCTGCGTCACTGTGCTGCGTTGGAAAGGGGCCTCCGGGTCATTCTTGGTATGAAAGTCTCCATCACCCTTCTCTGTAAGTCCGATCTCGAAGCTCTCGACGCCAGCATCCTCGAGGGCCTCGAGACCTTCAAACTCTCTCTCATATTCCGGGTCTTCGTAGTCAGACATGTTTCTCGAGGAGCGCGTTTACAGAGTGTGTTGGACTGTCAGATTTGTATGGGCATCTATTTCTTTACGCCCCCTCCCACCAGTGACTCTGCCCCGCTCTTTTATCGTTACCCTGCACTTCGTGCGAATGTTGTGCTGGTTGCGATGCTCCAGCATAACAACAGAAGGCCAAGCTCTACACTAGTTCCATGCAGCTGCTATGGTGGAATTACACGGCAGCCGAGACACGCAATTGGAGTCTCAGCCTCCGACCGACCCCAGAACACCCCCTCAAGACCCCTGTAAAGTATCGGTACATGCTCCCAAATTGCGCCAGCGTAGGCAGTCCGAGCAGATTTGGGAATGGTGCTGTTCCCATGAAAGGACCGCCGCGAGTCGACTTGGCTCATAAAAGCCCAACACACAGCGAGAGCTCCAACTGATCCGCGCGTCAGTCGAGCAAGCAAGCAGTACGCGAGCAGCCAAGTCAACCAAGCTGCATTCCCGCCGACTAGAAAGAAATATGTCCGAGCCCAAATCTCCCTACCCGCGAGACCGGGACAGCGACGAGGACAGCGATGATGACGACGACGAGCAGGTGGAGGAGGAGGACGAGGAGGAGCAGGAGTACTACCAAAAGCAGATCAAAGAGCAAACAAACCCTTTCAATCGGGCCCTCTTGGACTTTGTTGAGAACAAGGTTCTCAAGGGGGAGCTGGATTGGAACAAGGCTGATGAAATTTTCGCCCTGTGTCCTGCTCTCAGGGAGCAGTCAGAGCTGAACGGCCAGACGGTTCTGCACATGCTGATTGATTCGTGGCAAAAACACATTCCCGTCAACCTCAAAGTGCTTCCGCCGATCCGCAAGGCATTTGTCGCCATCGTCGCCAAGTACCCTGAGCTTGTCAAGGTTCGTGATACGTTGGACCAGCAGGGCAGTCGCATCAGTGGCCAAACGGTTCTTTACCGTGCCATCGCCAGTGGCCACTCGCGTATTGTTGATGCCGTGGTCAAAAACACAAAGCCGATTGAGACGACGTCTAGCTCGGGGAAAAAGAGTAAAAAGGAAAAGGCCAATGATCCACTCTCTCAAGCCATCTTGGTGCGCTGCAGCGCCGATGGGCGCGAAGAAAACTCGCTGCATTTTGCGCTCCGGTCATCGCCACAGGTCGTGTCGCCCGAAACACTCAAGAAGCTAGTGCGGAAATCGACCGAAGCCGCGGTTGCTGCTGCCGATTCGTTTGGCTTTACGCCTCTGCATTACGCTGTTGACTATAGCCGCTGTAGTCACGATCAGTACGGCATTATCAAATCTTTACTGAAGACGGGCGAGAAGAGCAGCCTCATCAAAAGTGGAAAGGCAGTGCTTGATTTCGTCACCAATGGAGAGCGCCTCTCTGTCTACCGCTACCACATCAAGACGCGGGAGCAGTTCCGCGAAAAGGCCCCACCGCCGAAGCTGGGACAGTCGACGAGAGCCAAAACAGAGGAGGATTTGAGGAACCTCAGACGGCAGGACGAAGAACAGCGGGCCAAAGAGTTTGATGAACAGCGCAGGAGGCAACAGCGGCAGCAACAGGGGGAGCGGAAGCGCGCGCAAACTGATGGGGACCGTGATTCTGAGTCGGAAGGGGAAGCCAACAAAGCCTCTCACTTCTCGCGGAATGCGCAGCCTGCGGTGCCCGGAAAGGGCGCGCCCAAAGGCGAAGACGCAAAGAGCCAGGTCTACAAGGGGGCACCAACAGGCTCAGGCAAAGAATTTCGCGACAAGGAGGGACCGCGAGGTCGCGAGCCTCGGGTTGACACACGGGCTCCTCCTGCAGCCAGAGATGAAAGCCAGAAACCAAAGGGTGATGGCCGGCCACGCGGTCCAGATCCCAGGACGCCTCTCAAGCGGACAGCAACTGTCACGTTTGCGGAGCCCGAATCCGAGGAGACGGCCGAGGATCGAAAGCGAAAACGTGACGAATATTCGGACAAGCTGAAGATGGATATTAAAATCCAGTATCTCCGGACAAGGAGCCATCACAAGGCGGTCAAATTTCTCTATGGCAAGAATCCTGACGGTATGCATCCTAGGTACCTAGATACCTACCAAGATACGCTGTCCAGATACTAATTCGTGCAGACATTCAAATCTCATTCGAGTACGAGGGCCTTGCAACCGAGGCGGACGCCGATGCATTCAGGGACTCTTTCCGCGACGTCAAGTTTGACAACGTGCTGAAGTATGTTGCTTTTCCCGCCGTATACGTCAAAAACTGGCGCAAGAACCCGCTACGCGTTCCGCCCAGCGAGGAGCACTGTCGCGGGCGATCTGACATGCTCTATTTCTTTGAATGGCTGCGCAAGGAGAAGAAGGTCGACCGCATCCTCAAGGTTATTGTCGACGACAGCAAGAGCCCTCCGCACTCAGACGAGGCGATTGAGCTGTGCCTGAAGGGTTTCGGGGTCGAGCACCTCGACTGGAGCAAACCCGATCTCGACCCAGACACAATCTGCAACGCCAGCACGGAGATCGTAGAATTGGTGCTGCACTGGGGTGGCAACAATGCCGTGCTTCGTGCGTGGAGCGATCCTGAGGGCCTGCGGCGAAGGTTGCCCAATCTCTCTCAGGTTACCCTCCTCACCATTTGTGTAAGCCTGCTTCCTGTTTCCTCATTATTTCATAGACTAATGAAAACAAAGACCCTTGAAAGCCAGGAACGGACGGAGCAATCCATCTTAAACTTTAGAAATCGGATGCAAACCGAGTACGAACTTTATATCCCCCGGAAATCAGAGGTCGAGAAGGCTCCGACAACTACGCCTGCCCCAGCTGTAGACCGGGACCGAGAGGCGATGCCGCCACCACCTGTCCCTAATTCGAGTGCTCGTCGGACTACGACGGGAATTGCTGTGATTCAAGCACCCGCGCAGCCGCAGGCAACGGCGGCACCGGAGCCGGATCCGGATCCTCCCGCAAAGCTCGGGGCCATCAGTGTCAAGGCCGAGCTGGGCGGTCTCTCGCTGCGGCCGAAAAATGGTGCTGCGAATGGGGGGCCCAATGGTGATGCCGCGAGCGTACCAACATCGCACCGCTGGTTGGACTCTACGGACGAGTTCGCCCAGCGCATAGACAATGTGTGGAGAAAAATTGTTGCTGAGCGCACCAAGGAGGCCAACGCGGCCCTGTCCGCCCTGTCGGCGAATGCTACTCTGACGGAGCGGGCCGAGATTATGAGAGAGAAGGGCCCGGTGTCCGATATCATCGTGGCTGTCATTGATGACGGAGTCGACACGACTGTAGATGAGCTCATCGGGCGCGTACTGACGGGCCGCACCTTTGATTACGAAGAAGATGGCGACCGAGTCCGGCCGTGGTACGTTTCGGAGAACAACCATGGAACCATCATGGCGTCCATGGTTGTGCGTGTTTGTCGGATGGCCAAGATCTACCCAATACGTCTACGCACGGTGGGCGGCGGCATCGACCCCATGTCGGCAGCGCAAGCCATCGACGCGGCCGTTGACCGTGGAGCTGATATCATTTCCATGTCGTGGACTGTCAGCCCTCCGCAAGCCAAAAGCGAGCTGAAAACGGCCTTTGACAAGGCGCTACAGCGGGCTATCGACAACAACGTGCTCATGTTCTGTTCGGCCAAAGACCAGGGCCATGCTGGCGACAGCCACTACCCGCGGGACTACCGACCTGAAGCTGTCATCAAAGTGGGGGCAGCAAACCCCACGGGCTTGCCTTACGAATGGGTTGGGTCACTCGAGCGACTAGACTTTATCTTTCCCGGCGTCGAAGTGGTTCAGCAGCACAGCAACAAGCCGGCCGGTGTTGCTAAGCTCAAAGGCGAGACAGGCTCGTCAGTAGCCACAGCACTCGGTGCTGGTCTTGCTGCCGTGATCATGTACTGCGCCCGTATCGCCCACATGTACGGCCGTGTCGGGCTGACTGAGGCCGATGTCGACAGACTACGGCGTCGCGATGTCATGGTTGAGGCGATTACCCGCTTCGGTCGTAGTTCGAGTGAGAAGACGGATGGGAAGTTTATCGAGGTGTGGAATCGTCTCGATGGGCGGACCAGAGAATTACAAAAGGCTTCGGATCCGAGGGTCAGTCGGGAGCTGATTGCCAGTTTGGCGCGAGATTTGATCAGCGCGTCGTCGTAGTATTGTATTTTGTCCTGGGCTGTATAATTTGTTTACGAGCACAGTATATGTCCTTGTGCTTTCCAACACTTGTTATTGTGTGAGGTAGATACGTCGGTGAGGCACCTAGGTAGGTACGCATTGTATATCGTGTTTACTTGGCCAATCCGCTCAGGAATCTTTGTGTGGGAAACCAAAGAAAGGCAATGATTGCATGCATGATTGCTGCATGTCTGGTGATGTGATGCGGTATGTGTAAGCGACCCGCAACATCGAGCTATGGCATCATCAACGGGCTACGAGCTCCGTCCAGTCTTTGTTCATATCCCCATTCCAAATCATTCAAACCCGGCGTTTAACTGGTCCCCTTATCCGGACCAACAAACGGGCTCAACGGAAAGCAAACTTAAAATCCCGGCACTTCATTAAGTACCTCTTTGGGTTCTAAACTACCCCCTTCCCCTCACTTGTCGTTAGCTACCTACCTACTTAACTTAAACTCAAGTCAGCTCCAAACCGAGCTCAACCCAACGTAACCCAGGTCCAAATCGAGACCTATCACCACTCAAACCTCACCTCATTCCAGCCACAAAGAGCATATCATTTTCAAAGACAACATGGCTCTAGCTCCAAAGTTCAACGGCCACCGCCTCACTATTACCCCTCCCGGCGCCAGCTCAACTTCTCTGGGCGACGCAGCCCACACGTTGGAAATCTACCTCGACTACGTGTGTCCCTACTCTGCGAGTAAGTTTTCCCTTCTGCTTTTAG
>Ga0247765_1000296_pt1 | contig 40395 bp, 39 predicted proteins | sample UWRJL106311C6_FD_179949 | JGI IMG/M metagenome (GOLD analysis project Ga0247765, IMG submission 179949) | Plant litter microbial communities from Arlington Agricultural Research Station in Wisconsin, United States - UWRJ-L106-311C-6 | ecosystem: Environmental > Terrestrial > Plant litter >... | reverse complement strand
GTCGGGGATGGATGCTCCCTTATGGGTTTTTCCTTTTACATCACTTTGAGATTGATGGTGATGAAAGTAAGTGGCAGAGTACCTGTGTACGCGGTGGGGAGAATGAATGTAAACATTGCTGGAAGAATAAACTTGGCGGTGAAACCCGGTGACGGACTCTGACAAATTGTGCTGTGCTGCGGTGCTGTCACAGGTGTATCTGTCATGTAGGTTTTGCAACGAAATCCCTACCTACCTATGAGCCGACATGCTTTTATTTGTTTGTTTGTTGGGCCATTGCTGTCTGTTTGTTGGACCCAGCGGCGCCGTGACTCCAAGATCGGAAAGAACGGGGTCCGGGGTGGAACAGCGTCGGCGAGGCAAGGAGGGAGAGGCGTGGGTGTTGGATATCTCCCGACATGGCTATCGTCGTCACCGCTGCGGTGCTTGTTACTCTCTCTCCACGTTCACTCACGTCGACAATGTTTACTCTGTGATTTCAAGTATCTACTCGAGAGCAGTCGAGAGCATTGTCTGTTTGTATCTCCTGAATCGATCACCCGCCTCGTCGTGCTTTGTTTCAAGCACAAGGAACCACCCATCATCATCGTGTTCTATTAACTTAGCCCATCGCTATACACCTCAAGTCTTCTCGCCAGCCTTTCCAGACCGCCTTGTCTTCCTGGCAATTCAGAACGCCCAGTCAAAACATCTCTGCCCTTCGTCCCTCGAATGCACCGGAAGCAAAAGTGATTCCCTTCCGAGACAAGACAGAGAGAGTAGGTAGTTGAGGCCAGAAAACAGCCAGACGCCAATCCTGATTAGTATACCACCGCCAACGGACCAGACCAGATGCATACATGCGATAAATGTCACGCCGTAGGCGCGTAGACATCAGTAGGTATTCATCGCTGGCCAACACCGCTTGACCCGACCGACCGGAACCCGAACGGATGAGACGGACGACGAGCACGGGGCGAGACGAACACAGGAAACGCCTACGAGAGCGAACAGCGGGTGTCTGGACGGTCAAACACATCGGAAACAACATACTGCCTACCTACCTATCCTATCTCTTGCTCGTCGAACGGGCAGACGGACAAACTCGAGAGGATGGTCACAACAAGGCGCAAAAAGACCCATAAAAGATGGGAAGCAAACAGACAGAAGATAAGCAGGGGAGCAAGCAGGCAAACAAGCAAACAAGCGAGACAAGGGACTAGAAGAAATTTCAACTCTACAAAGCAGCGTCGCGACGTAGTCAGACAGTCAGTCAGTCAGCCACCAAACAGATTCAGTAGTTCCCAGAAGTAGCAAGCCCTCAAACAGCCAAGCACGGCAAGTAATTCAAGCAAAGCCAGCAATCTCCACACATAGGTAGCAAACAAAGTCAGCAGGCGAAGCATCAAAGCAAACAAGTCCTCCATTGGAACATCCGACGCAATCCACATCTCAAGAAAGGGACCAAGAGCGAGAGACTTCTTGCCAAGACCGTCGGGGTCATCCAAGAAAACACTAGACAAGAACTTGGTTTGATGTTGCGCGTCCATCAGGTTGGAAATAGTATCATCTCCTGTCATTTCGTCGCCTGGTCACGAGTCGAGTCGAGTCGACTTGTCCCGTCTCATCCCTGCACATCCTTCATCTCGTGTTATGATGCACCGTATCGTGCTGCTTTGTATCATACGTATTATCTCGTCTCAAGTGTCTCTTGTCGTGTCGTTTCGTAGCTACCCCAAGTCCAGCAGCGGCGTGGCCTTGTATGGAGATGCGTCCGACGTCAGAATCATCGCCGGTAGCGTCAGCACGGCATCGCATCACCGTGGTGTCATAATCAGCGAACCCCGTAGCTGTTACAAGTCGCCGTCAAATTGTGTCGTGCCCCAAATCTGAAATGAGTGTTACTATTTGAAGCCCAGAATGATGAGGCAAAGAACATTGGCGACATGTCGAGCCGCGGCGGCCGCGGCGCGTCTCAGGTCTCCTCGTTGAAAGCGACAAAATGGTTTAAACCATCTTCTTCCCATTCCCCCTTCCCCCTGTTTCTTGCTTCAAGGATACTGATCTAAATCTAGCTGCAAACTAAACCTCATTCTGTCTTGTCGCAGTGTCTGTCTCCGGTGAAGATGGTTGGGTATCACCTCGATGCTATTCCAAACGCCATACTTTGTCCCGAACCGACCCGAGCCCGACCAAACCCACCCAAAAAAGACCAAACGACGCCAAAACACAAGATGCGCTGCCAATACGACATGTCAGAAACACACCTCACTGGGTCACGAATGTCCTCTTCCCCAGTTTCATCGCCCGCAGCGCCAGCAGGGTATTGTCCCGCCCGGGCTTCCTTCCAATCTCCCAGCACAGGAATCTGATCAGGTCCTGGTTTGTCCAGTAGCTCGTGTGCGCGCTTAACATGTTGAGGTACTGAATCTCCAGAGGACCGCCTCCCGACCGGAGGTACCAGTCTACCTGACCGTTGTCGTTGAGAAGGAACGCCTTCTTCTCCGCCAACTCCTCGCGTGAGAAGTCATGCACCTCGAGTTCCAGTTGCGAGGGAAGCCGCTGAACTATTGATGGCTTCCTCGGAGCTGCCACCGCTAACGCCGCATCCGTGGCCACCGGTTCCGCCCCTACCATGCCCCTCAACGAGTCCCCGACCGATTTCAAGAACGAGGTCGACAAAGTCGGCACATAGGCTTCTCTCAAGCTGGCCGCATACATAGGGTCAATGGCAGCGTTGAGAAGGTAGGCGATGGGGTCTTCCCGTGCCAGGATGTTGTAGATGTTGTCCACGGCGATGCAGCCGGGTGTTCCGACTTCGCCGACAATGTCCCTTGCTACCGTGTCGGCCGCATCGGCACCTGGCTTGAGGCGTCCGCGACGAGGGACAAGGCCCCCACGCTCGAGAAGAAGAAAGAACCCGGCTGGGCTGCCCAGCAGAAAGAGATTGGCCGTGTCAAACTCGAAGAAGCGTGTGTCGGGTATCGGTTGCGACAAGTCCAACCGGGGGACATGAGTAGGCTGCTGGGACAACACCTCAATCGCCATGGCGCTGCCGAGGGAATGACCGATCAGATGGACCCGACCTTTCTCGGCGAAGCCTGGATTGTTCCGGCACCAGAGTCGATAGACGCGATTCGCCTCGCCCACGAGAGCCGCAATCATCTTGTGCTTGTGCCGCGACATGTAGAAAGGGACGTCGAACATGACGTCTGACATCAGACTGCGCACCGTCGGTATCGTAGTTGGTTCAATGTCCTTGAGAGTGAAACCCTCTGGCGCATATGCTACCTTGTCCTCCTCATGAGAAGGCCCGCCATTTTCGAAGCTGAGAAGGTGGCGCCAGTTCACAGGTAGGACCATGATGCCGTTCTGCCCCTGTCGCAAGACGGACTTCACTGCTGGCGTCTCGAGCTCCGCGTTGATCGCTCTCCGGAAGCCATTTACGGCGTGAGTAAAGTGAAAACTCTCGACCCGCTCGGCAAACTTTTGCCCGATACCATGGGCGATCAGCAACAAGTCGGTCACTTGGCCACGATCTTTTTCCCGCTGGCAACCGGGACACCCAGCCGCGATCGTTGATTCTTCGGCAGGATACTCGTGGTTGACAGCTTTGGTCATCTGGCGAGGACTGGGGTGCTTCTCTTGAACCCTTTCCCATGTCACCCGGTCGAAACCACGGACGATGGGAATACCCACGGTTATCCCTTTCATGATTTTGGCAACTGGCCTTCTCCCGTAGTAGGCCGATGGCTGAAGACTGGGCTTTAAGAGGAAGGCCGCGGAAGCATCCTTGTAAATCACCTCGAAATTTGCAAAACTGCGAGCCTCAGGCAACGGCGTCGCTGCCTCTTTTTCGTCGTGGACAGGTTCCAGTCTGCCTTCAGTGGCGGCCTCGCCGTGAAAACATCTTGCCGCACAGAAAGGATCGCAAGAAATCAAGGGCTCCGGTGGCGTGTCGTTCCTGACCGTGGGGCGCTTGACTGGCTCTGGCCACAGCCGGTGCGACACCTTTTCCTCACCCAACGCCCCGACGTACAAGGCTGACTTGATTTCGTCTCGCCATGTTTCAGCCCACGGCCGAAGTTCTCGGTATCCAGCCTCGACCTGATTTGCTACCGAGGGCTCCAAAGGCATCATGGTATCTCTGTGGTCAGTGTTAGCTGTCGTGGGCATTGTTCGAGCAAATTTGTTGCCAATACGAACCTGTAAAACCAAGTTGCCCTCGAAACCACGGCAATGTCATTGACTGGCGACCAGTAAATGGGTTTCATCTGGAGCACAGGTAGCGAGACCATATGCAATCTCGAAACCCCCACAGGTATCTCGGCAGAATCCGTGTCCTTGCCGGCCCCTTCCGCTACCAGTTGCCCGGAAGTTCGGCTTTCACCTCCGGTCCTTATACCACAACCAATCCGAGATGTAGTCGAGCGATCCTCAGGAGTTGTACTAGTTGATTTAGGGGCTGGCTGGACACGGGCAAAGGGCGTACCAGATATACCATCATCAACCGTTGGGGGCGGCCTCGCAGGGAGGGATGCAAGTGGTGGGAGCTCTCCATCCCCCGACGCTGTTGATGGCCTAGTGTCGGTAACACCAATATGACTCGAAAAAGGGCTCGTGCCGAGCAAAAGGCTACCAACCTGCGCAGTCCGCGGGGTATCTGACGTCCTGCGCAGCCGCTTGAGCTCGGCCATGATACCCTGGACGACCTTATCTTGGTCAAGAGACCGCTGGTGTCTTCTTGTCACGGCACAAAACTCTTTCCTGAGCTCGGCTGAGACATCTAGCGGGAGCTCTGGGCAGCATACAGCCGCAGTGGCAGGTGACTGGCCCTCTCGATCATGTTTCTCTATGTGCTTCATGACGAGCTGGGCCACAATGGTCGAAACTTTTGCAGCATTCTCTTTCGACAGTGCAGGGCTGGAATCCCTTTTCCATAGTGACTGACGGTGGTTCTTCCTTGCCCTACCCGAGGCGAAACCTAACCATGCTCGCTCAAGCTCGAGGCTGTCGCCGGTCGAGAAGGGACGAAGCGGGAACTTGGAGGGTTTGGCTTCAGCTGAGCTTACGATGATAGCGGCTGAGAAGGGATCATCGATGGATATGGGAGACGAATAAAAGAACTGGGCTTTTATTGGCGGAATATCTTCGAGTCCTTTGACAGGTTCGGTCTCGGGGATGGGAGCCAGTCGACAGGCAGGTCCAAATGTGTGGTCGCCATCGGGGGACATGGTGTGTTGCTGCTGTTTCACAGGTTGGTTTTATGGACAAGATACGAACAAGATGAGAATGGATTGGAAAATTTAAAACCCAGCGAAAGCCTTGTGACATGGGAAAGTTTGGGAAATTTTGTTGAGCCACAGAGCATGCACCCACCAGTCAACGCACCTGCAACACGAGCTCGACTCGCAGCTCCAGAAAGCAGCCTCACATAACACGCTAAACACCGCCAGAAAGCACCGTCACGAAACCTAACGACATGGGGAGAGGAAGGGTTGGCGATTTCCAATGTGGATTACTGGCCAAAGACATAGCGACCGAGTGTTGAGAACTGGACAACTGTGCAGAACCAGGACGACTGGCGAGGCGATTTCGGACGACTGCCTTGCTCTTCAAATTGCTGTGCTTGTGACTGATGACGTGGTGCGCATGGGTCAGCTCTCCGAACAGCGGGTGCCTGCCGCGCCAGCTGGGGTGCAGGAAGACCGGACGCTCATTCGTTCGGTTGCGCGCTAAGCTGCTAACGAGAACCCCCTGCTAGACACTTCAACATCTTTCTTCAGCAATCTCTCGAATTTCGTCCAGCCGGCCTTGAGCAACCTTCCCGATACCCAGTAGTTGCCGTCAGCATCTTTTCCTATGATCTCAAACACATCTGACGTAGAGAAATGATGGTTTTCCTGGATGTACGAGGACCGACACGGTTCGTTGGTGTTGGATGGGCCTTTGCGAGCTGGGGCAAAATCCAACCGGTAGAGTCCCACCTTTGTCCAGTTGGTGAAATACACCATCCGCGTGGTCTTATCGCCAAAGGCAACAATGGGCAAACCAATTTTTGAAGCGCGCACCATGGAGAAGTAGGCATCGTGTTGGGCTCGGGTCCCTTGTTCGTTGATGGATGCCCGAATCTGCTGAGCGAGCCAGCTCAACGGCTTGGACGCCAGGTCGCCTGCTCGTGCGAGAGCATTGCCGAAGCCGAAGGAGTTGCCATAGAAGACTTTCTTGTCTGCGGCACGGGGGAGTACATCCCCTTCGAAGGCCTTACGAAGAGACATGAGAGTAGTTGTTTGGACCTATCGATCATAAGCAGATGCATCCCTAGTCTCGGGTGGCCGCTTTCCGTACGTACCATCCAGTTGGGATTCATATACTCGACCGTATGCTTCAATAGCCACGCCGACACAATGTCATTCTCGGTAAGGAACACGCTGGACGGATCTGCTCCTTTCGCAACCGCTTCTGCGCGGAGTTCCTCCAAGGCCTTGTCCAACCAGCCTCGCCAGGATGCCTCGGGAATACAAACAATACGGATTTCCGACTTTCTCGCGTAGTTATCAACAAAGTATCTCAACACCCACCTCAGCAGACTAGCCATTCTCAGCTGCCGATCAGCCAGAACATGTTTCTGCCCCGCCGACCACGTCCCTTGACCAAGGGTAGCAAAGGGATCCGAATCTTTGTCGAACGGCGTCGGGATCTCGTCATCGCGGCCCCAGAGCATGCTCTGCCAACCTTCAAAGACGTACTGCATCCCAATCGCGTCAAACACAGTGTGGTGCCATTCCAATGCCACAATGGTCTTATCGGTAAAGGAATTGACCCGCAGGCTCGTCACGGGCAGGTCAGATGTGAGATAGTCGTCAAGTGTACGTGACTTGGCGCGTGGTCCCCAGACTAACGGGGCCAAGGCACTGGGAAACCCAACCACGGCTGGCTGTCCGTTGCTGCTGGCTTTCGGTATGTTGGACGCGACTGGGTGCGCTGAGCTGGACATGCCGTGATCAACATGGACAAAATGAATCGCAGGGCGGGAGGTCGTAAATTCAACGGGGATATGCCATTCCAGCCCGTTGGTAGACTATCTTACGATCAGGTGACGAACCCCTTCCACAATGATCCGGTCAGGTAGGTAGATACTCACACTCTCCCGGATACGAGCCCCCAGCCGTTCCCATCCCTTGCGCTTCACCAACCCTTCCAGCGAGGTTCGCAACTTCTCGGGGTCGAGAACCTCGTCAAACACCAGCACCGCCGCCGTGTTCATGTTCGTGACGAACGCGCTCCGGTCCAAGAAATAGAGGGGAAGAACTCTATCTGTCGATGCGCGTTTCGGCGCACGGCGGATTCCAAGCAATGCCTTCATCTTGATCGAGTACCTGCTGTTGAGACTAGAACCATTGTCGTCCTCAGGGATCCCCAATCTCGACTATATACGACAATGGGGGATCTCAGACAAATATATTTCATTTCTTAATCTCATCTTCATAGTTCAATCACCCTGTCTGCGCGCGCGTTCCAATCCCGGGAAGGATCCCCTTTGTGCTGCGGGATGGAGGAGCGCATCCTTCTAATTCTCCTTCGCACCGAGAAGATTAGGGCGGACCAGTTAGTTAGGTAGCTCCCAAAAGTATCAACCATCCAACCACGATGCGAGGCACCAATATCCTTCGACCCCGTGCGTTCCAGCCAGCAGGGGTTGCGAGATGTAAGCTGCAACATCGAGCACATTTTCTGCGCCTCCGCAAATTACACATTTAAGAAAAAAAAAGACAACAAGTCATTTCGTGAAGTCCAAAAGGGTATTACATTCGAGTATGCTGAATAGAGCCAGGACATGGACTATTCCTTCAAGTGCTACAACAGGCACCGGTAATGGCCCGTCCTCGATATTCATACGAACTGGGTATAAAACCCAAGATTTCACCTGGCTTGATCGAGCCAAGTAAACACCGAGGTCAGTCTACGTAAACCAGACCTAGGTTCTACAGGACGACCTATAGCCCCAAAAAAAAGTCTCCGGTGCCACCGTAGTAGGTCTGCCCATTCTCGTCCGAATGCTTGGTTTTCCAGACGGGGGGCGTCGATTTTTAGGTGATGTGATGGGCACCGTGGCAAGGCAGTCTAGCCCTAGAGCGCCCACCAGGGGGTCCGCCATACCACGCCGTTCTCACCAGGCGGCCCGACGCCGTTGCCTATAGGTCCTCTGTTGACCTACGGTGGTCCATCGTAAAATGCGTATCGGAGTTTCGAGGTGGCAGCAGCTGGTGATATGGCTACCGTGAGTGTTGACGCCATGTTGTTGTGCTGTCGCATTCATGTCCCACAAGCGTTTTGCTATGGTGGCGGCGTGATGATATGATCTGCAACCACACACGACCACTACTAGGGAAGCACTTTCCGGATATATTCTCTCGCCACCCTCAGCGCACCCCTGACATGCTCTTCGATCCTCCTGTCCTTCTTTTGCCGCATCCAAAGCAGCACAAGAATGAGGACTACAAGATCCACGGCGAAGTGTTTCACGATGAGCAGAAACAGCCACCCCAGCCACGCGCTTACGCTCTTCTCCTTGCGTGACCTCCATTCCCTCCCTGTGGCGATTTGCTCCCTGAGAGCCGCAATCTCGGCCGACAGCCTCACAATCGCGCGCTCCATCCGCTTGGTTCGCTTGTCGTTCCGCTTCGTGTACTCACCATGGCTACTCTCTTCGTCACCCTCGCCCTCCTCGACTAATCGCCGCTCGGATTCATCTTCTTCACTCATCGGGCTCAGCACCTTCATTGGACCGTCCGTTCCACTCAGGGGTGTCATAAACCTCCTTGGCGGTCCGGTCCTCCCGGCGCTACCACTGCCGCTCCCACTCTCTGTCTGGCTCCTCGCCTCGGAACCCTCGGAGCCGCCACCCCTACCACCGCTACTCTCGCTATTATTTTTTACTTGTGCCCATACAAATTCGAGCTCAGCGACGAGTTCCAGCGCGTTTGGTGTGTTCGCATACTTGTGCATTGTCTCGATTAGAGCTTCGACATAGCGGCGCTTGGCCTCGGTGCGGCTGAGACCCTTTTGTGAATTCCACGCGTCCCACTTGTCCTGCTCACGCATGAGATCGTCGGTGCTCGCCGAGGTGGACGATGCGGTCGACGATGAGGCAAAGGTTGCAGCCGTTGGGCGCTCCATGACGCCATCGACGTCACCCTCCATGGCTTGCTTGTAGAGTCCATACAGGCGCATGCGGTCCGAGGGCGGCGGTCGCGTGGCGCCTGTTTTGGGAATTTTTTTGACCGTGTTAAGGGCGTGAACGAACACCCGATCTGGAGTGGCGCTTGTTAGATGGTCCTTCATATTAGTGGGGGTAAACAACATGGAGTGTCGCACCTATTGAGTCGGCCATCTTGAGCAGAACCGTGGGTGCAATCAAATGCCCCCGAGACAACAATAGGCAATTGTTGTGTACAAGAGGCGCCGTCGAGCGAGGTTCGTCGTCGACCCGCGCCAGCAGTAAACAAATCGCTGGAGGCTCAGTCTTATCGGTTTATCTCCAAGGAGCTCTGTCGGGCGCACCCGGGTTTTTGTTGAGGAGCGACTGCGTCAACACCGACAAGGACAAAACGGCCAGCCAGCAGTCCAGACTGTCGGTAAGGGATCCGCTGGGGGCATTATTAGTCGGGGCACGTCGTGAATTCCAGGAAAAGACGGTCCATGGCGTTCCGATGGAATGGGGAAGCTCTAGAAGATGATGTGATGGTCAGCGCGGGACCTGGGCGGCACAGGCTTTGCCTCGGCACGCGAGTCACTGTAGCCCCACATACCCCATGCTGAGCCAAACCTGGGGAGATCATCTGCAGGGGTTCATCAGCTTGTGAGCACCAACACGTGAACGCCGGGAGCCCGATGTTTCATTGGCGATGCCAAGTGCAAAGCCATCTCCGAAGCCGTTTTATAAGTGAGTGGATCTCAACGTTGCAATCGGACGTTGCGAGAATGACACTGGACCCAGCTAATTTTCACGTCGTAATGTTCCAATTCCATGTATTTTCTGTCTTCATACGATGTGTGCCCTATGCAAATTCCTGCCGAACTCAACTTGAACTATCAACTTCGTGAAGCTTCACATTGTCTAGGGGGCAGTACATTACAGCGCTCCGAAGCTACAAGAGGTATAAATTCAATAACTCTTGGCTATTGTCGCATGCGAATTAGCTTTGGGTTTCTTGCCCCTGCTGAGCCGGCGCTTGTTGTGCTGCTTCTTGCTCCTGTTGCGCTCGTTGCGCCGCGAGATAGACGGCCCTCTTCTCAATGTAGGGCTTGAGCAGCTTCTTGTTTGCCATTGCATTCTGTGCTGCCTTATTGCCAGCTTCTTTCTTGTTTAACCCCGTGCCGAATCCAAGTTCCTTTCCCGATTCGCCCCAACCGTGGAGGATGCAACTGACTGCGAACAATGCCTTGCCGAATGCCTTGTCCTTTTTCTGCACTGGCCTGTCTCTGTATTCAATCTTGATATGCCGTCCGCCAATGAGTTGGTCAAGCTTGGTTTTTTCGTTGATCTCGCTAGGTGGTCCGCCTCGATGATGCTTGGTCTGTTGCTCTAAGATTGGGCTCCAGAGCGCCTTGAGCCAGTCCGAGACTCGTTTAAGGCCGGTCTGGGGATCCGAAAGGATGACAGCGCCCACATAGGCTTCAAACAAGTCGCCCAGGGCCTTAACTCTTCCCTTCTCGCTCGCTGTAGTACCACCCTGTCGTCCGCCTTCACTAAACTCCTCTGGCAGGCTGGCACGTTTGTCCAAGCCGCACGCGACGGTGAATTCGCTCAGTGTCAAATTCCGAACCATGAGTTCACGCATTTGGGCACACCTGCCCTCGGGAAGATGAGGAAAGGTATAGTGAATGATGGCGGTGGCGATGACCTCAAGATAAGCGTCACCGAGCCACTCCAGTCGCTCGTAGTTGATTCCCAGCAGGTGTTGGCCCATGTGAGTCAAGGCTGCCTTCTCGATCTGCGGATCAAGGACCTTGGGAACAGGCGGTGGTAACTTGGGAATATCTGCCGGGGTCCATTTGGTGACGATGGTAGGGGGCGGAAGTGCCAGACCGCTCTGGATCTGTGGCCCCGATACTGCTACTGGTGTTTTCTCTGAGGTCTTGCTAGCTATTGCCTGGAACGCTGGGAGTAGCGTGGCGCTGAGTTTGACAAGACGCTCACGTGACGAAGCTGCTCCTAAGGCTATTGCTGCATCTGACTGTCCGCCCCGCTGCGAGCCCTCAGACTTGAGACAGCGCAGGCAGTCAACCAGCTCATCAGCATGTTCTAGGAGGAGATCAATGGCTGGGTCGGCTGTCTGCTTCTTTGTGTCCAACTTCACTATGAGAAGGTCAACAAAAATTATCCAATTGGAGTTTGGTGTCTCGAAACGTCGTGTTCCGCCTTTGAGAACATTATCGCCGCATCAACAAGTATACATACCTCTCTTTGGGGCTGGTGAAGAAGTGTCCGAGGCGATTTCGCCTGCTATCGCCTCTTTGCGAGAACGTTTTCCCATTTTCGTTGTTTGAAGGAGGGCGAACGGCGAGGAGGGGTAAACGAAGCTGAAGGAGAATCCCGTAAATTGGTGAGAGAGATGGACCGAGCGCCTTCAGCGATCCACAGCGCTAGGACGTGCCGGCTTGGCCTGCGAAGCGCACGGATCAACTGTGAGGTCTTTCAACTTCAGGTGTCACGATCACCATCACCTCCGATTTTCTGGCGATATAGGACGGGAATGTCATGATGTCGGTCCCACGCGCGCGTATTCTCGACCTCTTGAAGGTATGTAAAGGGTTGAAAGGCACTCTATGTGTCGATTTGGTGAAGCTAACTGTCGTTTAGGCTCGGTGCCAACTCTTCTCGACGACTTTCAATCCCAACGGCATCAGAACCGGCAACAAGATCCTGCGTCAAAGATTACGAGGTCCTGCGCTCGCGTCGTACTATCCGGGGCGGTTACCGGGAATTAGAGATCTCCAGGCTTCATTTGCAAGCTTGAATCTACAATGTGTTGATGAAAAGGAGGAGGATCGTTTGGAGCACATCGAGGGGTTCGTTTTCATCCTCGCCCCCGGCAGACTCACTTGGGCTCGGCCTAACCTGTCGCAGATTGAAAGCTCGCGGAAAGGGAGCGCCGAAGAAGCTGAAGGGGCCTCCCGCGCCGAGTAAGTCGACAGCCTCACGTGACACGTCTATGTCAACGTCCATGGGTACTGACCTTTCCCAGAGAAGAAGAAATAGATGCTGTGAATGTCTTGTACTACTACTGTATAGGTCTTGGGCTAGAATATACCCTATTTTGTTTACCAATTGTCTATTTTTCGTCGTGTCTCATTAGAGGGATCTTGTCGTCGCCAGACTTTCCCAGTGATGAAGTGTTGCTCCTCAGCCCAGGGCAAAGTCTAGATGGCGGATTGTTGGACGCAATGTTGACGTGCTCAGCAAGGTACATTGATCCCACGAGCGGCAGACTAGCTTTGTGATCGATATCGGTGGCCGCTCCTGCCCAAACCTTCGATGAGTTTGCGAACCTCAGGCCCTGGACGAATCACCTCCTGTCGACGACTTCTCCGCGAACAGAGGGCCTATCGGATCCCGACGTCGCTCTCAGCAATTACCGACATTATCAGTCATGCCAGGAGCCTCCGAGCCGGAGAAAAGAGGTCTGCCGATGGAGAAGAAGGGGGGACATCACCTGAATCTGACGTCAAAGCTAGCTCCTGAGGGAAACTGCGTCCCCCTCAGGCCCTGGGTGACTCCTCCGATGGCGCTATCTTAGCGTTTCCCGCACGGATCCCAGGCGAAGTACTCTGAGACGCTGACAGCTGAGAGGTGGAAGGACGGGACGAGGGGGGCACGCGGCAGACGGTTGCTCAGAGGGAGGCACGCGCCTTCCTTTTATACTTGTATCTGAAGAGACTCCACACAGTCATGTCTCTTGAGCAGAGATAAGGGGGCACTCTTCAGCGTGGTTGGATGTTGGTGAGGGCAGCCAATTTCCGGAGGCAGACACGCCTGCCTTAACCTGCCTTCAGCCCGACCTCCCTTTTTCTTTCTGCCCACCGACACCTCGAACACACTCCTGCTCTGTCCTGCCTCTATTCTCTCCCCACACTCGGCCCCTCTCATCTGACCTCGGAGCCGAAGCTGCACCCTCTGGGAGTTGACTGCCTCTGATAATCTCGCAGGGGCCCGCTAGTTTTCAAACACCACCTCGCCGTGTGGCTGTCTCTTAATTCCTTTCTTCTACCGTCACATTTGAACAATCCCATCTGCCATCTGCCACACATTTACCCACCATCGCCTCGCCTTTCTTCGAAGTTTTCGCTTCTTTATTGTCAACATCTCGACCAGCCACCCACTTGCCAGCACCTTCTGTGACGGAAGCCGTCCCGGACTCCACCATCAGAAGCACTGGCCGTCACCATGTCTGCCACGTCGTCTTCTGGATCTCCGACCGACCACCGGTCCTCGCCGTCCGTGGGATTCTCCGCCGATGAGGACATGAAGGCGGAGGAACTCACCCATGCGTCTACTGTAAGTCATATTGCTCATTTCGTCCCATGATGACCGGGGCCGAGAGCTCTGGTTCTATCCGCACACCTTCTTGCCCCATTGTTTTCGAAGCACTTCTCTCCGCAACATCGCAAATTGCAACACCCTTCTCGCAACTCCCACCACCACAAGCCAAACTTGCCACAGACCATCGGCAACCCGTGGCATGTCCCTCCCCAATCACCGTTTTTGAGCTGACGTGGGCTCTTGTCAGCATACCACTGCAAGTGCCTCTCTCAAGAAAGCCGCTGTCGCACTCTCGACTTCGAAGCTCGCCAATCAGAATTATTCTAAGGTGAGTGAACAGAGCCACAATGCCTCCTCCTACACGCCCGTTTTCAAACTAACAACGCTAGAAGTTGAAGACGACCCACGAGCCTTCGCTGCCCGCGGACGCGGACGCGGACATCATGGACAAGCTCTACGCCAAGTTGACGGAGCAGCAAGCACTACTACTTCAGCAGAAGGAGGCCTCACAGAACAAGTTGAATTTGGAGACCGACGACGATCAGGTCTTCCGTAGCGTCCTCGAGCGTCATCCCATTTCGTCGGCCATGACCACAGGCCAATCAGCTGTTCCGACGGCAATGACCTCCGGTCTCATGTCTCAGAGCGACAGTGTGGTTACTGCCGAAGAGCTCCTGCGCATGAAAATCGAACTTGCCAAAACAAATAGCAAGGTCTCGATGTTGGGCCAAGAGGTCCAACAGGCTCGCCTCTTTGGCAGCGGCTGTGTCACTCCTGGCTTTGGCCCTGAGACGGACTTCACCGATGTCCTTCCCAAGTCGGTGTCTCCTGTCATCAACCGCGCTCCCGGCGGCCCGGCATTCAGCATCCCAAACAAAGCGTCATTCTCCCGCGAGCACTCCTGGATGATTCAGGAGGATGCCCGCTCTGACACTACTGACGGCTTGTCGGCGGGACCGTTCGGTCGTAGCAAAGGTATATGGGGCAACAATAGCAAGGCCCCGATCTTCAGTGGCTCGTACTCTCAGGTCCCGCTTGTTGTGGCTGACGATACCCGCTCAGTGTCATGGGCTGCCAGCCGCCCGACGCACCAGACGCCGTTTGATCAGTCGTTCGCTTCGACGATGGACAACTTCCGTTCTGATCGCATGCCTGGTGATCATAAGATGATGCGTCCCGCTGGCCGCCGTGGAAACAGATATGACAAGTATGACAACCGCTTCGGCCCGTCGAACTCGTTTGGAAGCGGTTATGGCTCGTACAATATGAGTCATGCTGCTTTTGAGTCCGCTACTGGATACTCCAGTGCCTCGCAGAATGGCTTCTCTGGCGGCATAGGCTCAGGAATGGGAATATACTCGTCCTACCAGCAGCAGTCGCTCGGCACTACTCTTTCTCCTCACGCCACCGAGTTCACGTCCGGCGGTTCTCCGTGGAAGACGGAAGTAAGTCACCTACTCTTGCTACTCTTGCTCGACTGCCGGACCAACCAAGTTGACCATGTCTTACTGCAGCCTTTGACCGAGGGTCAGACCTACTTGCCTGCCACTGAGCCCCTCAACTACCGCCGTCTTTTGGACCGCAACGTCACTTGCGACTGGAAGTACATTGTCGACAAGATTGTGTGCAACAATGATCAACAGGCGTCCATCTTCCTGCAGCAGAAGCTCAAGGTCGGCACCCCGGAGCAGAAGTACGACATCGTCGAGGCCATTGTTGCCCAGGCTTACCCTCTAATGGTCAACCGTTTCGGCAACTTTCTGGTGCAGCGCTGCTTTGAGCACGGCACGCCGGAGCAGGTGATCAAGATTGCTGACGCCATCCGCGGTAACACTCTCAACCTGTCCATGGACCCCTTCGGGTGCCATGTCGTTCAAAAGGCATTTGATTCTGTCCCAGAAGACTACAAGGCTATCATGGTTCATGAGCTGCTCCGGCGTATTCCCGAGACCGTGATTCACCGCTATGCCTGCCACGTCTGGCAGAAGCTGTTCGAGCTGAGATGGACCGAGTCGCCCCCCCAGATCATGAAGTATGTCAACGAAGCTCTGCGCGGCATGTGGCACGAGGTTGCCCTGGGTGAGACGGGCAGTTTGGTTGTGCAGAACATTTTTGAGAATTGTCTGGAGGAGGACAAGGCAAGTAACCTAACCCCCTTGGTTGCACCTGCCACGGGAGATGTCACGCTAACGTCAATTTCACAGCGCCCCTGCATCGAGGAAGTCCTTGCTAACATTGACATTGTAGCTCATGGCCAATTTGGAAACTGGTGCATTCAGCACATCTGCGAGCACGGTGCTCCCGCCGACCGCAGTCGGGCTATTGACCACGTCATCCGCTATGCCGCCGAGTACAGCATGGACCAGTTCGCCTCGAAGGTTGTCGAGAAGTGTCTGAAGATTAGTGGGTCCGAGTTCCTTACTCGCTACCTCGACCGTGTCTGTGAGGGCCGTGTCGACCGTCCACGCATTCCTCTCATTGACATTGCCAGCGACCAGTACGGCAACTACCTCATTCAGTACATTCTGACGCACGCTGGCCCCCAGCACCGCGAGGTCGTGGCGGCCCACATTCGCAAGCACATGGTTTCTCTCCGCGGCTCCAAGTTCGGTTCCCGCGTCGGCATGCTCTGCACCAACCACGCTGTCGCAACTCGCCCCGGCCCCGGTGTCGGCCCGTCGATCGGTAGCCGCATGGGACCTGCTGGTGGTCGTTACGGCGGCCCCTACCGTTGAAATGGTCGCCGCATCCTACCCCTGACAGCGGATTTCGTCTCGAAGGGTATCTACCCTAAGCGAAAGAGTATTTCTTGTCTCTACCTCCGCCTGATTTTGTTTCCTTGGCCCTTGTCAGATTCTATTCGCCCACGTTCTTTCACCGGCAATAATTTCACGATCGGTTCTCAAACCGGGAGTTCACCAAGACTATATGAGGCTCGTTCTTCCGAACATCTCCGTCAGCAGCTAACGCCACCATTGACCCGTCATCCTACACTCGGGAGGCTACTGCCCATTCGGGTGCATTGGACAGTTTATATTTACCGATTTTGCGATATCAAGCGGTTGCCTTGCGCGACCTGCTGTGGATGGATGGACCCGAGGCGTGATCTCTCTTGTCCGGATCTAATGGGGACATGGACTCTGAACCTCACCCAGTGGTGGACCCGTCGGCGAGCCGCTCTGCCGTAATATATCTGTGAGGAATCAGTTTTTTTGGTGAGTGTCAATCCGGTTATGTCAGGTTAGAAGAGTGGAGTGGTGAGAGAAAAAAGTAAGGAACAAGTTGTTCGACACTTAGGTTTTGTGCTTAGGGGAGGAGAGAGGACGGAAAAAAAACAGAAAATGCATGGTCGTAAATTGTTGCCGGCCTTGGTCATGTACCAGAGAACTTACCGCGTTGATAGTCACCCTCATTCGCTTAATAGACGACTAGTCGCGTGTACACGTTCTGGTCTATGACCATGTCGTGTGTGTTAGACTCGGGGATCTCACCTCAAAACGGTCGAGTGATGCGGGGCTGAATGGGTTGAATGGGCGGGTGGTGGCCGAGATACCCAGACCCAGTCAGAATGCTCTATGAGAGAGCATGGGTATATCTCGGGCAACTTCTCTGAAGGAAGATCAAATGCTGGTCAATACATTCGTATTATCAACGTGATTTGTTCTACTAACACAGCCACGCAAGCCAACCTGCGCAAACCATGCCTGTCGTAGCAGGTCTATGAACTACAACTGCATTGCATGGCCCGATCTTTTTTCGGTACATCACCCGTCCATCTCCTCTCCTCATCTCCATCCCCTTTATACACACCATCGTCAAACTCCCTTCCATCCCAGGCATCCTCAAACGGATGTAACGCCATTTGCATCACCCTCCTCAACACGTCCCTCTCCCCTTCCTTCTCAACTCGCCGGATCAGTTCATCCAACACCCACCCACGTGGTACAAAGTTGGGATTCACACTCTTCATAGCCGCCATGCGTTCAACATCCCGCGCCTCTGTCACAGCCCCACTACTTCCCGGCGAAGATCCATCACTGCTCCCCCAGTCAGTGAGGGTGCCCCAGTCGTGGATGAGGCGTTCTCGCCACAGGGCAAGCCAGTCAGCGACGCGACGGAGCGATGATTCTGGAATCACGGGGGAAGTAGAGGAGGAGGGGCCGTCAGAAGGGAAGAACCGTGCGGCGTGCTGGAGGCGGGATCCATCTGACGATATCTCGGAGACGGAAAGTGAGGATAAGCGGCGGAAGAAGTGGTTGTAATCAAGCTCGAGGGCTTCGAGTGTGTCAAGGAGGGGAGAGAATAGACCATCGAAATCGGTGGGGCGCGGAGTACGCAGACCGAGGCGTGATGTCATGAGGCGTTTGTAGGTGGCCATGAATACGGACTTGTACTCGTCGGCGCCTTGGGCGATTAGAGTCTCGGCACGGGCAATGAGGGGCTCGGCGTCAGCTTCGGTGGCGACGCCGGAGGCGATGAAGATGGGGTCGTCGACGGTAGGGCCGGCGCCTAGGAGCTCGCCAAGGGCCTCTGCGAGTCGGACGAGGTTCCACCAGATGATGGTGGGCTGGTTGCGGTATGAGTAGCGTAGGAAATGGTCGTCGTGATTGGGTGTGTAAGCTGGGTCGAAGTTGTCCATGAAGGCAAAGGGGCCAAAGTCGATAGACAGACCAAGGATGGAGGTGTTGTCCGTGTTGAGCACGCCGTTCATGAATCCGTAAGCTTGCCAGTGCGCTACGGTGGCGGCGTTGCGCCGGACAATCTCGCGGAAGAGCCGCGCAAAACGGTTTTCCTCGGCGCCAGCCGGGCCTTGGGTTTCGTTTCGTGGGATGCCTCGGAGAGGCTCGGAGCAGTTATCGGGGGTGTCTGGGCTTTCAAGACGGCCAGGGAGCTTATCCCAGCCGCCGAAGACGTCCTCGGCAACGTAGGTAGCCAACTGTCGGATGAGAGCACGGTCTCCCCGGGCCCGGAGGATGTCAAAGTTGCCAAAGCGTAGCCAGCTTTGGGCGAACCTCACGACAATGGCCCCGGGTTCCATAGTCTCTCGGCGTACCCGGCTGTGTGGTAGCAGGCTAAGGGCAAGGGCCCGAGTAGTGGGAATGCCGAGGGCATTCAGCGCTTCGCTTACTACAAACTCCCGAATGCTACTCCGTAGGACAGCTTTACCATCGGCGAAGCGGCTGTAGGGGGTGAGTCCAGCACCCTTGAGTTGTACCTCGTACCGTACCCCGGTCCGAGGGTTTGTAGCCTCGAAAAGGCTGATGGCACGCCCATCGCCGAGCTGGCCGGCCCAATCACCAAACTGGTAACCGCCATAGCATTGCGCCCAAGGGTATCCCGGCCCGGAGAGTGCTTCCTCGTCCCAACCCTGAATCTTGTTGCCGACCACCGTTTGTTTGAACTCCCCCGTCTCCGCCTCGGACCTTGCAAGGCCAATATCGCGCATGGCTGCTGGAGAAACAGCCAGCAGCTCCGGATCCTGCTGCTTCTCTGGACGCACCCAGGTAAAGAGCGCCCCACGCACCTGGCGGGGACCGATCTGGTCGCGGGGAGTCTTGTGGCTTTCGGCAGGGGTCGGGAACAGCGAATCGGCGGGGAGGGACGAGGTAAAGTGCCATGACTTGGGTAAGTCGGCGAGGGTGACGCCCTCAGCGGGCGGCGCGGAGCCGTTGGCAGCGGCAGCCATGGCGGGGGTCACGTTAGTCGTAAAGGGTGATGAAATGAACGAATGGTAATGCTGGGTCGCGAGGGCTGGTCGCAAGCGATGGGTTAGGGTGAGGCACCGGGCCGCTTGTTGGAAACGCATGGGGCCGACCAGGCGGTCTCTAAGACTGTTTCGGGTCAGCACCGAGGCCGATGTGGTGCGATGCGATGCGATGCGGAGTCACAAGCTCAGCGGGGAACTCAGAGCTTCTGGTCTTGGCAGAAAGGTTCACAGACGAAACGATCCAGGGAGGAGGACGAAAAAAAAAAGAGGGATATCGAAAACTTCCGTTATTGTCGCATGTCATCCTAATGTCGCCCAGAATATGCTCTACCGTCGTGGCGATTGAGTATACGGATGACGATGGGAGATGAACGTTTTGCGGCGATAAAGAATGTTGGACGTCATCAAGCGGGACCGCTGCACGCCATCGCAACCCTTGCCTCCCTCACTAGGTGTACACAAGTGTGTTATAGTTGAGTTCCGTTCCTTCAGACGAACTCGGGACATCAGATCAGGGGCAAGGTGAAATGTCACTTTCATTTGTGTGCGAATCAGAAGAAATTCCCCCCCCCAAAAAAAAAACAAGTGCACCGCGACCAGACTAGATGAATGACACCGCAGTTCAACACTCCCAACTAAGGTATCTTCAGCATTGACAGTCAGGACATGGCGTCATAGCGGTGCTTGATGATGCTCCGCCACTCCAGCCCACACTAGGCGTGGGGTCGCCTTGCGGCGGGGTGGTGCTTGAACCCCGGTCAACAGAGAGCAGTGCATATCAGAAGCATTTCGGAGGGGCCCATTCTCTATCTCCGATGATTCCAGCCCGAACTTGGCGGATATAAATCAACGCATGGCTGATTCGTGGGACTTGGACACTCACAAGACCCCGTACCTTCCCATAATACTAATTGTGTCTTACTCCTTACTCCTGGAAGTCCTTCTAAAATGGCCTCCCGTATCCCCAGCTTCAAGCTTAGTGACGGCAACTCTATTCCACTAGTTGGTTACCCCCCCCCCAATCACACACACACGCACTCCCATAACTAACATACCCAGGTCGGCTACGGCCTCGGCACCGCCAACTTCAAACGCAAAAACTCCCCCCACTTTGATGAGAAAATCGTCACTGACACCATCACCGCCCTCCGCAACGGCTACTACCACCTCGACGGCGCCGAAGCCTACGGCAACGAACGGGAGCTCGGCGCTGCCATTGCGCGCGCCGGCATCCCCCGGGAGTCCCTCTTTGTGACAACAAAAACCTCATGTAAAGACGGCGAGACCATCGAGACGGCCTTTTCACGCTCGCTCGCAGCGCTGGGCCTCGATTACGTAGATCTATACCTGATCCACCACCCATTCTGGGCCAAGTCGCCCGTGGACCAGTCCGCCAAGTGGGCAGAGATGGAGGCGATTAAGGAATCCGGAAGGGCGCGATCGATAGGCGTGTCGAATTATCTGCAGGAGCATCTGGAACCCATATTATCGACGGCAGAGTTTCCTCCGGTGGTGAACCAGATTGAGTACCATCCTTACCTGCAGCATGGTGATCTGGTTGCGTGGCACAAAGAGAAGGGGATTGCACTGGAGGCGTATGCGCCGCTGACGGCAATTACCAAAGTGCCGGGAGGACCGGTGGATACCGTCTATGACAGGTTGGCGGCCAAGTATGGGGTTTCGGCGGGCGATGTGGCGCTGCGGTGGTGTCTAGATCAGGATATTGTGGTCCTTACTACGAGTGCGAGCGAGAAGCGGCTGCAGGGATACTTAAAGACGCTGCTGTCGTTCAATTTGACGCCAGAGGAAATCGAGCAGATATCCATCGCAGGCAAGGGTAAACACTATCGGGGTTTTTGGAAGCATCGAATTGCGGAGGATGACCATCGGTAGATGGATTCATTGGGTACCAAATAACTATAGAACATGCAGTTTCTGTGGCCTAGATGGACGTGACATCTGGTTACAGTTCATCATCAGACTCTGTCTCGCTGTCATTGGATGCTGAGACAGGAGCTAGCCGGTGTCTTGCGGCAGCTGATCTTGCTGGTGATGGGCTGGGATTCTTGGCGATGCGCTTTGGATGCACCGCTAGAGTGTCTTTACCCTTTGGTGCCAGCCTGGGAGGCGATGAAATCTCCTTACCTTTGCCTTTGCCCTGACCCGTATCCGCCGCTGTTGCCGGTTTCTTACGCTGGTAGCTGGAGGCAGATGGCAAGGGTTGTTCTTCTTCCTCTTCGTCAGGCTCACTGCCCGTTTCGGTTTCATCCCCGATAGGGGTTATTGCATCCTCCTCTGATTCAGTATCGTCGTCTTTTTCACCCGGCGACGGCGGTGCCCGCGAGTTGTTGGTCTTGTCAACGTCCATTTTCTCGAATCCATCATCAGAGTCATCACTAGCATCTCGCGCTGGTGCTTTCCTTTTGGATGCTCGCGATGCTTTAGGTACTCGCTTTGGACTAGTCGGTAGGTCCGCAGGAAGACTGGTGAGCTTGGATGGGTTGACACTTGCCGTACTGAGGAGGCGCTGCTGCTCACGAATCTTGACCTTCTTTTCGTTGAGAAGGATACAGACTTTCTCGAGCATCTCAGTCTCCCCGGCCTTCTTGGCCCGTGTCAACTCATCCAGCTGATCCCTCAACTGCTTGACTCGAGATTCAAGGTCCTGAGCTCTGGCGCCCTCCACGAGCGCAACCTCTCTCAGGCGTTCCCGCTCCTGAATGGCCTCGCCACACCACTCGAACAGCTGGATGTTCTTGTCTGGCTTGTGCTCCAACTTGATAGTGCCAAGACGTTGCTTTAGCTGTTGGTTAGCAAGGCCCGTTATCAATAGTGTCTGAACTATAAGGCTCACACTGATGCCGGCGACACGTCTTCTAATGGTGATGGTGATTTCCTTGCCCACCTGGCATTCCGCTCCCGCCTCGATTCCCTCAACCGGCTCATGTCCGAGGAGGACTGCCTTCAGAATCTTTTCCCACTCATCCGGTGAACACGGGCTGGTGCCCACCCTGAGGTCGCCAATACGGCTCTGTCGAACTATATCCGCCTGTTAGCATTACCAGAGAGAATATGTCGGCTCCGCAAGGGATGGACCCCGGCACGGGATCAACGGCTCGGTGAGAGCAGGGGACTTGCGTTTGAACACGTATGGCTCTTCGCCTTCGGTGGCGGCAATCTTCAGGTTCAAGGGCTTGGAGTCAGAAGGCTTGACCTCGCCGAGGACATATTCACCATCCTCGCCCGTGTCGGTGCGAGGGATCCGAATGACGTGCGAGGAGACCATGGCTGGTCCGTAAATTGACCCGAGCAGAGGGCAGGCCGCAGGATCCAGTCTGTGTTTGATTGCGACTCTGTCTGCCTGTGCAGGATGAAACAAAATGGGAGATGAAGGCCGACGTTGTTAAGATTCGCGAGGTAATATCTGATAGATGGGTAAGGCAGGCTAGGCAAGCCCAAATGCGGGGAGGCGGCGAGAACTGGGTCCAAAAGACGGGAAACGCGCGGAAACAGGATGGAAGCGTCTTTGGAAGCCAATGCAAGCCTTCTATTTTCGTTTGATCCGTTCTACGTCCCGGGATGAAGGACTTTGTTCATCAAAAAATCAATGGGCGTTGGCGATCGGCTGACACGGGTTTGCTGCCGGGGAAGCTCAAACTTTGCCAAGTCTCTGTGCAGAGGGGAAAAAAAAAGAGAGAGGGTCAGGAACTTCGCGGATGACTTGAGTTCGATGTGATCTGAATCTGAAAAGGAGCAAAGTGCTATCATGAATTATTTGGAGGAAGCTACAGTTGTTTGCTCTGCAAAGACGGGAGTCCTTAGCAAGCAACAAAGCCTCGTGGAGGCAGCACTGCTTCATCAACTACACTTGGTCTCGTATGCATTGTGACACAAAACACTTAACAACACTAGGCACAGGTTCACAAGAACATCCCGAGCCCGAGGCGGAAACGCACACGCCAGCCGGTGGCAAAATGGTAATTAAGAACAGGTTGGCGGTGAGATCACAGCTGTCTATGGGTAAACGTTGGCTGCACGCGTACCTCTCAAATGCGGGGAAGCTGGTCGCGTCTCGCGTCACTTACGCGTTTTTGCCCAAACAGATGCCCGGACCACTCATTATTAAGACTGTGACGGGCAGCTATACGGGGCGTGAGCAGCGCTGTCACGGACCATGGATCCTCGCGAGTCTTCGGGATGTTGAGGGGTCGCGGGGCAGCAAAAGATGTCTCGGATTGGAAGGAAAATAGGTTTGTGCGCACGGAATTGCTTGAACTTCTAGATAGAAGTTGCGTGCCTGGGAAGTCATGGGAATAGTGCCCTGCAAGTGGTTGGTTCGTGAACTAAGTGAGGTGAGAGAAAAGAGCGGCGCAGCGAGAAGTGGTGTCTGGGTTTTCGAGCGGGCGGTGAGTCGGGCTAGTGAATGTAGCGGTCCCGGACACTGGCCCCTTCACCGTTCGACCCCGCCCCACTTCCTTCCTTGCTCCCAGCCACACCAGTGCTTCACCTGTCCCACCCGCCTTCTGAATTTCGCAACAATTGACAACCCGTCGACAACGTCACCCACAATTCCCCAGCGACAAAACTTGCTGCATCCTTGCCATTATCCTACTCGCGGGATTACCCTTCCACGACACCCAACTACATTGCGCGGCCTACCAACCAGCTTCTAGCTTCCCGACGCTTAATTCAGTGTCGCAACCTCTCAGTATCCGCTGTTCCGTCTTCGAGCCGACGTCGCGGCAGTGGGCTAAACTTGGCCACTCACCTTCCAGTTAACGGAACCGCACCTCCGGACTCGACTCGAACTCGACACCCTATACTCTTACCTATACCGCCCTGCCGAGCTGTCGCGTGCGCTGGAAAAAAAAAGTTCGGGGGAAGAGCAAAAATAATCGCGACGGAATTAACAATCGACCTGTGGGGTCATTTGCGGTCGACTATGAATTCTCACCATTGACCAGGTCGTCGCCGTCGCCTCACGTTGCAGCCGGTCCGACAGCTTGGTTGCTGCCCGTTGCGACGACGCATTTTCAAGCCTTGAACATTTGCGCGCAGCCACAAACCCCACCCAACATAGTCGCGCCCCTACCACAATCATGGATACTTTACGCCTCAAGCCACGGCCACCAGTCGATGACATTGAAAACTGGGATGATGACGACTTTCTGATTGACGGCGATGATATAACCGTTGTCAGTCAAGCCACATCTCTCAACGTCCCGTCGCACCGGCGCGATTCGCACTCGTCGTTGCGATCTGATTTCGAATCTATCCACGGAGATGAGGAGAGACAGGTGCTTCTTCCTGGTGATGACGAGAAGTCGACGATGGACGCCATCGCCGCAGCCACGAAAGCCGGCATTCCTATACCGAAGAATGTGCCACCTACCGCCCTTATGGGAGGCACCATCAAGAGGCTGGGTGGCAGGAAGATCAAGAAAATCATTCAGGAGGATTGGATCGATGACTTGGAGTTCCCCGACGCTGGACAGTCGTTGGAGATCAAGAAGCAAGATAGCTCGCAGTTTCCCGAGGTCTTGCGCCAAGTCAGCAACTCGGCCTTCCCGAGCCCGTCCAAATCGAAGTCAACCGCCTTCTCAAGAGAGGAGCTCAAGGAGACGAAGCCCACCGTCCCAGCTAGCCTCATCAATCTGGACCGCTTTCGTGATGACGACGATGATAATGACTTTTTTGGAGACGGCGGCGATACCATCAAGGTGCCTAAGAGGCGTGAACCAGTCAAGCCTATCCCGATGATCACACCTCCAACACCTCAGAAGAATGCCGGCGGAGATGAGGACTTTGAAACCGACTTTGAGCTTCCAGTGGATGGAAAGCTGAGGCTGTCAACACGGAGAGAAATACCCAAAACGCCATCTTTCACTACTCTTGACGACTTGGATTGGGCTGAAGGTAGCCTCGGGACAAGATTTGGGGGTACTAGACGTGGTGCGACATCGAACCGGAGCTCGTCTGCATCTGCACTCAGTCCCAGCATCGCTAGCTCTATGACGGCTGAGAGTGAAGATGAGACATTCGAAGGCCTCGTCTTGCCTACTGGCCCTTTGGACTTTGAGAAGCGATTGAACCATCACCGTCACAGTCGGTCTCCAGAGCGCATTATCGAGGAGCCGTCCAAAGAAGAGAGAGAAGAGAAGGCCGACAAGGAGGATAAGGAAGACTTCCTTGCGGGGCTCGACATCGGTGATGGAGAGGTCTTTGATTCAAAGAAATTGACACTCCACCGTAACATTCAGCTAAAGGAAACTCGGCCTGCCAGCCCATCTCGTCCCAAGATCTCCGTGGCGCTCAAGTTTACCAACAAGTCCACCGTCACTTCCCGCCTTCCGCGCCCTATGGGGCCGCCTGTGGTGAGCCACGAGCGGTCACTAACACAGTCCTCACTCGAGCCCGTATCTGAGAGCGGTGGACCTATTACTCACACCAGGCGGTCTCTCTCACGCCTCGGCCACTCGTCTCAGTCATCGGTCACGAGTTTGCCGACGCCCACTACACCCTCGTCGGGTTATTCTGTACCTCCCTCAACCCCTCGCCGAAAAGAGCTCGGACAAAAAACATCGACGGTCTCACTTAGGAATGAACCGACCACGACTAGTGCCCAGCTTCTGAGACTGAAGAGGTCACTGCCCGCTATGCGCGGGCCTCAGTCTCCGGCCCGACCAATGACGACGACTAGAGCACTCGAGCGACCACCGTCCAGAACTGATGGGGCAACCCGACCCGGATCATCCATGAGACCGAAAACACCTGTAGAGCGAATGAGATCGTCGGAGAGCGCTGCAGCCCAGGCTCGCAAACCACCCGTTCCTTTCCTTCCTGCAGGCGCCTCTGCGAACCAGTCGCACAACATCGTTGCCAAGTCCTCTCGCGTTTTCCGCCGCCACGATTCCGAGAACAGCATCGAGTTTCGTCCCAATTCCCGAGCCGTATCTCGATCGACGGTACGATCGCCTAGCCCGCGCAAGTATCGTCCGGCCGAAAAGATCGGCTTGGAGTTCGGGGCTTTTCACCATCTCAACAAGCCTCGTCGCACTCGGCATTTTGGTGACGGCCACGAGTTAGACGGCTTCGATGATCTCCCTACTAGCAGTCAGGCAGAAGCGCGGTACTTGAAGCAGCCTGTCGGTGCAGGTCCTCCAAAGGCGCAAATGCGAAACAGGATGTACCAGAATGTCTTGCCCGACCGCACCACGACTCCCTCACCCATCTACTCACCACGGGACAATGTCCCGAGCTTTGCCCGTGATACTGCTGCTAGCCGAATCGCTCGGGAGACTATCCTCGCGCAACGCATGCCACCCGGTCCTCACGCTCCCCTTACTACACAACGTGTTGCCCAGCTTTCGGCAAGAGGCAATTACGGCTACAGCTCTCAACCCATTCAGCAAACAAACAAATCCAGGAAGCCCAGGCGAACACCTCAGCTCAAGCCGCATCTGATTGCAAATCTGAATCCTCCCAAAGACTCCAAGGGCAAGTTTAATCTCAAATCTCCCAAAATCCCAGTCAAGAATAAGAATCGCATTTCAAACGTCGGCACTAGTCATGAGCTGCCCAACGCGGCTCCTTCAGTCTCGAGCAAGGCTCCAGTTCTGAAGATCACGATTCCTTCAAAGACTAACGGTTTAACCCTTATGAAACCCCATAGCGTAGCCACCTGCCCCCGGGTCCATAGAAGGTCTGGGATAGCAGCGGGTTTTGTGAGGTTTGGGTCTCCAATGACGCCGGAAAGTTCCGACAGTCCTCTCACACCTCTTTCTGCTCGCGCTGCCAATGCTCTATTCAGCAATCTTGGACAAGCATATTCTAACAGCATCACAGTGGTAAAGGGGATGTGCTACAACCCCGTGACTTTCCAATGGGAGGGAAATGACAACGTACTCAGCGCATTTGACGCGCCCGCCTCCTCACCGTCGACGGCCTCTGTGCCTCATCACATGATTCGCGAACGAGAGAACTCCACGCCACGTCCAGCCCTCATCACTAATGTTGGTTCGACCAAGGGCTTCCAGATAGTGGGCGGTATGGTATTTGATCCGCAGAACATGTGTTGGATCAAAGCGACACCTCAGAACGGAAAGGTAGAGCATGATCCTATGGATGGTTTCAACGCCATCGACGACGACGACGACGAAGATGTCTTCAAGGATATTCCCGATCTCGAAGACCACACCAACAAATCCAGCGAGGGCGGCACCGGACGTGCTAGTGACATTAAGGACGACTGGCTGGTCGGCGAGGAATTTGATGTTGGGCCCGAATTTATCCGTCGCCAGTGCGAAGAAGAAGTAAGATGGAGGAAGAAGGTTGGTGTGTGGGTCAACAGTCCACGAGAGCGGGGAGATGCGTGGAAGTGGGCGATCCGCGACATTGTCGCGCAGACGTCGGAGAACTGATTGGTCTTCAACGGGGTGTCAACTTTCGATTCTGACATTACTCTTATCTTATCTGATATAGCTTTATTGTTGACGACAACAGCCATCTCGTCACCCGATGGCACGAAATGGGGATGATTATGGTCACAGTACATAGCCTCGGAGGCTTCAGGTACTTAACGGTCTCATAAAAGGGAATGAATGACACGGACACTGGATCAAGATGGGGGCTTCATCGGGGCATTACCGGTTTGTTAGGAACCAAAACAAAAGGGCGGATATATGATATACACTGGGGTTTCTGTCCAAGCATGGCTGGATAACGGTGCGCCTCGGGGATACGATTCGGAGATGGTTCATGGCTGGTAGTTTTTTATTCTTTACCCTTCATTGGGTTGGGTTTGGGTGACAGCCCGCCTGCATTAGACAATGCCATCATGGTGGCTCTCGATGACTGGTGCAGGAGTTTTCGGAGCGTGTTCATGAATAGATTTGATTTGGTCTCTTTTGATCGCATTACATCATGATCGCGTGCGGTGTGGAAGAGGAGCGAGTCAACTTGGTAGGATAACTAGCCCATGCCGTTCATGGAAAGCGAGCTCAGACATGAGCGAGCGTTGGCACGTATGAGCGGGACTTGACCAATAATAGTGATTCTCAAAAACAAAAACTTTTGTTGGGGCTCCTTTCTGTTCCTTCATTCCGTCCCGAGACAAGACATTGTGATGCCGAGGTTGGGGTTGTCTGAGATTTGTGGATGACAGATAACCCCACGTTGCCTCCCCCACTTCGTTTCGCTAGCTACATTGTTCAAGCTTGTCTCGGAACGAACTCAACTACCAGCCGTTGACCAGACCAATATCAGTCGAGCGCATTCTATTAATGCAAGACAGAGAAAGCCTCCAGAATCGTGGCTCTCTATCGACCATTCTCCTACTCCCGGGCAGTAGTCATACCTCCAATACCCCACCCGACCAAGCGAGCAGCGGCCCTCCCCATTCTGTCAGCTACCTGCCTGCCTACCACGTACCGCATCCCTTACGAGCGAGGCCGGCTTATAGACAGGGGCGCAACAAAATGGCGACCGAAGTCGCGTTCGCAAAGTCATTCCTGACGCTAATCGACTCCAAGCCTACCAAGATTACGGCGGACCATGTGGAGGATGCGCGGAACTACCCGGCTACGATTCCGGTATGTGTTTTCTCTCGCATCTTTTTGGGGGGGTCCATAGTGTTATATATATTTATTCTGTCTTCGGTTTCGACGTGGAAACCGAGTCAATGAGCGGAGCGCGCTGGGATGTCTTGCTTGCTACGCTCCCAAGACTCTTCAAACCTCCCAACCCCTTCTTCAACGTCCGTCGATTATACACAGCATACTAACATTTTCAACGCAGTACACCCTCCCCCGCCTTCCCTCGCAACGTCCTCTCCCCAAATCCACCAACGCCAAATCCACGGCCCCCGGCTCCGAGCCCTCCGTTACCGTGACCATCCGTTCGCTTCGTAACCCGCCTCTTTCAGTCCAGCTAGCCTCCCTCCCTCTCACAACCACCTCGGCACTTGACATCAAGAACGCCGTCGCCGCGGAGGCGGACATTGCCGTCTCCAAGCTCAAGCTGCTATGGAACAAGAAGCCCGTAGTAGACAGCAAGACGCTGCGGGACATTATTGGGGATGAAAACACCGGGGCTAAAGAGGTTGAGTTCTCAGTCATAGTAATGGGGGGTGCAGCGGCGGTGGGGACTGGCCCCAAATCTGGTTCTAGTTCCGGCTCAGGTCCTAGCGACAAGAAAGAATCGGTAGTGGCACAGGGGCTGAGTGGGGAGGGGGTGCTCGAGACGGATAGTTTCTGGAGTGATTTGAAGGGTTTCCTGCAGCAGAGAATACGAGATGAAAAGGTAGCCGGGGAGGTTGCAGAGAGGTTTGAAGCGGCGTGGAAGGGCAGGAGCTGAGCTTCTAGTATACCTGGTCTTGGCGGGCGCATGAACAGGAAATGAAAGAAATGCATGAATACAAGGGAAGAAGATGGGAAGGTGTGGGAACAGTATGGAGTGAAGACTTATGACGAGTTACCCGAGAAGACAGGGAACCATGAAGATAGGGAACTATGCGATGAAAGGGGAAGGGAGAAGAGTGGTGAGTAGCAAAAAAGACGAGGAAATCAGAAGTGGCGAAGTCGAGGGGCTGTAAGGGCAAAGAGACGAAAGTTGAAGAGACGAGCCCACCAAGGAAACAAAACACTTTCGCATCACTGAACTATAGCACTGCAAAGCCAGCTAGAACCCAGAGTAAAGCTCAATGAACCACATCGCCCAAGATTGATCTACCCCATCACGTCATCTCATCTTGACCAAAATGAACAATAAACACCATGACGTCCCATCAGAGTCACTAAGTAGTTTAAAACGCAGTCGCCGACTCAAAGTCAAATCGACTCAGCTCAACCAAACTCAAACCAGCCCTAGCTCTGCCTTTGTGTGTGTGACTTGATTTCCGAAGCAAGCAAGTGAAATGGGCTGCCCCTTTTTGTCTCCCTTCTACTCAAACTCTTTAGTTTCTACCCCCTAGCCTAATTATCGCAAGGCAAAGCAAGCAACAGACAACAAGACACAGAGAGTTAGAGCGATCAAAAGTTTTGAAATGAGCCGAGAGGAATACAAAGACCAGAGTTTTCGCTGCAGATTTTCGCCAACTTTAATGTGAGAGGGGGGGAAACTACACACGAACGCACACGTGGGTAATTCCGTCCTTATGCGGCGGTGCCCTTGCTGACCGTCTTTATCACCGACTCATACTCGATATCGTCAGGGTCGTTGGCCTGGAGCTCGGTTGCGATACCGGGCAGGGAGCGCTTGAGGGCCTCCTTGGAGGAGGCGTAGACCATCTTGGCCTGAAGAATTACTGCGTCAGCTTTTTTTTAGGGTTTGGTGTGTAGCATGCCAACACTCACCATGATACCAGCATCATCCGGCGACCAGGCAATGAAGGTGATCTTGTTCCTGTTTTCTCAGTTAGCCACCACCGCCCGTTTAGTTTCACTTTTCCGCCCCTAGATCTGCATAGCGTACCGAGTGCCTTCACCAGACTTCAGCTGGTACTCAAAATCGTAGACTGCATACCGGGGGCCCTTGCCGACGGCGCCCTAAGCAGATATCAGCATACATTCCACCTCGTGAGAGTCCTCGGTCGAATCAACCCACCGTCTTGCTCTTGGTCTTGGCGTTGATCAGCTTCTCGCGGAAGTCCTCGTAAGAAGGGCCATCCTCGCTGGTAGTGTCGACAACAATCTCCTTGTTGTCGTCCGACAGCTTGTAGATGACGTATTTGTACTTTTTGTTGAGCTTCAGGTCATTGTAGGCTGTTATGCAGTCCTGGCTGACTGTGGCTCTGTTGGGTTCGCATGTCGTGTTAGCTGGTGTCATGTGGGCATCTCATGGCATATCATTAAGGCAAGTCTATTCCGTCTCTTTCAGGAACGATACAGGAGTGAAAACCCCGCCCCCTTCCACAACATCGGTATTGTATTTCTCTGTCGTGTGACGGGGAAGATATACGCGAAGCGATCGCACTCGTGGGAGATATGACATAACGTAATCTCGGCAACGATCGTGGAGACGATGTGCGTCGGCGGTGACTTCACGGCGAAGACGGCGAACAAGGAAAGAACGTTATCTACTGACCCAGATTGAGACTGAGCGCCGGCGCAAGACAGCGGGTTAGCATCGCACCACGGTACACGATAGCAGCGCTAATAGCGGGGTATGGGGATGGAGCATTCGTCGAGAACACGTACCATGGTTGCGAGAGAGCTGGGTGGACTGCCGTGTTATCGCGGCCAAAAAAAAGAATCCTTGCTGGAAGGAGAGGGGAGAGCTGTGAGCTGCTGGGGACCGTAAAGGGTCGGCTGGGTCAGCAGGTTGCGAAGAATGAAGATAAACTTTATTCTTTTTCCTGAATTTTTTTTTTAAAAAAAATCCGGCGACTACGAGACTGGACCGGCGGCGGTGGCGATGAGGAGAGGGAAGAAAGTCGGCGGTGTCGGGCAAGCGGGCCTGATGTGATGGGTTGATGAGAAGAGGATGGGGGATGTGGGAGTTCCGGTGGGCAAGGCCACGCGGGGTAGGTCTTTTTTGGCGAAGCGGAGACAGCGGAGCAGCAGCTTGGATTGAGCAAGACTTACCTTGAACAAAAATGTCTTGAATTTTATTCAAATCCTGTTTGCGTCTGCGATGGACAAGGAAGTGTCGTGGTTGCAGGTCTTAAGCTTCTTGCTCAAATTTCAAAAAGAAGGCAAATGTGAGGAAGCGTGGTGACAATCAAGCCAGATGGAGGGGGGGGAGGGGAGGGGCGCCTGAAAAACAACATCCCGTTTAGGTGGTGGGGTTGGCGTTGTCTGCGAGACCAGGACCATTGACAGCTCGTACACGCTTACGTTATTAGCGCGGGGTGTTTGCGCTACATTAAAAGGGTCTCATATGTGCATTGCGCCCTGTGTCAGAACTCAATTTCTGTTGGACTCAAGGCTTCCAGTGTCGGGTGGCTGAGGCGGGAAACGTCAGCGAGGCCAGGCCACGAGATTGATAACAAGGCAAGTGACATGCCAATGGGATCAATCAAGGCATCACCCCTTCTGCCTGACAACCCGCCAGACACAAGATGCGCCGCGTGTCTGATGAGACAGCTGCGAAATAACCGCGGGCTGATAAGACTCCCTGGGACCCCCATCAGAAGGGATTAACATCTGATGTCCGAGGCAGCAGCATCAATTCATCGTTGAGATGATCAGTCCAAATAGTACAGATTCGAGTTTAATTCTCGTCTACTCTATCCCCATCATGTCGTATTATACAGTGCCGGGTGCCGTTGGAAATATGTACCTATGAACACAGTGGAGGAAAAGGGTAGAGAGGGGAGATTGCATAGCACCATAGTACAGCCCATAAACACCAAACCCAAATGCTTCCCCCCGACCAAGTCGCCATAAATCAAAGAAGACCGCATTGTGCTTACAACTTTTCCATCGCATTCTATTTTTACATCATGCCGCCCATACCGCCCATACCACCCATGCCGCCCATGCCGCCCATGCCAGGAGCAGGGCCCTTCTCCTCGGGCGCCTCAACGATGGCAACCTCGGTTGTGCCGAGAAGCGAAGCAACACCGCTGGCATCAACGAGACCAGTGCGGACGACCTTGAGAGGGTCGAGGATACCGGCCTGGATCATGTCGACGTACTCGCCCTTGGAGCTGTCAAAGCCCTTGTTGAAGTCGGCAGAATACTCATCGGTCAGCTTGCCAACAATGACGGAGCCCTCAAGACCGGCGTTCTCAACAATAGTCCGGGCGGGGCGGGTAATAGCATTCTTGATGATGCTGACACCGAGCTGCTGGTCGAAGTTGGCCGGCTTGAGGTCCTTGAGGGCGTTGCACGAGGCCTTGATCAGGGCAGTGCCACCACCGGGCAGGATACCCTCCTCGACGGCGGCGCGGGTAGCGTTGAGAGCATCGACAAAACGATCTTTCTTCTCGCCGACCTCAACTTCCGAAGAGCCACCAACCTTGATGACGGCAACACCGCCAGAAAGCTTGGCAAGACGCTCCTGAAGCTTCTCCTTCTCGTACTCGGAGGTGGCGGGGTCGCTCATGACGCCACGGATCTGCTCACACCGCTGAGCAATCGAGTCCTTGCTGCCTTCGCCGTTGAGAATGATGGTGTCCTCCTTGGTTATGGTGATAGATCCGGTCGAGCCGAGCATGTCAACGGTGGCCTTCTCGAGCTTGACATCCAGCTCCTCGGTGAAGACGGTGCCGTTTGTGAGGACGGCAATATCGCCAAGGATTGACTTACGGTTGTCGCCGAAGCCGGGAGCCTTGACGGCGGCAACCTGGAGCTGGCCACGGAGCTTGTTCAGAATGCAGACGGCAAGAGCCTCACCGTCGATATCCTCAGCAATGATGACCAGAGGGCGACGGAGCTGGTTGGAAAGCTCGAGCGAAGGAATAATATCCATGGCCGACGAGATTTTCTTCTCCGAGAGAAGGATCAGGGGCTTCTCAAACTCGACCTTCTGCGACTTGGTATCGGTAATGAAGTAAGGCGAGACGTAGCCGCGGTCGAATCGCATGCCCTCGGTAATCTCAAGCTCGTCCTGCAGCGTCTTGCCCTCCTTAACTGTGATGACACCCTCCTTGCCAACCTTCTCCATGGCGTTGGCGATCAGGGCGCCAATGTGCTCGTCGCCGTTGGCGCTGATAGTAGCAACCTGGGCGATTTCGGCGCTCGTGGTGATGTCGCGCTTGTGGGTCTGGAGGTACTCAACGACCGCGTCGACGGCAGCCTGGATTCCGCGCCGGAGATCCATGGGGTTGCAGCCAGCAGCAACGTTCTTGACCGTCTCGGAGAAGATAGCGCGGGCGAGGACGGTAGCGGTAGTGGTACCATCACCGGCGACCTCGTTCGTCTTGGAGGCGACATCCTGGAGGAGCTTCGCGCCGAGGTTCTCGAACTTGTCCTGCAGGGTGATGGCTCTTGCAACCGTGACACCGTCTGTTGCATGTCAGTTTCAGTTTAAAGAAAAATTTAAAACTCGCAGAATTAAACACCAACCCTTTGTGATCTTAGGCGAACCATAGCTTGACTCGATCAGGACGTTCCGACCCTTGGGACCAAGTGTTGTGGCAACAGCCTTGGCAAGAGTCTCAACACCAGCCAGGAGAGCTGCCCGACCCTCAACGCCGAACTTGAGCTCCTACATCCCGCCTTGTCAGTGGGTTGATAGCGATTGGTGCCTTTTGCAGGCTTCATACCTTGTGCGCGAACCGGAGCTGCTGTGTAGGACGGAGACGGGCAGCCGCGAGCGGCTTGGAGACGGACGCTCTTGTCAATGCGCGCTGCATTTTTGTGATGTGTGAATTGGAGAACTTTGCCACAAGGACCAAAGGAAAAGGAGAATTAAGGGGGTATCACGGTATCACGGTCGTCTTCGAGGGGGAGGAGCGCAGGGAGAAAGGAAACTGCAGTATACAGAATTGCAAGAGGAAGAAAAAAGTTCAACCGTGATGACCGAGCAGCGAAGAAAAATTCCCCAAGGTTCACCAATGAGACTGGCCCGAGCTTCCTTGACGCTAGTGCTGATGGGGCTTAGTGTCCAATGCATTTGTTTCTGGAAACATCGGCCCTCCACACTCGGGTCGCGAGTCAAACTCGAGTGCTGTTGTTTCCACGGCTGCTATGCGGAATGCCTGTGATGCTTGAGATATCCTAAAATGTGTACTGGGACATGCAATTGGGCTGTTTTGATCTCCATTTTGTTCATTTTCTGTTCTGGCTTCGGTCCTGGTGTGGCCATGTTGTGAAATTTCGCTGGGCCAACGTCACAGGTTTCCATGTCTTGGCGCTTGTTCACAGGTCTTCTTCGGCTTTCGAACCTGGGGTAGTATCTCCACTATCGCCTCGGGGGTCGTGTTGCAGCTCAACGTATACGTACGTAGGTGAATTGGAGAGCGGCCACAAAATGCTTTGAGCGGCAACTCTGCGGTGATATGATCTCTGCCCGGCCCGGACTGGGTGGATACGTACAGCCAGCAAACCTACTGGATGAACATGTTTTGAACAGTGAGGTATATGTGGGTTAGCCTCCCCTTGACAGGATTGGGTATTTGAATTCTCCTACAATCTCAACTGTCGAAAGCAATATCTCCACTTACCTTGTGGAATCCGGTCATGATGCCATAGACACCACTAGATACAACAGCCGATCCTGAGCAAATACGCCGGGCAAACCCCCAGTTACAGCCTGGCGGAACCTCACGAGAAGAAAAAAAAAGAGAAATAAAAAGGCAAAATCTCTATTTGCGATGCCGAAGATAGCATGCCATCACCCATTCCATACGAATGACCGATCTATGTACGCCACGCTTCCTGTTCCTTGCCCTCCCGATCTGATCTGATGCCCGGACGACCTCAAAACTAAGACGGAAAACAAAAACGAAAATACTCGTGAGACGTACCGTGTGTCCCTAGTAGACACGGTGTACCAGGTAATTACAGCTCCATGATTTCCTCCACCACCCTAAATCCATGGAAACCTTTTTTACTACCCGTCTCTCTCATTAGAAACCCGGAATGTTGTCCATCCCTCTCCGTGTGCCAAACCAACCCGACGCAATCGCGTGAATGTGACCGAGGAGAGAGCGAAGGAGTGAGTGGATCGACCCGAGTCGGAAAAGGAAATCAAAATATCAGCAAGGAAATTAAGAGAGCATGTCAAGTGGACTGTGCCATCCATGACCACTGAGTGGTGACCACTAAGCGGTGATCTACTCATGGCGAAGTGAAGGGGAGGAAACTGGAAGGGAGAGTCAGTCAGGTTCGTCGATATGTGGATAGTCGATGAAGAGGAACTCACCTCAAGCGACACGACCATGCCAAGATGAGGCCAATGGCAGTCAAGTAGGTATTCGCGAATAATAGAACCGGTCATGGGTGACGCAGGATCCATCTCCCAATGGTAGTCGTGCCACATGTCGCATGCTGACGTTGAGGAGATCAAATCTCACCAGCAGGGGTCGAAGGGGCGCTCTCGCTGACTATTTGGTGAGGCATAAAAGGGTTAGCATGACTATCCAGTTCGTAAATGAGGTGAGAGGGTGCCAGAAAAAAAGACTAAAAAGAAAAGAAAGTAAAAAGAGGCGCGACGACTTTGACGCGACGACGGAGAGGCCATAAGCGATGGTAGATGGTGAAGCTGGACGAAGAGTAAAGCGGTTTGGCTCACAAACGACAATGCAATCACGGTCCTTGCTGTCGTTGTCGTAGTGATTGACAATGATCTCTTCGTCGTCGTCATCAACTGTGACGAATTCCACTGTGGTGGCATCGGGATTCAGACCGTAGGTAACGGCCGCTCCGTCGTCGAGAACCGTCACCGGTGTCGGCGTCGGTGTCGTAGTCGAGCTCGCAGTTGCGGGAAGGGGGGATGGTGGGTGCGGATACTGGGGAATGTCATGGAGGCTTAACAAACCATGGGGGATCGACGAGAGAACAGAGCCTGCGTCGGCCTCAGCGCGACGAGCCTTGGCCGCGGCGCGGGCCTTGGCCTCTCTCTTAATCTTGGGCTGGGTCAGGAGCTCCTCCTCGGTATCGGTCCCATTCTTGGCCTCCTTCTTGATAGCCTTCTCTTGCTTGAGCTTCTTGGCCGGGGTGCGCTTGGCAGTGGTCTTGCGCTTCTTAGTAGGCGATTCGCTGTGCGAGCCCGAGTCATCCTTAATGGTAATCTTATCCTCGCTCTTAGCTTTGCCCTTCACGTCCTCGTCCTTAACGTCGACGTCCTCTTCATCCTCGGATGCAGGCTTGGCAGTCTTGCGCTTGCGGGAGGGCGTCTTGGGCGAGTCGGTCGCAGCGGTCTTATCGCCGTTCTTCTTGGGGCTTGCGGGAGGGCAGTTGTGAGCCTTCAGGAGGCGCTCATACCGCTTGGCGCTAGAGAAGAATCCTGGTTAGCAGTGGAAGATGTAGAGAGAGAAGACAAGAACTCACGCAGCAGCCTTGGACACAATGCCGCGCTCATTGGCAACAGCTTCGAAGTTGACCTGCGGACAATCGGTCAGCGAAAGCGATCAAAATTGGGCTGGGGTCAAGACGTGCCCTGCCTGCAACGCTGTGTGTGATGCAGGACACAAGAAATTTGAACTGCTCCTCGATATCAAGACTAGGCATTTTTGTGGTATTTGGTGATTCTAGTAAAGATTAGTATCTGGTGGTAAGGCAAGATAGTAGATGCGAAGTAATTATGAGTGGCGAATGGATGAGAATATTGGAATTGGGGTTTTGATGCTGCGACGAGGAGGAAGAGGAGGAGGAAGAGGAGGAAGATGAGGAGGAGCAGAGTCGAAAAAGGAAATGGAAAAGGAAGAAAGAATCGTCCAAGACTGGCCAGATAAAGATCAAGCAGCCCAATGGCAAGCAAAGCCCAACTAAATGCCAGGGTCTACCGAGATCTAAATTGTGAAATACGGTGAAGAAAGATGAAGCGCGCGATTGGAGCGGTGAGCGATGTAGGTGGCTGGCAAGAGAGGAGCCAAAGGGCAAGAGAGTGAAACCAAGCTCGCGATCGCGATTGAGGTTCAAGGCCCCGCATGCGTACGCGACAGCGAGAGTCATGCCGAGAAACATCTACGACGCAGGCGTGCGCGTGGACGATGATGGAGGATGACGATGAAGATGAAGATGCTTACCTTGATGGGTTTCTTGGGGGTGTGGTGTTCTCAAGAGGTTGGAAGAAAAAGCGCGATGCGGTTTACGAATGCTGCGCGATGATTGTGGTGTGGCAGATCCGCAAAGTTGTGGTTGTGAAGAAGAAAGAGGTTGGAGGAGAGGGGGGGAGAGGGTTTAAGTAGTCGATCGAGGCGAGGACTGGGCGACGACGGACAGCGACAATGGCAACGCGCACCCTATTGAGCTGGGCAGTCAATTGACCGGTCACTAGTGGGGCAGAGATGGGGCTTGTGAGTTCGAAGCTGGTTTTCGTCCCATGACACTCCCGGGTATGGGGGCTAGAGGCGGTTGTGGGCGAAGGAGAAGGGAGGAGAACTGTCGGACCCAAATTCCCACATGCCGCCTCCGTCCCCAGAACGACAGCGAGGGCAGTGATGATGATGGCTACCTGAAATACACATACCCTTTTCTGATATCTCGTGTGCTGGCGTTTTTTTTTCGTCGTGGTTTCCTGGGAGACGCGATACACGTGGTACATGTATGCCAGACTTGAGTCTCTCAACTGCCCGAGCTGTGTCGGTCAAGGGGGTGCCCAGGTGGAGCCGCAGTTTTGACAGTAGCACGGCAGCGTCGTAGATGGGACGGAAATACACCGTCTTGGATTCGACTAAGGTAGAGACAGGGCAGGTCGTGATCTCAGCCGGGGCGCGTCTCGAAATCGTAAGATTCAGTAGCCGGGAGCGCGACCTCGTATGTCACTCGATGTGTCGCGCAGGTATATATCACCCAGAGTCTCTGCTTTTCAGCATCAAGCGTCTTGCGTGTCATCTTTGGAACAAAAAAAGTCAAGTATTCCACTCTTGGCCTGCTTTCTCGGTCTAGGAAAGTAAATTCGTTACCCTGCCTTTTCTTTAAAGGCATTGTAGCAGAAGTCCATATTCACTACCCCCTTCTCACTTCTCTTTGACATCGTTTGGCTCTGGGAGTGAGACTAAACTGCAATGACAAGTGAGGTACATTCCCAACCGGGTCATGATCAGACGACGAGTCGGGTACCTTGGTACCTAGCTCGGGCAGTATATCAACACTTGTCTAGTCTGAACAAAATGGTTGGACACTGTCCAGATACTTTGCGGGAGCTATACCAGGCGGTGCACATAACCTTTCATACACATTTTTTTGACACAGCCGTATATGAATCGGCAACAATGGTCAGTCAGTTTCTAAGTTCGCCGGTCTCCGCCACGAATCGGCTCCCACAGGGGGTCCAAGTGAAACCAAGAAGTGCACGCTGCCATTTCTCCCTGACCATACCCTTCGCAAGAAAATCCGAACCTCGGCTGTTTGAGAGAATACTCAAGACAATACTTTTTTTTTATTTGCTGAATTTTGCACTTTTGGAGTTTCGGATCCAGGTTCATGTCAGACCCGTCATCAGAGACCTGAAGCCGGACCAGAGCAGCGGCTGCCCCTTCAACCCGAGCAAGTCAAAATCACGACATTGACAACAAAGCGACCACCATGGTCTTGGAAATAGTCGAGGTTCTCCCTCCTTCAGATTGGTCATTCATGTTTGCCCTCAAGCTCTGTCCATATAAACAACTGACTAACATGCTGTTGCTAGCAGATCAAAACAAAACCCAACTTGAAGCCATCCCCCTGGGCAACAACGCTCCCTGCGCCCCAAAGCATCCAAGCACAAACTGATGCCATCTCCATGGATACCGGGAGACGGCCAAGTGACAGCCAGAATGCTGTCCTCAGCCCCCTGCCACCCGCTTCAACCTTCCCCCTAAGCCAGATGCACCGCCACCTCCCAAGATGCACCGCCACATGAACACCGCCACCCCCTTGCACCTACCAGCCAGATAAATATACCAGCTAGTTGCTAATCCTACTAGTTAAGCTGATATTTTCTTTTACTAAGTCCGAACGTCTCTCCAGATTCCTTTATTCCTGGTCCTCCGAGAATTTCAAGTTCTAATGTTATATTTTAGCGAAAGAGGGATAAAAGGTCTGGGAATAATTCTTGTCTAGCGGCATATCCTAATTCATTCTCCTAGATTTTGGGTCAGAACTATAATTCCTGGGGATAGGACAATCTACGTCTCGTTCAAGTATTTTCCTAGGTTCGGGCTTAAATCAGCCTGGTCTTTGAAGAGACTTCATCAGGAGGACAAAGTAGCAATCACCCTGGCTGTAGCAGATTGGACCCTATATACGATCTGGTCTAACCTGGCGGTGATGATTCACGGTGTTTTCTTCTTGACCCACGGGCAAATTTGGTTACTCGCGATCGCTGACCCGCTAGCACGGCACAAGCCAGGCACAGCCGGTAGGTCGGCATGCCCGCCAGCACAGTCGGCGATATTTTGTTCTTGGCGTTGAGGTATTTCACACCACCGCACGCCCCATCAGCATCACCAACGGCGGGGTTTTCGCGCTTTTGGCGGTTGGATAGACAGCTTGTTTTCTTCTTATTATTATTCTCGTCAGTTATATATACAAAGTACCCCGTTCATGCCTCGCACGCGCATGCATGGGGGGGG
>Ga0247765_1000295_pt1 | contig 40415 bp, 35 predicted proteins | sample UWRJL106311C6_FD_179949 | JGI IMG/M metagenome (GOLD analysis project Ga0247765, IMG submission 179949) | Plant litter microbial communities from Arlington Agricultural Research Station in Wisconsin, United States - UWRJ-L106-311C-6 | ecosystem: Environmental > Terrestrial > Plant litter >... | reverse complement strand
TAAATACCACATTCGTGAGATGACGTGGGTTGGAAGAATTGTAGCTGCCGCATGGCACATTACGAATTGGAAGGCAATGGCTACCCTTTTTTTTCCTTTTTTTTTCCTTTATTTTTTCCCAGCGAATTAGGCGTTTGGCAGCTTGTTTCCCAGAAGATCGCCAGAATCCGGCTTTGGCTGGTAAAGAAAATACATTCTTGGCGCCCAGACCTTCCTCTTCAGAACACGTGATAAGAGCAGATCGCATTGTCTTTTGGAACCCGTTTCTTAATCGAGGGGCAGTTTGACACACATTCTTTCCTCTTGTCATCATTTTTGACCTGCCTCCCTCCAGATCAGTAACCACACAATGAATACAGCCCAATCCGTCCCCCGATTTTTGCTGCCCCGGCTGAGCTGGGTTGCCACAACCCCAACGACGTCATACCGCGCTTCCTCAGTGCTGCTTCAGCGAGCGAACCGGCGACAAAACCCATGGCAGCAGGCTCGGCCGACATGGCGGGGCGTGACGGAAACGGTTTCGCACCGGGCGTTCCATGCTTCACCTGCGAGGAGACGGGACCACCACTTTGACACACTCAAGTTCGTTCAGCGACTAGAAGAAGAGGGCTTCACGGAAGAACAGGCGGTGGCCATGATGAAGGTGCTAAACGATGTCATTGAGGAAAGGTGAGACTCCCTGTCCTCGGAGGAGGTTGACTGCCGCGACCACCCACCCCACGGAAAACCCGTACCTGCCAGCTGCATCAAAATACAAAACAGCGCTTGGCCGATGCAATCACTGGGCCACAGGAGGGGTCGCCCATCAGCTCCGTACATCGCGATTACTTGGGGGCCCTCAAGGCCCAGAGCACCTCTCATCCGCCGCGCGCTTCAACTTGGGTTGACGGCGCGTTGTGGAGATGGATCCCGGAAATTTCAGCATTTTCCAAACAAAAACAATGCTACAGCAGGCCTAGTGGTCCGGCACTGTCATGAAGTAGGATGGGTGGTCGCAGCAGTTGACCTCCCTTGGACCCCCAATGCTTGCTAACATGCCCGTCCACAGCATTCAGAACCTCACACGTACCATGGTCCTACGTGAGGACGCAGCACGGGCCACATACACACAAAAAGTTGACTTCGCCAAGCTCCGTAGTGAACTCCTCTCAGCGGACAGCACCGAGGCCAACACGACGCGGGCAGCGCACGAAAGACTTAGCAATGACATTGCCAAGCTGACCAGTCGGCTGCGGGACGAGATAGGACGAACCCAGGCGAGTGTACGGCTGGACCTTAACTTGGAAAAGGGTCGTATTCGCGAGGAGGCTGTGTCTCAGGAGCTCAAGATCAAGGAGACAGAGACCAAGATTGAGCAGGAGGTGGCAGCCTTGCATCAACAGCTTGAGCAGGTCAAGTTCCAAACGCTGCAATGGCTGATGGGTGTGTGCACTGGCTTTGCGGCGCTGATGTTGGGTGCCTGGCGCCTGTTGATGTGAGGATGGTGAGTCTGGTATTTTGACTGGGGTTCTCTGGTACCGTCCCACTCTTGAATGATTGTTCGCGAGGCACTTGACAGCTTGGTGGTAGCCAGAAGTAAGGCTCAGAAAGAGCCCCGGGCGAGTCCGTAAGAACATTTTACCAATCTAGGGCTTGATGGGGAAATTCAAGGCCTGTATTTTATAATGAAGGACTCCAAATACTTATCTTAACTCAACACCTCTTCAACAGCCTTCTAGCTACGAAATGTGTTTTAATGCAATACCAACTACCCCTGCGCAACTTGAAGAGTCTCTGCGTTCCACGCTCACAATCTTTCAGGGTTTGGGCGATTGATGCCTTGGTAGGCGTTTAGGCCCTGGTTATGAAATTCGAGTGCTTGAATATCCACGTTAAACCCTTGGACTTTATGGATCGAGGTCTTATATTTTCCCTTAGGCGTGGTGGGCGGCGATAGTAATGGTGATTGAAGAAGCATGTATAAGATTTGATAGACCTGCCTGCATGTGGTGTGGTGCGCGTGCCCCACCACACCCACGTGCTGTGGCTTGCACAGGCTCCACCCTTGCGCCTCCCCAGCGCACCATAAAACCTCTCGCCCATAAAAAATTTCTTTCTTCCTTTTTCTCTTTTTTTCCTTTCCATATACAACGCAAAAATTTTCACATTCTCGGGACTAGGTTACCATTTCGACTGGCGAGACTTTCTTCTTCGGAGGGGTCAACGAACTTGCTCGGATGTTTCCGAACAGAATGGAGAAAAACACTCTCTTAAAAAGGGGGTGGTGCACAATCTTGGGTGCGGTCCTTCCCTCGATGCTTTCAATGGGGAGGAGCGCAATGATTGGACGTACATTTCATTTTCATCGTGATAACATGCTTGTTTTATGTGTAGTACCTACCCTCCCGCCGCTGGGCTTTGTGCTATACGTTTTCGCCATTTTGCCAAGAGTCGCTGGTGATTTGCACATCGCCGTTTGGTGTTCTCTCCTGTCGACGTGACGTGACGATGATGTTGGCGGCCAGCATTTCCGTTGCACAATGTCAAGGGATTTATGAATAATCTTGGTTCTCTGGGGACAAGAACACGAAATACTCCCAAAGAGCATGATTGCCGCAGTGAGAACTGTATTTCTGGTCAAGAGTGAGATATTCGTCAAGTGCTACCTGCTCTCCCGATGCTCCGATAATGGCTAGATACAACAAAATGTGGCATGACAGATTGGATTGAATCCGCAGAAGGAAGACGAACATGAAAACACCCAAGCATAGCATATAGGCCCTCTGCTCCACCTCTATTTCCCATCCTTACTCTTCTTGCCCCCCTTCCTGGCTTTCTTTGCTTGAACTTTGGCCGCTGCCTGTTCGGTTATGGCCTCTTTGTTTTGTTCCTTGGTCGGCTGCTCAACTTCCTCAGCTGTCTCGACCTCGTCCTTTTTCTCCTTCTGATCCTTTCCTTTCTTCAGTGCCCGGGGGTCCAGACCCCTTCTCCTCATGGCATTGCGTTTCGCGCGTTCCATGTACTCTATGTCTTGCTCATCATCGAAGCCACCAAAGTCATCCTTCTCCGTCTCGCAGTCCGCACCCACTGGTGTCTTGTCAACGACCTCCTCCCCATCGGCGGTAACACCTTCGGCCTTCTTGCTCCCACTGTTGTCCTTGTAACCGTTGGCTAGGACCGCGTTGGGGGGCGTGGGACCAATCTTCTTGAACTTGGCGACAAAGAAACCGTCGACGTTATAAAGATGTGGATAGTATCGCCGCGTCAGCTTGAGACTGGGATGAAACTGCTTGCCCATATATGAAGTAAAGCCTTCTTTGCCAAAAGGAAGACCAGTCTATCAACAGAGTGTCAACGGATTTCAGGACAGATCAGCAAGCAGGAAGCATACCTCAACAAGCTTGACGTTGGGTCTCCTGCTCAGAGCATAGGCGACGACTTGCTCACTGGAAAATGTCAGAATAAGCTGGCCAAACTTTACTGAGGAAATAGACATACTTCTCCTCTACCGCAACACTGCAGGTCGAATAGACGATATACCCCCCGGTTTTGCTGGAATGGTTTACCGAGTCGATGGCTGCCAGAAGAAGTTGCTTCTGTGTGTGTGGCAATGTCATGAAATCCTTCTCATCTCTGTTCGTCTTGACTGCAGGGTCCTTGGCGATGACTCCAGTGCCTGTTCCGTGTCAACAATCAGTTTATAAGACAGGGAGCGGGCGACAAACCTGTACAGGGGGCATCAAGCAAAACTCTGTCAAAGCCTCCCATTACCCGCGGAAACTCCCGAGCGTCGTAATTACATACAATGGTATTCTATGGCAGTCAGGACTGCAGCGATGAAGTTGTCAGAGACATGCTTACCCTGGCGCCGAGGCGGTGAATATTGCCGATCAAACCCTTAGCACGCTGTTTGTTCGGGTCGTTGGCAAATACAACGCCGGTGTTCTTCATAAGGGCCGCCATGTGTGTAGTTTTTCCACCGGGGGCAGCGGCCATCTGGGTACTCGTAAGCTACATCCCAAAGTTCCAGTCTGGCTAAACTCACATCAAGAACCCGCTCGTTCTCTTGAGGACAGAGAGCCATCACCGGTAGGAATGAAGACGCCGCTTGCAGGATGTAATGGCCCGCCAAGTACTCAGGCGTAGCACCTAACGGTACGCTATAGAGGTGAGGTGTGAGGGCAAGCAGAAAACCAACCAGATCTTTTACTTACTTGGACTCGAAGACTTGAAGGCCAACTTTGGACCATTTTCCAACAGGTTCCAGGGTGACACCTCGGTTAACTAGCAGCAAAATCAGCATAGAGCATACCGGAAACTGGCAAGGCTTGCTCAAACATACTGAGCGCTTGCGCCAGGTCCCTGCGATGTGTTCGGAGCGTATTTGTACGAATGACAACAGGTCTTGCGCTCTGTGCGAGGGTTAACCACCATCCTACAATGGGCTCTTAGCATAATTATAATGTAGGAACTGACCTCGTTGGCCTCGAAAAAAGAGAAAGCTTCTCTGGGGGGGAAAAGATTGCTGCAAAAGGTTAGTTTGGCCCAGTGGGTAGAAACAGGGTTGAAACACGTACATGAGCTTTTCAGCCAAGTACTCATTGTATCCATAGTCTGGCATCCAAGTCAGCAAGAGAGATTCCGCGCCGATCGACTGATAGAAACATACAAGCGCAAAAGTCCTTCAGCATCTGCTTCGTGTACTCAGCCCTGCTACGACCCTCCTCGGCGAGGTTGGAGAAGTCTTCAAGGACGCGAATGGTCTCTGTTATCCTGGTTCTCAGCATCTGAAGGTCGGGTGCTAACAGACTCTTCGTCTTCGCCGAAAGGTCATCTTCATCCTCTTCCCCAAGGATGCGCGGCTTGTCTCCCTCAATATTGGTCTGCAGGGCGTCTTGGCGTAGTTCTGCTTCATTTTCCGCAGCCTCCTCCTCCAGTTGTTGATCCAGCTTCCTTGAAAGACCCTCAATATTGGCAGCCGTCAGTTTCTCTTCCCTTTCTTCCTCGTCCTCATCTTCGTCGTCCGAGAAGACAAATTTCTCCTTCTTGCCTGCCTCTTCATCAGAATCGTAGACCGAGCTCCCCGAGTCGAAGAAATCGTCGCCAGGCTGGGTGCCTTCTGCATCATTCCCATTCATATCCAGGTCGTCAGCATCTTCGAGATCGGAAGCGCCGAATTCGTCGTCCATGTCTTCGTCGGATTCGGACACTGGCGGCAAGGGTTTCCTGGACTTTGCCCTGCCGGCCTTCTGCCCATTTTCTTGGACGCTCAGCGTCTTTTTCGAGCCATTCTCTGAGATTTTGGTGGTCTTCGCCGCTGCACCACTCGAATTGGCGGAGATTTTGGCTTTAATCGGCTTTGTCGCCTTTTTGGATATTTTCTGCTTCTTGCTCGAAGGGGCTTCGGTGGGGAGGTCATCGATGGGCAGACCCTTCTTGCGCTTGAGATTCGCAAAGTGCTCTTCCGAGAGAGGCTCTGGAGGTCCCTGCTTCTTCATGCGACGGCCGACACCCATTTTGGCAGTTGTACAGAGCAATCAGCACTGGACAGTTTGGTTTCGCTGCTTGTTCCATGCAATCCAAGAATATTTTGGAGTTTTGCATTGCCCACTCTTATCGATAACGAGAGCAACTTTGGTGGTGGGCCGCGTTGCAAACTTTCTCTTTCCTTGATTGGTGAGGTAAGCGAGACTATGAGCTAAACCCAAAACAGTATCCATGCCTCAGAGCTGACGCTCCCCTGGTTCAGGCAAGCAGGCGTCGCGCGAGCTGCACAAAGGTCTTAACAGATCACTCAAAAAAGTAATGAGTGTTGCTCGCTCTCCTTTCTGCACAACAAATCTACGCCTTCTCTTTCTCCAGCAACTCTACCACGATCCTTCGTCCACGTATCTCGACGAGCCCCCCGGATTGCTGCCGCATTTCATTTGACGACTTTCTCTTTAATTGAGCGACTTTGCGATTGCGATTTCGACGCTAATTTCCACTCGTCTCCTCATCCCCCTGGGGAGCTTGTTCATATTCCCGCCTCCTTCCCTGGCCCTCGATTCGAGCTACCAGTTACTCTTGACAAGTTGGCCGTACTTGTTGACCCCGCGCAGAGCGCATACACGTCGCCATGGCGCCAGCGCTCCCGATTAAGTTTCAAGAGCTGCTCCAGTTGAGCAGTCTCGGGGTGAATCAGCCTTCGATAACCTTCAATACTTGTGTAGGTCGCGCCTGCTTGTTTCGCCCGCTTGCTTCCCGGCTTGCTAACCCCTCCATCTCCTTCAACAGACCCTAGAATCAGACTCTTTCATCTGCATCAGGGATAAGAAGGACGAAACCTCATCACCCGAAGTCCTCATCGTCGATCTCAAGAACAGCAACAATGTGATCCGCCGACCCATCAAGGCGGACAGTGCCATCATGCACTGGACGCGCCAAGTCATCGCCTTGAAGGCCCAGTCGCGCACTTTGCAGATCTTTGACCTGGAGCAAAAGCAGAAACTCAAGTCGACCACAATGAGTGAGGACGTGGCCTTCTGGAAGTGGATCAGCGAGACGACTCTCGGATTGGTCACTGAAAGCTCCATATATCACTGGGACGTGTTTGACCCGAGCCAGGCAGCTCCCGTCAAGGTTTTTGACCGCCATGCCAACCTCCAGGTGAGCACAGCAGCGTCACAGCTTCTCTTCCGAGTCTCTAACGCTCGGTAGGCAAATCAAATTATCAACTACCGAACAAGCGCCGACGGGAAATGGATGGTGGTTGTCGGTATCTCATCACAGGGGGGCCGCGTCGTCGGCGCCATGCAGCTTTATTCAAAAGACCGTGGCATCAGCCAAGCGATTGAGGGACATGCCGCCGCTTTTGGTACCATTCGATTAGACGGCGCGCCTCAAGATACCAAGCTCTTCACATTTGCCGTCCGCACCGCGGCCGGCGCCAAGCTTCATATCGTTGAAGTCGACCATGCGGAGACGAACCCTGTCTTCACAAAGAAGGCAGTAGACGTGTTCTTTCCGCCCGAGGCTTCAAACGATTTTCCGGTCGCCCTGCAGGTGTCACAAAAGTACGGCATCATATATTTGATCACCAAATACGGCTTCATTCATCTCTATGATCTGGAAACCGCGACCTGCATCTTCATGAACCGAATTTCCGGTGAGACTATTTTCACCGCGTGCGGCGACAAGGACTCAACCGGAATTGTCGGCATCAACCGAAAGGGTCAGGTGCTCTTCGTTAGCGCTGATGAGAATACCATTGTGCCCTATGTTCTCGAGAGCCACGGCGCCGAGCTCGCCGTGAAGCTTGCTTCGCGGGCTGGCCTTCCTGGTGCTGACAACCTGTACCAGCAACGGTTTGAACAGCTTTTCAGCAATGGGCAGTATCAAGAAGCCGCTAAGATCGCGGCAGACTCGCCAAGGGGCTTCTTGCGCACACCGCAAACGATAGAGAGGTTCAAGCGGCTCCCCCAGCAGCCCGGGCAGATGTCACACATTCTTCAGTACTTTGGCATGCTGTTAGATAAGGGCGCGTTAAATCAACACGAGTCGATCGAGCTGGCGCAGCCCGTTCTCGCTCAGAACCGGAAGCAACTCCTCCAAAAGTGGCTCGGCGAGAACAAGCTCGAATGCTCTGAACAACTCGGTGACATGATTAGGCCCCACGACCTTCCCATGGCCTTAGCTGTTTACCTGAAGGCGAATGTGCCCCACAAGGTTGTTGCGGGATTCGCAGAGACCGGCCAGTTCGAGAAGATCCTCCCCTACTGTGCCCAGACCGGATATCAGCCAGACTTTGTTCAGCTCCTGAGCCACATTGTCCGCGTCAACCCCGAAAAGGGGGCCGAGTTTGCTACCGCCCTCGCTAATAACGAGAATGGTCCTTTGGTCGACCTCGAACGGGTGGTAGATATTTTCCAGTCTCAAAACATGGTTCAACAGGCTACAGCTTTTCTCCTCGACGCTTTGAAGGACAACAAGCCCGAGCAGGGCCATCTCCAGACCCGCCTCTTGGAGATGAACCTTATCAATGCTCCTCAAGTCGCGGACGCCATTCTCGGAAATGAGATGTTCTCCCACTTCGACAAGGCGCGCATTGCTTCTCTGTGCGAGCAAGCCGGTTTGATGCAAAAGGCTCTGGAGCTCTTTGAGGACCCCGCTGCCATCAAGAGAGTCGTTATCAACATTGCCGGTGCGCCCAACTTCAATCCCGAGTGGCTGGTCAACTATTTCGGCCGTCTATCGGTCGAGCAGTCAATTGATTGTCTTGATGCTATGATGAAGCACAACATTCGGCAGAACCTGCAATCTGTTGTTCAGATCGCCACCAAGTATGCGGATTTGCTTGGTCCTCAGCGTCTCATCGATCTCTTCGAGAAATATAAGACTGCCGAAGGTCTCTACTATTTCCTCGGTAGCATCGTGAACATTTCCGAGGACCCTGAGGTCATTTTCAAGTACATTGAGGCCGCCACCAAGATGGGCCAGATCCGAGAAGTCGAGCGCGTCTGCCGGGAGAATAACTTTTACAATCCTGAGAAGGTCAAAAATTTCCTCAAGGAGGCGAAGCTCAGCGAAATGCTTCCTTTGATGGTGGTCTGTGACCGTTTCAACTTCGTCCACGATCTCGTTCTCTATTTGTACCAGCACCAGCACTTTCAATCCATCGAGGTCTACGTTCAACAGGTCAATCCATCCAGGACACCTGGCGTTATCGGTGGGCTGTTGGATGTCGACTGCGATGAGACAATTATCAAGAACCTGCTGTCGACAGTGAACCCTGTATCGATTCCTATCGACGAGCTGGTTCAAGAAGTAGAGAGCCGCAACCGACTCAAGCTTCTCCTTCCCTTCCTCGAGGCGACACTCGCTGCTGGCAACCAACAGCAGGCCGTTTACAATGCCCTGGCCAAGATTTATATTGACTCGAATAACAATCCCGAGAAGTTTCTCAAAGAGAACGACCAGTACGACACTCTCAAAGTCGGAAAGTACTGCGAGAAGAGGGACCCCAACCTGGCGTACATCGCTTATCGCAAAGGGCAGAACGATCTGGAGCTGGTCAACATCACCAACGAGAATGCCATGTACAGGCTGCAGGCGAGATATTTGCTTGAGCGGGCGGACAGAGAACTCTGGTTGTTTGTTCTCAGTGAAAACAACTTGCACCGTCGTTCAGTCATCGACCAGGTCATCTCGACCGCTGTTCCGGAGTCGACCGATCCGGCTAAGGTTTCGGAAGCGGTTGCTTGCTTCGTGAGCGCTGATCTCCCTGCTGAGCTTATTGAGCTCCTTGAGAAGATTGTCCTGGAACCCACGCCTTTCAGCGACAATCAGAACCTGCAGAATCTTCTCATGTTCACCGCTGCCAAGGCCGACAAGGCCCGCGTTATGGATTATATCCATAAGCTTGACAATTTCTTGGCTGACGACATTGCAAACATATGCATCGAAGTCGGTCTTCATGAGGAGGCCTTCGAGGTCTACAAGAAGATTGATAACAAGGAGGCCGCGGTCAACGTCCTTGTCGAGCATGTCGTCAGCATTGATCGTGCGCAGGCCTACGCTGAGGAAGTCGACATCCCTCAAGTTTGGAGCAAAGTCGCCAAGGCCCAGCTTGATGGCCTTCGTGTCAGTGACTCCATTGAGTCGTACATTAAGGCAGAAGATCCTAAAAACTATGAAGAGGTCATCGAGATCGCCGTTGCGGCGGGCAAGAATGAGGAGCTCATCAAGTATCTCCGCATGGCTCGCAAGACGCTTCGGGAACCAGCTATCGATACCGCTCTCGCCTTTTGCTTCGCCCGCCTTGATCAGCTCTCCGAGCTCGAAGACTTCCTCCGCGCCACAAATGTTGCGAACGTTGAGGAGTCTGGTGACAAGGCCTACTCTGAAGGCCTCTTCGAGGCTGCTAAAATTTTCTATACGAGCATCTCCAACTGGGCTAAGCTTGCTACGACACTGGTTCATCTTTCCGACTACCAAGCAGCCGTGGACTGCGCTCGTAAGGCGAACAACATCAAGGTGTGGAAGGAAGTTCACGAAGCCTGTGTGAACAAGAAGGAATTCCGACTCGCTCAGATCTGTGGTCTGAACCTGATTGTGGACGCTGAGCAGCTGCAGACCCTGGTCAAGCAATACGAACACAACGGCTACTTCGACGAGCTCATTAGCCTTCTCGAACAAGGTCTAGGCCTCGAGCGCGCCCACATGGGTATGTTCACTGAGCTTGGTATTGCACTCTCCAAGTACCACCCGGAGCGGTTGATGGAGCACCTGAAGTTGTTCTGGAGCAGAATGAACCTACCCAAGATGATTCGCGCTTGCGAGGAGGCAAACCTTTGGCCTGAGTTGGTTTTCTGCTACTATCATTATGACGAGTTTGACAATGCCGCTCTTGCCGTCATGGAGCGACCCGAGAACTCATGGGAACACCAACAATTCAAGGAGATCACCGTCAAGGTTGCCAACCTGGAGATGTACTACAAAGCTATCAACTTCTACCTGGAGCAACACCCATCTCTCCTCACTGATCTCCTCCAGGTCTTGACACCGAGGATCGACGTCAATCGTGTTGTCCGCATGTTCCAAAAATCCGACAACCTCCCTCTGATCAAGCCGTTCCTTCTCAATGTTCAAGCGCAGAACAAGCGCACCGTCAACGACGCCATCAATGACCTTCTGATTGAAGAGGAAGATTACAAGACTCTGCGTGACTCTGTAGAGAATTACGACAATTATGATGCAGTCGAGCTCGCCGGTCGCCTAGAGAAGCACGACTTGGTTTTCTTCCGCCAGATCGCCGCCAGTATTTACCGCAAGAACAAGCGGTGGGAGAAGTCGATCAACCTTTCCAAGCAAGACAAGCTCTGGAAGGACGCTATTGAGACGGCGGCAATCTCTGGAAAGTCCGATGTCGTTGAGGAGCTTCTGCGATACGTGAGTGCCCCCTTCTGGCTTTTTAGAAAATTTACTGACCCGATCATTAGTTTGTTGATATCGGCAACCGCGAGTGCTACGTTGGTATGCTCTATGCATGCTACGATCTCATCCGGCCCGATGTGGTATTGGAGCTGTCATGGCGTAACGGTCTGAACGACTTCACCATGCCTTATATGATCAACCTCCTCTGCCAACAGACCAAGGAGTTGGCGGATCTCAAGGCAGATAACGAAGCCCGTAAGGCTAAGGAGAAGGAGCAAGAACACGTTGAGGACAACACACCTATCCTCGGCGGCGGCAGACTCATGATTACCGCTGGCCCAGCCGGTGGAGCTGGTCGCACATCGCCTGCTCCATTTGCACAGACAAATGGGTTCGCACCGCTGCCGACCGGTTACGGCTACTAGAGGCTTGCCCCGGTCGTGGAAAACAGGCCATGCATTTACGATCCCGCCAATGATTCTTGGTTCCTTCCCATGGAATCTGGCGCTGGTTTGTCGGGAGAAAGCATTCCGGTGTGTCCTCTTGGCGGTTTGTAACTTTACTACCTGAGAGTATGAATGGGATGGGATTGTTTCCTTGTCAAAGGTCTGTGGAGGACGTCGAGCTATTCGGTTGATCTTTTGTGGGGCTATGGAGGAGTGGAATGGAGGTAGCTCATGTGCCAAAAATAACCTGTATGATAATTAAGGTCTATCTGGTCTTCATTGCTTTCGCCACTTTGGTATCCTCACGACCCTGAAAGTGAAATTTCCCAAGTAATCTGTCGAGGAAGCCCATGGGCCAAACTTGGGGTGGTGAAGCCTGGCAGCCATGTCCTCAAAATCACAGATATCACAACGCCTGTTTAGAAACTGTTGGTATTCTTTTTGCCTAAGTATATCTCATGCCTGCGGGCAGAGGCTTGCAGTCTAGGAGAAATTTTCCGAGGGTTGACCACGTCAAGACGCCCGATCTTCAAAAAACGATCAGTCTGACGGCGGGCTGCGCCGCGATGAAAGACATTCTACCGGCTTCGTAGACATAATGAGCCCCTAACTTGTAATGTAACCGTGCGCCACTTCCTTTCATTTCTTCTCGGCCCTGACAATACGACAAACGAGATCCGACCCGTCAACCGAGTCGCCCTCCCTCACCATGAGAGAGGAGACAACACCATTGTGAGGGGCGGAGATAACCATTTCCTAAAGCAGACGTTAAAATCCTGTTCTAGAACATACGAACAAACGAACTTACCATCTTCATGGCGCTCAGTACAGCGAGAGGATCGCCCTTCTTGACCTCGGTGCCGTCATGGACGCGCAGTTCAACTAGCACGCCAGCCATGGGAGCACCGACCTGGCTAGAATCTGTCGGATCGGCCTTTGGCCTGCTGACGTTCTCGACCGATGCCTGCTTGTCATCGACGGTGACTTGGCGGACCTCTCCGTTCATCTCATAGAACACTTCGCGCTGCCCAGTGTTCTCTGAAAGAGGACCCACGGCGAGGAGTTTGAGAATCAACACCTTGCCTTTCTCGAGCTCGACGTGGAATTCCTCGCCGATTTCAGGCTTGCACAAGAAGTACTTGGTCGGGAGGACGGAAAGGTCACCGAACTTGGCAACAAACTTCTTGTAGTCCTCAAAGACCTTGGGATACATGATGTAACTGGCAACGTCACATTCCGTAATGGAGCCGCCAAACTTACGCTGGAGCTCCTTCTTAACCTTGCCAAAATCGACGGGCTCAAGGAACAAGCCGGGGCGCTTGTCCAGCTTGCGACGGTCACGGAGAGCATTGGTCCGCAACGGCTCTGGGAATCCACCGTACGGCTGACCCATCAAACCCTCCAAAAATTCAAGAACCGAACCAGGGAAATCGAGCTCACCGGCGCGAGCCTTCACATCTTCAGGCGTCAGACGGTTCGACACCATAAACTGGGCCAGGTCTCCAACAACCTTGGATGTGGGCGTGACCTTGACAATGTCGCCAAGGAGATCATTGGCTTGCTCATAAGCCTTCTTGGTTTCGAGCCACTGTGAGCCCAGCCCAAGCTGAGAAGCTTGGAACATCATGTTGGTCAGCTGGCCGCCAGGGATTTCATGCTCGTAGACCTCCGGGTCGGTTCCCAAGAGGTGCGCCTCGAAGGGAGAGTAAAGGAGACGAAGTTGCGACCAATAAGTATCAAGGGCCCGTACATGGTGAACATTGAGACCGGGATCCTTGTCGGTGCCATCGAGTGAGGCAAGAATAGCGTTGATGCTGGGTTGAGAGGTCATGCCTGACATGCTATCGGTGGCAGCATCAACAGCATCGGCGCCAGCCATGGCACAGGCCACCATGGACGCGACACCGGTACCAGCCGAATCATGGGTATGGACATGGATAGGGAGATCGGGGTACTTTTTGCGGATTGAACCGATAAGAAGAGTAGCGGCGTACGGCTTCAAAACACCGGCCATATCCTTGATCCCAAGAACGTCGATATCAAGCGCGACAAGCTTGTCGACTAAGTTGAGATAGTACTCAAGATTGTACTTCTTCTTAGGGTTCAGCATGTCGCCGCTGTAGCAAACGGTGCCTTCGCAAACACCGCCAGCCTTCTGGACAGCCTTGATGCCAACCTCGAGCTGGTCGATATCGTTGAGGGCATCGAATACGCGGAAAATGTCGACTCCGTTCTTCTTAGCCTGGTCAACGAAATGGTCGATGGCATTGTCAGGCAGAGACGAATAGGCAACGCCATTGGCGCCACGCAGCAACATCTGGAAGGGGATGTTCGGGATCAGCTTGCGCATCTTCCGGAGGCGATCCCAAGGGTCTTCATAAAGGAAGCGCATTGCCACATCGAAAGTGGCTCCTCCCCAACACTCCAAGCTGTAAAGGTTGGAGAGAGCATAACTGGTCTCCTTGGCGATGTTGAGTAGGTCAACTGTTCGCACACGGGTTGCAAGGAGGGACTGGTGGGCATCACGCCAAGTAGTGTCCATAAGGAGGCAGCCCTTATAATTGCGCACGGCCTTAGCGAAGGCCTTGGGACCTTCCTCCAGGATAATATTTCTCCAGCCCTTGGCGCAGGGTGACGAAACGTCAAGCTTCTTACCTGCATCATCGAAGAGGTCGGGGACGATGATCTCGCCCTTGAACTTGGGCTCGCCAATCTGGCCCTTGATGCTGCTCCCGTTGACGGCGAGATCGCCGAGGTAGCTCAGCAGCTTCTGAGCGCGGTTCTGGCTGCCAACAAGGTCGAAGAGCGAGGGGGTATCATCAATAAAGGTCGTCCAGCAGTTGCCCTCAATGAATGTAGGGTGGGTCAGGAGAGAAGCGAGGAAAGGAATGTTGGTCTTGACACCGCGAATGCGGAACTCGATGAGCGCACGGAGAATCTTGCGGCGAGCGATTTCGTAGGTGGATCCGTGGCAAGTAGCCTTGACAAGCATGCTGTCATAGTAAGGTGTAATAACGGCGCCTGCGAAACCGTTACCGCCATCAAGTCTCACACCATTGCCACCTGCGGAGCGGTATACTTCGATCTTTCCAGTATCCGGCTGGAAATTCTTGGCAGGATCCTCGGTGGTGATTCGGCACTGGATAGCAAAACCCCTGGTGCTGATGCGGTCCTGAGTCAATCCCAATTGCTCCAGTGTGGCACCAGCCGCAATTTGAATCTGGGCAGCAACGATGTCGATACCCGTGATCTCTTCTGTGATTGTATGCTCCACCTGGATACGGGGGTTGATCTCGATGAAGTAGTAGCGGTTCTGCTGATCAACAAGGAATTCTGCGGTACCGGCGTTGCGGTAGTTGACGGACTTCGCAAGCTTGACGGCATCAGCTAGGATAGCGTCACGAACCTCGACAGGGAGGTCCTTGGCAGGGGCAATCTCGACGACTTTTTGGTGTCTGCGCTGGACGGAACAGTCGCGCTCATAGAGGTGAACAACGTTGCCATGGTTATCGCCAAGAAGTTGGACCTCGATGTGCTTGGGCTTGTCCAGGAATCGCTCAACGAAGACTGTACCGTTTCCGAACGCGCTCTTGGCCTCGGAGGTAGCCCGCTCAAACGACTCTCGAAGGGATTCTTGGTCGCGGACGACACGCATACCGCGGCCGCCACCGCCGTACGCAGCCTTGATAATGATGGGGAACCCATACTCGTCCGTGAACTTCTTGACCTCTTCGAATTTCTCAACTGCGCCTTCAGTACCCGGGACAACAGGTACCTTGGCGGCAATCGCAAGCTTCCTTGCGGAAACCTTGTCGCCGAGAGCATCGATCACATCGGGTGACGGGCCAATAAACTGTCACACCCAATCATGAGCTGGGTTGAATCTAGTGGGATTGGTGGAACTCACAATGAGACCAGCTTTCTCAACCTTGCGCGCAAATTCAGCATTCTCCGACAAAAAACCATAACCTAGGGGGTTGTCAGCCTGTAGAGAGTTGTTGGCAATGGTGTTATATACCAGGGTGGATCATCTGGGCGCCATGCTCAACCGCAATCTTGACGATCTCGTCAGCGGCGAGGTAGGCTCCAACCGGCGTATACTGTCCGCGTTTTCCGATAACATATGCCTCGTCGGCCTCTGTAGTCCCTTGGTCAGCTCATAAGGCACCTAGAAAAATATGACCGTTGTCATACTCTGCCTGTGCATAGAGAGACGGTCCTCATAACTACATAATTAGCAGCCGTTTATGTCACGCAATGTGTGAGGCTGCATACCTGAAGATAGCAATAGTGTGCAAAGACAATTCGTGGGCCTATTGAAGCTTGTCAGATTGTGGGGTTGTCTCAATCTTGTGGTCGGAAGACAGATACTCACTGTTCTAAAGATCTGGACGAGAGAGTAAAGTGAGCATGACAACCTCAACCCGCCTGTCCACAAAAGCACGAGGACACATACACGAATTGCTTCACACCAGTCAGCTCACACGTCTAACTTTGCATCAGCTTGTCATGACTTACGAATTTCTCCTCTGTTGGCAACTGTGGAACAATGTGCAGGTCAGCCTCAGTTACTACGAAAGGCAGCGTACTCTGCGTAGCGGGGGACCCTGCGAAGCAGCAGCACTGCCGCCGCGAGCTCCCCTCCCGACCAATTCAGACGTCACTGACCCAAAATCTTGTTCAGTTGCATAATGGTCGAATTGGCGCGAATGCGGTGTACCGACTGCGCCTCCTTGGGCGCGGTGTCGCCCTCCTCAAAGACCTCCTCATACTTGTCGCTCGCGTTGTCGGTTGCCATGGCGAATCAATTGAGTGTGCGTCAGAGGTCCGAGAAGAGGAAGGGAAAGGGAACAGAAGCGCAGGGCGAGAAAGACCGTCAAATACTTAGGGATATCGAGGGGTGGATGGGGCCGCCTATGATGGCGGCGGCGGGGTCGTGTCGATGGTGGGGTTGTCTGGCCAAAGTAGTTTCGAGCTTCCGGGTAAACCTTGCTTGGTTCAACTCTGTCTCGCAAGCGTCACGGGTAGCTCCGATAGCTGGATAGGTAATGATGGGGCCGCACGTGGAGATGGAAGGACAAGACAAAGGACGAAAACGTTCCCGCTAGTTGGAGCAGAGCGGATAGAGAGCTTTGTATAGGAGGGAGATGGGGGGAAAAGGGGAGAGACGCAGTCGAGAGTCACGGAAGGGGGGGACCTCTATGAGGGGATTTTTGGCAGGAACCACCTCAGAGCTCTGCTACTGCTGGGCAAGATCGAGCTCCCAAGCCAAAAGCGGGACCCAAGGTCGGGTGGCTAAAACTCAAGCCTGGCAAGGATTGTCTTGTCGAGCCTCTGTTGAGCCTGCCAGTTTCAGGCCGAGCTCTGCTAATGGCGCGTGGACGGTCTGAGGGAGCACGAGTGACCGGTGAGTCTTTTCCCCCTTCGCTTCGCGCTTTCCTGCGGCAAACGGAGCTTCAACACATATCGGGAGCCCTATGGCTTGGGCGTATACTGCAATCCAACCCTTGAAAGGTGGTTAGCGTGGGACTTCATTGTCACTGAGTATGGGTTTGTGTGGTATTATTTGAACAGCTGAGAAGCTGTTGCGAGGGGTCAAGCCAAAGCATTTAGGTCCTGATTAGGTCTAACATTCGAGGCCTTGGGTTTTACTCAGGCCTTTTACCTAGGGGTTCATAGTAATCAGGAAAACGCTTTGGTAGGTTTGCCCTTGCCTTGTTTGGGGGATTCAACAGCTGCTGGGCTGGCGGAAGTCGCAAAGTACCGCGCGAACAGTCTTTCAAGAATTGGTATTTCGGCATCACGGATGGACCGATGCAGACTCCCTTCCAAGTTCCCACCCCGTCGTTACTCCCACCCCATTGTGCACCGCGGCCTCTTCTGGCCCTGGTGACCGGGGGTCGTCCAGGACTGTGTGAGACCCCGCCGAAGGCGGGCAGAGATCTTCTCATGGAAGCAACGATTGCTCTTGGCAGATGAGAGTCTTCGCCTTGCACGGTAAAGGAAATCAATTCGAGGCACCGAACCGAGCTTGACTAATTGGGTTTGCTGGCTACTTTGTATGAGGGGCGGAAGCGTAGGAGCTGGGCGAGATTCCCATGGCAGGCATCCATCACGCCGCATGTGCAAGAGATCGAAATCCCACTCTCGAGCTCTGGCCCACTGCGGGGCAACGCCGTCGGCAGCTCGGTCGACATGGGATTCTGCAGAGAGAGGGCCTGCGCCAAGCACGATTGGACGCCTTGGTGCATGCCACCCTGCCGCAAGCTCTGTGTGACGGATTTTTTTCCCTTGCCGGTGACCGGAGCGCCCAGGACTTTAACCCGGTCGACAAGTAAGCGGAGGTACTACACGTAGGTCGACGTAACCTTGCAACCCCCAGCGGCGTGGTCATTGGCGGATTCGAGGGAAAGTGTCCATGCTATCTCCAATGCTTGCCATTACGGCGGGGAAAAAACAGACACAAGGATACAAATTCCCAGAAGCCATTTTAACACCAACTGGAAAATTTGACAGGTTCCCATTCGCCTGTCATATGTTGTTTGCGGCAGGTCAAGGCCTCGACCCTGGTTCATGGCTGGTGGCGTGAGAATCATTATCGTCTAGCCGAGGATAAGAGTCAATACCCGTGCTTGCGGTGACTTTCAGGTCGAGCAATAACCGAAAAGCCATCTTTGTACGGAGTAGACTTCGTTGAAATCCCACGGACTCTCAACCCGCCATCATGTCTCATCAAGATTGCCCACAGAGATGTCAGGGTCGTAAATTAAACAGATGCCGTCCATGTTTGGCATTGTCCTCTGTAGGACAAAACCTGTAGTGTGGCAGTGCCAGATGTTTTTCTCCTCTCAAGCCCCCGTCCCCTTGTGCGTTATTTACACCAGGTTGGCTGCGTTGACCGCGGAGGCTCGTCACGAGACCCAATATCCCACCGAGCCGTCCCCGAGATCTCTCCAGGGGTGTGACAGACCCTCGGATTTCGCTTTCGAACTCAGCGGGGATGGGTGGGCGAGGCTGCATCAGTCATTTGTTTAGCGTTTTCTTCTTTTTCTCATGCTCTGAGCCATTTTGTCACCTCCCGTTGTTCCTTGATTCCTGCTTTTGCCTCCCCGCAGTCCCCCACAAACCGGGTCTCAGGACCCCCACGATTTCTCAGCCCTCAGCTGTGGGCATGCTTCTCGGCTAGCCAAGGCTTGTGGAACCTGACGCCGACGCCGGCGCTTCGAGGAAAGTATCTGGTGGATGGGCAGAAATTTCTCTTGGCACCACCACTGCTAGAATGTCGATCGCCTTTCCACTCTCCAGCCTCCAAGAGCGGTGAAGTGTCCCGATACTGCGTACGCGTGCCATGCTCTTTTGTCTCGGTCAAATTCCAGGATCAAGACGAGGTACAGAAGACTGCCAAGTGGCCGGACTCAGATCATCGTCGCACAGTAATGGCTTGGCCGCATTTCTAGGCCAAACTGTTGCAAGAGAACGACGTCAACTGTTCCCCATGTCGATCACAAGCCCAGCATCTGTCACTCAATGTGTACCCAGTGTGATGAGGCTCCGCCGACCGCAAACCCCCAACGACGTGATACGGACCAGAAAATTACCAATTATCGATTTGCCATGCCCCTCAAGCCGAGCCTCTGAAAACACCATTTCATCTCGCCTTTTTGTATAATATACTTGATACACACCGAAGGACAGAAAAACAACCCTGCCGTGTTTTGTCGTCTCATCACGATGACGGGAGGACACCCAGCCACGCCTACCGTCCGGTGCACTGAAATCCCACCCAGCGGCAATGTGCCCGAGTCACCCGAGGGAACCAACCGTCCTCTACGGCAGCAGCCATAAGCGCATCCGGGGCCGAAGCCAGACCAGAAGCCATCAGAGCTAAAACCGCAGAACGTGAAGGTGACAATTCCCATTGATAGAGGTGCACCTTACTTCTTGGAAACACTCTCGGCGACCTTCTCAACCTTGGTTTCCAGCGCCTTGGCCTCCTCTTTCCCCGCCTCCACAGCGCCCGTCAAGCCCGTCTTTTCCTTTCCGCCCCAGTGATGCCAATCCAGGTACCGGTATCCCTGCGTTAGCTGCGCGCACTCGTTGATGAAGTGGCATCCGAACAAGAGGTAGTTCTTCGGGGTGACAGCCAGAGAGTAGCGCATGAAAGTTGCCGAGTAGATGGTAAGGGCGAGTGTCATCTTTCCAGATATCCTGTAGGGCTACGTGTCAGCGGGGTGTGTAGACAGAGGGACGGAGAGCCTAGAAGCAAGACTATCAGGGGAAACACATACAGCTCGGGGCTTTTCCGGGTATCGGCAACGGCGGCGACGGGAATGCCAAAGTTGGAGACGGGGCCCCAGAAGTCTACAAGGAGTCGAGGTTAGCGATGATGGGGGGAGTGGGCAAGGTGTGGTTGGTCTGCTGGAACAGTATCGGGACACTTGAAGGCGGGAGCAGGAAGAACAGCAATTGCCTGTTCAGGGTCGCGCAGAAAGCTTCAATGCCACCGTGCAGCTGCCATCCATTGGCTATGGAAGCTCCGTGCCGATGGAGGTGTTGTTCACGGCCATTCGTATGCGTAGAGATTGTCCCGATAGTGAAAGGTGACTTGTGAATGGCTGTAGCTGCCGAGAGGAGAGAAACTCACGTGTTGAGCACACATAGTTCAGGACCGGGTGAGCCCGAATCTTCGCATTGATTGCCTTGACAAATGCCGCCATTTTCACGTCGGTCCTGCGTTATATCGTTGACGGGTGCAATTGGAGGTTTCGCTTCGTGACGGGATCGGCCAAATTCTGGGAAAAGATTTGGGGCGTCGGAGTCGGGAGGCACGGACCTTCAGCGCCCAGCTGAGTGAGCCACCTACGTGACTGCCGTATTCATTGTGCTCAGCTTTGGGCATCACGTGGTCACATTGACGACTATCACAAGCTTTGGAGACGCTGAAATGGTGTTGGTTTGTTTCTATGGCGCTGCGTTGCATCAAATCTATCACGGTGCTATAGAATCCCTGCACCATTGATGGTTTTATGGTTACCTCCCACCTGCCAAGTTTCACTAGACCCTGAACGCCTCCCCAAACAATCACGAAGGGACGACGAATCATCATTACAGCCCGCCAGAACATGATTTAGCCAGATGCAATGCTGTGGGCTTCTGAGCCAGCCGTCTCTGTGGGTCCTTTTTTCAGGGTATCTTGAACATAAACCGAAAGTCATGTCTCTCATCAACGCCTGGGTGGGTTGAATCCAGGAGGGGCTCCACCAGGCGGGAAAGCAGGAGGGAAACTGGGAGCCCCGCCGGGGAAACCGGCCGGAGGAGGGAAGCCGCCTGGGAAGCCAGGGGCCGGTGCTTCGCGCTTGTCAGTGTTTTGACATGCTGAATGAGACAGGGAGAACTCACGACCACCACGTCCAGGAAATCCCGGTGCACCAGGGAAGCTGGGGAACGGCGGAGGCGCACCTCCAACACCAGTGGCAGGGCCCGCAAGAGAGATCGGGGCAGCTGCGCCCCGTCCAGCGGGCCGCGCAACACCTGGGCCGGCGGCGAGTGCCGAGGCGATTCCGCCACCAGACGACTTGCCGAGGCGTGCGCTAGGATCGGCGGGAGGAGGTGACTCGACGGACAGCGATACAATCTGTGCGCCCCTGACAATGGTCAAGCCCAATGTTCGCTTCTCTTCCTGTTCGATTGTTTGGGTGGACGAGGAGGCACCAGGGGCGCCGGATTTCGCCTGCTTACGTTTGATGCGGCGGAACTCCTCTGTATCGGCAAGGACGAGATTCATATGCTGCCTCCCAGTTAGCATGACAGAGGACATTCGCATAGTATAGGTGAACTACCTTGTCGAACGCGAGCATCTGGCCGGTCATCTGGCGTCCATCGTTTAGAGTGACGCGCATCCGGTAATTGATCTGTCGCGCCATCTAATTAGCCTCTCGCCCTTCCAACTTGGTTCCTTCGATAGGTGGGCGACATTGGAGTACGTACGTAACCGGCCTAGAGTGGTAACAGCTTGTCAGTCTCCTGGTGTCAACGCGAGCGCCAAATGGTCGAGGTGGAGCGCGACTCACCATCTTGCCTTGCTTGTTTGTCGCTGACATGATTCCGACAGATAGCTACAGAGTAGCGCTGCCAAGTGTTCAAAAATTCTGTTTTTCTGATTGACAAAGCTCTCGCAGCCTTGTCTGTGCGGTCTCTGCAAAGCTCGTGGGGAGCCTTCGAAGTCTCGCAACGGTATGGATGGTGGAAGGCAAATCAAATCAGGCCCATCGGCACGAGGCTGAAGATCCTTGTGTGCCAAGCCTCTCTCCAGCCACACCTCCCATCGCCGAGGCCCACTCACCAGCTCAGCGCATGTCCCCCACCGCCCTGCCATCAGCCAATCAACGTTCCGTCCACACTTGCACGCACAATCTTGAAAATCCCTTAACAAAAAACCACCCAGCTCGCACATTTCCAAATTTATCGCGAGCTTCACAATCCTTCAAGTCCTAGAGTTCCAACTAACAACACAGGCAAAATGGTACAATCTTCCTCTATTCATTCCAGGGGATCGTCTCGATCTTGCTAACATGCCGCCCGAATAGTCCGAGAAAACCCAGAACCCCATGCGGGAGCTCCGCATCCAGAAGCTCGTCCTCAACATCTCGGTTGGCGAGTCTGGTGACAGACTTACCCGTGCTGCGAAGGTGCTCGAGCAGCTGAGTGGTCAAACTCCCGTCTACAGTGCGTCTTCGGTGTCGAGAACCTGCCAATTGCGTTACTGATTGCATTTTCCATCAATAGGCAAAGCCCGTTACACCGTCCGTACCTTCGGTATCCGCCGCAATGAAAAGATCGCGGTCCACGTCACTGTCCGTGGTCCCAAGGCCGAGGAGATTCTTGAGCGTGGCCTTAAGGTCAAGGAGTACGAGCTCCGCAAGCGCAACTTCAGCGAGACCGGTAACTTCGGCTTCGGTATCTCGGAGCACATCGATCTCGGTATCAAGTATGACCCTTCGATTGGCATCTACGGCATGGACTTCTACTGCTGCATGACCCGCCCTGGCGAGCGTGTCAGCCGTCGCCGCCGCGCCAAGAGCAGAATTGGCGCTGGACACCGTATCAATCGCGATGACACTGTCCGGTGGTTCAAGCAGCGCTTCGATGCCATCGTCCGCTAAATATGCTATGCTTTTCCGAGGTGGAGAAGCGATGCGGTAGACAAAAAAAAACACTGGGCATATCAACGGAGTGGGGAGTTAACGGCTCGTCGTCATGGGACCTCTGTGGAAATGGGGATATGCAGGTTCACGAACTTTAGGGAATTCGTTTCCCGCCGGCATGTAGATGCATGACTTTTACCTCTGACGATTTCTCGTCAATTCAGCTTGATCTGCTCAGTCGAGCCACGGCCTCAGAGTCCGACCGGCGTCCTGCCGGCTTACCAGCTTCCTATGCTTTTGTGATGGGTGTCCTGTCCCCCAGTGTAGCTTGCGAGGAGGCTCGCGTTTACCGCTTTCCCAGAATTGTCTTAACCTTCAAGCTTAGAGGCCGTACGAGCACTCTTGAGAGCCCCACAGGGCAGTTACTCTATGGCACGGATCTTATCGACACACTTCCTCGTTGCATTGCAAATCAACACCATTAGAACATTTCTGCCATCGCTGTTACGCATCGCTGCGACGCGGAATGCAGGATCCCTCGTAAATAAAAATGACGTGGGTATGATACTGCTGGCATGCTAATGTTCAGGATGCTATCCGCGTTCTGGTAAACCCAAAATCATGACATGGCTGTACGGGTAGCTAGATCAAGATGTGCTGTTCATCTGACTTCAGACGCTATAGATGGTCATGACCGACAGCAAATAGAGTGTTGGTCCTCCTCAACGGCGCTAATACAGAGCAGATAGGACCAACACTGATCACGAAGACCATGTTGAGATTGTTCATCGCAGAAACAACATAATTTTGAGTATTGCTACCCTAACCACCAAAAATGCATTATTGTTCATTCCTTCATTAAGCCCGTTCCACGTATCCAGCGTACCCTTTCATATTTTCGTGTAAAGATTTCGTCAGAAAAAGAGACTTTTACGCATGGATATCATGTCTCAGGTTGCCGCCGCCCAATCCAAGAAGAAAAAATGAACATGTTTCCAGCCCATGGTGTCATACAAGACGGCCGTAAATAGTGGCTTGACGCCTCGAACCTCTTTGGATATCGCATTATCATAATAATAGAAGACAAAAGAAACATCAAAATCAAGGAATGATTACCCATGCTGGTACGTTGCCCGTAGCAGAGGAATCCCACCTACATGGGGGAAGAACCCATGTGTCGTATACTGGAATGTCAATTCTTAGATAGCGAGAAAGGAGGTCCCGGTTCGTGATGGAGATGCTGTATCTGAAGGAACACACCTTCGGGAGGCTGTCGGGCGTCTCTGCCGTTGGGTCATGTGTATGTCGATCAACATATCTACTAGGGTTTCGGCATCTAGACGGAGATCGTCCAGCTCTTCAGCGTCAGTGTCGAGGTTTGTCTTATCAGGCAGAGGTAGCCTATAGGCTGCAAAGACAATGCCTCGGTTTGGAAGGGGGCTCCGGCGCCGCCTCGACTTGAACTCGTTAGAGTCACCATCTCCCTGTCGTTCACGTCCGTCAGGACTGTGGCCAGTGTAGAAGGCGCGGCAGTAGCCTCGCGAAAACTCATCAGATTTCGCGTCATCATAACGAAACTCCATCCAACCATCTTTTCGGAGAACCCTCAAGTGTACCGAGTTCGAAATGCGGAAGGGTGAAACTACAGACGGTAGCCCATATGCAGCAAGCAAGCGACCGGTCAACTCAACGCGCGAGTTGCCGGTGGTGAGCGAGACTGGGCTAAAAAGGTCGGACGATGGTGATTGCGCGCTGGAGCTGTCCTGGAAGCTGCCCAGCCGGCTCGGCCAGAGGTTGACAACATATACAAGATCAAATCTGTACTTGGTTGCGATCCTGGCCGCTTCGAAAGCTGCGGCTGTAGCTGGCCTTGTGGCTAGTGGGGGCGAAAGCGTCAAAAGACGTGTTCCGGGCGAGATTTGTGGTGGAGAGGCCAGCACAGGGGGGGAGGGAGGGAGGGCAAAAGTAGGGGGCTTCGAGGCAGCCGAAAATTGTGTCGTGGTGTTTATACGAGCCGGAGACGCTGTGACGGCCGGAAGAGTTTCTCGAGCAGGCGAAGAAGACATAGCAGGCATAAGGGAGTCCAGCAAACCTGGAGTTTCTGACTGGCTGGAGTCGGAAGTAGCCGTAAGGGTGGCTGATGCATCATCGGCGATGTCATCGTCACTCAAGGTAAGGAAGTCGCCCAAGGCCGGCTCCTTCAGGCTATCTCTGGATGTTGACCTCAGCTCTGCCAATGTTGAAAAGCTCAAGGACTTGCGTAGCGTGTTACGGGACTCTCGCGAGAACTTGTAGCCAGCATCGAGGCTCTTGGGTCTCTGCGGCATGATTCCCCGACTAGTTTCCAGCTCATTGGGTTCCGCTTCTAGCAACGGAACAAGCCTGGGCGAAGGTGCAGGTGTCAAGTCACCTGGTTTTGGGGTGGCTTGGAACACCAATGCGACCGGATCAAACGTTTTGTCGTGCTCGGCAGATGGTGGCGGCGTTAAAGCCTGGTACTGCTGACGAAGACTTAGTTGCGTTCGATCTGGTACGTCTGAATGACGCTTTCTGTCAAGTTGAGCCCGAGGCGAAATAGAACCAGATCTTGATCTAGAGGTGAGAGAGGTTGACTGAGCAAACGCCCGCTGTCTCGGAGGGTTCGCAAAGCTAAACTCAAGAAGTTCGGCCAAGGATGCCAGAGAAGCGGGTCTCCGGTTGGGACTTAAAGAGGATGACCGCTTGGGGATGCGCGGAGGCTGGCTGAGTCGAGGGGAAGATAGCGGCAGGGGCGCCAGAGAAGCTGTCGGCTCTGCCTCGTCGGATGTCAGAGACAATAGTCGAGGGGTGCTCGGAGGTTCAGGAAGGCTCTGAGACCGCTGCGTAGGTCGGACTGGCAGACTCAATTCTTCTCGGGCAAGCATCCGTGTTGATGTCGGTCGGATGAATGGAGGCTGCGGAAATGTCCTAAATATCGAGTCTGATTTTGACGACGACGGGTTTGTTGTGGTTGAGCCCTCTGCAGACACTCTTCTCTTTTTAAAGAACCTTTCCAGCTTCTCCAGCTTTCTCTCTAACCTATCGAGTCCCACGGCCATCTTAACACTAGCAAACCCGTGACTATAACATCCAACATCAGCAACAGCCGCACAAAGGGAGTCACATGGGCGGACTGACCAGGCCAGAAAGACAAGTCAAAAACGGAGGAAATAAGCCAAGACAGGTGTTATCGTTAGGCTTGGATCATGGAGATGGTATCAGCAAGGATAGTTCCAGCAACGCACAGCGAGCGTCTTCGGGATGAGCCCGGCACTGTTTAATGATGGCGAGCACTGGACCAAACAATGTGGCAAGTTATCGAGTCGATTGAAGTTTGGGTGAGATAGAATCGTGGCACAGAAAGTGAACCATGCCGGAACCAGAGGGCGGGTAGATGAGTGAAGGTCTTGGATTACACGGCCGAGATTGCCGTGTAGGCACAGAACCAAGTAGTAATTCAAGCGGGAGGAGAGCACGCCGAGTATGACGAGTGGTATATGGACGGGAAGTCGAGTTTCAAGATGACTTCCTTTCCTAGAGATTGTGCGTTCAGACCCCGCTCAAAATCGACGGAGCCTCAACACCGGGGGAGGGCATGGATCAAATAACACTCACCCCGCGAGCAGGGAGGAGTGACAGGGAGTCGTCGGCAAGGTCGCTGGTTGGATGTAACCCTCGATGTAAGTCGACGAGGGTCCACTGAGCCAGGGTCAGGTTGAGGAGAAGAGGGAAACAGAAGCACGGTGATTGAGGGGGGAGAGCTAAAGAACTAAGGAATCAAGGGATAGCAATGGAAAAAGAAAGTGCCCGAGACTGCAAAGACACATCCCGTGCAGGCCAGTTTTTCCTTGCACTGCGAGAAAAGAAAGTCATGATCGGGATCGACTAGTGGTAAACTGTGGCCAGGGGTGGAGGCAGGGAGAACGAGCAAGTCGCAGCTCTGATGAAAACAGGTGCAGGATGCAGTTGCTCCAGGGCCTAGCATTACCCAGCATCCGCGAGGAGGATAGTTTGAGTTCCGGCTTGCTCCTGCCTTCTCAGACACCTCCGGAGGCACCGTCGCGCCCTCCGTCAGAATCTTGACACCATTTTGCGTATTCCAATGGGGATTTTCAGCACTGGCCAGTCTTGAACGGTTTTGGAGCCAAGGGAAAACGGAGGGGACGGGGCTTTCTCCTTCAGCTGGTGTTGTCCTCAGCGCGTGGAGTCCAACCTCCATCTGCGAGCGATTCCGAGCGGAGGGGGCAGCCCACCAGCCTCCTCTCTCCCTGGCCTCGGCCCTGTTTGTCTCGGAACGAGAAAGCCACCTCCCCATCTCCGATCCGCCATAAACCCTCAAAGGAGTGTCGAGCGCTGGCGGCGCGTGGCAGCGAGGTCAAGGTGAGAAACAATACCTGGATGGTGACTTGTGTTGACAATGGAGCTCGGCTAGGAAGCTGGATCTCAGGCCTTCGAGACTGAGGCTGCAAACCTCACAGAGCCAAGCTTCACTAGGTCCGGTTCGTCGTACCGCACACATGAGATCCATGGACCCATCGAGTATCGACACTAGCCAGAAAATCGCACCAGTTGCCAATGGAAAGGCTCAATTGCCCCAACAAGCAGCGACAACAACCTGGAAGGGCAGGACGAGGATGGATGGATAGAAGTTTGGTGGGACAACGAAAATGATGAGCGAGGTTGACGCGCGCACGGGCGCAACGTTTGGGCGATAATAACGGTAGACCACCCTGCATCGTTGCATCAACGGAAGTGATGAAGCAGGTGACAGGGCATTTTGGCGGGGATTCTCCAACTAGCGGTGTCAGTGTCTCCCTGCCTCTCTCCCGCTACCTGCCACCCCAACCCCGCTTCACCAGCCGCAAAAACTTGGTTCCCCCACCGTACTGGCTTGGCGCCTTGAGCGCTTGAGGTTGAGAAACGCAACTTCAGCTGTCTTCCCGAGGAGTCTCGGCTTTTACCGGCGTCGCCCAGCGCAACTGGCATGAGAACCAATCTCTATGGCGACTACAATCAACTTACCGCGAGCAGTGACAACCCTGGGGGGCTTCTCAAACCGGCGGGATTCAACGGTTGGAAAGTCGGAATTGGCCATTCTGATTCGTCGATTCCGCTCTCAGCGACCGTCTTACAGGTGATCGGCACTGCAGCACAGCAAGGCTGTAAGACAGAAGCCCAAAGCCTCGCCAAGCATTTGCATCCAATGGGCACCCTAAACTGCCGTTCCCACAGAGACTAGTCACATCGTGCGTCAGTTTGGATGGTAGTGCCGCCCCCAAGCTTTGACCAGTGGGTATCCGTAAGTCACCGCCTTCTGCGTCGGTCTTCACGACGTCCAGGCTATTTGCGTGGGGCTTCGGATCCGTTGGATCTTACGTCTGGAGCACAACCGATGCTGGCGGAACTTCTTTCTTTTCAAGAGAACGATAACTATTCGTACCCAGGGCGGGAAGGAGTCGAGGCGAAATCCCTACCAGATCGAGAGCAAGTGCATTTCCACCAATCCGACCAGAGGGGCCTCAAGCCCGTTTCTCAGCAATGTCTCAATATCCGAGTCATGAGCACACCAACTCAAGGCCACACTTGGCTGGCACTGAGCAACACTAACTATCACCGCCCATTGCCATCACTTGGAATACCTCTAGCAAATTTCAGGTGTGGTACCACCGGCGGGAAGCCAAAACCTCGGTATCAAAGAAAGTGTCATGCATCTCGCCCGCACCCAGCTAGTCACTACAACTTTGCGTATGCGTCTCGGACCCTGACATGATGCATCTCGTCCACTCTCAGCTCCCCGCCGGGTGGCCATCTCCCATGAATTACACTACTACAGATCTGAATGTCCCAGCCGACGCCGTACGACCGCTGTCTCGCGAACTTTTCGCACTAACTCCTCCCCTAACCCCACAGACTCTCGGATACCCACAGCGGCGAACCCCGGAGCTGAGAAGAGGACCACATTGTCGGGTCCGTACCTTGAGGCAAATTTGTCAACCTAGTTCATAGGGCCGGGAACAACTCACGCAGTGTGAAGCGGCTTTCTAGTGTTGCCGGCGCAGGCCAAATCGACGCCAATCCTTCAAACCAGCTCTCGGAGGCAAAGAAAAGAATACAGGCCCCGAAGACTTGCGTTGGCAAGCAGAGTCTGGACATTCCGCTTACGTAGTCATCCTGCATCTAGATCCAGCTCCTATACGAGTCTCAGGGGGCTTGTTGTGCCTCCTCTTCGCCCATTGGACCTCGGACATGGGAGCAATGTCTCAGTTGCCCACCATCAGGGAGATAAAAGTCCTCTTGCGTCCGCAACACTGGACTTGACTCGACGGTCTTCGAGACAGCCAAAAACAAGGACAAAAACCAACAACCCCGCTTCACCGCAGCACGCTAACCTCAAGTCTCGAGTCTTGATTTTAACTCGTCTTGTACAACGTCGCCCACGCTCTGCATCCCGTTCCCTTCCTGTGATCGACACCCCTCCTTCCTCGTTTGTTTTCAAGACACAGCAAAGAGCAGGCAGACTCGAACCGAAACGTGCAAGACTTGTTTGCTTCTTTCGGGAGCTTTTGCTCCTTGCTTGGTCTTACTTCACCAGACCCTGTCGATCCCCTCATGGCACGCGCGGGAAATATCCCAAGTGAACCGTGGCGCCGCCCGAGCTGAGGCGGGATGAACGAGAAGAGGTGCCTCATCCCTTTTTCCTCTCCGTATTTTTCTTCTTCCCCGCTCTCCCTCGCTTTAGCTTGCTTCCCCTAGGTGATTCAAGGGATAAACGCGCGTGACGCAGAGGGACGATAACCCGCACTTCCACTCCCGAATCGGGCACTTCTTTCAATTTTCAAGATAGGGAGGGCGACCAAGCAGTCTGTGGGTCGGAAATGGCTCGGAGCAGAGGTCCTATCAAATCCCCTTGAATCTCTTTGCAGACGGAACATGCCGCTGGTCTATGACCGAAAAGGACGGGAAAGACTCTGCTCCAGTGGAGTTGCAGCGACGGTGTACTAACTGGAAACCACCAAGGGGATAGAGCAAGACATTAGGATGGATTGGTGACCTTTCCAGTGAACAAGCCATTATGGGACGAATAGCATCTCCCGAGTAGACAATCTGAGCCCCAACAGTTGTTAGTCACGCCAGTCTCGTGCCTTGCGCTATAGTAAATTTTCAAGATCGCTGGCGATCTGCTCAGGTCCCGAAACATGTTTCTGGTCCGCCTGGGAATGCATTCGCAGTGGAGCTTGGTCCGCAAAATGTACAACAAGATTTCTCATGCCATTTCCATCACCTATCGCCGATATGCTTTGTCAAAATGCCTTGTGATGCCGTCCGATTCCTGGCATAGATAGTTAGGTAGAGAGGGAACCCCCCCCCCCCCCCCTCCGATGCAAAGCGGTAGGTACCGCAAAGATTCAAGCCAAGCTTGGGCACTGTGGAGAACGATACGAGCCTGCCCCAAGGATTTGCTGTCCTGAACCTCTCTTTAGACTCAAATCTCGAGTCTTAGTTCTCTGTGTCAGATCTTGACAGCTCGGACGACGACAGGTCTTAGACCTGGCCGCTTCTGCGACCAGACACTGCACCACAAAGACAGCTCATTTTTGCGTAGCCGAGATATGCATCCGCCTATGTTTTTACTTCGTGCTTAGGCGAGCGCGAGAAAACGCTAGAAGATTCGACGGAACGATCAAGCCCGTAGCAGAGACGCAACAGCAGCCAGAAGAGGCAGTTGGGTATTTTTTTCTTTCTTCTTTTTCCTTCTCTTTTTTCCTGCACAGGTTGCCTGGGGTGTTCTCATTGCCGTGCGTGGCGGTGCGTGAACATTTGATACCTAAGGTAGGTATGTACCTGGTTGGTGTATCTGAAGGACACGCACAACCGTACTTGACCAGGAACCTTGATGAAAGCTTTTGAGGTGTGATGTCAAGGCCAATGTTTGTCGGGAGGGCTATCGTGTGTTGTTCTTGGACCAGACAGAGCAACGCATAACTGGTAGGCAACCTACCTAGGCATGGCAAGACCAACACCAGCTGAGGAGGTGAACCGGAAAGTAAACAAGTGCCTGAAGCGGTGGACAGGTATGTAGGTCTCGGTCAATGAGATTGACGTGAGCGATGAGCTCCTTACATACCTACCTAGGTACCTACCTACCTTATCCGTCCACCTACCTACTGAGTACCTAGCTGGTGTGTTTGCGTCTGTGGCTGTGTTTACCCCGTGAGGGCCAACAGCAATTGACAAACACCAATCAATGACAATTCGAGAGACAATTTTCCCTCTCGGACCAAACCAGACGGGAGGTGAATGAGCCATCAGGAGCCGGAGACTTTACATACCGCCAGGTAACGTGGGCAGTGGCTGCTGGAGCCTGCCTACATAGGTACCCAAGGTATCTGTTTCAAGACTTGAGTTTTTGTCTTCCTTGTCTCTAAAACAGGCAGAGGGTCCGGGTGTTGGAAGGGATACCCCCCCTGGGAGGACGCCTACCAGACTGCCTACCTTTACCTAGGCACCGGCGCTGGCGTTCTCATCGGTACCTATACTGTGACTGGCGTGAAGCTGTTTTCGAGGTGTAATGCAGCAATCTCATGCCATTGATGTAACATGAACACACACACCCAGCCAGGCATGCGTCGAGAACTGACAACTGCAAGAAAGATAGCATGATGTGCGTGTTCTCTGCCAGGGCTGTCCGGTCAGGTTTACAGCCTCAATATCATGGCTTAGGGGGAGAACTAACAAGGGGTGTGACCATATCCTTCCATGGGACTTGCCAGGGTAGCGTCAGGGGAGGGAGGGAGGGAGCCAGAAGCTGATATAGCTGCTGCGTATGTGTAATTCAAGGAGGAGGCAAGCTCTCATGTCATGAGTCAACGTGCTGCGGAAGAACAGCACGGGAGAGAACCAGTTGACGGGGTTGGATTCAGATCGATCACATGAATACGTACATGTGACAGATCTATTTCAACTACCTAGGGTACCCGAGAATGTTTGCCTGTGGCCTTGTAGAAAGACTAGAGGTTCTGTGCGGTACTCCCACGCGGTCTGGAGGCCTACCACGGGATGTTGGAGCAAGGAAATCGGGCTTTGGATCTGTCTGTTACTCATGGCCTGGGACTGGGACGCCCGCACAAAGCAGTTTGTCGAGATTTGAACCGAATTCGAGGCGGCTCGGAACCCGCCTTGTCCATGGTTAGGCGTTCACTCTTAACGAAGGCTTGTTCAGGGCAGGATGGGTATGTAGACTGGCACAAGCACGCTGCACATGCTTCATGCCGAGGTACCCAACGTAATACACATCAGAAGAATGCCGTGCAGAGAGCCTTGGGGCCTCCCGTTGTCATGGATGGCGTCGGTCAGGATAATTGTGACTGATGCGGCCCGAAAGGCCATCACGCCTGGCCAGGCCCGTCCTCCATGTTCCCAACGGCAAATCGCGACCAACGATTTCCATATGCCCCGGGACCGGCTGACTGCAGACCCTTGATACCGGCACGCCAAACCCAGGGTCACGCTGCGGAGATATGGATTGGGGTCTGGGCTGATGAGAGGGCAGACCCGCGGGCATCGCAGACATCACGAACATGGCAGTCCGGGTTGGGGGAGACCGCATGGTCTAGAATAAGAAACCCGGTCGCGAAAACGCCACATTGGGATTCTAATCCCAGGCAGCTGGGAATCGATTGGATCTCGCAGCTCTATTGCAGAGACCGCCTCCTCGGGTCGTGAAACATGACGGTCCATGGCGAGTTGGCAACCCCAAGCGCGCCATCTTTGGGCTCACACCCTCCGCGGACCCGCGACAGCGATTGTTCAGGGGGGCGTAAACCTCAAACAGCGAGCATCCTATGAGAGTGGAGGATTGTGCAGCGAACCAGACTGTCGGGTCTGACTGCCCCAATCACAGCACATCCTCTAAGCGCCAGCCGCGCACACGAACCCAGGCTGGACCCCCCCAAAACCCAGACCAGGAGACAGCGAATAATGGATGAAATATTGCCTTTGGGGGCTGCCCCTTAGACTCTGGGATTGAATGTGTCCTGGGACGACGAGAAACGCAAAATCTTCAAAAGAGGGTGGGAGGAGGGGGCGCTGAGATTGTCGCATGTGGCAGCTACACAGGTGCTATTCTAGTTGTTGCAGCTGTTACCGCGCGCAAGGCCGCCGAGCATCGGTTCCTGAAGTTCTGTCAGTGGCGGGCATGGCTAAATTGACCCTTGAAATCGGACATGGGAGGATGAGGTAGGGGCAAGGAACTCAGCCCTGCCCGGCCGCGGCCACAAAGCTCCCTGGGGAACGGGAGGAGAGCTACGATGTCATCCTTCCTTGGAAGAGCATATATCCAGCGTAGATTCCACTTGTCAGAATGGTGTTTGTTCCTTCTGCGTGGCAAACCTGACTCCCAGTTGCCTTCACACCCCGCTCAAAGCTTATAAGCTGGCCAAAGAAGCGCCGTTGCCCAACAATGGAGGAGTCCACCTTCACCAGATCCCTTACCATCCTTACCCGCCCAAGCGTTGCTGGGGAGCAAGGCAGCTCTCATAGCAGATACCCTTCCTTGCCCTCGCTCGAAGATATTTCAACATCGGCAGGAACCAGCACGGTTTCCTCAGCCCGCCCCGACCCGAGACAGAGACGTAGCCCAACGCTTCTTTCGCGCCCTACGACACCTCCGCTAGATTCTAGCCCGGACGCATCTAGCCAAATCCAACTCATCAACGGCATTGGCGACCACTTCCCAACCATGTTGTCTCGAGCTTCATCCCTCACCATGGGTAGCGAGTGTGCGTCCAACGGGTCCGCAGCCACGCCTGAAAACTCCTCGGACGACTCTGGCGATGAATGCGACGTGGATGGAGAACAGCTTGTCACACCAAAACTCCAACAACATGTCTGGGTGATCACGCCAGGAGAAACCCCGGGGCACGCCATCTCGACTAGAGATTGCATCGTTGTGCGGCTCGACCCGCCAGTAACGCCGACCCCGTCACCAGCGCGCCTCAAGCGCCGCCCGGAGGAGCCGGTCACGCCTTGCTCGCCCCCCAAGAGGCGGAGGGCCGAAGTGCGTCGGTGCGAGGATTCTAGGAGGCATGACCGATACAGAGGCGGACTTCCCTCCCACGAAGCCTTTCAGGCTGTCATTCGCCGGTCGCAGTCACTACCAGACCTCGTGACATCTGCCCCGAGCGGTGATCCCTACACCTTAACAACTGTTTCCGGAACTCGAAGCGCTTATCCCGACCAGAATAGGGCCACCATCGAGATCGAAATGCTCAATAAAGCCGAGATCGAAGACCAACTGTCGGCCTTGCTCTCGTCGTACAGAGAGTTTTACGTGGTGTCCAACGCGCCGGGAAAGCAGCAGCGAGAGGATGAAGCATCCAAGGGTCGAATCGCCCGATACACGCTGAAGACTATCTTCGGGGATAGGTTGAGTTCGGCCGAGGACGAAGCATTTCTGCTTCTGGAGGAAGAAGAAGATGTCATGAACACTTTCATGGGGTGGCTCCACACTTTGGGCCTGCCCCGTCTTGCTGTTGAGATCGAGAGGGTGCCAAGTCTCTCCGCTGGTATTAACTGGCTGGAGCAGATGGCTGCGCAGAACTTGCCCCGAGGTATGAAAGAGCTTTGGCCGTTCATTCGGAAAATCAGGTAAGGCCTCCTCTCTCACGGCAAAGCAACAATGGCCGAGCGACTAACAACACACGGTCAGTATCTTGCCAGATGCCGGTACTCAGTTCACGTTTGACGACATCCCGGAGATGGGAAACATTGGGTGTCCAAATCAAGGCTCAGAAGGCGAAATATTTTGGGAGTTCGAGAATATGGCTTCTGCTCTTCAGTTAGAGACAGAGGAGCTTGTTGATGATGAGTTTGTATTCTTGAAGGAGGATTCCGAGGCAGAGAGCGGGGAGTTGGTGCAAGAATCTTGATCGTGCGTACCTTAGTCATTTTGGTAAAAACCTCCTTAGTCAGCGATGTGGGTGGAAGTCTTTTATAATAGAATGGATCATAGAATCGATGTATTGTGGATACTGACGTTCAAACTGGCACTTATGGGACCGTACCCGCTGATAAAGGGATGGGTAATAATACACATCTCTCAAGAAGCAAAAATAGAGGAGGACACACTTATGGGGCAGTACAATCCAACCCCTAAATGATTGTTAGCGTGGGACTTGGTGAGTATCCAGGGCCTGTGTAATAATATATGAACAGCTAGGAAGTTATTTTACGAGGGGTCAAGCCAGAATATTTAGGCCTTAACTCTAATATTCAGGGCCTTGAAATATACTCCTTACGGCCTTAAATTTCCATCATAACCCCTCAAGAATAGAAAAGAATACCGGGTGAAGATTGGCCCGGAAGCTGCAGCCAAGCCTAAAGTACCACGAACAATCTTTCAGGGGTTGGACTGTAGTCTCTGGTGATCCGATGAAACAAGAACGGACTCATTTGTGCTGGGCCGGGCTGGCCAGAGCTTCTCGCGTTCGGGATAACCCGGGAGGCCAGATGAGCGAACTGGGATGACCAAACAAGAGTGATGCATAGATAGAAGCTTTATGTTGCTGTCGCAAGTTGCAACCGATGCAATACAGAATTGCAAGAAGATGCAGAGCTGAATTGAGTTGTGTTGAGTTGTGCAGAGCTGAAGTGGGTTGTTCAGAGCTGAGCTTGGAGCAGGAGGAACTGGGCTATGAACGACAGCTCGAGTTCCAACCTTAAAATATGTTAGCGTGGAACTATCTTCCAGTTGGGTGAAGAGATGGAACTTCTGCGCCCAATTACAACACCTAATCTGAGATATACCGACCTCCATAATATGAGCTACTTGACTCAGTTGCTTTACGAATTCAAGCTACCGTCTCCGTATCTTTCTGTATAGCACCAACATCGGTCAACTACTCAACCCGGTGCACGTATCCCATTAACATTCATGGAGCATTCAGTGGGGCTTCTCTTGTTTTGCTAGGCCAATGCCATGGAGACGCTTCGGGAACCGCTGGCGTGCGCAAAATTCTCGGCTGAAATTGATTGGCCCAGGCAAAGCTCGGACTCCACCCTCCTCTCAACCAAGGCCAACGAACCCTTCCTCGACAATTTTCCAGTCTTCAAACTTCATCAACCTCCATCTTAATCTCCCCTCCACGCAATTGCAATTCGTTGCAATTGTCTCCCTTCTTCCTTGAGACACATCCCGATACCTCACAAGATGTTCCGGAACGCCCTCAGACAGAGCACACGCGCCGTGGGCGCCATCTCTGCTTCGAGCAGAGTCGCCGTGGTGAGTCTGCCTCCGCCCGACCGGCCCGGCCTCAATGCCTTCGTCCGTCGCTCCAAATCAATCTCAATGGCTCGTCGGAGCATCTCCGGAGCTCAATTGAGCTTTTTTGAGCCGCGCGTTCTCGTTTCCCGCCTTCCCGGAGCTTGCCCGGGAGCTGTCGAATTTTGCTCATGTTTTGGCGCCTCATGGGGTTTCGGCTAGGCTAACTGTCCTGCAGCGAAATGCCGCACCCAGCGTTTCCGCACTCCAGACCCGCACATACGCCGCCGAAGCGAAGGCGTCGCCAACCGAGGTGTCGTCCATCCTCGAACAGAGAATCCGCGGTGTCCATGAGGAGGCCAACCTTGCCGAGACCGGTCGCGTTCTGTCCGTCGGGTACGTGATACACAATACATTGCTGGGAGGTCTTGGCGCAAGGGGGGACGTCAGCACAAGAGTGCAAACTTCTGCTATGAATGAGGCCAATTGACCGGGAAACTCAACGGGGACGTCAAAAGCGCAATAAATGCTGACTTTTAGTGTGAAGTGATGGTATCGCCCGTGTGCATGGCATGGCCAATGTCCAGGCCGAAGAGCTTGTCGAGTATGTCTGCCATCTACCCACATATGTTGATGCATCAACCTAACCTAGCTCCAGGTTCGCCTCTGGCGTCAAGGGCATGTGCATGAACCTTGAGGCCGGCCAGGTCGGTGTTGTGCTTTTCGGTTCTGATCGTCTCGTCAAGGAGGGCGAGACGGTCAAGCGTACCGGTGAAATCGTGAGTTGACAGGCAGTTCTGTTCTCATCAAGAGCTAACCACCCCAAAGGTTGACGTTCCTGTCGGCCTCGAGCTGCTCGGACGCGTCGTCGATGCTCTCGGTAACCCCATCGACGGCAAGGGGCCCATCAACACCACGGAGAGGCGCCGTGCGCAGCTCAAGGCCCCCGGCATTCTGCCCCGTCGTTCCGTCAATCAGCCCGTCCAGACCGGTCTCAAGTCTGTCGATGCCATGGTTCCCATCGGCCGTGGACAACGTGAGCTGATTATTGGTGATCGTCAAACTGGCAAGACTGCCGTCGCTCTGGATGCCATGCTCAATCAGAAGCGGTGGAACAACACCAACGACGAGACCAAGAAGCTCTACTGCGTCTACGTCGCCGTCGGTCAGAAGCGCTCCACTGTCGCCCAGCTCGTCAAGACCCTCGAGGAGAATGACGCCATGAAGTACTCGATCGTCGTTGCCGCCACGGCCTCTGAGGCCGCTCCTCTCCAGTACCTCGCTCCCTTCACCGGTGGTATGTCCTCTACTCGCACTGGGACTACGTCTTGATGTGAATGTGACCCGCTGACAGTACCATTGAAGCCTCGATAGGGGAGTTCTTTCGCGACTCGGGCAAGCACTCCCTCGTCATCTACGATGATCTTTCGAAGCAGGCCGTCGCCTACCGCCAGATGTCTCTTCTACTCCGTCGTCCCCCTGGTCGTGAAGCTTACCCCGGCGACGTCTTCTACCTCCACTCGCGTCTGCTGGAGCGTGCCGCCAAGATGAACGACAAGCACGGCGGTGGTTCCATGACTGCCCTACCCATCATTGAGACTCAGGGTGGTGATGTGTCCGCCTATATTCCCACAAACGTCATTTCCATCACCGACGGCCAGATCTTCTTGGAGGCTGAGCTCTTCTACAAGGGTGTCCGCCCGGCCATCAACGTCGGTCTTTCCGTATCTCGTGTCGGCTCTGCTGCCCAGCTCAAGGCCATGAAGCAAGTTGCTGGTTCGCTCAAGCTCTTCTTGGCCCAGTACCGTGAGGTCGCTGCTTTCGCCCAGTTCGGTTCCGATCTTGATGCCGCAACCAAGCAGACCCTCAATCGTGGTGAACGGGTAGGCATTTTCACAGGGCTAGGATCCAGATGACATACGCTAACAAGATTTCTACAGTTGACCGAGCTCCTCAAGCAGAAGCAGTACTCGCCCATGGCCGTCAACGAGATGGTTCCCCTTATCTTCGCTGGTGTCAACGGTTACCTCGACGTCGTCCCCGTCAACAAGATCCTCCAGTGGGAGGTTGACTTCCTGGCGCACCTCAAGACGAATGAGGCTGACATCATCGCCACGATTGACAAGGAGGGTGCCATCAGCAAGGAACTCGAGGCCAGGTTGAAGGATGTCGTCCAGTCCTTCACCAAGAGCTTTCTGGGTTAAATTGCACAATACTAAAAGTTCCGGGCCACTGGGTGAGGGTTAGCGAGGGGAAGGTGTCTATACCGCATAGTGTGTTTCTAGAGAAGGGAGTTCCGTCTTGTCGGGTGCTGGACTGAGGAATGGACGCGTGAGAAGGGGAGATTCTCCAGTCAATTGTAAAATAGAGTTGAAACTCAATCAAGCACTCGGTTCCTTTTGTTCCACTACTGGTAATAACGACGAGCTCTCGGACTGGGCGGTTTGGATAAACCTTTTTACACTGCAATGTATTCTTTGAAATGACATGCTTCCGCGATTTCTGATTGATGATGCTGTGGTTTGATAGAATTTGGCAAGAGCCACAGTAGCTTGCTATACAGTCCAACCCCTGAAAGATTGTTCGCGCGGTAGTTTACGGCTTGGTTACCGCCTGTGGAACAAAATTGCTCTGGCATTCTTTTCTATTTTTGAGGGGTTGATGATGGAAACTTGAGGCCCGAAGAAGTAAATTTCAAAGCCCTGAATATTAGAGTTAAGGCCTAATATTCTAACTTAAACCCTCAAAAATAGAAAAAGAATGCCGGAGCAATTTTGTTCCACAGGCTGTAACCAAGCCGTAAACGACCGCGCGAACAATCTTTCAGGGTTGGACTATGCCCTGCGCTAGGAGCTGGCAGGAGCCGAGTGTGTGACATCATGGAGCCCCAGTGGCATGCTAGAGGTACCTACCCAGATAGGTATGCAACAACATCAAACAACTGATCGCACTTCATTACCCTGCAGAGGTCTCCCACATATATCCTGTCACTTGGACGCTACAAAGAGCGTGGAATTCTTGAAAGATCAATTGATTGATACCAATTAGGTGTCAACACCACTGCCCCGCACCACTAGAACTCTCACAACTTGCTTCAGAGCTCAAACCGCGCGCACTCACCCACGCCCAAGTTACCTACCTGAGTGGCATCCGTGCCTGGCGATGCCGTCCGACGTGCCATCCCCCGACCCCATCATGTCCATGTCCATGTCAGCCGCCACAAAAGATGTACTCGCCCGAGTGCGACAAATGATCCCGCCGATGCTGGAGAAGTTCCACAAGGGCCAGCTCGGCAGAGTTGCGGTCATTGGTGGCAGCGAGGACTACACGGGGGCACCGTACTTTTCGGCCATGGCGAGTGCGAGGTTGGGGTGTGATATGGTTTGTTTCTTTTTTTTGTTCTCTATTCCTTCCTTGCGTCTCTTTTTGCTTTGGGGGGGGGGGGGGTCCTGTCAGCGACTCATCCTGGCTTCTTGAGCTCTGCGAGAACTAATGGAGCTGAAGATCAAGTGACCTCCGAAGGAGTCATTTTTTAAACCTGAAGAAGGAAAGCTAACAGAACGGAAAAGTCTCATGTTATATGCACACCCAACGCCGCCGCCGTTATAAAGACCTACTCGCCCAACCTAATGGTGCACCCGCTCATGCGCCAGTCGCCATCGACATCGCAACCGGTGGCCGCAGCTGCAACAGTAGGGGCGAGGCCGGATCAGGATCAGGATCCGGACCAAATTGCCGGGCGCATCATCGCTATGCTCGACCGGTTGCACGTCCTTGTTGTGGGGCCTGGGCTGGGAAGGGATCCCCTTATGCAGGAGACGTGTGTGCGTGTCATCCGGGCGGCACGCCAGCGTGGGATGCCTGTGGTGCTGGATGCCGATGCGCTGTTGCTGGTGGCAAAGGAGCCAGAACTAGTGAAGGGGTATGGGTTGGCGGTGCTGACGCCTAACGTGGTGGAGTTTGGGAGGCTGGCCAAGGCGTTGGGGGTGGATGAGCTGGTTGTGGACGCAAAGGAAAGGGAGGGGGAAGAGGTAAAAGTGGAGGCATTGGCAAAGGCGCTGGGTGGCGTAATGGTGCTACAGAAGGGAAGGGTGGACCGGCTGAGTGATGGGAGGACAACGATGACGGTGGATCTCGCCGGAGGGAAAAAGAGGAGCGGTGGGCAGGGAGATACCCTGACGGGATGTATCGCAACGTTTCTGGGCTGGAGGAAGGCATATCTGGATGGGCTATGGGAGACAGGACAGGCTCTTCCGGAAGAAGAGCTAGTGGGTTTGGCTGTTTTTGGAGGAAGTGCCGTTACGAGGGTGAGTTTTTTCTTCTTCCGTTTTTGGGATGAGCGTATGATGGTGGATATTGACCTAGGTGCAGGAATGTTCACGCCTGGCGTTTGAAAAAAGGGGTCGGAGTCTTCAGGCCAGTGATCTTACTGACGAAGTGCACACGGCGTTTTCCAACTTGTTTGAGGACGACGTGGACAGTGGCTCCGGGGGGGCGAGGCTCTGAGGCCGCCACTCACTGAGAAAACTTCAATCTCACTAACCAGTAGGGTTGTCTGTAGTACCTAGATACCTGCCTGGGTAGCATTGAGGAGGTTTCAAGAGCCCAGGGCCCAAAAAAAAAAAAAAAAAAAAAAAAGACCACCACCCCACACAA
>Ga0247765_1000294_pt1 | contig 40436 bp, 31 predicted proteins | sample UWRJL106311C6_FD_179949 | JGI IMG/M metagenome (GOLD analysis project Ga0247765, IMG submission 179949) | Plant litter microbial communities from Arlington Agricultural Research Station in Wisconsin, United States - UWRJ-L106-311C-6 | ecosystem: Environmental > Terrestrial > Plant litter >... | reverse complement strand
GGGCAAGAGGTGGAGCCAGAAAAAAAAACAGAAACATTCCAGAGAAAAAAAAAAGGAGGGGAAATCAGGTAAGACACACAGACACAACAAACACACACGCGCGCACACACGCTTGACAGTCAATGACACAGGCAATTCTCCCTCTCGTCCTCGTCTAAGCATTTTTAAACCTTTTCGCGTTCTCTCTCCCTCTTCCGGTTCGAGGAGTAGGGAGGGAAAGGTAAAATTTTTGTGAATTGTAATGCCGTCATTAAAAAGGGTTTGGATTGGCCCCGGGGTTTTTTTTTGGTTCCCCCCCTTTTTTTTCCCTCCCTTGGATCTGCAAAAACCTCTTTTTTTCTTGGGCAACCATACCCTCCCACACCCTCTCTCTTCGTCTCTCTTTCTCACTGACACCCACACCTAACCACCTCGTGTCGTGTGTCAGTCAGTCAGAGCCACCCACCCACCTACCGACTCTTTTCCCGGCTCATCTGTCTCCCGGCTCTGGGTCCCTGGGTTTTGGTTCGGGCTTCTGTTCCAGATTCAGGTTCACCAGCCACGTGGGGTTGAGGTCATTCCATTTTATTTTATTTTCCCTGATCCGTCCGTCTGTCGGCCGGCCTGTCTGTCTGTCTATCTGTCGCTACCGATCCAACCAGACCCAGACCTGGCCCCTATTAATACCTCCCCGACGTCTGATCTGGCGGGTACTTTTGGCATTCATTCATATTTGATCATCATACATCATATCATACTTTTGATCTCTCACACTCACCCACAACATCCACACATCCACTCACAATCACATCATCCTTCGCCTCCCAAATCGTTTTACCGTACCTCCGATCCCAACCAGATCAAGAAAAAAAGCAACCTGTTTCATACATCACCGATGACATCGAAAATGCAACAACAACCACCTCACTATCCTCCTCAAGACCAACCACCTCTTTACACGGCCACCCCACCCTATCCACCATGCCCATCATGTCCTTTGCCGGTCCATCTCGATCGTGACATTGAGGCAGAGGTAGAGGCAGAGGCGGCATCATCAACAATCCGGGGTTCCGCATCGCGACTTGGAAGACGACGACGAAGCGGGTCATTTTCTTCTTCCTCTTTTTCACAGAGATGTTCCCTCGAAATTACCTCTTCGGCTTCCTCCTCCTCGACATTAACCCCCTGCACAATTCTATCGGGATCGCCATCAGCATCGCATCATCCGTACATGTTGCACATGCGGAGTGACGACCATGACAAGAATGACGACAATGATGTTGATGGCGACAAGAAAAACGAACCCTCCTCTTCATCGTCATCGGTAACCTGTACCCCCTCGGCTACGCCCTCCATAACCGACACGCTCCCTGAATGTTCCACAGAATGGGTTCGCGGAGTCGGGTTCTGGCGGTGTTTCATCGCCGTATGTGTACCGATTCTCCTCTCGGCTTTTGAGGGAAGCGTAGTCAGTACCGCCCTTCCCGTGATATCTTCGGCGCTATCACTCGGGCCGAATTCCTCGTGGGTGGCTACATCTTTCCTGCTCGCGTCAATTGCCTGCCAGCCACTGTACGGCCAGCTTGCGGATGTGTGGGGAAGGCGTCATCTCATGATGGTGGCCGTGGTGGTTTTTGGGGCCGGAAGTGCCGTGGCCGGTTTGGCTACCGATGGACCGATGCTCATGGCTGGACGAGTCACCCAAGGTCTCGGGTCCGGGGGCATTGATTTGTTTGCCGAGCTGATTCTCTGCGACATCATCCCGCTGCAGAAACGCGGACACTACGTCGCCATCAAGGCGGCTGTTTACGCGCTCGGCACCACGATTGGGCCGATTCTCGGCGGCGTCTTCGCCGAGCGCAACTGGCGGTGGTGTTTTGGCGTCAACATGCCCGTGTGTCTGGGCGCGCTCGTCATGATGTACTTTTGGCTGCAGGTCAGCAACGGCAGCCCGGACCAGCCGCGGAAATCCGTCAAGGAGATTTTGCGCGTTGATGTCGTCGGCATCTTGGTGCTGACCACTTCGGTGGTGTTTATCCTGTTCGCGCTCAGTTCCGGCGGCGCGGCCTACGACTGGTCATCGCCCATTATTGTCGGCACCATGACGTCGGGTTTTGCGGGGGTGGTTCTCTTTGCGCTCTGGGAACGGTGTCGGTGGTGTGCGCATCCCATCATGTCGCCGCACATTTTCTCCAACCGCACCACCATTGCCGCTTTTGTCGTCACCACGGCCCACGGTTTTATCACATACGGCTACCAATTTTACCTTCCACCCTTTTTCCAGGCAGTGCTGTCTGCCTCCCCCACCGAATCCGGCGTCTTCATCCTCCCTTGCTCGCTATCCATTGTCGTCCTCGCCGCTGTCGGTGGACCTCTCCTCTCTCGGTTTGGACGGTACCGCGCCATGCACCTCGGGGGATTCGGCATCATGGCCTTCGGCCTCATGTTATGCACGGGAATAGGTTCCAACAGTGCGGGACGCTGGTGGATATTTTTTTCCTTCCTCGTCGGAATCGGTTCCGGAATTATCGTTTCTACCACTCTACCCGCAGTCCTCGTCGAACTCACCGACAAAGACAACGCCGCCGCCACGGGATCATGGGCCTTTCTCCGAGGTCTGGGATCGCTTCTCGGCGTAGCCATGCCCGGCGCGGCTTTCAACATGCAATTCGCCTCTTCGATGAAATCTTTTCCTGACAAAACCGCCATTGAGGCCCTCAGCCATGGCCGTGCCTACGAACATGCGTCGGCGAAATATATCGCAACATTTGACCCGCTCATCGGCCGACAACTAGTTGGCATTTTTTCCGGATCTCTCATGACAGTGTGGGCTATCTTTTTAGCCTTTGCCGTAGTGGCCATGGTGGTTAGCGGTTTGGAGAGACAGGTGGAACTCCGCTCGGATTTGGATAGCGATTATGGGTTGAAGTCAAGCAAGTGTAGCCAGACCAGCTTTGAAAAGGGGTCTTTTGAGGGAGATACCGAGAATGAGGGTGAGAACAAGAGGTGATGTTTCCTTTTTTTCTTCTTTTTTTTCTTCTTCTTATTTTTGTATCGTTTTTTATTTCCGTTTTAGAAATGGCGGGGGAGGTTGCTGTCAGTTTTCTTTTTTACAAAGTTGTTTTTTGATCAATTTGGCCTGGTCTTTCTTGTCACTCCATGGCTGGGTTCCAAAAAAATGGTCTTTATCAGTCTTTCTTCTCTCCAAAACTCATCAATCTATCTATCTATACTCGCATCATCTACCTGCGGCATCATCTTTTTCTTTTTTGCTTTTGTTTTTGTTTTTGTTTTCTACTCTCGTCTCACCAAGTTCGGGTCGAGTCTGGTTCCTGGTCCATCTGTCAAGTCACTCTGGATTCGGTGGGTTAATGGCCAAAATTTTTTGGTAAATAAATAGCTTGTTCGTTAGACTGGATAAAACAAAAGAGCAAACCTCGTGACAGATTTTTACACTCCACAAAATGCTCCAACTGCGAGTGTGTGTGTGTGTGTGTCATGTTGATGTCGTCATGTTCAAGTGTGTCAGTGTGTGTGTGTGTGTGTGTACCATACAGAAATGGTCCATCTCTCTCTCTCTCTCTCTCTCTCTCACACACACACACAGTCGGTGACGCACATCTCACATCAAATCTGGCAATAACCTCCCGCTCCACCAACGTCGAGCCATGATGCAATAACCCTCGGCTGTTCCCTGTCTACCGTACCTAGGTAATCGACCCCGGACCGACGAGCCCTCCAGTCTCCTGTGGGGCTGGCAGCATGCGCAATCACAAGTTACTCCCGCCCAAAAAGGAGGTTCCACCTGCACCGCCTGTGTGTGTCACTCCTGTCCGTATCACTCGGCAAATGGATTTCACCTCATTTTTTTGACATCTCGTATGACAGCGTATGTGGAAATTAGTTGCGATCCTCCGGTCCCTTCCCTTCCTTTCCCTTCCTTTCCCCCCTCCCGTCGTCGGGCCAAAAGTGACTAAGTGAGGTTGTGAGCTTTATTGACAATACCCCTCTTTTTTCCCTGCCCAAAAGGGGGGGTAAGCAAAAGCCGGAGGGGGAGGGGGAGGGGGAGGGGGTGTGGGTGAGGTGAGGTGAGCGAGCGGGGCATTGGAAAGGAAGGGGTGGTTCGTCGTGACGGGAGTAGCGCCTTTGGCGGGAAGCTTGGAAGCTTGGCTTGAGAGACCCCACCATACATACCATGGGACTGACTGTCCTGCTCTGTAACCGCGCTGTGCTGCTGCTGGCTGGTGGTTGCTGCGCTGCTAGCTGCGCTTGTGCCCTACGTACCGTACTTCGTAATTGAGGGGTAATTTGCGTGACTGACCTCTCTGCTACTGAAACCACCTGGAATTGCGAAGAAATAAGCCATCTTTTCATCTTTGGCTTTAAATGACCATTCCCGGGTACGTAGTAATCAAGACTAAAACCCAAGAACATCATCACGCGACAAAAAAAAAGCCGGCCGATTCCCAAGTCACAAGTCACAAGAGCAAAACGCGCGGGGTAGTTCACTTGGTAGAGGAATGGAATGGAAAGGAGGGGTAAGTTCACACTCTCTCTCCCAAAGCAGGAAGGGCCCATCGGGTTGTTGCTTGCGGTGCACGCTGCAACAACACGCAGCAACACGCAGCACATGCAGCGGCTGCAAGCTGCAGGCGAGGCGAGGGGTCAGGCCAGGCCAGGGGGGGCGACACGTAGCAGGCCGGATTGGCGGTGAGTTGTCGGCAACGATTGCTGTTCATTTCTACCCCCGCTTTTTGCTTCGACCTCACCAGACTCACCACTTGTCTCGTCGGGAAGAAAAAAAAAAGAGAGAGAGACCGAGCTCGGAAATTGCACGTTTCGTCGGTTGACCTCTTCCGATCGGGTTTGCTGGGGTTTTGCTGTCCGGATTGTCGGCCTGTCTGCCACTTGTTCCAGGTCAACAACGACGACGACCAGCCAACAGACAACGACGCAGAGATGCGTTGGCGCGGGGCATCCACCCATATCCACTCTTCTCTCTCTCCCCCAAGCGCCGAACCCCACGACCCAAACAAGCAAAGGGGAGAAGGGTCCGGCAAACCAAAATGTGACAGGGGTCTGTCTAGTCTTGTCCATCGGGGAATCATTTGCGCCAGACTTTGACGGACGGCTATGCCATGCCAGATCCCGTTTTTTCCAACAATCCCTGTGAAGCGGCCAGTCAGGTCAGGTCAGGCAGCCAGACAGACGTGCAGTCCAGTCAGTCTCTTTTATTATTACTCGCTTCAAACTAGACTAGTGCCCGAGGGGAGAAATGCGTGGCATTTCCGCCTCTGGTCTCTGGCTTTCCGACTCTGGTCTCTGGCTTTCCGATTTCGGTCTGGACTGGGATCTGCATGAGCAAGACACTTATAACTCTTCCCCCCATCTCCAGTCCCTGACCCGACCCCTCTTCCCATCTTGCTTGCATACACACACACACACAAACCTTGTCCCTACATTTGACCTTGTCGATACTACTGCATCACCACTTTCTCATCACAATTTTTTATCTAGATCCTAAAACAAAAAAAATGTCGGCTGCTGTCGCTGTCCCTCTCTCTGCCATCAACGACCAGCTCGGCGGTGTTCTCCCCCCCAGCGCTCTCGTCCAGCATGAGCCCCGCCATGGCCGAAGCCGAGGCATGAGTGTCAAGGGCAAGAATGCCAAGGGACGCAGCTACAGCATTGTCGAGGACCGCGATGTCAGCATTGCCAAGGCTCTCATGTTTGTGCTGAAGCGGACCATTACCGAGAGTGAGGTGGATGAGGAAGAGGAGGTGGATAATTTGGTGGTGGACGCCGAGGGCTGGGTTGGTATTGATGATGTTGTATGTCCTCCTTCCTATCCACTCATTACATTGCATCATCCCAGCTCCCCCTACTAACATGACCCAGCTTGAACACCCCAAGATCAGGGCCCTGGAAGTCGACCTTGACGACGTGCAGCGTGTTGTCGCCAACGCCATCAAGGCCCGTTTCAACCTCCGCCAACTCCCCAACACCAACAACAGCGAAGAAGATCCTTCATCTTGGGAAATCCGACGGATAGTCACTGGCGCCAACGCTGCCGCTAAACGCGAAAGCGGCGCTATCACCGAACCAATCCCCATTCCCGTTGGGGAAAAGCTACAAGCAACGGATTCTGACCTTCCGGAATTCATCGTTTACGAAACCTCGTACCAGCGGTACCCTCTACTTTTAACCGCCGGAGTTATCGCCCAAGCCCCCGGCGCAGCACCATTCTTGTCTTTCCAACCTGTCGCTGGAAGCGATGATCAGACGCAAACGCAAACTACAGAAGTAGCGATCTGGATCCACCTCCGGAGTGCTCTTCAAGCCAAACCGACACTTTCGTTCCAACGCACAGAGACTGGGGGGACTATTGTCACGACAGATGAAGTTCCCAAGTCCCTCTGGAAGAAAGCCGTCGCGCGTCGTCCCGATCTAGGTTTGCTGTTTGAAGACGGCCAAGTCCGTAAGGAAATCCCCGCGGCGCTACGCGGAAAGAAGAGCACAAGGAACAAGGCTCGAAAGGGTAAAGGTGCGGGAGCGGGCGGGCTGGGTAAGCGTGATGGCAGTGGTGATGATGACGATGATTCTGGCACCGGCGCGGGCAGTGCTAGTGAGGAGCAGGAGGAGTAAATTTCCTACCTTCTCTCGAGAATAGAGATTGGGTTATTAGTTGGCTTCTTTTGGAGGACATTGTAGTTGAGAAACATGTACTTGACGACTAGACATTTGATATATGGGAGACATGCATTTTAACATTAGCATTGTCAGCAAGGGTTTGGGTTGAGATCATCATTATGGCAGCATCAGCATCGCCATCATCATCATTCTCATGACATGACGTGGCTTTTGGCCAGGAACTGCATGCTATGAATATGAAATATACCTAGCTACCTAGATATAGGGTTGATAGTCTAAATACATGACCCTCGAAACCAATGGTCTCGGACTTTTCTGTATTCAGTCTGGTGTTTTACTGTATTAAATTCCCGAGGGTGTTTGCAGCAACTGCCTATCGGTACGAATACTCATGACGCAGACGCCAGACTAACACTCAGATATATGCGTCGTTGGCCTTCATGGAGGGTTCAAACCCCGGTATTTAACTTTTTTTTAAGTCTTCAAAAAGACAGCTACAACATGAAGTAACTAGGAAGCTGGCTGTCCAACCCTTTTTCTCCATAGTGGGCAGACACATACCGTTGAGTTCCATGTTGAGTGACTATTACCAAGGTAGGTAGGTCTGTTTCTGTTTCTGTTATTTACGGATCCAAGCCAAGAGATGATGGAACTCATCACATCAAACGTGCACTTTCACTGCAATTTCTGCCCCGGCGGAGGGCTTTGAGCAAGGGTATGTTGCAACAGGGGATTTGATTCGTCCGTTTTCCCAAGCAGGTTTGCCGCACTGCACCACCTCTGCCACGGGAGGTGGATTCGAATACTCTGCTAGCGCAACTACCTAAGGTACTTGACAGAATCACAACATAAGCGTAATAGTCAACTTTAAAAACCCAGAGCACTCGATTTCAGGTGTTGTAGCAAAGACACACGCGTTTTGTAAGTAAACGTTGGATCTTTAAATCAAGGATTAGAAACTGGAGCACCCCATTGGTTGGCGCACCCTGATTGGTGACCAAACAGAGCAGACACGTGAGTTAATGCCTGAAACATCCTCTTTGTTGACTTGAAACAAACGGAATCGCTCAATTCTTCAAATATCAACACCGTCACCGCACGCATGTAAACCAGTTCTCAGCACCAAATTTCCCCCAATTCCCACCAGAAATGCGACTCCTCAACACCACCACTGAAGAAGCCCGTGATTTCCTCCCCCACGATGTCCCCCGCTACGCCATCCTCTCCCACACCTGGGGCGAAGAAGAGGTGACCTTCCAACACCTCGAGAGCAAAAACTTTCAACATCTCAAAGGCTACCCTAAACTGCACGGTTCCTGTCGCGTCGCGCGAACCGAAGGCTACGACTGGATCTGGATCGACACGTGCTGCATCGACAAGACATCGTCGGCCGAACTATCCGAGGCTATCAATTCCATGTTTGTCTGGTACCGGGATTCCGACGTGTGTTATGCCTATCTCGGTGACGTTACTTATAATGTTGATGACCCCCCGTCTGCGCCAGGACGACAAGTTGATGGGCTGGAAAGAGCGCTGAGAAAGAGTCGGTGGTTCCGCCGTGGGTGGACATTGCAGGAACTGGTAGCACCAGGTATTGTCGTCTTTCTCAACGCTGCCTGGAGCGAACTCGGCACCAAGGCGAGCCTAGGGAGAGAGATCGCCGCGATTACCGGCATTGACCATGACGTGCTGGGCCCCAGGCGCTCGTCGGTCCGCGCCGCGCTCGACCAGTGCAGCATCGCGCAGCGCATGTCCTGGGCCTGGAATCGCAAGACGACACGCCTCGAGGACATGGCGTACTGCCTTTTGGGCATTTTCGACGTCAACATGCCACTGCTGTACGGGGAAGGAGACAAGGCGTTTTTTCGCCTCCAAAAGGAAATCCTCAACCAGGTTGAGGATGACATGACCATCTTCGTGTGGGCCTGGCTTTCGGGCGGGGAGGGGAGCCGGTCTTTCTCGGGTTTGTTGGCACATTCTCCAATGTGCTTCCGAGGCTATGGAGACGTCCGGCCCTACCCGATCAAGGGGGATAAAAGATATGACCTGCTCGATCGGCGCGACGGCAAGGTGACAAAGAACCTCATTCAGCTGTTCCTACGGAATATCTACCCCGGGTTCAGAATCTCGGGCAGGCATGGCATCTCTAAAGACGCGGATGATGATGATGATGGGGGGCTTTACCAGTCGTACAACGACCTAACGTCTCTCGGAGGGATGAAAATACCCAACGCCACATCCTCGACGCAACGCCGCCCGCGTATTGTGCTGCTCGATTGTTGGACACCAGCCGGTCAGGTCGGGCTCTTGATGGACTACGCCGAGAGGTGTTGGTACCTTTCCCGTCATTACCCAGAGCGGATCGACAACAAGCCCATCCTCCTCACGCCGGCCGACTTGCCTGTTCCCGGCGGCATGTCACGCGAGAGCGTCGATTGTGCTCTGATTTTAAAAGAGACTTCGATGCCGTTGATCAACCCACTTTACCGCGAGGTGCGCGTGACCATGCCGATATGCCAGTATGGTTATTTTGCGCGGGAAGTTCGGCAACTTTCTCGCGGCGGAATGGAAGACACGCGGTACATGTTGCTGAAAGAAGAAGAAATCGGCGACGAGTATGGCACGTCCTTTGATGAATTCGACGTTACCCTCCTGCTGTTCTCGGTATCTACTTCAGCAGACGGCAACACTGTCAGCGATGATGCAGAGATGCCCCCGTTCTTGCTCGCGTGCTTTCGCACAGCCGGGGCCATCGCCCCAGACACATCCATTGCTGTTGACATGCTGAGATTGGAGCACGGCTCTCAGGAGGAACTGGAAACGGCCGAGGTGATCGAGTGGTGTGAAAGGGTCAAGGACGTAGCTGAGTCAGGATACGAGCAAACGGAAAAGCAAATGGTAGCAAGCCAGACGAGAATGTCTCTCAGCGCTCGCTTCGATTTGGTCATTAAGAATCGTCCGTCCCCGGAAGATGTTCAGGCTGTGGTACTCTTGGAGGAGACGGCCAGTTGAAGGGGTTCTTTACACAAGAGAAATTCTTATCTTTGTCCGTTTCTAAATGTGACATCAAGCATCAGAACTGCCCGTCAAGACGATACCCATGATCGACGGGATCGCTCGCCCACCGGTTCATGAGAAGACGCACCTCGGAGACGACATGATCGTTGACCGGCCATTTTATGTCTACCTATTTTTCTTCTCAACTCCACGGTTCAGCCCCTCAGCCTGTAACTTCACCATCTGATCCACCATCACAACGTCCATGATACTGCGTGGCAGCCACGTCAAAAACAGCTCGGAAAGCTGGTGCGGCCAATACGGTGATACCACTGTCCTCCCACAGCCAACCCTCGCTAAAGCATCCCTCGCCAACCGAGACGAGTCAGGTCGCATAAAGCTCGCCTCCGTCCAAGTATGTGACACGCCCGTCACCGACCCCACGGGATAATACATGACCTCGAGGTCCGGGTGCCCGATGCGCGCCTCCCGTGCCAGCATCTTGGCAAACACACGGAGATAAGCCTTCGTCGGCCCGTACGTGCTGATCAAGGGAAGGCCATAATCAGCCAGCGACCCGATAATAATAATCACCGAGGGTCTGCGCGTCAGCGTCGGCAAGAGGGCATGAATCAGGAGGGTGGGGAACGTGGTGTTGAGGCGGATGAGGTCATCGGTTTCCTGTGCCGACACCTGTTCCAGCAACCGGAAATCGCTAATGCCAGCGCCGGCATTGCTGATCAGAACCGTGATGTTCAGGTCGGCAATCTGGCTGGCCATGTATTGAAAGGTTTCATGCGTAAATCTGGTTGCATCGGCGACAATGGTGCGGAAGCTTCGATCGGGATAGGCGGCTTGCATTTCCTGCTGCACGAGCTGGAGTTTGGTGGGGCTTCGCCCGTGGAGCACAACGTTGAAGCCGCGAGAAGCTAATTCATAGCTGAGGGCCTTGCCGATTCCATCGCTGGCGCCCGTTACGAAAGCCCACGGGGGCTTGCCATCGGGAGTCTGAAGGTAGCGGTCAAGCTTGGACGGTCGGAGGAATGGTAAAAATGCATCGATGATGATCCACACAGTAACAATCGAGGTCAAGATACCGAGACCTGCAAAGGTATTGATCAGGGAGAAATCCATGGTCGAGGCCGTGAACGGACGCTGTGCGAGAGCTGAGTTGCTCTTGCCAGAGACACGGGAAAGACGCGGTTTTGAGTGTTATGAGCTGCCGGGCGGACAGTTAGCACTAGACATGCATTGGAACTGTGTCATCATTGCTTTCGGCGAATCTCCCGGCCAGGGTCATGGAATGCGCATCCGGAACTTCGGAAGGCGGTTTGGGGGGATCGGCGAAGGGCCGTCTGGGATTCCACACTTTGCTCATTTGTTAGCGCAGGATTTGATGTCGAGGTCCACGCACCCAGGACTGGATTTGCCTTGAGCATCCGCAAAATGTAGACCTATGATCAAACTTGATTGCATATTTTCTAGCTTCTTAGGAAAACCCCTGTGCTTTCAGGCGTCTTGTCGACGTTGAAGTGGTATGCTAGAAGTCTGCTGCTAACAAGTTTGCAGCTGTTGAACCGCCCGCTGTCAGTGACAGACAGTCAACATGCGGGGTTGCCGCCGGGGATGGTGGGGTGGTCCGTGCCAAATTTAGCGCGCCTGTCCCTGCTGACGCGCCGAGACCTCGGGATGTGATCTGTTTCGATCGTTTCACACAGATTTTCTTGTTGTCAATCCTTCAGTTTGTCGGTCCTTTCCACCTCCATTCTTCCTTCTTTTGGCATTGGTTTTGCGAGGTGAGCGCCCATGCCGCCGTATTCTTCATGACCCGACTTTCCCCGACCGCGATTCTTCGCAATGGCCTGCGATTTCTGGCGCCTTTGGCCGTAATTTTGACTGTCTATCTGTATCTCTTCCCTGTCTTTGCTTCCTGCGCATTCCCCCTCCCTCCCGCCTCCGTCACCGAAAATGGCGTGTCGTCCGACCCGAGGCGCGCGGCCTTTGTTGAGACGGCGAAGCTGCACTGGCGATCGGTAGCCACGGCCAACAACCTGAGCTGGCCCCCTCTCCCGACCCACCGACCGCTCGCCCCTTTCCGACTCCTCGCGCTCGGCGACCCGCAGCTCGAAGGCGATACCTCGATCCCCATCGACTACCTCGGCGTCTTTCCGCACGTCAAGAGCCTGTTCCAACACCTGACGTTCCAATCGAGCCACGGTTCGTTACGCCTTCGAATTCGTCAGAGTCTCCACGACATAATCGACATCTTCTTCGAGGACATCTTCAACATTTTCGAGTCGTTCCGCAAGCGCCTCGACCTGTTTGGCAATGACTTCTACCTCGCCCATATTTACCGCACCCTACACTGGTGGACACGTCCGACCCACGTCACGGTACTAGGCGATCTCGTCGGGAGTCAGTGGCTTACCGACCATGAATTTGACCGTCGCGCTGATCGGTTCTGGACTCGCGTGTTCCGCGGCGGCGAGCGTGTACCTGATGAACTAGCCCTGTACCCTGCTGACGAATATGATCTCTCGGGCTACCTCGGCGGCGCACCAGGCAACGAGAGCGAGCTCTGGTCGCACCGCATCATAAACGTGGCGGGGAATCACGACATTGGCTACGCCGGCGACATCAATGAGAACAGAACCGACCGGTTCGAGCGGGCGTTTGGCAAGATCAACTACGAGTTGCGTTTCGAGCTTCCCCTTGCCAGCGAGGAGCTGTCGGAGACGGTGTACGACAGGATCAAGAATCCCGGCTCGGTGCGGCTTGTGCCGGAACTGCGCATTGTCGTGGTCAACAGCATGAACCTCGACACGCCGGCAGCGTCGCAGCAGCTGCAGGACGAGACATATGCCTTTGTCAACAAAGTCATTGACACCTCGGCGGCCGTCGAGTTCAAGGGCCACTACACGGTCATTCTGACGCACGTACCCATGTACAAACCTGCAGGTGTTTGCATCGACTCGCCTTTGTTCGAGTTCCACGACCACGATGGATCCCTGCGCGAACAGAACCAATTGAGTGGCCCGGCCAGCCGAGGGTTTCTCGAGGGCATGCTTGGTATGTCGGGCAATCCTGACGCTCCAGGCGGGGGCCGCGGCCGGCGGGGTATCATCCTCAACGGACACGACCACGAGGGTTGCGACACGTACCACTTCATCAATCAGACGAATGCGACGTTGGAGGAACGCGAGTGGGAGGTCCGGCGCTGGCGCCAAGCTCTCAAGACGGCCATTATCGGGAAGGAGGACCTTCCCGGTGTGAGGGAGATTACTGTGCGCAGCATGATGGGCGACTTTGGCGGGAATGCTGGTCTGCTGAGCCTGTGGTTTGACGAGAATGCTTGGGAGTGGCGCGCAGATTATGTGAGCTGTCCGCTGGGACGCCAGCACTTGTGGTGGGCTGTTCATATTCTCGATCTGGCTGTTCTCGTCGGATTTGTCCTCTCCATTTTCGCCTCGTTACTTTCGGCTGTCGGGCTTGATGTTGACGGAGCGGTGATTCAGACGGCAACCAAGACAGTGGAACGAGTGCGTGGCACGACGCCTGTGCCGCCGGTCAAGACGTATGACGACATTGTTGTAAAAAAGTCCGAGTCCTTTACGGCAAGTGTACCATCATAGTGGGGGGGAGGTACGAGATATGCGATGAAACTACTACCTAATGCATGGCTTAGACTTGTCATTTGCCCAATAGATACCACCACCATTTACCACTTTTCTGGATATGCGCAGCTCCGAGCGGCAGAACAGCCCGACACCCATCACCAGAGTGAGGAGAAAGAACTGATGTAATTGTTAAGGAGTGTTTATTGGTCAGGTTCTAAAACTCGCTAGTTCTAAAAAGTACAGACTCAATCCAACAAAAGAGTGAAAGGGTGCGTGAGTGCAGGAGAGAGAGTGTGTCGAGGAGTGAAATAAAGGAAAAGGAGATGTTTTTTTAGGGGGTTTTTTGGGGGGGTCTTTAATGTTGAGAAGGAGAGGTCAAATGAATGACGAAAAAGAAAATAAAAAAACAGTTGCTGTTTGGCGTGTGTGCTCGCAACTCCATCCCCCGAGCCCGGTTCTGTCAGATCAGATCAGATCAGATCGTTTTTGTCAATCTCTGTCTCCAAGAGGTGTCTTGGGACATGGTCATGCCGATGCTCATACCCATGTTGATGTTGACGCTTAGAGGAGATGTTGTTGACTGGACTTGGGGTCTGAGGCTGATGTCTCTGTCTGTGAGGGAACGTTAGCCTCCCGTCCTCAAGGATGGATAGATAGGAATGGAGGAATGGATGAAAGGATGAGAGGGAACAGGGGTATTTACCTTGACAGGGTTTACATCTGATTCGAGCGGCCTTGGCCGTCAGCGTCCTCGTAAAGCTTACTCTCGCGATCACCACTCTGGGTGGAGGAGTACATCTTGCTCTCGGGGTTACCACTCTGGGAGGAGGAGGACAGCTTGCTCTCGCGGTTACCACTTTGGAGGGAGGAGGAAGACAGCTTGCTCTCGCGATCACCACTCCCGGAAGAGTACATGCTGCTGTCGCGGTTACCACTCTGGGAGGAGTACATGCTGCTCTCGTGGTCACCGCTCTGGGAGGAGGAGTACAGTTTGCTCTCGCGATCACCGCTACCGCTACCGCTTCCCTGGAAAAGCGACTCAGAGTTACCGCTGGTGGAGGTCTGTCCGGTGCTGCTGCTGCCAAAGAGACCTTGGAACCAAGATCCCTCGGAACGGGGTTGTTGTTGCTGCGGTTGTGAGCTGGTGGCGAAGTTGTCTCCGGAGCCCATGCCGTTGCTGTTGCCGCTCTTGGTGTTGCGGGAGGAAAGGATGGGCTGCTTTCCGCCGTTGTTCTCATACAAGGAGTTGATGGCGTGGTGGGAGCGGGGAAGCTGCACAATGGTGCTGCTACGGTCGCGGCCAGGGCGCCCGCCGTCGACGCCGAGTTGCATCAGGGTGCCACTACGGTCGCGGCCACTGCGCTCGCCGTCGACGCCGTACTCGTTGAAGGATGAACCCTGCGACGACGACGAGGATGAGGAGAGACGAAGCCCACCGTCGCTGGCGCCGCCAGGCTGTCCGTAGTACATGTTGGCCTGAGGCTGGGGCTGGGACTGGCCGCTGTAAAGCTCGGTCTCGATGCCACTGCCGGAGCTGGAGCTAGAGCCTTGGTAGAGACGGTCACCCGTGGTGGGCTGTTGCCAGAGCTCGTTCGTGTGGTCGGTGCCGGTGGGACGGCCAATGGGGAAGCCACGGAGCTGGAGGTTGCCGTCGCCGGAACCGGAACCGCTACCGCCAACGACGGCGTCGTCAAAGCCCTGTGTGGGGTCGACAAAGTTGTTGATCATGGGCGGCATTTCGCCACCAACCTGGGCTTGGCGGCCAAAGACCTGGGCTTGACGGTCATAGACCTGGGCTTGGCGGTCGTAGACCTGGGCTTGACGGCCAAAGACCTGGGCGTTGAGGGTCTCGTGGTCAGACTTGGTGTACAGGCCCTGGGAGGACTTCAAGGGCATGGAGGCGGCGCTTCCGGACTGAGGCACGACGCAGCGCTGGTTGATGCTGCGGTGGCCGTCAGGTTGCGAAGCACACGAGCCGTCCTGCTGGACGAAACCCGTCTTGCTCGTCTCCATGACGGTGCTGCGGGCGTCGTGCGTGTGCTCACCACCCTGCTGCTGTCCCTGGTAGTCGGCCTTGTCCATGCCATGTGAGCGGCCGTGTCCCCTACCCTCGATTTGTTGCTGCGACTGGCCCGTGAGGGGGTACCCTCCGTGTTGGCTGGACTGCTCAACCTTGGGGTTCTCGTTGACGGGGAGAGCCGAAGTGGTGGTCGCCACCAGGGCAACCAGGACGGTACGGCTCAGATGCATTTTGGCTGGGAGAGGGAGCTGGATTGTTGCTTGGAAGAACTGGGAAGAAATGCAAAAAGCAAAAGAAGACGCTCAGAACTAGCTGGCTGTGAAAGATGTTTGATGTGATGGTCTCTTTTTTCTCTCCCCAAACCCAGGAGGGAGGCAGATGTCTTATACTTTCTGATCATGGTGGCTTCTTTCTCGTGGACTAACATAGTCCCTGGCGCAACCCGGTACCGCCGGCCAGGTCTGGATGCTGCCACCTGCGTGATACGTGGTTGCGTGTTGGAGATCCTCTATGCCGGTGAGCCCACGGCTTACACCCGGCGGACGGAAACGGAGGCAGCCGTGGCGTTTCCGGCGCATGTACCAGGCAAGCAAAGTTGCTGCGGAGAAAACAGTGTGTATTCGACAATGCTCCTTGCCCATCATGTCAGCCATTGACTGCCGCGGGCGGATCCGGATCTTCAAAAGTGTTACGCGCTTGCACAACCACAAGCCATCCGGTTGTGCAAAGGTCAGAAGAGTGGTGTTGTCAACGCACAGGGGTCGCAACGGAACGTGGTCAGAACTCACCTCGCCCAATCAACAAGACCACACAGACTTGTAGCATCCGAAGTCCCGTCACCGAAGGCCAAGACCAACTGATGAGCCGATTCTAACCAATCCTTCAGTTGTTCTGTTGCCCCAGCGAACGTTGCACCCTTCTGCCCATCAGTCTTTCAAGTTTCAAAGTCTTGCCTGACATCACGCATCTGCCCGCTGCCGCTGTTGCGAACAACGGTAAACTAACCACAACCAGGAGTTACGATGGACCTCCAGATCTGTCGAGAAGAGTATCATCACCATGTCATCCCACTCCGCTGGAAAGAACAAGTTCCCCCTTGTTCACTCCAGCTGTCTCAGATCTCCTCGCAGGTTCCATCCGGCTCCGCATCATGCCCGCCGCGCCCAAGTACCGCTGGGTATGCACTTTGCCTCGTGTTTCAATAACCTTTGCTGCTGTGATATCCTACTACAGGCCGCTGTGTCTTGATACATTATATCTCTGTATATGCCTCTATGTTACCCGCGCCACTACCATGCTCCTGTGATACATCCCCAAAAGGGAGAACAACCCACATAACATCAACATCATACAAGAGAAAGGAGATATGTTGGTACAAAGGTTTAGGGAGGGGGGTGGGGAGAGTGAGATTATCGAGCCTAAGTGCTCTTTGGCACCTCCAACGACTTCTGGTCACTTGCTTCTGGTGACTTCCACCAGCCAGTGAAGCTGCTCTGCATGCTCTTCATGGCCTCCTTGGTCATCTTCTCTTGCATATCCTGCTCCTCCTTGAGCCACTCGGCGCCGTGCTTCTTGATATCCTCCTCGATACGCTGGTAATTGCGGATTCCGCGCTCGCGGGCAATATCCTGCAACATCTTGCCCGAGGCAAGTGCATCCTGCGGGTTCTCCTCGCCCTCAGGTGTCACCATGAGCGACATGTTGCTGGGTTTCAGCCCAAGCATGCCGCTGATCCAAGCCATACCGCCGCCACCAGGCTTCGCGCTCTTTCCACGGACGGCTTCGAGACGCTTCTTGTGCTCAGCTCGAGCAATAGCCTCTCGTCTCGCAAACTCAGTGGGAATGTCATGTCCCTCGAATGACTTGATTACTTTGCGTACGTCGCTGTATTCCATCGTGTGGATAAATTCAAGGAAAGGTACTAGGGCTACGAGCTGTGTATCCTTGGCGTCACCAGTCCATTTGGGGAGGACGATGGCGTTCTCAGGCTGCGCTCGCACGTGTTCGGCGTTCGTGTCAATAATGATCACCTTGGATAGGTCTCGATTCAGATACGAAAGATCCTGTCCCACCGTTAGCAACCGTGTTTCTCAATGAGACAATGGAAACTCCGGACTTTAACAATCTCGCCGTCCTTGTACTTGGTCGCTTCCCGGCCTAGCGGCCACATGATGAAGTGGAACGGATCCAGCTTTCGGAGGATAGGGTCGGCAATGGCGAGCGGAACCGACGTGAAGAGCACGATCTCGTAGTATTGACTTAGGTAGCGAAGAAAGTAGTCGACACCAGGTCGTTTTGCCACTCGCCACCCGTGCTCGCGAGTCCATTCGCTGTGCACCAGCATGTCCTCCATGCTAATGCAGAGCGTGTACGGCCGCGCGTAGTTCGGATCGGGGTCAGGCAGCAGTTTCTCAAACGCGGGATCTTGGTAATACGTCACGGTTTCACCCATCCGGGCCATGGCACGATTCCACCACAGACCAAGTCCCCAGCCGTTGGGCACGTCGCCGTGCTTAGCGAGCTCCTCATCGTCCCAGTCCCTTCCCAGGTACGCCGTTCCACCGACGACCGAGAGGCCAAACACTGCGAGGAGGTACCTGAACATTCTTTGGCGGCGACGATCTGCTGAGGACACATATGCCGAGGCTGGAAGCTCGCCCTTTGCGCGACCACCAGCTCCCGATGTGGAGGCTTCTGCATCTTCAACTGCTTCCAAGGACGCGGCATTCTCCCTCTTGGCCTGCTCGTATTCAAACGTCGACGGAATGCCCTGAGTGAGATCGGGTAGCTTCGACAGATCGGGAATGGGTTCTTCTTCCTGGGGCTGGGGGGTGCTCGGCGTTTCTCGTGCATCGGTGGCCGATGATTCGGGGACTTGCTCAGCAGCTTTCGGCGGCGGGGTGGGAGTTTGCGAAGCGGCAGGTCGTGGGCGGGGGGTCTTTTGGGCGGGTGGATTTTGAGGTCTTGCAAATCTTGACGGCTTGTTGTCCTTCGCCATGCCTCTGTTCCAGACGGCGGGCAGGGTGCGCTGTAGAGCGGGTGACGTTGTGCGGGCGGCGATCCGCGCTCCCATCGCGGAACGCGCAGCAGCTCGAGACAGCATCATTGCGGAAGCAACTCTGCAGAGGTCCGGAATCGGTCGTCAATTGTATCCGGGACACTCACCACTCCAGGTGAACAAGCGGTACCGGCGGCGCGCACACGGGTCCGGACGAGGAGGAGAAGGTGCGGACCAAGGAAAAAAGGCTCCAGAGCTCACTCAGAAAAAAAATGAAGTCAAGCTCAGCTGTTAGGATTTTCTGGCTCCACATTGGGTAGAGCACGGACCATTCGATCATTCGAGCAGCGTTGCGGGTCCACAGTTTTTGGCAAGCGGGGAATTTCGTCATGGCGTCGTGTTGAAGCTCACGTGCCCCGCATCCGTCCGTCTTTGCCGCTGGCTGACCGAGCCAGAGAGAACAGGCACAGCAGCTGGCAGAAGATGCCGTCTTGACCTTCGCCTTTTGCCCTTCACTGCGGTGCATGCCAACTGGCCTTCCCCTCATTCCCGGAACCTTGACCTGTCCTTAACAACCAGCTGCCGCCGCTTTTCATCTCTATCCGGATTTCTCCTCCTCTCTCCTCCACCCCGCTCTGGCATTTTCTGACCCGCCACTCCCAATTGGCCTTTACCTCTGCCATACGCGTCTTGTCATTGTCACTCTGCCCACAATGGCCGCCGCGCATGCATTCTAGAGGGTGGCCCGTCGTTGCGCATCAGTACTCACGATGGGACCACCCTCCGAGTTCTGTATCCTCGTCAACCCGAGTCCTTTGCTACACGGCGCTGCCGTGAATCGGCCCGTGTCAATCCAACCCGTAGTCGTGTGATCTGCACGCCCAAGCGACCCTGACCACTAATCTATCTCAATTGGCATTGTAGGTATTACTTTGTGGATCTATCTTTTGCCCTATTGACTTTGGCCTGCAGCACCGTCCCTTGACATTTCTCTCCCACAGCCACGATGGCTCGCAGGCCGACGACCAAGGCATCGCGTGCGGCGCGCGCCGTTCAGGCGTCTGCGCTCCCGACACCGGTCCATTCGGCCTACACTACCCCTCTCAGCTCTGCCTACCCCTCTACCTACGCGTCGGAAGCAGAATGGGACCCCGAGGAGGAGGTCTCCAAGATTCCGATGGCGGCACTCACGTTGGCCGATAACACCGAAGCATACAAGAAAAAGGCCAAGAAGGAGGAGAAACCTTTTCCATTCTTGGACCTCCCCTCGGAATTGCGCGTAACGATCTATACTATGCATTTTGCCGACGCCGGCGATGTGGTCGACCTCGAACCGGATAACTACAAACGTATCCATAAAAAGCTCGCCATCCTGCGCACCTGTCGCGCCATTTACATGGAGGCATCCCATGTCTTTTACAGCACCCGGGCCTTCCGCGTGTTTCCCACCCACGGTCGCCACATCAAAACCAAGAAGCCTTTGCTGGCACGGCTAAAACCGCACCAGCGCAACTACATTACATCGCTCGAGCTTCGGCTCGGGCCTCACTGGAGCAAACCCCCTCGCAGCTGGATTGTCAATGACGCCCTCAAGCTTGGTGAGTGCGTCAACGTGCGCAAGTTGACGGTATTCGTCGAGTGCGATCCCAGTGATGGAATATTTAACGGGTTCCGACGGTTCGACGGCTTTTATGAAGGTTTCTCTTGCAATCTCTTGATAGATGTCTTGAAGGAGATGCCTCTCGTCGATCGCATATATTTCGACGCATTTCCCAGCGTCAAGAAGTCGGGAGCCATGATGCGTGGCCTCCTCGAGGTGGTGGCGTCCCGCGGTATCAAGATCTGTTGGGGTCCCGAAAAGGGCTGGACTGATCATGATGACGAGCCGAAGGGCGCCGGACTGTACTCGTCAACGGAACTGGGGCTCCCTCTGAGCTCAGGACTCAAGGTTGCGGTGGCCGGCTAGCAAGAAATGTTTTTTTGCGCGTCTAGGATTCTTGCTCGGATGTTCGAATGTTCGGATGCTTGGAAGTGTGTACTATATCTCCTCTCTGCCGACCGAAATTGACTCGACATGCCTCACTGACTGGTTCTTGGTTTAAAGTGTTGTCTAGGCTAGGTATGAAGCCTACTTGTTCCATCTCTCATAGCTTGGCTTGCCGTAGGTGACTTCGAGCATCATCTTGCCAAAGTCGTCGACGTCTTCGGGTTTCTTCTCGCTGAAGAGGCGCTGCGTGTGTCGTTGCATCATGAAGCCGCAATCCTGTTCGGCGCAGATGCCCGCCCAGTCCCAAGCATCCTTGGCATCCCACACCCCCTTGCCAGTGGTAAACATCAAGCCCCCATTACACTGCATCTGCCCATCCTGCAACACCTTGTAAGAAGCCCGCACCCCCGACGCAATCAACCACGTCCGCCTCGCCGACTCGGCCAGGATCCACGCATGCCATAACCCCTCGGGCTGCGCCAGCGCCGGCTCCACATTTTCTTCAATCCCTCCACCATCATCATCAATCATATTCTTCAGCAACAACTGCCCATTCAACGCCGCGGCCCGGCCCGCATGCAGGAGCTGGTAACTCCACAGCGCCAGGGTGGGTATCTTCCCCTCGGCTACATGTCGCAGCCGGATATCCCCGTCGAACAGCCCAATGATCAGATACACCAGCAAGGCTTGCGTGCGGGCAATATGTGCAAACACATCCAGCGAGGTGGGCGCATCGGCGGCCGAAGGCTGGTCAGTAACCAGCTGGTTGATTCTCTCGGCGAGAATTTTCGCAATGGTATGTTCGGTTGCCGGGACGCGGCTGAGATATGAAGACAAGGTGGTGAAAGCATCTTGTGTACAGCGTGGCATGCGTCGTGTGTATAACCGAGCGTGGATAAACCCGGACCGTCCGGTTACCGACCAGTCGGATAGCATTATCTGTAAGTGGCTGACAAACGCTTGGACGATGTTATCGAGATTGCGAGAAAACTCGCGAGTATCCGTATGCGGCATCATATGCACGTCCCAGGTCTCATCGGTGAGAAACCAAGCGGATTGGAGATCGGCAAAGGTGAGGGTTTGCGAGCTTGTTGTTATTGGTGGGGACGGAGAGGGAAAGTCGAGGTCTCGATCAGGGGTGGTGATGATGGTGGGGAAGGTAGGAGGGGAACAAGAAGAAGAAAAAGAAGATAGAGAGGAGGAGGAGGATAACGAAGAAGAAGAAAAGGAAGAAGAAGAGAGTTCTTTGCTTTCGGGGAAACCACCAACTTGGATGCGGAGATCAAGGCTGGTGGAGGAGGCGGAGGTGGAGGTGGATTTGCTGCTGGGTGGAAGAGGAGGAGGAGGAGGAGCAGTAGCAGCACATATTGCCATGGGCTCCAACTCCAAATCCAAATCCATCGTGTCCCGGATCATGATGGGCGCTGTTGCTGCTGTGGGTGCGGATGCGGGTGTGGGATAGGCGGGAGGTAGCAGCTGGGGAAGCTGGTGTACCTGGTGTACTTGGGGCACTACTTGTTGGGGCACAACAACTTGGATTTCTTGGGGCAGAGGTGCCATGTAATCGGACAGAACCCAGCATGTCTGCCGTGACGGCGGGTAGTGGCAGACCAGACGGCGGTCTTGACATCGCTGGCAGGCGGGGATCTGTCGGCCGCATTTGCGCTTGGATTTGGCGCAAGCCTCACACGCCTTGGTCTCTTGGGTCGTACCCATTTTTCTTCTTCTTTTTGGGGGGAGTGCCCTGGGTTTGAAAAAGTCGTCTCGGTTCTCGTCGGAGTCGCGGACTTAGCGCGCGCATCCAACTGCCCGTCTGGTGCTGGCGGGCTAACGTGCTAACTTGCTGGGATGATGGCACGGCGGGCTCTTGACTGATGAGTAAACCCGGGTGTGTGGTGCGGTGCTGCTGCTGCTGCTACTGCTTGTGTGCGAATGCTTGCTGGCTAGGTCCCAGTCGCTGTACGGTGCTGTGCGGTGCTGTGCTGGGCTTGGTGTTCGGATCGTGGCCCCCGTCCGGTAGATGTCTAAGTTGCGACCCGCCAATTTGTCAGCGGCAAGCCCGCAGATCACTGCGGACGCTAACCCGATCCGGAAGAGTCTCCGCAGGTCCTCAGCTCGGCTTACAAGTTGCAGCGAGGCGTCGAGCTTTCCTTGTTGGGACTTGCGTCAGCTTTTGCATCTGAAGAGTGAAAAGACGGTGCAAAGTATATATGCCGTCGGCGTGAAGTTGCTGGTGATTCGGGGAGTTTTTCGGAATTTGCTCATTCAGCAGAGCCTGGCGCGAATCTGGAAGCAGATTCGTCATCGGTGACAGAATTTGGCAGTTTGTTGCGCTGTCGAAAATTGGACTGCGGTTCAGTGCTGGAAATGGTTGTTTTAACGTCGCAGTTTTGGAGAGGGGTCAACGATGGTTTCGAACGCCACCATGGACATCAGGTAGTGATTGATCCCGTTGCCAGAACTAGCAACTAACTAACTAGGGCCACAATTCATCTGCTGTTGAAGGGTGGCAATTTTTTGTTGCTAGCACTTCTTCCATGCTCTTTGTGAGCAGAAAACCTCCCGCTTCAGAGCGCCGCAAAAGTGTCGCGCTAGCAATCGCTCAGGTGCTCGACACAACGGTCTTGGCGTTATCATGTCACCAGCACTTTGTCACCGGAATGTCTCCAACCGTCTGCAAAATGGCCTATCAATGTTGGACTGGCCTGGGACCTGAGATGCACATTCTCCGTCTTACACTACACGCTGATCTTTAATATTGGGGAAGACCGATGTTCGGTATATAGCAGCAGGGTTGCGTTTATGAGAAGCGGGAATCGCCATCGCAATGCACGACTGACTGCCGATTGCCGACTGTTGATTCGGAGATGGGCGACAAAATACCGGAAATGGCGCCCGAGTCTACCTTTAAATATGTGGCCACCAACATCACCCAAAAAGTTCACCGAGCTTCGCACCCGTCCATCGACCCATCCCGTCCCGAACTGTCCCAAAACGGTCGAACCGTGCTGATCACGGGTGGCTCCGCCGGTATCGGATTCTACATTGCAAAAGCCTTTATTACAGCGGGAGCATCAACTATCGTCATCACCGGCCGACGCCAAGGGCAGTTTGACTTTGCCGAAACTTCTTTGAAAGAATACGCCCCTAAAAACGGGACCAGAGTCATTTCGGAGAAATCCGATGTTAACGACCCAACGGCGGTTGACCAGCTGTGGGAGCAACTGGCCAAGCAAGACACCGTTGTTGATGCCCTAGCCCTAAACGCAGCCCGGTTTGCCGTTGACAAGCCCCTCCTTGAACTTGGTTTTCAGCATGTTTGGAAGTCGTTTGAGGCCAATGTGCGGCCGCTGTTGCAATTTTCCGAAAGGTTCAAACTCCAGCAGCGGGAGGGTAGACCGGGTGTGGGTTTTGGGTTCTTCGATGCTTGATCAAATCTAGTTTGTTCAAATACATGGGTCTAACGAGATAGGCAGGCGATTGTTAACCTGTCAACATGTGCCATCCACATGTCTCATCTACCATTTGACTACATGGTAGAACAGCCCGAGTACGGCCTGCCCAAGGCAGCAGGAACGATGACTATGCAGTTCGTCGCCCAAGACGTCAACCCTGACGAGATCCAGGTGGTGAGCTACCACCCGGGGATCGCTTACAGCGAGACATGGCAGATGAGTGGGGTTCCGCAGGATGCATTGCCATTCGATGACAGTGAGTGATCTAGCATGTTTGATAGAGCCAGTCCATGCTTTAAGGCTGGATGCTAACAGCTTGCAGTTGAAATGTCGGGAAACTATGCCGTCTGGGCGGCCAGTAAAGAGGCTCGGTTTTCGCATGACCGTTTTGTTTAGGCGTCATAAGACGTCAATGAGGTGACAAAGGGCGACATCCGGAAGAGGATAGACTCCGCTCCTGACTTTTTAAGAGTGGGTGTCTGCGGGCTGGCGGGAGCAAATCTGGCGTGACTAAACTTTTGGAACTCTTGTCGCCGTCATGGTCCCTCAGGACAGGATCCACTTACAGCATTCTTGGCCACTGAAGAGGCAAAAAGAAGAACAGCTGATCAAGAGGCAGCCGCATTGGATTGTGGCAAAAAAATGAACTTTCTTCAGGTCTAATATCATTGCGCGATCCGAGATTCGAACTCGGGTCACCTGCTAGTCCAAGTGAAGATGGGAAGCAGGAATTCTAACCACTGAACTAACCGCGCTTTAGACTTTGATGTGGGGAGGCTTGGGTAATAGTGTCTAAAGGCTTGCGACATAACCTGCAGGAATGATCCACTTGGACAAAGACTCAGGGTTGCCATCAGGAGACGAAGGCGCGGCCGCATAACTTCGGACCCGATTATGCAGCTGGAGCTGCTTGGGGCTTGGTAAATAAAACCCAGTCAACTTCGGAGAATCTTATACCACTTTGCACTTGATAATTCGGCTTTCCTAGCCGCCAGGCCAGTCGTCCATACATGTATCGGATCTTTACGAAGCTAGCCCCTGCAATGATTGTATAATAGCCACCGCATCCCCTCTCACCTCTTCAACGATTTCACCTGCCCCCTTGACCGTTTTTACCAACCCAATACCAGCACCTGCATATGTGGCCGTCCTTCCATCCGGGCCCCATGCTGAACTACCCCTCTTCAACGCCTCGTCATGTCTCTTCTTCAGCTCGTCAAATGAAACTCCTGACTTGTGCTCCTCCCAGCTCTTGTTCACAATCGTCCTCGGACTCCACTGCTCCGGCCACCCAAATGTCCCCCTGAGATGATTATACAGATGTGTCCTCACCGTGTTCACTGCTCCATCCCCTGCCCTGACAACCTCATCCTGATACCCCTTACTGATCCTCGCCTCCTTTGCCGCCAAAAACCTCGTCCCCATCGCCGCCCCTGCAGCACCAACTCCCAAAGCCGCGACCACCCCTCTCCCATCAATAATGCCCCCCGCTGCCACCAACGGGATATTATTTTTCCCCATCCCCGCTAACCTGTCCGCCACCTCCGGCAACAGCGTCAAAACCCCCACCCCGTCCTCCGCCCTACCATGACCACCCGCTTCCGCCCCCTGGATAACCAACACATCCGGCGGGGTGTCCGATCTCGCCGCTTCCACAGCCTCTTGCACCGTCCCCACCTGCAACCAGATCTTAATACCAGACGACGCCCCCCTCAGTGCACGCGCCCACTCATCTGTCTCAGTCTGGCCGTTTCGGGGTGCAAAAAGCCATGCCGCGACAGGTCGGTATTCCGCTACCGCTTCCGTTGCAGATTCGAGGTTTCCATTCCAGAGTTGAAAGGCCACGCCCACAGGGAGGGCTCCTTCATCTTTCTCAAGCTCACCTGCAGTGTGGGTGGAAGGAGAAGAGGAAGAGGAAAGGAGGGACTTTGCAGTTTGTAAATCAGAAGCGGTAGAGGAAGGCTGTAAACCGGGACCGATGAAACCGATGCCTCCCGAGAGGGTGATGGCGGTGGCGGATTCCGGTCCGGAAAACACGCGCATCGGCGCGCCGATTATGAGCGGGTGCGTGGTCCAAGGGTATGAGGCCGAAAGGGCTTTGCGGAGCGTGAGCGATTGCATGCGAGAGAGCATTTTGAGCTGCGGTTGTGTTTAGTGTCAAGATCTGCGTCGCGTGGTGACTGGATGGTCTGGCTGGCAATGAGAAATTTGGGTGGTCGTCAAGTGGATGGGATATTTGAAGATGTAAGTTTGGTGTTGAACTTGAGTGCCCCGCGGAAATGTTAGTAAGGAGCGATCCGTATATTTACCTAGGTTTTGGATTGGCAGTTGACAAAGCACTGGGAAAAGAATTTCCCCGCTTGAGCCAAATGCTACCTGGACTGGCTGACTAACTGCAGTATACTAGCTAGCGGCTAATGACGTTGGAAAGGTGTGTTGATGCCGTGATGGAAATTTGGTCGATAGACAATAGTGGCGCCCCAGGGGCACATCTTCTTGTCTGTAACAGTGGAACAGAAAACTCAATTTTAAGGACGGCCTCATTGAGAAGACGCAATGGACAAGGCCCCACACCACCTGCACTCAGGGAACTCTCAACCAATTTCTGCAGAGACAACCCTAGTGGTTAAGCCAATATAACGCGCCCATGTCCAGCTTCCGTCTCCCATCAAACCACCTATCAGATCTGCAGCTTGCAGCTGTCATGCTGCACCCGCGGCCAGCCCGGACACGCACTGCAACACACCATGTTTTCGCCCAATCGTGCCCCCCCACGAAAGCGCCGTCATGGCTGCGTGATTGGACCCAGCCTTCCTACGGCCTCCTGACATTCGGTGTCCAGGCAAATAGACTGGCGTCCAGGTCGGATATGCTGAGGAGATTATGCTGGGAGCCTGATTGTGTCTTCGCCCATACTTTACCCCGCCTTCTACCGACCGTCAAACATCAACTTCGTCACGTCGTTGTCGTGCTGTCGACCCGTTCTTCTCACGATGGGGATGATCATAAGTACCCGCGTTGTCTTGACTCTTGCTCTGCTTTGCCTTGATATTGATGGCGTTTTGGCGGACGGCAAAGACGACAAGGATTTCGCTCTAAACTTGTTCTCAGACATTGCACCGTATGGTCAACAAGTCCCCAACTTGTGTGTGGTATCTTCCTAACAGCCAAATCTGCAGAATTCTCGCTCTGTTTGGAGAGAACTTTGCGCAGCAGTTCCTGAGTGAGAGTTTCACATGGCTCGACCATCTCATCTTCGCCGCTGTTCCACTCGGTATCCTGACGGCCCTCTTCGGTGCCATCCGTGTCCAAGGACCCAAGATTGCGCGGTCCTTCATAGGTCGCGCAAGGGAGACTCGTGCTGCCGCTGAGATTGCACTAATGTCGTCCACCTCGCAGGAGGTTTGCGAGATGTTCAATGGTCAAGGCTTTGTCAGAACCATGGGACGACCAGTCATGGCTCAAATAATTATCTTTCCAGATCTATATGACAAGGCCAAGAGCGACCCATACCGGGATCGTACTTGTGGTATCTATACCCTTCAGAACGCTGTCAAGATTCGAGACTCAGATCCGCCTGGCGTTATGACTTACGGAGGTATGCTCACGCCGGCCAACTAACAGCTTGCCTTACTGACCTCTGTGAGCAGATCACCACAGCAAAAGTTACATAACAGCAGCCAAGTGGGTGGGCAAACTGTCAAGGCGTTTCCGCTGGGCCAAGCCAGGGTCCGATATCGAAGAAGCCAAAGACACCGGTGGAAAACGAATGCCTCGGTCCCTCGCGTTCTTAGGGCCGCCGAATTTGCAACTGAATATCTCCTCTGAAAGCTCCTCAAGCCAAAGAAAAGGGGCTGAGCTGTTTACCGCCGCTTGTATTGCCCTCATATTGCAGTTTTCTCTGCTCGTCATTGCAGCCATTACGGTCCAGCACAAACCCACCAAAGAGCAGCTGGGATACGAGCCACCGCCTTTTGGACTTGCATGTTATATCGGCGGGTCGCTTCTCCTCTTCACCGGGATGGCTATTTGTTCATTTGTCATCGAGAGCAGCACCGTCGAGTTTGTGTGGGAGCGCCGGAAGGACGAGACTGAGAACCTGGCTGTTGGTGATGTCAATGCTTATGTTGAGGGCAATCTAAATGGTCTTTGGCAACGCCTATTTGGGTTCTTGTTCAATTCACGCAACCGAATCACGAGCCAACACGCTTCTTCAAAGACCGCAATTAAACGACTTCCACGGATTGTCTGGCTCCAGAAAGCCCAAAGGGTCAGTGATCAGACTTTCGGCTCGTACGCAATTTTAGGAGGAGAAAAACGTTATGTCCTCACATCGAGCCGGCTGGAAGATGTGCGGAAGGACCAAACAGGTGGCACGGGTGACCCAGTTCGTTTCAACACTCGTCAACTTTTCACTTGCAGCTTATGGCTAATCGCAAAGTAGACCAAATCGGACAGGAAGATGTGGGAAGCTCTGACGCTCGTTGGCGTGCTGTGCGGTAGCGTCGGTTTCATCGCGCAATTTGTCGGTCTGAGAGGTTTGCCTTGGCCATGCTCTATTTCTCAGTTGGGGGGAATCTTCATCATGGCACTTGTTAGAGCTCTCGTAAGGCGTCGGATGGGCCGAGTCCCTCCCTCTTGCCAGGCTCTTCCCGACCACGAACTCGACTTTCTCTCTACTAAAATCGTCTTCGACGAATCATTCCGGGAATGTGACGACACCCTAGCTAGCAAAGGATCTGGCTTGAATGATGATCCGAGCAAGGTTTGCTCATGGAGGATCATGACAGCCAAACTGGATGGGGACAAGAGATTTCCATTACCATCACTGAAGCCAGAAGAGAAGATACGGCCTCCTGAGGGGCCTTCTCTGACTGAGGCTCCATCGACTTTGATGGCCGAAAATCCGAACCAGCACCTTGTTCTTGTTCGCGAGCGCCTGGGAAACCTGTGCAAATGGACCAACAGTGCCTCCGAGCCAGCCACCGCCCTTGGGCAGGCTATTGAGCGTTTTATGAAGGAGTTCTTACCCCGCACCTCTACATTGGATCACGGCAATGACTCCATCGATTCTTTTTCGTGGGTCGTCGAAACACGAAAATCTGCCGAAACGGGTAGTCTTGAGACTGGGCATATTTCCTTGTCCGTTCGCCGCAGCAAAGACGAGAAAGTTGGGTGGCTCGTCAATATCGGAGAGCTTGAAGCAGTCTTGTCTCTCTGGATTTCGGGAATCGAGGCGGAAGTGGCCGATAAATCTGAACCCACCCTAAAATATAACAGTGGAAGCGAAGTCTCTGACTGGAGGCGCTCCAAGCTTGGAGTTCGATCAAAATTGGAATTCTGCAGGATAATTGGTGAAAATTTCGAAGATGGCATTCTCAAGCGAGATATCTCGTGGTGGGTAGGTGGTGCCACCGAAGAAGCAAACAAGCCTGAGAATCGGGGTGGCAAGAAGGCAAGGCTCGTAATCGGCTTCAGCGGCCCGCCTCAGGGTAGGTGATGTGATAGCTCCATTACAAGTTGCTTGAGGCTAACATTGGTGATTTCCCAGTGCGGCACGGAACCCCAGAAGAATTGTCCATTGTTTCGAGCGGGTACTTGCCCACAATTCTTGCTCAGCATCTATTCACAAGTTTCATCTGGGCTATTACAGAACGACTGCAAAGGAGTTGTCTTCAGGGTGAAGACAAGAGCCTTGATGCGGTCAAAGTTGACCCGGGCGTCTTCAGCCTGGATTCCTTCAAAGAGAGCTGGCATGGCGTCAAAATCACCCACTCACGCCTAGAGAGGTTTGTTGAGTACGCAGTGACGGCAGGTCTCGGGATAAGGAGTGAGATTCTGCTGTGCATGGTGCCTGCCTTCAGCTTCTGGGATCTTCTACCCAACGAGAACATCTTGTCCCTGATGCCAAGCGACCCGCAAAGAATTCAGCAACATGGCTGGACCCGAACTGCCAGCTTTTATTACTCCCTTCTGGAATCAAACATCGGGGTCGCTATAGAAGAATATTTTGCCGTGGCCGTTGTAGTTGAGACCATGGAGTTCATCTATATGGCATTTGAACCCTACACTGATAATGAGAAGGTGAAGATCCCACCCGACTCGGACCTGAAGTACGAAACGGGTAGGCTTGTGGGGTGTCTCTTGGAGAGATTCCAATCCATTCTTAAGAAACTTCTACCTGTTTACGAATGCCAAAGGCGGGCACAGATCTTTCAGGGTATCTTTCGCTACTGTGCAGAAGAGAATGGGGGGCAAGAAAAAACAGAACGGGGCAATGCTCGGATGGATGACGATACTTCGAGTGACGATTCTTCGAGTGAAGATCCTTCGGATACGGGCGACTTGGGAGTGGCTGCACACGCTAAAAGTCTCGGAACTTATGTTCAGGAGTTTTGCGAGTGGCAGCGGCGCATCGACGACGAGGACCAGACACCTGAGGAAGAACGGGACCTGAATGCCTTTTTCACCAGAATTGGTTTTACAGAGGACCACCAAACTTGGTCTAGCCGCGTTGCTTGGTTTAGCCGCTGGGGAATGGAATGGAAAGCAAAAAACAGTAGGAGTTTCTATGCCCCCCCCCCCGAAACTTACCTTGGCTGATAATTTACCTGTCCTACATAGTGAAAGCGGTTGATATTTTTGGCTGGACCATACTCCACTATGCCGCAGTCTCTCCGGACAGCCTTCGAGTGGATGCCCTGATGCGAGAAGCGGCAACTGAGTCTCCACCGGTGCATCAATGGCGAGACAAGCTCAAGCGGAGCCCAATACATATCGCCGCCTTGAATGGCCGTGGGAGGTCCCTCAAGATGATGATCAACGCACTCAGAGCTCAAAAGGTCGAAGTCGCTGCGGTTCTTCGGCTCGGCGGTATTGACGGCATGACGCCAATTCACCTTGCGGCGAAGAGCGAGAGTGCTGGGTCTGTTCGGTGTCTTCTACGACATCAGAAAGGGTTCGATCTGGATATTTGGGGGCGTAGCCCCATACACTTGGCGGTAATTGCGCAGACCGCCATCAGTGCGGATGAGATGAAACTCCTTGCCGGCGACTCGAGACCCGACCACGCAGACATATTCGGCCGAAAACCTCTTAACTACCTTGTTGCTACGAAAGGCACTGGTTCTCCCGATAAAAGGTTCCAGGAAGTAGCCAAGGAGTACTTGGAGTTGTGGAAAAACTCGGGCGCCAAGGATGACAACAACAAGACTATGTTTCATTATGTAGTGGAGCTGCGGCTCAGTGAGACGCAACTGAAGGACGTGTTGAGCAAAGACGCTTCGATCAGCGATGTCGACAACAATGGGGCAACGCCTTTGCACCTCGCTGTCTCGACAGGACAAGAAGGGGCCGTCAAGCTACTTCTTGAACACGGGGCCAATCCCTCTGCCACGGATAGCGATGGCACCACGCCGCTTATGCTCGCCTGCGAGACCGGCCAGCTGGGGCCCACAATGTTGCTTTTGGACGCCATCAATCCCATCGATGAAACGGCAAAGTTGACTGAGTTGACGAGCGGTGCAGCCGTTGAAGACAAACCACAAGAGCTTGTTAAACAACGAGGGAGAAGCATATGCGGCAGTATTGATGCCCAAGACCGACAGGGGCTAACCGCCTTGTACCGGGCGATGAAGGCTGGAAAAACGAAAGTAGCCGTTTGCCTTCTCGAAAGGGGGGCAAACCCTATCGTCAAGGATCAGGAGGGGCGCGTTTCCTTTCATCATGTCTCGCTGACACGAGGGCTCACCGGTGACGATGTGGAGTCTCTTTTCAACGCTGCGTTCGACGCGTTGAATCGTCGAGTCAACCCACTCCCGATGTCTAGAACCAAACGAATGTCTTTTTGTTCACAATATGGCGGCGATGGGCCCGATACGCAAGAGTCGAGTTTGGTAACCACAAACACAGATACGCACTGCGGATCATCTCGACCGGGAGACCAAATACACGCCGGGCAAGAGGACCATTTTGAGCCCAGCATTCCACACCCTGAAGCGAAGGAGGACCGGGGTACCCATCCCAACCAAGTCTTCGTGGAAGACATAATCGACTTCCCCGACAACCATAAACAAACTGCACTTCACCTTGCCGTTGAAGCCGGCAATGACGCCACAGCTGGCTTTCTTATGTCTAAAGGCGCCAACCTAGGCATAGTCGACGAAAAGGGGCTGACATCGTTTCACATTGCGGCTAAGAAGGGATTTTGCCCGAAATTTATGGAGCTCGTTCTGCGCAACTGCGACGCCGGCATCATCAACCTCGAAGTCGGAGAATCAGGCAAATCCGCCATCTTTCTGGCGTGTGACAACCAGCGGGTCGAGTCCATCAAGGTACTTGTGGAGAACGAAAAGGTGGACTTGAATTGTCAAGCAACAAGATACTCTAACTTCACACCTCTTCATTTCGCCGTCGCATATGAGAACCTGGATATCATGAGGCTGTTACTTGACTCTCCCCATGCTGATCCGAGTCGACGGCTTCTAGACAGCGCCGGCAGAAATCCATTCCAGTACGCCCTTCAAGTAAGCTCAGATAAGTGCATCACTGAACTTCTTTTGCACACCCGAACGCAGCTTGCGGACCAGGTGGACGGAATAAGGATGCTGTGTGACTTGAACAAGAATGGTTTGGCAGTAACCATCCTCAAGCTCTTTTTAGAGAACAGTCGTTTTGAAGAGAGACTCAAAGGGCTGAGCGATATATGGCCGCTTCATCTGCTAGCTCGTCAAGGAGACGCCGACACTATCAGGGCCTTTGTCGGCGCAGGTATCGATGCCTCTGCGACTGATGGTGATGGATGGACCGTGTTGGATGTTGCTCGCAGATACGGCCATGATCACTTACAAACCAACCTGGCCAATGTTTTCTCAGCAATGCCCCCGACGAAAAGCCCGCTGACACCGATATCCTTGGAGCTGCCACCTGGGAAGGATATCCAGAAAGTAAACTGCACCATACATTCCGAGTCCCATGAGGGAGTAATTGGTATTTATACTGAGCTGCTGGTGATACCGAGAGGTCATAGCTAACACTCAGCGTGGCAGAATATGTTGCCGATGACGGCATATTTGATTATCTTAGATGCCTTCGAACTGAGACATGCATCCCGCCTGACATGGACTGGTTCTATTTTGAAGTTCAGGTGCTGGAGAAATCTGATGCTAAGTATATTTGGTCTTCCCCTACACAAGCTAACACTGTCTCATAACTGCGAACATAGCTTCTTTTGCATCGGCTTCAGTCAACGCTCCATATACAGGAACGTCACGGGTATGGGTAACAATCCAGGATCGTGGGCCTACCACAGCGACAACGGCCGGGTCTACGCATGCTCGCTGGGTTCCAACAAACACTCGGTTTCAGACACATCAGAGAAATTCGGCAAGGGCTGTGTTGTTGGATGCGGGTTGAACATGAAAACTGGGCAGGGTTACCGGACGCTGAATGGCAGCCAGGTTGACTGTGGTATGTGCCCGCATAAATTCGGACTTTTCTTGCTTGTCAACAATCTAACATTACGATTCGGCACAGGAAATATATTTGACATGAACCGGTTTGACACCGGGAAAGTCTGGCCCATTGTGGCTTTTGAGTGCAACAAACTAGGTTTGACGAGGTTTCGGGTTATCTTGCGAGAGTCTGCGGAGCACCAGTTTCTATTCAGGGGGCCCTATAACAACTCAGCTGAAGATGGGGTTGAGACTTGATAAAGGGCCGACATGCGACACAACATAATCCAACGTATTTGCCCTTGCAGCTGGTGTTTATGTTTGATACCTGGGCTAGCGGGATCACCATCCGACATTTACCAATACAACTGAGCCCATTGCTAGGTAGTCGACGCTGTTCAGTGGGTATGCCTCGGTCCCTACCCCAAGCCCTAGGATGCCTTGGCCGAAAGTCGACGATGCTTTCGAATTACAACACCTGAGAGATCAATGCCGAGGATAGTGCTAAGACCTAATCCTCCCGAATTCTCGCCTGCCTCAGGATCCGCTGGCCTAGAATCAGAACCAGAGTTGTATAGCTGGTGGTGGGAGATCCCGTAGGAGCTAGCTATGGCAAATACAGGAGCATATTTGATCGTTTGCGTCACCACTGACTGTCCGCTGTTTTAGTTTTCCCATCCATTCTCTCGAGTGTAAGGTCTGTAGATAATAAACACTAATCCTGATCTGCACCTCAAAAAGGCCCACTACACTCATTACTAGAAAAAAGAAAAAAGACATGATCCCATTATGGTTTTTTCCACATAGTACATGCCCTGGTAATCGCAATTTCCCCAATGATTATCCAACTCCAAAATGCACCGCTCCGTATGATTGAAAAGAGCTGCGGATCTGCACAGGCTCCGCGCCGCGACGGAGTACGTCCAGTGAGGAGGGGGGCGTGGAGGCTACGCATGTATATATAAACACCCTCCGCCTCTTGGGCAAACCAAGGCTGATGCTCAACCCCAACACTATTGTGCTCTTATCGCCTCATGCTTCCTCTACAACAAGGTGGGCTCCTGTAGATACCCTCCGCCCACAACCAAATAGCCAAGACGGCCCCGACTCGCCTCTACTGTGTGGATACGCCAAACCCACACACAAGAAGGGGAAAAAATAAAAATAAAAATAAACTCCCATACGGGGAATCAAACTCCGAGCTGCTGAGATTATCTTGACTTGAAAACCAGCGATGTTAGCCGTTACACCATATCGGATACTTTGTATTTGTTGTTTAGCGATGCGCCAATTGCGTTCGTGACGAGTGCCTCTCTACACATGCAAGGCCTCTCTTGATCATACAGATCTCATTAATGATTGCCACTCCCCCCTGAAATCTGAAATCCGAAATGCCAATGGTGTTTAAACTTGATTGCATTGGCTATTTTTTTGTGTTGCTGGTTGTGACGTGAATTCTGGTGGCATTCATGCATACCTAGCTGCTTGTGACCCGGCATATTGTTGCATAACCCCCTTTTTTGTTGTTTACATCGCGTGCCACGTCGCTGCCAGACCGTCGCGACGATCCAAGTGGAAGCGCAAAGTGCGAAGATCGCAGATTCTCAGGTTTTTGGAACAAAAAAGCTTGTTTATCTAGCAAAGAAAAAGACTTCTTCAACTCCTTTGTGAATGACCACGGCGATGTGTATGCGAAGTGATATTTCTCTTTCAGAAGCAAACATGCCAGAATCAAACCTAGACCTTTACCTCCGGAGTCTCGGTATCAACCGTCTCAGTAGCCGTCTCAGCATTGGCATTGCATGATGGGAAAATTGGAATGAAATGACAAGACCTGCTTGCTTGCTCAGATAAATATTTCTATATGGTCTGTCGGCCCGCCCACTGCACTCTCCACAAACACCAAAGCGTCCGAAGCTCCAACCTTGCGTGGCTAGGTAGTCTCACCAGAACACCACTTCGGAGGCTAGGCATACAAGCTTGACACCTGCTGGGCCGCGCCACAAACGGCGGCTACGCCGTTGGCGTTGAGTCCTGGGGAGCCACCGCCGCAGGTGGGACCGTTGTATGATGCGGAGCAAAAGGGAATACTTAGGCTTCGCACCAGCGTAGCGCCCTTATATTTGGCATCACACCTCGTCATTGAGTCTTTTTGTTGGGTTTGGCGTGCGTGGCGTTGGCGTTCGCAAGGGCGTTGGATGCTTCGACGTGACGAGTCCCGCTCTGCACCGTGTCGGTTTCTCCGGGAAGCGTAGGCGCGACCATGAGGTCGCCACGATATGGGGGGCCGGCTGGAATTTGACCTTCTGCTGCGCGGGCAATGGATCCGGCGGTGGGTGTGACCAGACCTGACCGGAGACAGTTGCCGTCAGGGCAACCCCCAGCTTGAAAAGTGTGTAGGGGATCATGATCTGTTTCACTTTGTCAGCTCGAGAATCAAGAGCATATCATGGAAGAAAAGCCTTACGTCATGCCAGTATACTGTCCGTGGTTGTCAAGACTGGAGCTTGTTCACTGCGACGAGGACTGGAATCCACATCAAATTGGGCGACTCTTTCCATCATCCTTGTACTTTTTTTTTTGTTATTGGTTTCTTTTTCCTCGCTAAATAGTTCCTCATTCTACTCTAACATATCCGTGGTTGGGTCAAGAATGGAAATGTCAATGAAGACGGGTTTGACGAAAGGTGCAGACAGGAATGGCTGGGTGACGATGTGCGAGGCAATACGCACTTGCTCCATCTCGGTTCAAATCGCGACTCTGCGCAAGTCGAGTTCAGGTGCTTGATGTTCCTCGAGACCATGGATTGGAACAGGTTTTTGTTGCGGCCGTGTGTGATCCAGAACTGGCTGGCGCAGCTCAAGTGCGGTTCAATCTCCATCACGTCTGCGGCGACCAGCTGGTGTTCGGCGCAGGCCTCTGAGACGCTGGCGTGGTGAAGCGCCAAAAAGGAGGCATGAAAAACAAAAGCAAGTGCGACGCCGTGCTCGGCATCTGAATTCCCTGTCCAAGTTGCTGGGTGACCAAGTTGTCGAAAGTGGGGTATATATATGAGGTCCAGCGAGATGTTTTCACCGATCCCCCCTCGGGGCACACAACGGAGACTTTAGCAGGCGCCATGGCTCAACGGTCATTGGAGTTCTACTATCGTTTCGCCCCGAGGGGGGTTTCGAAGGTACCGGGTTCGAGTCCCGGTACAGTCGCCACTCCCCCTTCTCCGGGTCCCACCCTTCGGGACCACGAAGTAAAAAACCCCCAGGGTTTTTCGTAGCCACCAACCTCCCCCGAGGGAGCTTGGTGGTGAGCTTTTTGTTTTTTTTATCTTCGGCCAGAAAAGGTCAATCCTCTGCGCAGGGTGGTGTTGACAGCAATCTCAATCGCGCATCCACCTCGCTCAACGCAAGATTGCCAAATCAATTCTTTTTTCCCCTCTTATCTTGCTCCGGCTTCAACCGAGATGGGCCATACAAGTACGTAAATGCCTGTGACACTTTCTCACAGTTCTCAGACCGTAACAAATTCACGTGCCCCAGAAATTCCAAATTCTCTGCCTCGGACCCTCGTCGCGATAATGAAGCACGACCCTGACACGAAGGGATTTACCAGCATCGTCGACAAGCTCAAGCTGCAGACCTAGAAGATTCAGGCTTTTTCTTTTTTCTTTTTGCAGTTCCGATCGCTGCGAGACTGCTCGGGCACGTATTCCGCAACCTTGAAGCAGATTTCTTCCGCAAGTCCTTGCGAAAAGCCTCGTTTTCCTCTTCTCCGCAATCTTCCGCCGAACGTCATCTGCAATCTCAAGCTCGCCATGCACAACCACCCAGCCGTCAGCGTGATCAGCGGCAGTAGCAGACCGGGAGGAGTGTATCTTCCAGTGCCTTCTCTCAATCTGCTCACTGCGATCTGCGTCCCTTGGCAAAGACAGGCGCTCTCCCTGGAATCTTGAGCCGAGGAGGAGAGAGACACCTGGACCTTACTGCCGTCCCACTCGGCGGCGGAGAATCGAACAGCCAAGACACCAGACATGTACCATCGACCCAATCCGTGATGTTCCAGTCCCCAAGGTTGGAGTCTGGACAGTAAAATCCCTTGACGGCAAGGATTTTTTTTTCCTTGTACGTACTGTACCCGTATCTGAACACAGCGGGCCTGAGGAAAGCTCAGCTAATCTCCCGTTAGGTACGGCGAGGCCGTTACCGAGTAGTTGCCGCCGCACGCATTCCACAGTTCGCCTCAGCCTCGTCTCAGTCGCCGAGGCATGACTTTGCCGGGTAGAAACGCGCGCCACTATGGGACATTCTTCACTCTTGGTAATACGAACGCGGGCTCAACTCAATGACAGGAAGCGAGCTCCACAAATGTACATCTCACTGGGCGGACTGGACGACTGGAAAACTGTGCTCCGCCAAGACATACCCGCCCACACATTGACATGTAGCCTAGAAAGACGCCTCGGTTTTGAGAGTAGTACCACACGCACCGATTTGAGCAACTGGGAAGAAACTGTCACACGGCGGCACAAGACTGAGTTATCGGTAACTTGGTAGGTGGGTAGCTCTCTCTCATTGCTCATCCCAAAAAAAAAAACTTCTTTTTTCACTCTCCTCTGTAGAGGAAGGGAAAGGAACGCGCGCTGGCCCAGCCAACGGAGCCTATGGCACAATATCTATCATGGGAATCTTTGACGTTATGCGAGCGGACTGCCTGAGCGATTACTTAGCCCGTCTCTTGCAGGTAAAAGCCAAACGAAAAGCCTGCAGACCCTCCTGACCCAGGGTGTTGAGATCATCCATGACGTTGTCGAGCCTTGCCTCCACATTCCACAGAGTACCTGTCACGCGACCTACATCTTCCATCAAGGCCGTGAAGGATTCAGGGCTATGGATGAAGGTAGTAACGCCCCGGCCATGACGGGAGGGCATCTCGAGCCCACCGGGGGAAGAAACTCCAACGGTCGTGCCGACAATAAGGGCACCTCCACCATCTGCCCCCTGCGGGGACACCGGTGGGCGTAGCAGAGCACCAATGACCTGACGCGTGAGCATTTCGAGTTGCTCTGCGCGTGAAAATATGTGGAGGAGGTGCCCAAGATTGACAACAGCAAAGCGGTGTCGGTAGGGTGTCAGTGGATTGTGTGCGCTGTCTTGGACGTCGCCTCCGTTGTCGCCGCCGTCTAGGGATGTGAAGATGTCATGGGGTACTAAGAAAGAGGCGCTGAGGATAGTGTTCCCCGTGCTATCGTCGTCCGCATCGCGAAATAGGTGGTACCCTGCTTTGATCAGCCCGGGGAGGAGGTCGGTCCCGAAGAGACGGTCGCCAGGTACGCCGGCGTGTCGGAGAAGGCGGAGGTCTTGGCCTAATCCGCACCCGATATCGAGGTAGAGGGGTTCTTGCTGCTGTTCCTGATTCTTGAGTAGCGCCACGGCCTCCTCAAACGCGTTTCCGGGACAGGCCTTGATGCCCTGCCGCGTATCGAGGAAGAGGAGCATCCCGATGCACGGATACCGCTGGACTTTCCAAGCCTCAGCCCGTACAGCGAGACAATGCGCCTTGGCATTGGCGGGGTCGATACCGCTGTAGTCGGCCAAAAAGGTGGCAAAGTCCCGAGGGATATGTACATCATTATCCGGCTTAAGGAAGGCATCGGGATTAGCGGGGGTGGTAGGGCGGGATTCTGGCTGGGGGGCCGTGGCCGGGGTAACGGTCCGGGGGGTGCTCATGTTGGTGATGATTCAAGTGTTGCGCTTCAGGAGGGGCACTCTGATAACGAATACCTGGGAAGGGCGGCTAATAGTGTATATGTCTTTATTGATTTCAAATGCAGTGTGAGCAAGAGAAGGTGAAATTGAAGCCAAAGGAAGAGGAAGGAAGGGCAGAAGAGCAAGGGGTTCATATACCTACCTAGGCAACCTTACATGCTCTCGCCCCCTTGGATTCCATTCAGGGGCTGGTGAGATAAGACATCGTATGTTTACGCAGCTTTGCTCCTTGTTTTTTAGGTTCAGATCAAGGTCCGCGTCGGAACCTGGATGGCCACTTCGGCCTGTTTTTTATCAAAGTATTATATTCAGTCGAGCGGAGGACCACAAGTCTTTGCACAGCTTATGTTTATGCATGACGAGGACAATGCCAGTTAGCCTCTCAGTTCAGAGCTATCGCGAGCATGGCATATTGACGTTTAGTGACAAGCGCTTGCTCGATACAAAAGACATGGCTGAATAAGAACCAAGCGTGAAACACGGTCTGCACATCAGACGACCAGGTTTACCTTACCTTGCCCAGAACAAGAAGACCATGACGGTGCCCGTTTGTCTCACTACGTACGCTACATCAATGGAAGTATGCACCCATCGCATTAAAATCCCGAGCAAATTCCGGCAAATTGTCGTCCCGTTCCTTGGAGCCGATGGCCAACACCGATATTCGGAAGCGCTGCCAGCCAGGTATACCGATGACTATTGGTTTCAGCCAACGGCCCTGTATCTCAAGATTCGTGACTGTGGGCTGTCGGAGTTTCTAATCAAGAGGATGTCAGATTACAAACAAGATTTGGCGGCCTGAGGCAAGATATGCCGCATCATTGTTCAACACGTCAACACGGGTGAAGTTGTTTTGCTGGCTGCGGCGTGCTTGTCGAAGACGAGACAAAGTCCAGCACGACTCTCGAGGCTCAGCTTGGCATGATTGCAACCCTAGCATTCCACTTTCAACCCAGTAGCAGATTGAGACGCTACATGTCTTTTTCCTTTTTTAAAAATTTTTATTTTATTTTATTATGCCCTTCTTCCACCGCTAAAATGCCCTTTCACCTGGCAATTCATATTTGCAGGCATCAGAATTTCCCGGTGGAGCGCGTGCGTGATGACAGGTCGTCGGCATGACATTACGCCGCAGCCTTGTCGTTCGGTCACCAAAACAGATACCGGGCCTTCCCGGGCCACGTCAGATAGGCAGAAGGCAGAAACACCACCGGTGACATGGACAAGGCAATCATTGCGCGAAAGGGCGTCGAGTGACGTCGTCTAGAGGATAAGGCTCTGTGGCTGTAGCTGTAAATATTTTGGCGATAAATGCTGCATTTTCCATCCATCTCTCAGTCTAGAATTTGAAGTTGCTCGCGTGTTTACCACACACACTTGCACAAGCTGCCAACATACATACACGCAACGCAATGTCTTCCAAAACACAGACGCCATCTGGACAGATGCCCTTGAGCAAGAAATTCAGCGAAGATGATCGCATCGCTGTAAGTTTTTTTTCTTTCTTTTTTTTTTTTTTTT
>Ga0247765_1000293_pt1 | contig 40474 bp, 23 predicted proteins | sample UWRJL106311C6_FD_179949 | JGI IMG/M metagenome (GOLD analysis project Ga0247765, IMG submission 179949) | Plant litter microbial communities from Arlington Agricultural Research Station in Wisconsin, United States - UWRJ-L106-311C-6 | ecosystem: Environmental > Terrestrial > Plant litter >... | reverse complement strand
AGAAAGAAAGAAAAAGCAAGGAAAGGGACCAAGAATGACAATGCAGAGTCGGAGATGGGGAAGATTGGCACTTAACCTAATGCCCAGTAGATGTGTTCTGAACATGATTCACATTATAAAAAAAGATACTCGGCCCACCATGACTACCTAGTGACAGGTACTATCACCCTTCTCAACGTAGTTGGGAACCAACCCAGATAACAACAACCGTGACCAAACGAATGCGCACAGGTAAAGAAAGGCGAGAAACTCAACCCTGGAACAAGTAATGACCGAGGTGAGTCAGGTCATGACCGTTAGAATTGATAATTATGCAAATTAGAATTAAATCCAACAAGGCCCTCACTATGTTAATATAGCCCAGTCACCAACACACCCACATCTATACACCACTTGTGGTAAGTTAATCCTTTGTGCACTGAATGCAGCGCAGGTTGTCGTTCAGAGCACCATCAAAGTCGCGGAATCTTTTAAGTCAAGCATTAGCCATCGAATCTTGAGCCAACCAATTCGGCAAAGCCAGAGGGAGGGAATACTCACGGCTGTCCACTCTTAATCTCAATCTGGTTCCCTGTCCCCACCAACAGACCACATCCCGTAAACCGACTGAAGTTATTCCCCAAGTTGCACGTAAGTCCCGGGGAAACCAACTGCGCGGACGAAGGACATCCCCCGAGCAACGTGCAGAGTTGTCCCAAGTCGACTTCAAAGGCCGAAAAACCTTGCAGAATCGGGTTCGTCGTGATGGCCCCCGCGGGAATGCCCACGTTGGCGCACTTGCCGCCGGCGTTGATGTCGGTGCACAGACGGATGGTTCCACCGGATTGTCGGGCCATCTTTTTATCTCGGGGTTAACATGGTTTAGATTTTAGGAGGAATTCTCTTACCAGTTCGACAGATTCGGGGGCGGCTGCGGGAGCCGCACCAACGTGGACGGATAGCAGGAACATGCTGAAGAGGGAAAGGGCCGACATCTTGGAGGCGAACATTTTGACAAAAAGATGGTGATTACGTGAAGTTTAAATTTGAAAAGTGCAGTCAAGATGTTAGTTTCTGAAGCTGAGTCAAAAGAATGGCTATTGTGGTATTTGAGAATGGTTTGGATGGTCAGTGATGGTTGGAATTGTCGTCGACTTCAACTCCGTTTATATACTACAGTCCCAAATATCTTCGTCTGCGGCATCTCAACTTCCGAACTTCGTCACCCCAATAATAGACTATCTTCAAGAAAAGACTCTATCGCCAAGCTACACTCACCTAGTAGCAATCGCCAAGATAGCAAACACAGCCTCCAACATCAGTAATGTCCAGCAGTGCATCGCCGCGAACCAATTATTTCGGGCCTCGCTTCTGCATGCGATAAGCCACCCCAAAACCCCAACCAATGATGGATATAGCAGTTTGAGCAGGCGGCCCCCACTGTGTATTCGGTGCATTTACGAGCCACGAACTTCGGCTAGGGCCGGGCCGCGCGAATTTGAAACAATCGAAACAAATCTGGAATTTTAAAGTTGGTACCTTTCTTGGCGGAATTTACACTGCTGACTGCTTACTGCTGACATGTTCACATACACTTATGTTCACGACTGACAGCGCTAATGATCATTTTGTGTTTACCCGGAATTGGAAATGTGTAAGCAACCACAGGTATTCGACTTGGCTTGTAGAATGCTAGTGGGGAATGGCCTCATATGTCTTGACTTGCTGATACGAAGGACCAGGTGGGTGAGTTCCATCTACGTGTGATACAGTCTTGACTGATAACGCTATAATTAAATATCTGATGGGATTGGGCTCTAGCGATAAATTGGCATCGCTTGTGATCATTCGTCAACGATTAGACTACGAGATACAGAGTAGTGAGGTGCACCCTCAAGCCTAGGAAGAGGACGGGTAGAATGTCTTGATCGGGATGCATGGTAACTGTCGGCACAGGGAAGAGACTCAACTCTTTGCAGAAATACCCACCGACTGAAATACCGACAACAAAACAGAGACAACATAAACTAACAGCCCCGTCATTCCTCCTCCAGAGTTGGAATCTGCCTTCCGGGCAATGGGCGGAACAACAGCCACTTCAGCGAATCCCACCTGCTGTGGTCTCAGAACTAGCGTGCGTTCCTTGGCTACCCGGGGACCGTCATTGCCAAAGTACCGTTGGCCCTATACTCAAGTTAGCGAGGTAACCTAAGAAAGCTGCACACCAGGAAAAGTGTATGTGGGAAAGGTAAATTGGAATAGACTGACTTCGAATCCCCAACAATCACACCCCCGAACCCAGCTGGCGAGACAATTCGCATATTCTCGCACATGGGCGTTGACAGCATCGTCCTCCTGTGGGAAGTGCGGGAGGTTCTTAACCTCGGCGAGGAAGTCTTCGACTAGTCGGTCGTGATACTCTCCAACCCAGTCCATGGCTCCCTGCACGGAAAGTCCAAAAGAGGTCATGGCGACGGAGATGATGTTGTGGTCGGCTTGACCAGGTTGACTTTGCCTGTTACCTGTTAGCAGCCCTGCCACTTTGACGGGGCGAGTCAAGGGAGGTTGACCAAGCAAGGGAAGGTAGGCGACACATACTCCCGATCATACGAAACAATGTCATTGCCCATGACAATCATGTCTATCGCCAAAAGCTCGAGACGGCGCAGCGTTGGATGCTCAACCACATGGTCGGGAAGGTCCATGTTCATAGCGTTGACCACAAAACTCGGCTCTGCCCCAATAGTATAGCGACGAATTGCCAGGTAGTCGTCGATATTGCGTTGACAGCCATGTTCTCTGTCAGAAGACTGCTGGACGACCGAGTCCACGTATCGCTGGAAGGATTCGAGAAAACGCCGCTGGAATGAGGCCGGCGTGGATTTGATGACTCTGAGCCAGAAACTATGTACACACCCGAATCAGACAGAGCATTGCGGTATCCCGGAGACAGGGGGGGGGGATGATTTACTCTTGTGCAACACGCCCACCCACGAATTCACCCTCTGGACGTGGTTTATGTGGACACCGCATGGCATCCACCATAACGGCTGCTTGTTGACGAGTTTCGTCCTCGGTGCTACGATCCGAATGCTCGTCAAAGACGAAATACAAATGCATCAAGTCGCAGCCAAGGCGAAGCCCTTCTAATATATGCCATGTTATTCACTCTGTTTCTCTCTCCAGAAGCATGGGCCGTGAATGCTACATGTATTGAGAGTGACGCACCTCGGTCTAGATTTGCCCATACCATTCCTGATAGCAAGCCTGGTACTTTTAGTTATCCAGGATAGAGCATGATCAGGGGTGTGTTTGTACTTACTGACATTGCACTTGTTGAAAGCTTTCTGCGCCTCAGGACCGAACGGGTGAAAGCTCTCAATCCACGCCTCGGACTCGCGTTTACATTCTTCGTAGTAAGGACTGATGATCCGTGGCCATGGCCAGTTGCGGAGGGTATCGGGGATGCGAATGGTTGTCATTTTACTTTACCACCCAGGTTGGTAGTGAAGAAACTCCAGAGTGGAGAGTGGATGGATATCAGAACGGGGGCCAGAACGGGGGTTAGTACGAGAGAACCCCTCGTGGACCTTCACTTTATACTAGGTACCTACCTATCCTAGCAAAGAGCTGCCCAATAACCAACCGCGTTAATTGCAGTTGGTACCGAAAGCAAAGCCAGGCCCTGATACGCATATCCGTCGCCTTATTGATATTAGGATGCGAAAGGATCACAAGGTGCGAAGCATTCCGACCTGGCCAGTAGCTGTACGTTATGTTTTATGAGGATTCGGCGATCCTATCGGCATGCACAGGAATACGAATATCATGTCGACTGAACGATCGGGGGTTTGGGGTGAGGGATACGCGACTGCAGCTACCAGTACAGTGCGAGATGCTATATTATCGAGTAGCTTGGCGGTGCTTTAATACCTACTAAATAGTTAAATCGCTACTTAAAAGCGGTTAATTAAAGATGTTAAATAATTATACTACTGCGGTGCAGGATGGGAATGCGTTTCACAGGTAATTGGGCAGCACCGCAGGGCGGCTAGCCTATCTGGGGCGCTGGCATCTGCACTACCGTCGAACCATTCGTAGAGCCGACGACCAGCGAACAAAAAACACCAAATCCATCTTCCTCACCGATGCAATTCATGACTGCTGGGATGTCAGATTTTGCCACTGTATATGTTGAGGTGAGCTGCGCCCCGCCCATTTCAAGGATGTCCAAACGGAGCCACTTCAATATATACTCAAGTTTTTCCCAAGGAAATCTAGCAAGAAATATGTTCCCACCGTTACCGTATTACTATTCCTAGTCGGCGGACATGGAATGTACGAATTGAAAAGCAACCTTTAGATACCGAATTCTACGCTTCTTGGACCCCTCTTCGTTACCGGGAAGAGAGATTTGACTACATGTATCGCAAGACTTGCCTCTTGTGTCACTCGACTACTGGGATTTCACTCGTTTCACGGCTCGGAGCTTCTAGAACTGGAAGCACCGCTTAAATCCTGATTGTGTCGTGTTACCACCAAATTTTGGAGATATCTTATTGGCCAATGGCTTTGGGGTATGTGACGTATTGTGTGCAGATCACCACCGTGTGGACTTCCAACGGCCTTGGCGGACTTGACAATCCTGCGACGATCACAACGAACCACCATTCGTAGGCGGCGCCGACGGCGTATGGGATTTGTAATTAAGTCTTGGCTGGAAATGGATATATCTTACCCTGCTTGCCCGCGAGTACTTCGCCTCTCTCTTTCCATCTAAATCGAATCGTCAACACTCACATGCACCATTCATCTTCGTTGACCGCAAAGCTTAGCGACGAGACCTTGAGAAATGTCGCCCATCCAGCCATTCACAATCTCCATCCCCGACTCCAAAATTGCACTTCTCCGCCAAAAGCTCGCTCTCGCAAATTTCTCCGATGATGGCACCCCCATGTCCGATGACTGGGCCTACGGTGTCCCCGTGTCGGATCTGAAGAGGCTGGTTGCCTACTGGAAGGAAGGATTTGACTGGCGCGCAGCCGAGAGAAAGCTAAACACTCTACCTCAGTTTACGACGGCTATCAACGTGGAAGGATTTGGCGACTTGAATATTCATTTCGTGCACCAGAAGAGCGGAAAGAAGGGGAGTATTCCTTTGTTGTTTTGTCACGGGTGTGAGTCTTCGTACCTCCCAGCGTTCCCGGGTTGGTAGGATATCAGCTGAATTGACTGGGCAGGGCCTGGGAGCTTCATCGAAGTATCCAAGATGATATCCCTCCTGACAGACTCTACGGAAGGACCATATTTCAACGTGGTTGCTCCCTCGCTCCCCAACTTTGGGTTTTCCGATGGTCCAACCAAGCCCGGATTTAATATCCCGCAGTATGCAGAATGTCTGCACAAGCTAATGATGAAGCTGGGGTATACGAAATACGGTTTGTGCCCTTGCTCCCTCTCTCGCACGAGACCCCCCCTGCTGATCTGAGCAGTAACCCAAGGCGGCGACTGGGGCTACGCCATCACCCGGCTGATCGGCCTTCTCTACCCGGACGCCTGTCTCGCCTCGCACCTCAACTACATCCGCGCCAACCCACCAAGCCTCACAAAGCAACCCCTTCTTTACCTCCAATCCCTTCTCCCGCTGTCAGCCTCGGAAAAGGCCGGACTTGAGCGAACGGCTTGGTTCCAACGGCAGGGCTTCGGCTACAACTTGGAGCAGACGACTCGCCCGTCCACCATTGGCACTGCTCTAGCCGACTCGCCGATCGCTCTCCTCGCCTGGATCTATGAAAAGCTGCACGACTGGACCGACGATTACCCGTGGACCGATGACGAGATCCTCACCTGGGTCAGCATCTATCTGTGGTCTGCTGCAGGGCCGGCAGCCAACGTGCGCATCTACTACGAGAGCCAAAACACCCATCCTCATCCGCGAGAGCACCCGGCCCTGTTCAAGTACAATCCGCGCGTCATGCTAGGCTTGTCTTATTTCCCCAAGGATCTGCTGGTACACCCGAAACCATACGGACGGACGCTGGGCCCTGTCATTTTTGAAAAGGTTCATACTGAGGGCGGACACTTTGCCGCGTACGAGAAGCCGGAGCTATTAGCAAGTGATGTCAAAACCATGTTTAGCACGGGTGGAGGAGAACGCGTGGCAAAGGTTTGGCAGGTGTGACTTTTTTTTTGTACTTTGTGCGTATTGAAATGAATCACGGTTAGATCGCATTCCTACGCGCCTCTTGCGTGCTGCGGCCATCAGAAGGACGATCAACGGCATCACACTATCTTTCCAAGGATATTCGGCTTTTGCAAAAGATACGTTATCTGGGTGGGACCACGCACACCTCGTAGGTAGGTGTGGTGATAACCGCCGGCAAGGTATTTCCCGAAAGTCAGGCAAGGCGCCGCCTCGGTTACTAGACAGAGGATATTTCGCCCGGTATATAGCGCCACATCGCCCGGAACTACCAAAAGCGGGCAGATATTGCTTCTGAATCTAATGGATAGCCGCAATATTCCCATTTACCACACCGTTACTTCCAGGGCTGCCTCAAGTCCTCTACGGACAGCTCTGCTCTGTGTAGTATGATTATCGAGTTGCTCTGCTTTAGTAATAGCGATTTCTAACACACATGGCAAAAGTCACACGCACACCTAGTATACGAATACATGATAATTGGAACTGTTGCCTAGGAGCCATTCCTATGAATTTCACGTCTCCTACTATCCATCGAAAGGGAAATTGGGCCGACGGTGAGCTGAAACAGGTCCCTGAGCTTGTGCAGCGCCCCTATATATGGGAGCACCCTAGCGTAGGGAAGATTTAGGGAAATCTCAAGACAAATCAGCTACAGTTCACCACAGTTCACCCTAGCTCAGGACAACGAACGAAAAAGGAAAATTTCGTGTGCCCAGATCCATCTCAGATTACCACGCTGTTCTCTCAATTCCACCTCCAGCCATCACCTACACCCCAAGCTAAACATCTATGAGTACAATGACTCCCTTACACCCACCGCACCACCCCCCAGAAATACCCCAAGTGCATAACCAAAACACAACCCGTCAGGCACGGATACCACACCACCGCATTCCGCTCAAAATCCCCCTCGGGATTCAACGCCACTCCCCCTGCGCCAGGCCCCAGTATCGGTGTCCACGAACTACAAGTGCTGAACCCGCCGCAGGTAATATTGGCGAGAAGAACTGGGGGAGCTAGGCCAAGGAGGACGTTCTTTGTCGTGATGAAGTATGAAGACAGCATCTTTGAAGAACGGAGGGTGCTTGAAGATGGAGAGTTGACTTCCCATCTCCATATCTCTCTCTAGAACAGGGCAGGAGGATGGGGGTGTCGGTACTATTGGCATGCCATGCCTGAGAGAGCAGGCCTGGTACTGTTAGTTCAAGTTTCTCTCAGGAGAGCACAACTATAGCTATTTTGTACTTACTGACATTGCACTTGTTGAAAGCTTTCTGCGCTTTAGGACTGAATGGGTGAAAAGTCAATATACGCCTCGGACTCGCGTTTACATTCTTGGTAGTAAGGACTAATGACCAGTGGCCATGGCCAGCTGCGGAGGGTATCGGGGATGCGAATGGTTGTCATTTTACTTTTCTGCCCAAGTCAAGATAGCAGAGGAGAGGGGAGAAGTCACCCTTGGACCTTCACTTTATACCACCCTAGCAAAGACCTGCCCAACAACCAACCGCGCCAACTGCAGTCGGTACCAAGATTAAAGCATGGCCCTGATACGTATATCCGTCGCCTTATTGATATCAGGATGCGAAAGGATCACAAGGTGCGAAGCATTCCGACCTGGCCAGTAGCTGCACGTTGTGTTCAGTAAGGATTCGGCGATCCCATCGACATGCACAGGAATACGAATATCATGTTGACTGAACGATCGGGGGTTGAGTACCTAGCTTGGCGGTGGCTGATTCTCACTTGGCCAGGATATTTGTGTATCGAGATTAAGGTCTTAAAGTATCGTCGGAATTCACGTCTCTTATTAGGTTCCGTGTTATGCTTGTTGGTGGCACAAGACAACTGGCCGAGATATCATAGCAAAGTGGTCTGCGGAATGGGTGGAATGTTATGAGTCCCAACCGCATTGCTGCTACCCGTCTGCAATACCAGGATTTGACAGTAATGGCGATTGCGGAACGCATACAAAACTAGGTCCAGATACGCGCAAGAATGGAATGCGGCTCTATTACTAACCTTTATGCAAGTGTGGTTAAGCCATCCCGCAGCATTTGTGTTCGGGGCTCACCTCGGCTCACCGGAACCCACTAATCAGGGTGAGCCAGGGTGAGCTCAGGGCGATTGGTGTTGAGCAAAGGGTGCTTACCTGGTTTTCTAAGGGACTGCGCCAAAAGAATGACAAAATTGCACAAAGTCACATGACTGTAATCAGTTCCAACTGCCCCAAACAAAGGGTGCATGGAGAAGAGCAGATGCAACCAAATTTAGTTGAAGGCTGAGCTCCAGGATCCGGATCTCTCGCCATCGTACGGGCTTCGATTTCGTCTTTCCCGCTACCTAGGCAGCCTAGGGCGTTCTGTGACTGCTCCCTCTTTCAGGCTCGCCTCCGTATGTGCCTGAACCTACCAATTCTCGCTCACGTCCAGCTGCAGCGGCTTTCATTACGGCTTTGACGGCCATTGAAGACACATTGCAGTGCGCCAGACACATACTCTCACAAACTGGCCTCTAGATAAATGGGGTTAGGCGACTCGCTTTTTTTCAGGATCTTACATAATACTCTTTTAATCGTCATGCTCATCCCATATCTCGATCAACATGTCCTCATCTTCTTCTGTCCAAACATGGTGTTCCCTAAGTATTTTCGCCGCGGCGAGGTGTCCATTCCGCTTGGCCAGCTTGACAGCTCGCACATACGCTCGCTGGCCATCTCCCGATGTGTCAGCTCCATGATCAAGGAGGAGCTGAATCATATCTATCCTACCGTGCTCAGCCGCGCCCTCCAGCGCAGTTCTGCCTCCAAACTTTGCTCCGGCGGCGTTGACATTGGCACCAAGGTCAATGAGATGCTTTGCGATACCCAGATATCCGTTAATAGCCGCGAGCTGGAGGCTTGTGGCCGACCGAAAGCTCCCAGGCGGTTCGTTGACGTCCGCTCCGGCATCCAGCAGGCGTTTAACAATTTCTAGTCCGCCTAGCTCCACTGCCTGCTGGAGGTTGGACCGGCCGTAGGCGGAGTCGTCGTAAGGATGACTTTGAATGCCCACGCCAATGCTCTGTATAATTTGAAACATCTTCTCATCCTGATTGCGGATAGCCCAGCACAAAGGATTCTCTTCACGGCTTGGTATTGTTGTGAGTTGGTCAAGTCGCTGGGGTATGCTCATCAACGCCGTAGCAAGCAGTTTGACCAGCGGTAGAGAGTTCTTGGCTGCCGCCGTAGAAAGTGCTAACCGATCCACAATAAGTCCAAGGTTCAGTAGGTACCGTACGAGCTCGATGTCGTCCATGGCAACGGCAATAGCGATAGGAGATCCTAGGCAACATCCCTGTCCACTTCTCCAGAAGCTGCTAGTTTTATGCCATTGGTTATCCTCTAGGGTGTCTACCCAACAGGAGACTGATGGCCGGGGATACGAAACCTCGTGCCGAAAAGGATCGTGTAAAGTAAAAGGAAGGGTAGCGAATTCCGGCATTGGAATGAATCGTAAAATGAGGTCTATCATTCCGTAGTCTCTGTGGCGGATTGCTAGAGACAGAGCCGTGCCTTCCATCTGATCCGCGCTGCCGCCTAAGGGTCGACGACTTAAAAGTCTCTCCACCCAGTATCGATTCCCATTGGGTAAAATAAGTGCCGCCCTTGTAGCTGCACAGAGTGCACCTGCATCATACTCCAGAGGGAAATCAATGAAGACGTGAGGTAGGCCATCATGACAGCTCTGAAAAGCAATTTCTATCGCCCGCTCGCCAAAAGGACCAGTGTTGAGACATGATGCTCCGGACTCGACTAGCCTTTTAATCAAGGGCAGGCTACCAAGCTCAATTGCGATAAGTGCCTCTCCGCCAGTGACTTTCGCTCCTTGGTCTAGTAAGTCTCCCACACATTGTTCGATGTCTTGTAATGGTGTGGCCAGGCAAAACGGGCTGTACAGGCCGCTTCTTAGGTATGCTTGGAGCACAGTACTGTAATCATCACTCGCACTGGGGTCCGCCCCTCGGTCGAGAAGAATGCTGAAGAGGTGATAATCTAGAGCCATGCCGAATCGATAGCGATTGTTCCTGACCTTGATGAGGTTGAGGAGTGCATTTTTGGGGACCGGAGCGCCAGCTTCAATCAAGTCGATTGCGCAGCCTGGGCTTTTGTAACTGCAGCGCAGTGCAGTGAATAATGGTGTGATGTGAGAGCCGGGTAGAACATCAACCGATTCTTCCTCAATCCAGGTCAGATCCAAGAGTTGACATTCGGGCTCCTGTAGGATCCATATCCTCTCCAAGTTCGCCCCGTGACGAATTAATAACTGAACTGTCGATCGATCCCCTTGAAGACACGCGAGGTGAAGTGGCGACAGTCCACTTTGTGAAGCCTTGTCCGCAGAATGGCCCCAATGAAGAAGAAGCTTGCACAACTTGGAATGTCCATAGAGAGCTGCAGCATGAAGGGGTGTTTCCCCGCGGGTGTTTTGAATATCGATTGTAGGAACTCTGTGTCGGAAATACTCCATCACGGTAGCATACCCCTGTATAGCAGTAGCTATGATAATATCAGGTGTGATGTATTCGGTAATTGGAGAATTTGGAAACTCATGCTCAAATACACCAAGCATGTAACGAAGTAGGCGAAGGGCGGTGTCCTCATCAGGCATTTGGCGTATTTCAGCCATTGACAGAAGTTCGGTGCGCTGGTATGTAACACACAGACCTAATACTGAGCATCTGAGTCGAAAAATGCAGTCTTCAAACTCGATTGTCTCGGATGGGCATGTGTTGGCACCACTTTGAATAAGCAGATCAATGACTGTGGTATCTCCTGTGTTAATCGCTCTACATAAAGGGGATGACCAGAAGTCGTCGGGGTCGTTTAACTGGGCACCTGAGTCGATCATAGTCTGAAGTAGTCCGAGTGCGGATTGCCTGTTCCAGTTTCTCGATTTGTTTCCGAATCTCGCGATCAGTTCGTTCAATGGCGGCTGGGTCGTGGGGTTGAGGTCCGCGCCTGCGCTAATAAGCGAAACCGCTAACTCGAACTGATAGTTTTGAAGAGCGAAGTTGAGAGGTGACAATCGCTCGACGACGATGCCATCGAAGCTAAATCCCGAAGACAACAGCCACTTAATGATACTCCAGGAATCGCCGAGCTCAGTGACCCCGAAGCTGACATGGTGAAAAATTGCTTCCCTGAATAACATGTCGAGGAAGGCCCTAGCGGTGTGGTCGGCAAAAGAAGCAAGGTCTAAAGAGACTTCAAGCATTCCGGAGTGTTGAATCAGGCATGTGAGAAAGTACCACTGATCAATTTTGAGATGGCCATCGAGGGAGTTGGACATGCGGAAAAGGAGAAGCCTGGCGTATTCCTGACATATTTCCTGGAAGGTGCCTCTACGTATCAACTCGGCGCGACTGAAATGCTCCCCGGTGTAGAATTCAGGCATATTGCGTCCAAAGACAGAGGCAAGTTGGGCGGTAGAGGAATCGAAAAGATGAGGCCGGTTTTGAAAGCCCAAATTGATGACTTCTTGGGAGGTCTCTTTCAATATATGGTCCCGCAAATCAGGGAAGTTTATCTCAAAATTGTTCGGAAAATTGAACATGAATGCTGTAAAAAGTTATAAGTGGGTGCATACACTTATTATATGGTGTGTACGTACCATTCAGAGTATTTTGCTGGAATGATAGCCATGGTAGGTTTGGAGGCCATGCAAATTCGAACGGTATAGGCGGTGGCGTGCAGACTGACAGAGCAAGATCGGGTGGAGTTGACGGACACGGTACTTCACTCCATTAGCGTCATTCAAACATGTGCTCAGCTGGGAAGGAAAGCAGCTAACCGTCGCTGATCATGGTCCGCAAAGAAAGAGTCTGGTGGCGGTTTCTTTCCTTGCTGACCGTACGTGACGTCAGTTGCCTTCCGCATAGAAAGACCATGGAATCTTTGCCGTCGGCCTCCCGCTTTGTTAGCTTATGGTCGAGATACTGCCAGCCTATCTCATTCATGTTGCGCCGGAATCCCCATTTGCTAAGTTGATGTTCGACCTGTTTCGGCCTATTTAAAGCGTATTAGATCGAGGGCCTACTATAATCGCTAGCATAGTTGTACTTGCGTCACGTTGAAACCCAACCTTCCAAGTTCGTGGGAGAGGTCTTGGGACGAGAGCCCATCGATTATATACTTTTTGCGTATTGCATGCTTGTATCGATTCCAATCAGCACCACTTGGTGCAGCATTGCCCTTCCGCCGCGGCATTTTCTGAAAGATGGCTCTTTATTCTGAGATGAAGAAAAAGATAAAAGGAGGTTAGCTGCGCCGTGATACTGGGTGAAATAGGAGATTCTGGTGACAGTAGAGAGGTTGCGTGTGTAGACCTTGTGTAGAGGATGGGAGAATAGGGTCATTGACTGAAAGCCTGCTTGGGTTTTCTTCTTAGGTAAGCTGGGCTAACGCCGGGTGCTGCTGGGCGGGCCAGCAGGCCTTTGATACGCCGATCCCAGAATCCCAAAACAAAAGCAGCCAACCATGTTGTTGCATCTGCAGCATTCTACTTCTGTGACTGCGCCCCATACCTCTGCGCAATCTTGTTTGTCCAGTCCAGATTCCCAAAAGCAAAAGAAAACGCATTATGCATGCGGCTAGCCCCATTCCCTCCCGCGTCCAGCGCCATTATGTAATGGTTCGTCCAGTCTAGAATCCCGAAAACAGCAGCCAGTAACCTAGCGTTAGGCTTTTCCCGTCCGGCTCACCCGGCTCACCCAGGCTGACACCGTCAAAGTGGGACTAATGGGTAAGTCCCGAGGTACCCCCGAACACAAATGCTACGCGATCTGGTGCCATCACTACCAGAATTTACGTCGATAAATGGGGTCATAACTCTCAATACGCACCGCACTTGGCCAAGTATCTTGAAAGCCCGAGAGATGGAAGAGGAACAGGGTTTGACCCGGTGGCGATGTAACCGCATGGAACATGGTAGTCACGCCGAAGCACACCGGGTAAACTGGATCAAATGGGGCTTGTTAGCTCCGATGAAGGATTTCCCAAGGATCACTTGAGAACCCAACATGTCCTTGATACTTTGATACCCGATTGTTGAACGGCCCAGGTATCGGCAGGTTTGGAGAAACAGACATTTATTGAGCGGAATCGATATCCCAAACTATCAAGGCCTATTCAGACCTCGGTGTGATGCGGACTCTAAGCGGCGATTTTGCCCACAAAAAGTATGCCTTTTGTTTCGCTGCCCAGTCTTCGGCATCGGCCGGGGCAATGTCGAAATGAAATAGCAGACGCGCGATAATGAGACGCATCTCGGCATATGCCAAGCTATGTCTTTGTTAGCAATACTCCAAACCGATGCCTGTCCTGGAAAAACTCACTTTCGTCCAACGCAGTCTCGGGGTCCATATTGAAAAGGCTGTAGCGCTTTCATATTGTCTCTCTTCCCCGTGGGTGCCTTCTCATCATTAACAACCGAGTGGAGAAATCGCTCAGGCCGAAAGACAAAAGGCTCAACCCAGTTGGCGCTGCTGTGGTTCATGCTGTAGATCTGGCATTCAATCAGACTTTTCTCAGGGACAAAATGTCCGGCAACTTGCACGCCGCCTTCTGCGGCCTCCCTAACCATGCCGTGCGTCGCTGGTGGGAACATTCTGAGCGATTCATTCAGACATGCAAGGAGGTAAGGAAGACGGTTGACGGCAGCCATGGTGATTTCGTCGGCGCTGTTAAAGCTGGATCGGATTTCCTGCTTGAGCTTGTTCATCTGGTCGGGATTTCGCACTAAAAGGTTCGTCACCCCGCTCAGCAGGGTTGGTGTGGTTTCTGACCCGGCCGTGACGACAATGTGTGCCGTGCCTTCAAGCTCGGTTGTGCTCATGCCCTACACGTGTGTGCATGTGTTGTCAGCAACCAAATCAATCATCCACGGCTGAGGACGAAATACTGACCCATTCCTCCCGATGCTTCAACAACCCCTCAAACAAATCATCCACCACCTCGCCTTTGGCAATCCTCCCTTTGACGCGTCTTCCCAACTCCGTCTTCAACTCCACCAACGCTTTCCGTCCGCCTACCCATCGTAAGATCCAGGGAACCGCCCACATCAACCCGAGATACTGAATCGAAACCAGCACCACCCCCGGTAATAACATTTGGCCAAACAGCTCCACGAAGAAATGGTCCCGCTCGTGCTCCAAACACCCAAACGGCTCCGCAAAGACGAGATCCCCCATTATGTCAAACACAACCCAGTTATACCACCCGACCATATCCACCACCTGCGTTTCTGCCGAACTGGCCTTTTTCTGTAGTTTTGCGATGAAAAGATCAATGTATCCTTGAATTCTCCCTTCTTGCGCCTTGAGCGCGCGGTCGGCAAAGCCATAGGCCAATGCCTTTCGCAACTGCGCGTGTTTTTCTGGAGGAGCATTCAGCAAATCGTGAGGATCGTCCGGGTTTAAACTCCGATACCAGATGGGCGCTTTTGGGTTTTCAATCTGTTGGTTTTTTGAAGAAGGAGAAGGATGGAGACCGTAGATATCGCGCCAGGCACGGGAATCGGTAAAGGATAAATGGTTTGGCGCGATGCGTACGACGGGACCGTATTTCTCGTGGAGCAAGTGGATGGCGTGAGGAGCGCGTCCCGAGGGGATCAGTAGTGCGTAGGGAAGGGGTGAGGCGCGATGGAGGAGTGGGCCGGGGAAGGACCGCAGAGGGTGGAGGAGGAGGTTATACAGCGAAGTAAGGAGTAGGACGAGAAATATCTGGACAGATCAGTTCAACTGCGCAAAGTTGAGTTATTTTTCTTCTCGTCTCTTACCAGGGCGATGACGACATAGAAATATGACAGAGCTGAGCCCCATGGGGGGAGCACCTGTAAGCCCATCATCTTTTCTTGACCCCAAGCCAGAGGGGAAAAATAGTTGGCAAATGCTCACATCAAAAATACGGGGAAAGAAGCAGGAAATCATAAAACGCGGAAACTACACCTTTTACTACCCAAGCACACACGGTACAGCACAAAAGTCCCACTGCCTTAGTGCCATACCCTAGTATTCACCCACTCAGCTAGCACTGCAACATCCGGACCCGGACTGTTCCCAAAAAAGACGTGGTGGCCCCATTCGCGCGATTTGACCTGCATGACAGGCTCGCTCCTGTTGGCTAACAAGGACCCAGGGGGCGGGATCGCTGCACTTGTGCGGCGCGGATGAGACCTTTTTCTAGAATGGCACGTGTCGAGATAATGCAGCCGATTCCACCGGACGGCACGTTGCAAGCAAACAAGCTAGCTAGCTAGTGCTATGTGACGCGGTAACTAGTGTATGTATTTGTAGCGAGATGGATCAACAGGTTATTGGTCAGGGAACGAAGCGTGGGATCCTGGATCTTAGCGGAATTTTAGCGTTGGGATGCGCTAATCCTGGAATGGTACTCCGTGGCAAGTATTGTCAGCGCTGCACATGTGTTACCCGTTGAGACTGGGTGATCTAATAATATGGGAAATAAAAGACAGCGAGTCTTCTTTTTCGCATTTACTGACAGGTTTCTCAAAGCAATGAACAAGAATATTCTTTCCCCGTGCGGAGAACTTGAACCTCCAAGCGGGACCCGAAGCGGGATGGATCGCCAGCATGATCCCCCCCCCAAAGCTTCATCTAACAAGCGGATGTAACGTCAGCGTGTATCCTTCAACGGGCCATCCTGTGAAAGTCCGAAAATCCGATGCTGCTTCTAATCCGTTAGGATCCAACTCGGTGTCTAGATTTTATCGGAGATCAGTAATAGCACGTGCTACCACTCACTGTCTGAAGGGGGAATGATTCCGCATGAGTAATTCCTAGCATTTTATGGCAAATTCTGATATGACGGGCGGGTGTTCCCTTTCTTTAATGATATATTATTGCCTAGGGTGGGGTGGTAATATTCGGCTTAGAAGAGCCATGATTCATCAAGCTTACTAGAGTTGCGCTGCTTACTGGCGTTTCACACCACTTGGGTATTTGTACTACGAGGACCTAGGTTTCCATTTCCATCTCTGGGTGGTGGAAATATGTTGATGAACTCGAGCCGTTTCGAATTTTCACGACTTTTAACGTGGAGATTGAGCTATAATACGTATAGCTGAAGATAACAAAGGGCAGCGAGTGCCCTGTTTCGTACGTGCATGCCCGTTGTCTCTGATATCTAGCACAAGCAGGTATTCTCTTTTTCTCTACCCCCAAAAACTCCGAGTCTCCCAAAAGATGTCCCCAGCACCTGGCTGGCCCCAGTACAACCCCCCTGTGGCCTCATCTGCCAACCGTATATAGCCTTCGGGATGTGTGAGCGAGGACTGACCATCGACTGTCCAAACTGGCTGTCCTGTGAAGAATTCTCGTCTGGTTTCGGTCAGGGTGCCTACCTGCAGTGGCCCTGCTCTGAAGGATGCGGCAGCCTGGCATCTTCGAAATCCCTGGACAAGAAGCCTATACAGTGCATACCGCAATGTACACATGGACCCCTCAGCCGGGATGACCCAGCAGTCCACAGGGCAATCTGGGTTGCGGATATCATCGACTGTCTGGGCTCGGAACTGCAGCAACAAGAGAAACTCGCCATCCCAGCAGAAAACTTGGGGACACTCGTACTTGTCCGCGTACCTGGCATATGGTTAGCATTGTTGTAAGCGTAGGCAGGAAAGAAACGGACCCTCGAAGTTCGCTCGCCAGCTTTTGCTGCGCGGCACCCAAAATCCCAGCCTGCCACTCTCGATCATTGATCAGGTTTCGCTTGATTTCACCAATGGCAATTGGTGATCGCTGGTTGCCAATGTACACACTATAGGTCGAGTCGACATTTTCGGGGACGTTGACAAGGCGGAGCGGCTTGGCGTGACATGTTTCAACCATGCGGGGGTACTGAGCCCAAGCCGAGAGCACAATGTCGGAAACCTCAGCGTGCCACCAGTGTTCGATATCACTTTCACTTTCGAGCCTCCAGAACCTGGTGTTGGGTGGGTAGGCGGGTTCATTTCCACGCTTCTCTTCCTCGTTATCGTAGAGCGGAATGAAGGCCGTGTCAAATGTAGCATGGCAGAGTCCTGTCTGATCGAAGGAGGTGTGAACTGACATTTTCTGCAGCGGGGCATATTCGCGAGCCCATGGCTTGCCCGTATAGGACTTGTACATTGGATTGTCGACAAGATTGTGTGGATGCTGGAGTATGAGATCCCGAGCGGACGGCATTATCAACGTTGGGCAAGAGATTTGTCATAAAGGCCATCTGAATCAACCGAGAGGTCATGGATGGCGAGGTCATCATCGGCGAGGCCTACCCCGCCTTTTTGTGTCTAGTGTCACCAGCGTCCTAGCCGTGGTCAGGGTAGTCAGCATTCTGGTCACGTGCAGAAGCATTTTTCTCGCCTTTTGTCGCTGTCGCGCGAATTGAACTCCAGCCGCATCAAGTCATCAAGACAACAAAAATGGCCGCGCAAACCGTACCACCTGCACCACCTGCGACAGAACAATTCCGTATTGAACTTCCCAAATATAGACGCCCCGGAGAGCCCGAGCGCTATCGTCTCTCGGCCGCTCGGCTCTCGTCTCCTAAAGACGCCCCCTTGATAAGCCTAGTTGTGTGTGAGAACAAAAGCTCAAAACCCCGCTACTTGGCGCTAATGATAAAAAGCAATTCTGGTTCGGGACACGCTACATCCGCGCTCTCGCTGCGCAGCTATCAGATCTCCACCCACACATCCTGGAGCTACGCATATGCCCATCGCCGGTAGCCAGCTTCATCAAGGCCTCTCTCGGCCTCCTACCTCCCTCGGCACAATTCTTTTTCAAGAGAATTATCCCAGAATGGTTTCTTCCCGACCGTCTAGTCCTCAAGCAACAGAAGCAAGGCCAAGAATCAGAAATCCTGGCAGAGCTGTTCGACACGGAGCTAGAAGCATACCGTCGACTGCAACCACTCCAAGGCGAGGTGATTCCCACATGCTACGGTCAGATTTCATGCTTCAACGGGACAAGAGCAATACTTGTCGAGCGGTTGGGCGGTGTATGCTTGTCAAGTCCCGAGGGAGCGACGCTTTGCTTGGACGAGCTTTCCAACTTGTTACAGCCGTGCTATCGCGCCATGCACGCGTTTGGCGTTCACCATGACGATCCGAATCTGTCCAATTTCCAGTTAGTAGGCGACAAAAAGATTATGGTCATGGATCTGGAAAGTGCCGTCTTTGACTTGTCCGCGGATGAACAGGCCTTTTTTACAAAGACGAGTATCGAGCGTCTGGCGGGGAGTTATCTCCGGATGCAGGTCTATTACCGGCAGGAGGGGTCGTTAGAAGGGGAGCCATGAGTTGCTTACAGTTTTACAATATATGGGCCATTATCTTGGAATTGGTTAAAAAAAAAATTTTTTTAGACCACTTACCTTGGTTTCTACTTGCCTAGTATCTTACCTAAGGTACCTACCTGAACTTCACGGACAATTCGTCTAGCCTTGGGAATGCTTATATCTATTACTAGTCGTTGATACTGGGAATATTCAGGAGATGCCTTTGCTAGTAGCTAGTGGGCGTCGTTAGGTATTTCGTACATTGAGACCCTTTTAGTGCTCGTCAAATGACTGTATTTAAAAGACATTCTAGTGCCAGGGTAGCCTAAAGGATTTCTAGGAGCACCCCCGCATTCCCTTTCCCACATTTCCTTACTGCTATTTAGGTTGACAGGGGTTACGTAATTTGTGCTGCCACCTAGGCCCTTATAAGAGTCTCTCCTACCTCCTCCTTGTCTTCAATCGGTTGTATAAAACGAATCTGGACACACAAAATTACCATTTCTTCTCATAGTACCAAGCTACGGTGAACTGTGGTTAATTTACCCTCGGCTTGGCTTGGTTCGTCACTAAGCTAGAGTAATTATATTCGCCCCGGCTGTCCAGCCTCAGAGGCCTGTTTTCAGTCTCTAGCTAAAGTTGCCTTTCAATAGAATTTGGATAGATAACGCGTAATCTGTGGGAATGACTCTTAGGTAAAGACGGACTCCTTTATATAATGTAATTTTAGCTTGTTATACTAATGCGAATGACGTTGAAAGGCACTCTCTCGCCGTCTAATCGACGTCCTCCTACTAACTCCCCTTCACAAACATCCACTTTATTCTCAGTAGTCGTGGAATTAAAGGGAGCTGTACAGCTTCATCCACTCCACGTCCATAGTTAAGATATTGATTCCGTGGTCCGGGCTCCTGATCCGAGGATGGTTCTGGGATCGATATTTATTGTGGGCCCGGCCCTATGATCGGAGCTGTGGGGCCCCCGAAAAATTTGTTGCCTTGTATTTAGTCGCGGATCGGAACGATCCGCGCACACTTGAGGGAGAACATGCCTTTTTCTTCTTTTGCTTTCGGGACCTATTGTCAAGCCGTTTTGGGCTTGCGTGACTTGTCGCCCTCTGATCAGAAGGAGGTGCTTCTATTTGAGTGTGTACTAGGCCATTCCGGGCCGTGACTGGTTTCTCAGCTGTAGAGCTGTTTCCTGGCTGCACATCCTGTGCAGCCCCGCTATGCTTGCAGACGATATGGTTTGTGGGTGTGGTGTTGTTGCCAGGTGTTTTCCACCGGATCAATATCGACTTTACTGGACCAAAAGGCGGAATTAAACGACGACGGCGGCCTAAGCTTCTTGCGAGCGGCCTTTATCTGGTCTAGCAGCTTCCTATGCTGCTGCCCCATTTTGAATAACGATTCCACAGAAAGGACCCTTCTCCTTGCCGGTTAGCCGGTTTGTGGTGGTGGAGCCGGTAATGGCCATGTTTGGGCAATCTATAGATGATTGCCTCCAGAGAGCAGCTAGTTGGTACAAAGTAGTCAGTCATCGGCGAGACTGGGTTCATGGGTAGCAGCACCTATAAAGGAGGACCAAAGTCTGAGAGATTGGTGATAAAGTAACTGCTATTACAAGTCTTGTTGTCTTGTTGTGTGGTAAAGTGAGAAAATGGACGAGTTGAGAGAAAACATTCTTGGTGTATTGCACGTAAAAAAAACAGAGAAGGGTAAAAAAAATTTCTAATAAAGTAAATTGTTGGTGACATGGCTCTATAGCCGCAGAGCATGACAACAACAGAGCCGGTAGAAGATAACCTGCCAACTCAGTAGTCTAGATACCGTCACCGTGCCCTCGGTGGAGTGAGGGACCTCTTGGTTCCTAACGCTAGTAATACATTATTCATTTGTGGTCTACTGTTCGGAGCACATTATAGATCAACGTCCTGTTTGACAGTGTATTCACCCCGTGAGAGTCGCGCTACCCTTTAATCGGTCATCTTCCCCCTATCGCCTTTGAGAGTCCGTCCCTACGTTCTGTCTCCACCTAGGTGTACACCGGTTCACTTCTGAGAGTCATCAGAGCCCCCCCCCCCCCTAAGTAGTTACTAGATACATCTGGCGGGGGAGGACTGGGAGCTCTGCCGCCCTCTTTTCACTCTTACTTGCCGGTTTTTTTCCTCCTCACTCTCGTCCATGTCGGTATCTACATCGTCTCCGCCATGCTGATTCTCGATCCTAGTAGCCCGCGCACGCTTCTTAGTGTCCTGATTGTAGCCCGTAGCTCCGGGTGGTGCAAAGCTGAAACGGTAGTCTGGTCTAAATGTAGTACTACTAGTAGCACTAGTACCTCGCAGGATCCGACCCATATGGGTGTCTGAAATGTCAGCGTGGTGATGCCGTATCTGTTCGAACAGCACGCGGAAAAACGGAATCAACGTGCCGTCCCCTGCCGGAGAATCGCTAGATGCATTTTCCTTACAGTGACCCCGACTACTATCACCAATCTGGACGTGTTCGCGAGATGCCGCATCGCTGCTGTTGTTCGATACGCCAAGCAGCCGACACATGCTGTCAAAATCTGCATGGGAACCGAGGTACAGCTGGCCCGAGAACAGGATCAAGAGCTGGACCAGCGTAGGCGGAGCGGTCCAGCCAGGCCGCAAGGCTGGGATGGTGTAGAGTCTTAGATGCTCGGCCATGGGCCCCTCTCTGCTGGTACGCGGCGCGAAGAGGTGCAGCGTGGCTGCGGTAGGACCGGCGTACATGGTAGGCATCAGGGCGTTGGCCTCGTACGAGCTGAGGAGAACCGCTGTCACGGCACCATCACCCCCCCCCTTTCCTTCGCTTGGTACCTTAGCGGGGGCTGTAGCAACCCACCGAACCGGCCGTTGGTACAGCTCCATGCTGCTGTTATCCGGAAGCTTAGCCCCGTCGACGCCCGGCGGCGGCGCCGTCGGCTCGACGGTGCGCGCGAAGTCGGCCGTCACCAGGAGACTGGTGTATGGAGGTGGAAAGGGGCGGGGGACCGGAGGAAGGCTAGCGGCACAGGCTTCTGCCAGGGCGTCAAAGGCGGGTAGAAAGGCCTTGGAGCCAGCCGGAATCTTGCCGGTGACGATGAAGTCCTCGACATCCCGGTGGAGCGATGGCCGGCACGGTTTTCTCTCCGGTACCGCCGCATGCTGTCGATTCTCCTCACGCTCGATGGCAAGCTCGCGTTCCTGTTCCTCGTCAAAGGACGCGGAGCCTAGTATGCTCACCCCAAAATCGGCGCATCGAGCAGCAATGTGGGCGAAACCGAGGCCCGGATCGCCGGCACCATCATCGTCTTCGGCGCTATTAGTAGTAGTAGTGGTAGTAGTAGTACCAACCTGAATTTCCGCGCGGAGGGGGTGGTAGCGCTCCTGAAGGCTCTGCGATTCAGGCCGGAGGAACTTTTCCGCTGTTGCGGGGCTTAATTCGTACGTATCCTGTGTCTTGGCCGCGTCCCAGAGGCCCTGCTGGAGTTGGTATCGGATGCCGTGCGTGGCCCAGAGCGGCATGAGTCGTTGTTGCTCTCGCCAAGTTTCGCCCACGGACCAACACAAAATATCCAAAACCGTAATATCGTATTTCGCCTCTCCTAGCGAGCTGTAAAATGCAGTGATGTTTTGGCGCATTTCGGCCGACAGGAGCAAGACCACCGACTGGCCCCTGCCTAGTGACCGCATTCGCATGCATGCTATATCAAAGAACGTTACTCAGTGGCCGAAAATGAATATGGAGTAGTAGTAATAATAGCCTCATAAGTCACTGCGGATTAATACGCACCCTGTACAAGACGATCCTTGGTAAGCGCTGGGCCTAGTGTCACAGCCGCCCGGTAGTTGCCTGGCAGTCGGAGGTCGGTGCCGCGGGTGTGGGCGTCATCGAGAAAGACGAGGCAGCTTGCCGTGTTGGCCGCGTACGAAGACGTCAAAAACGGCTCGGTCCGTCCACCCCGGTCCATCACACACAGGTTTTCACTGTCGTCGAAGAAGATAGCAGCCCTCACATCCGGCTCGCGGACCTGTTCCAACCACCTCCAGGCCACTTCGGCGTTGTCCGGTCCCACAACCTGGGCCCCGACGTCGAGGATCACGCGGATGTGTGGCGAAGCCCTGACTACATGGTGAATGATAGCGTCGGCCTATCCGGATTCGCTATTGTTTTGAAAGCGTATATCCTCTACTTGGTTGTGTGGACGGAGTAGATGAGAGAGAACAAGCGCATCTGTGTGTCTTTGCTCGTCCGGATCAAGTGGCTCGATACCAAGGGGCAGGAGTCGCTTCCCATCGTGAGTCCGGCTAAATCCTGTTGTCTGATGCTTCTTTCCATTGGCCAGAGACCACCACGGCGACTCGGACAATCTTTGTGGGTATTCCCAGAGTTCCTCGGCAAAGACAATTTCGGACAGGTAATAGTCAATAAACGGCTTATTATAGCACAAGATCGGGTAGATGAAGCGGGCGCAGCGGTCCTTGTTTTCGAGGTCGATGGTAGTGACCTGGTGGAAGTCGTCGGGTACATGTACTGGGTCGGCGGATGATGAGGCGAGAAAGACGCGATAGGCTCGGATGCCTTCGGCGGAGCGGCGGAGCCGCGCCAGCACTACAAGAGTCTCGTCCTCGGACAAGCCATCATAGTAGTAGCTCAGACAGGTGAGCGAGATAATAACGTCGGGGTGGCTAAACTCTGACCGTGGCGACGGTGCGTCCTTGGCCCTATATGGAACTACCAGTCTTGTGGGCGGTTTCCGGCGACGGTCTCGGCCATAGCTCACCCTCCACCGTTTCTGAAGCGAGTGAGAGAGCACGCCGTGGGCAAGCTGGGAAAATATTGAGTACTGACCATCAGCAGTCCTGACAATCTGTTCCACAATTGACTGTCGCTTTTCGCCGGATAATCCGAATTTCCTCTGAATCTCGCTCGCCCACCTAGAACAAAAATGCTCGATGTCATGTTGATTGTCCTGATTCCGGATCTTAATGGTAGAAACATCCGCAAAGTCCTTTCGTGCAATGCCATCGTCTTGGCTTACGAACAGGCATCGAACTTGTGTCGGATTGGCTTGCGGGAGGCTCTCGATAAGCTTTCGAAACCATGATGCAATTATATCACGTTCCTTTCTTGGGCATTCATCGATGCCATCCAGGACGATGTAGACATTTGGGAAGTTCTGAAGTGAGATTCTCAGCAAGTCCTCGATCGTGCCCCGCGTAGAGAGAATCGTCTCGGTGTCAGCCGTGTACTTGTCGTAGTAGTACGGGAGAAGTATATCCTTGCTGTACGGGAGAAGTTGAGAGAGAAAACTTCGTGCAATAGAAGCAAAGTTGTTCCGTTCGTTGTCGCCGTTTCTACAGAAGAAGTACAGCACAACGGGTGGTTAATCAGCCGCTGAGCTTCCTCGACAACAAGGGAAGCTAAAATAGTTTTCCCTAGGTAGATTTTATATCAGCGGCTCGTTATTACTCGCGGGTCTATCGTAACTAACCTGCACCTGGTATGCCGTTCAGCCATAGTACTGGCGGGATAGACTGGCATGTTGGCTCAAACCATTCCTTGAACTTTGGGTTATCCAGCAGCCAGCGTCCTGTGCCTGGGTACTCGGCACGAAGTTTGGAGAACTCGTCCTGATCATTCACAAAGCTCGTAGCCCTCAGCCACATATGAATCCCCCGAAGCTTCCGATCGTTCTCAGCTTCGGCAATCTCCCTGAATTGCTGGTCCCTTATTTTTCGCTCATCTAAAGATTTCTGCATCCTTGACAAGTTGGCCTGGTTTACGATCAAGTCGCTATGCCTCCTGATGCCGCTGATCAAATCATCGAGCCGAGACCTGTGCGTCTTCTAGGTCGCATGAAACAATTGTTTCCACATTTAAGAGGCCTGTGTTAGGAGAAACTAGTAGGCACGACAAAACAAAAGGTACGGGCTTACGTGGCTGCTGAAAATATTTCAGAACCAAGCGATGGAACTCCAAGACGTCCTATAAATAAAGCCCAACACCTGCACCATGTCGCCATTTTGAAGAAACTCATTCTCGTATTGTACGATCTACGTAACCTACCACCTTTCTCGCACTTCGTTTGCACGCCTTCTAGTGTATACGCACCTCTCTTGTATCAGCTACAGTTAGGAGCTCTGTCTTCAGGGCTCAGGTTGCATGGGTTGTTCTAATTGCTAAAAAAGGTAGCCTAAATTTGGGACCGCGGTTGGTCCCGAATTTTGGCCAGGATATACCAGTATATGCACTAAGATGGTACATAGAACCCTAGCTTAGAATTTAGGATGGTATATGATATCTTAGCTTGGAATTTAGGATAGTACATGATATACCAGCCCCAATTAGATGGTATATAGGACTCTGGCCCGAAATTTAGATAGTACCGATGGGATGTCCTATAGTATGATGTTTTAAAATATACTAATATATGTGTAAGGAAATACCCCTAGCATCCCACGTACCATACACAACCCTTAACATACCACTACTACTTTATATTTAAACCACGGCCCTTGCCCACCTTTTAGTTTAAGCTAGGTTAAAATTTTACACCTTTACTAATTCTTACTTGCCACTATTATGACTACCTTTAATTAGGCGTACCTACCTTTCCTTACACTTGTATAGCTCTCTTAATCAGGTCGTTTAGGTTTTTACCCTTTAAATTGCTTTTTTTAGGCTTAGGGTTTATATTATAAGAATTTAGGCTTGTTTATAATATATGAGATTAGAAAAGATAAAAGGTGTATTTAAAGATAAGGAGAAGGTAGGGGTAAGATAACTGATTAAGGGCTAGTATAACTCTTTGTAGGGGAATATATTGTTAAGTAGTTTGTAGATAAAGAGGCTCTAAGCGATGGATCTTACTGAGTAATACTCAAGAATAATGTATTGCTAGCGTAAGGGACCTAGGGGTCTCTTACTTCTATTGTGGGTATAGTGATAGTATTTATATTACTGGATTCCTAATAGGCGACCCGCAGGTCGTTATAGAAAAGGAATATAAGGGTGCTCCTAGAAATCCTTTTGTTAGAAACGCTATATATTGGAATTCTGTGGAATTAATAGGGTTACAATTGCTTAATTGAATTGCTTATGTAAAGATTCCTTATTCCGGCTTTTTGGTAGAGAGTTAGAAAGCCCCTTATTATATTACTACGTGGTGGCAATATAGGTGGCAAACCATAGCTTTAACCAGCTGAACTAGCGCAGCTAGTTTAACTCCCCTAAGCTCTATTCAGCTTGGTTAACCATACCTTCCTTTTACATGCTCCAGCCTTTGTCCAGAACCTCTTTTTTCTAACACCTTTTATTGGGAATAAATACACTGTACAGTACTTGTGCTGTATAGCAGCATAACAATGCTGTGCAGCCCGCTGCACAGTACAACAAAGCCCTGCAATAAAACCTCGTATTCTACCACGCTAAGAACACCACAGCGCACTAGCGCCTCGGCACCTCGGCCTTCGGCCTCTGCCAGAGGCCGATGGGCCGAGGGTCACAACTATAATAACCACGGCTCGCCCTCTCTTAAATAGAAGAATTAAGCACTCATCCATCTTCTTTTCCATGACTTGCCTCCATCATCATTGTGACCATAGCTTCATTAACACCTTTAAGCTATCCTGGCATTAGAATGGCTTCTAAACACAGTCATTTAACAAGTACTAAATAGTTTTAATGTACAAAATACCCTTCATCTCTTAACAACGCCCAGTAGCAAAGGCATCTCCTAAATTACCTTAATATTAACGATTAGTAATAGATATAAGTATTACCAAGCAGAAGGCTTAAACGAATTGTCTATAATGCTTTAGGTAATGGCTATTACGTGTGCAAATGTCCCAATTTTAAGCCTTTTCCTTATACGGGGCCATTTTCAGGCCCTTCAGCTAAAACTACGCCTTCTCGGAAAGCTGTGCTGTTTAATGGGCAAATATTAGCTAAAGCTAAGCCGGAGCTGAGTTGGATTGATCAAACGTGACGAAGAGTTACGTGACTATAAGCAGGGGTATTCGTCGATTTTAGGGTCGTGAGATAGCCTCTACACCACCCTAAAATCGACAACACGAATTTCCCTTTCCTTCTTCGGAACTGAGCAGTTACGACCCTAGGCTGAGCTAGGCCGAGCGAGGGGGTCAGTATTCTGGCCTGTCTCGGCTATAGTTGCCACAGTCCAAAATGGCCGTGGAGTTGCTAGGACCTAGTTTTGGGTCCTCGTATTACTACCACAACTACAAGCTCCTTAAATACTAATCCGTACTTTCTTTCACTCAAGGAAAATATAAAAAAAACCTGTCATTTAACACTTTCGTTAATCCCGTTGTACCTAAGTTAAATTATCTATTTTTCTCCATATGAATATCATTAATGACTAGATAGTACGGCATAGATTATCACAGTTAAGCACGTTGACCTGAGATTGCTAAACGAGAACGTTAAATTAAGGGACGTATTTGTTAATTTGGGTAACCTGACTAGTCTCAGTGAGGTCCAGCACAGGGGGTTACAGGGGGTGATTCCCCCGTAACGAGCGCAGCGGAAGGCTTTAAGGGTATGATGACTGCCCAAAACGGGGTCAAAGGAAGCTAAAATCAGCAGACCAACCTGCTGTGACAAGCAGAAATACAGGGGTCTATGCCCTGTAAAAGGGTGACTACGGTGGGCTTTGCCTGAAGGCTATGTATAAACTATCTTGCTTAAGGAAAAGAATCAAGTGGCAAAAGCACAAGAGAGGAGATGGCTCTTTATAGAGCCCTCAGTGGGTGTGGATCAATCTTACAGGGGGTGAGGGCCCTAAGACGCAGAAGGAAAGACTATACTACAGAAGGAATGGTGCTTGGGGCCTACCCCTGTAGGCCAAGCCAAGCGGACGACAAAATAAACAGCCACATTACCTGCTAGGTACATGCATTTACTACTAAATTGCTAGGTATTACAGGTATCTTTTTGTACTACCACCCGGTCATCTGACCTTGGCTGGCTAACACATCTTGCATCCGCACTACCATAGAATCCACCCATTTGTTGATCGTCTCCTAACGGATATTTTCCCAACCCTAGCAGATTAATTAATATAAATCCGATTTAAGGCGATAATTTGAACGTATATACTACTTTACAACACGCTAGCAATTTTCAATTGGGGATAAATCTGGCGATCTAGGTATATTAAAAAAGTATATAAGTTAGTATACTTCCTTCCACTGCTTGACGATATTTTGTTTAATAGAGTTTCCGCCTTTGTAACCTGAATTACTATTTTCCTTAAGGATAAAATTATCGCCTCTCAAAATCCACTCCTTAATAAACCCTTTAAAAATAACATCCCAATATACCTGCAAACTTATCTTACCATTTACATTTATTAGAACCTAATAAAAATACAGGTTTGATTTAAATTTATACCCAATTGCTACCTAAACGTAATATCGTTTTTGTATATTTTCGGGATTATCCTTCTCAGCGTAATAAATATAATTAGGGTAGTATCGCTTACCGGGTTTTCGAATAATTTGAATTTGTCCTTTTAAGGTTTTTGCGAAGTAGACTTCGTCTGAGAAGCGGATATTATACCAATTTTTTAATTAGGGGCGTAATTAAAGAGCAATTATTGCAGTTTTAACCCGTTGTTTTGCATTATATAGTAACCCATTTTTTTTTTACATATAATATACTTACAATAACCAAATATACCTATAAGTTAATTAGTAAAATAATTGTAAGTTGCTTAGTTATAACTTGTTAATTTGTGTGACCTGACTGGTCTCAGTGAGGTCCAGTACAGGAGGTTACAGGGGGTGAGTCCCCTGTAATGGGCGTAGCGGAAGGCTTTGAGAGTACGATGACTGCCTAGGACGGGGTCAAAGGAAGCTAAGATCAGCAGACCAACCTGCTGTAACAAGCAGAGATACAAGGGTCTATGCCCTGTAACAGGGTGACTACAGTGGGCTTTGCACAGAGATCACGAAGGTCAAAAGGTTGCCTTAAGGCTATATATAAACTATCTTGCTTAAGGTAGAAGAAAGGAAAAGAATCAGACACTAGGAACACAGGAGGGGAGATGGTTCTTTATAGGGCCCTCAGTGGGTGTGGGTCAATCTTACAGGGGGTGAGGGCCCTAAAACATAAAAGAAAAAACTATACTACAGAGGGAAAGGTGCTTACGTTGACGCTGGAATCCAAAGGATTCCAGGGCAACGAGTTGGCTGGGCTGACGTAACAATGGTGCTGGGTCTACCCCTGTAGGCCAAGCCTACAGGTGGTGGGTCCCCGGAACTCCCCGTCGGTTCTAGTGGGTTCCAGTGGGTCCAGGGGGCTTGGCAGCCCCCCCCTGAACCACAACACCATCTCCCTGTGGTTGTGGTGACTGCACTTTGCTATAGTGCAGTCGGCAGCACTCCCAGGGCGGTAGATCAACCAGACTACAGCACCCAAGGGTGCTGTAGCTACAGGGCATCTGGGCTGTAATTTCAACAGTATTGCACGGGGAAAAGTTGGAATGTTGGAGTTGGGAGGAGGAGAATGTGGATCGGGGAACATACATACAGATCAGCTCGGCAGTGATAGAGGGGGAGTTGGCGGAGAAGCGGGCGAGGTACCAGTGGTACATTAGAGGTGATATACCTAGGCATGCCGACGCACGCCACGGTCGATGAGCTCTTCTCCGGCAAGATCAAGTGGGCAAAGACTTCACCTCCTGATAAACGACTCAAAAGCTCTTACGATTATTTCCTTGCCTAGATGCGTGTGCCAAGCCTACGGACCTGCTTGTGACCCCTATCCCTCTCTTCAATCCCCAAGCGATTCGGTGTTCATAGACAAAAACAGAGCCCGTACAGGTGGTATGGGTTAAATGCCGAGAATACATCACGGAGAAGGAAAAAAGGGTGACCGAGGCACCTTTTCGGGCTCCTAAGGTCAGCCCTTCAAACAAGTACTGCAGTTTCTAAGCACTAGAACAATACCGATGTAGTTGAGAGGACGAGTGGCTAAGGAGAATTAGTAAAATCTTAAAATCAACGCTTTGCTACGAGAGAATGATATTTCCCCTTCTTGCGTATTAGACCACCCTGCTACTTCGCTTTTAACTTACCCTATCAGTCAACAGCATCATCCAAAACCGCACACAAAAGTCGATGCCTAGCGATCATGGATATATGGTACGCGAGCGCTTTATGCGGCCTTACGCCACATCCGGAACCTTTGGCCGGCAAATTACGGCTCTGGTGGCGGCTTGCCGGCATACAAGGCGTTTCACGCCTGTCATTAGGACCCATGCGACGTATTACCCGCAGCACTTACTCTCCGCAAGGCGGCTGCTGACCCCCACGCACGCACTGCAAATGTTCTCACAGCCTGGCGAGGTAACACTCGCTAGCTAGCTGCTCGCTAACAAGTGCCAACAAATGCCCCGGTGATCAGACGCTGGGGGTGCAACCTCGGCATTTATCCGCCGCTGTTGCCTGGGGACGCTTGGTAAAGAGGACTGTGCCTCGCCTCCGCATGCTCCAAAAGGACTGTAATTCGCCTTAATATGCTGGTCGCCCAAAAGCTCCACCAGGAGGATAAAGAATTTCCGTCTGTGTAACAAATGAGTCAGGCCGCCAACTTGGGATTTCGTCCAGCGGCGAGATGAAACAGGAAGCTAGAACCTAAATCTGAGATTACGGAGGTGTGGAGACTGCCGCCGTGATTGGCCGGCGAGCCGTGATTGATTGCACACCGCAATTGGTTGCCTGGGGGCGGGGTGAGCAGCATTGCGACTTCCGAAGTAAAACCCACACCGACTGCCTCCGGTGCTGGCCTGAGGAGAACTCCTTCTTCCCCACTCCGCGGGTGAGAGAGGGAACGAGAAGGTGAGAGAAGGATGCAGCACGACGTCTTCCTTTACGCTGCCGCCACGGCGCTTGCTATCAGCGCCGTCACCACCACTCCCGCCGTCATTGCACATGCCGCCCGGCTGCGAAACCCAAAGACAGCAGGTGCCAAATATGAAGACGAGGATGGAGAGGCCACGCCCGAGTCTCTGGCCGCGTTCTCGACGCAATGGCAAAAGATGCACATCCTCGTCTGGTCAGCCGCCGGTCTCGGCTGCCAGATTGCCTTCTCGGTGATTCTCGACACGTCACAGCCGTCGCTCCCCGTCTCGCCTGAGGGATTCTCACTCCAAAACTGGCTGCTGACGGCGGCTTGGGTACGAGCATGCCAGCCTCTGCTGAGTCAATGGTTGAGCTGACGACTTCGTCGCAGGGTCTTCTCGGCGTGCAGGCGCTCGCCATCGCTGCAAGTCGCGACTCGGTATGGGCGTACTACCAGGGCTTCCGTCTGTCCGGGTCGAGCATGGTGGTTGGGAGCATGTTGCTGGCCCGTCTCAACGTCGCTCAGACGTGGTACGCCGCGGCGGGTCGAGTCGGCCTGGCTCTCTGCTTGGCCTCAACCGTTGCCGCCATGGGGCTCGTCCTCGCGAGTCTGCTCCTCCCGCGACGGCCAGATGTGTTTTCGGACGGCCGTATTGTAGACCGCATGTTCACCACGAGCGCTTGGAGCCGACTGACCTTTGTTTGGGCCACTCCTCTGATGCTCCGGGCCACCGAGAAGGGAGATCTGGATTTCAGTGACCTGCCGCGGCCGAGCCACAACCTGCGTGCAGATTACCAATCCGCTCAGTGGGAGGCGAGAAAGATTAAGGACACTTTCTTCAAGTCGTTGACAAGAATATACGGCTGGGGACTTGTCAAGCAGTGGGTAACCGCCGCCCTGAACAGTTGTGTTTCGTACCTGCCGTGGTGGATTACACTGCGACTGCTCGAGTCCCTGGAGGCGCGAAGCCCCGGAGAGTCTCCCGGCTCACGTATCTGGCTGTTCCTGGTATGGTTGGGTCTTGCAAAGATTGCGAATTCGGTGAGCCCTCCGTCGCTTGGGCCTTGGGCGAGGCTAACCAACCCAGCTCATTGAATCCTGGCTCTACTGGACGCAGATCAACGACCTGTACGTGCCCCTCCGAAGTCACCTCGCTGCGATCGTCTTCGAGAAGGCCATGCGCCGCAAGAATGTCAAAGGAGCTAGCAAGACCAAGAAAAAGGGCGCCGACAAGGATCCTGGCGGACAGGAACACGGCTCCGCCGAGCAGGGAAATGGCGCTGGCGGGCAGACGGAAGGCCCCAACACAAAATCCAATGACAGCGCGGATAAAAAAAAGGACCAAGGCGAGGATGGAGGCGACGATACCAGCGGCCAAAAATCTCGACAGGCGGTCATCAACCTCATCGGCATCGATGCCAAGCGCGTCTCGGACTTTTCACTCTACATGTTCCTGTTTCCCACGACCATCATCCAGCTGGTTATTTCCATCTGGTTCCTTATTGCCTTGCTCGGCTGGCTACCTCTCGCGCTCGGCGTCTTGTCCGTGACTGTCACGCTCCCCATCAACTTTATCTTTTCCAAGTTGACCCTGAGGACCGATGACAAGCTGATGAAAGTCCGGGACGAGAAGCTGGGGCTCGTGAGCGAGGCGCTAAATGGTATTCGCCAGGTCAAGTTCTCGGCCCTTGAGAGTGGGTGGGAAAAGCGGATCCTCAAAGTCCGAGAGAAGGAGCTGGCCACCCTCTGGCAACTCTTCAAGTACAACATTGTCGTGGACAGCCTCTGGAATATCCTGCCTTCTGCCCTGGCCTTGACGGCCTTGGGCTCGTACGCCTGGCTCCACGGCGGCCTTACCGCTTCCACTGCCTTTGTTAGCCTTGGGATTCTGGGGACGTTGGATTTTGCGGTTGCCGCCCTGCCAGGAATGATACGCTACGGCATCGACGCCTGGGTGTCGATCAAACGCATTGAAAAGTTCCTCGACGGCCCCGAGATCGAGAATATCAGAACCTTCTCTTCCGAGCGGACCGACATCGCCTTCGAGAATGCCTCCCTCAGCTGGCCGGTAGAAGATGAAGAGGACAAACAGGACGAATCAAACCAGTTTGTCCTTCGAAACGTCAATCTCCGCTTTCCTCCTAGGGAGCTTTCCGTGATTTCCGGAAAGACCGGTTCGGGCAAGAGTCTGCTGCTCGCAGCCATCCTCGGCGAGGCCGAACTTCTTTCTGGCGCTATTTACATGCCGCAGCCGCCATCCCTCGAGGAGCGTCAAGACCACAAGGCCCATCCCGAGAACTGGCTTTTATCATCAAGCGTAGCTTATGTCAGCCAGCAGCCATGGATCGAGAACGCAACACTTCGGGACAATATCCTGTTTGGTATGCCCTACGAGGAAGAACGATACGAGCAGACTATCGCCGCGTGTGCACTGAAGAAAGACATCGGGGCTTTATCAGACGGCGACAAAACGGAGCTCGGCATTAATGGCGTCAATCTTAGTGGCGGCCAGAAGTGGCGTGTTACTGTTGCTCGTGCCGTCTACTCAAGGGCGGGTATACTTGTTCTAGACGATATCTTTAGCGCTGTGGATGCCCACGTCAGCCGCCACATACTCGAACAGTGCATAGGCGGTAGCATCTGTAAGGGACGGACCGTTATTCTTGTGACGCACCACGTCGGCTTGGTTGAAAAGCATGCCCGCTTTATTGTGGAGCTGGCCGACGGCGGCGTCCAGTACTCTGGGCTCACTGAGGAACTCCGGGAGGAGAGGATTTTAGACCGAATAAAGAGCTTTGAGCCGCCAACCACCGAAGGGAGCGCGTCGAGCAGCCACACCGAGGTGGAACCTGATGGCGCGCCCCTCAAGAAACAAACGTCCAAAATCCCCGCCAAGTTTGTCGAGGACGAGACGCGTCAAAAGGGATCCATCAAGGCTCGCATCTACAAGGTTTATATCAAAAGAAGCGGTGGGTTCACGTATTGGGCGTTCTTGATGCTTGTCTACATCACGTATCAAGCCTCTCAGCTTGGTAGGGGTTCTCCGTCTCTGCTTGACAGCCCGTTCTCCCTTCTGCCCGGTTAGAACCATGGCTCACAACTCCCAGCACAGCCGTGGGTCATCAGACTCTGGACCGGCCGGGCTGAAGAGTCGGAAGTGCCCACTTTATTCCAGCAAACCCTCGCGCCGAGCATGCACTATCACCAATACAGTCTCGGAAGTTACTCGGGCAGCGACGAGGAAGCCCACAGCATCAAATACTGGCTCTCCCTTTACGCCGGCGCCTGCTTGGTAAGCGTTGTCTTTGGTATTGCTAGATTCATCTTCACCTTTCTTGCTGGTTACAAGGCAAGCAGGGTCATGTTTGAGAGAATTCTCTTCACAGTGCTGCGAGCGCCGCTTCGGTGGACCGATACGGTACCGGTCGGACGCATCCTCAACCGCCTGACGGCCGATTTCAACTCGATCGACAGCGATCTTGTGCACATGCTGGAGTGGTGCATCGCCAACTGGCTGAAGGTGGCTAGTATCTGCGCCGCCTCGCTGTTCGTCTCGCCGCTCATCGCCCCGGTTGCCGCCCTCTGTCTCGGGCTCTGCGTCTGGCTCGCCAAGGTGTATCTCATTGCCGCAAGACCAGCCAAGCGGCTCGACAGCACGCTCAAGTCGCCCATCTTTGACCTTTTCGGCTCGACCCTGATCGGTCTGACGACTATCCGCGCCTTCGACAGAGCGGGGCCGTACGTCCGAGCGATGCACGCCAAGGTTGAAGAGTACAGCACGGCCTCACTCACCCTGTATCTCTTCAACCGGTGGCTTTCCTGGAACATGAGTCTCGCAGGCATCACCTTCACCGCCGTGGTGACCATCTTCTTGCTAGCACGCCCAGGCATCGAGGCGGCCCTGGCGGGATTCGTCCTTAGCTTTACGCTCCAATTCTCTCAGGCGGTGTTGATGTCAGTCCGGGCTGCCTCGTTCGTCGAGCTTGAAATGAACGCGGTGGAACGTGTCATTGAGTACAGCGAGGTCGAGACGGAGAATCTCGGCGGTGAGAAGCCTCCGGCTGCCTGGCCGACGCAAGGGCGTCTCGAGGTCAATGACTTGGTGGTGGGCTATGCGCCGCATCTTCCGGCCGTACTCAAGGACGTATCGTTCCATATCAACCCTGCCGAGCGGGTGGGAGTGGTCGGACGCACCGGGGCGGGCAAATCGTCACTAACGCTAGCCCTCTTCCGCTTCGTCGAGCCGCGGTCGGGGAGCATTCACGTCGATGGCGTGGACATCTCCAAGATCAATCTTTCGGATCTCCGCTCACGGCTTGCCATTATCCCACAGGTAGTAATCTCTTTGCATTTAAATCGGGCGACTACTAACGCGACCTCAGGACCCTGTTCTCTTCTCTGGAACTATCCGCTCGAACCTCGATCCGTTTGACAATTACACCGACTCCGAGCTTCACGACTCGCTTCGGAGGGTGCATCTCGTTTCGGATTCGGAATCAAGCAACGGGACAGCCAACGGCGAAGCTTTTGGCGAGGCCAACAGTAAGGCCAACAGCGGCGCCGATGAAGCCTCGTCTTCGACGGCAGGCACCAGCACTCTAGCCTCCAACGGTCCTAAGAACGTCAATGTGTTTCTGGATCTTGGGTCACCCATCTCTGAGGGTGGCCAGAATTTGTCTCAGGGCCAGCGTCAACTGCTGTGCCTCGCAAGAGCCATTGTCTCACGTCCAAAGATCATGGTTCTGGATGAAGCCACCTCGGCAGTGGATATGGACACCGATGCCCTCATCCAGCGCTCGATACGCGAAGAATTTGGAGGGTCGACGCTATTGGTCATCGCCCACCGGCTGAGCACCATTGCCGACTTTGATAGAATCCTCGTGCTGAGCGACGGAGAGGTAGTGGAGTTTGGCACGCCCAGGCAGCTCTGGGAGGATGACGGCGTATTCAGAGGCATGTGCAATGAGAGCGGAGAAAAGGAAAAGCTGAGAGCGACAATCCTGGGGGAGACGGTTGCACAAGGCGGGACGGGTTCCGGTGGGCCATCTCTTTGGATTTCTCATTTTCCTGTTTGAACTTTGCAGTGTGAACAAGCTAGGAACATAGGAGGCGGTAATCGGCTTGGAACAACCCGGTTTAGGTGTAAGCAAGGCATATTCTGAGGACTTGCGTTTGTATCTTATCTCTAAAAGCCATTTCTTAGCTGGCTTCGGCTAGGTAGCTTCGAATCAAATCAACAAGCCGACCAAGCATCCCCGCTGTCTTCGTCTTGTTCCTTACACTGACCCCCTAACGACCTGAATCAGCTCGAAGTACGCACCATTGTGGCGGGTGTGGATCGCACCAGGCGACCATGCCTTTGTGGCCTTCTGAACGCGCCCGTTGATTTGCTACACAAAGTTTCCGCGTATGCTGTTTACGACCAGATATTCGGCAAGGCGGTTACTGATCTAGAAACAACCAAACACTTCTTCTGAGACACAGTCGCCACCCCAGGCTTCTTGGCTGGAGGGATTACGTTGCTGAGCTGCAGCATCTCCGGGATGAGGAGCATTCTGACTTTGCCCTAGTCGAGGCGCAATACAAGCGGCTCAAAGTCGCTCGGCTTAACGTTGACGATACCAAGGAATCGAGGTAAGCTGAAACTTTGACCGAGCAATCTCGCTGTGTCGACAATTCTGACATGATTGCATTATATCAGGAAGTTGTTCGGAGACAAACATCTCATTTTCTCCCGCGGCGACGAAGTGTATCTCTGGTATACAACGGAAGAATGTCTCTAGTCAGCGGGGGACCGGCGTACAGGGGGGCTAGTTTCAATCTTGCCCAGGTCTACGACCACGATCTCGAGGCATTGTTCGTGGAGCCGCTCCAGGTGACGCGGCTTACCGTCAGGTTGGTCTACAATGAGCTGTTAACCCTCGGTGATAAGCAAACAGCGCCCGAACATGCCTAAGCAGCAGCTTCTCGCCTTCAGCTCGCTTCTCTTCTGCGGGAAGAAACACTAGGCGAGGTACCGGCTCCAGCACCTCTCCTCGAGAAGCCTATACTGCCTATCAAGCATACGGACGGCAAGGTATTAATACTTCTGGCCGGCACTATATTCACTATCATTAATCAAGCAGGGCCGATTGCTCAGTTTCGTGATATAGTAAAGACGCTGGGTTTCACCATAGAGGGAGTGCACGATCTAAAGCTCTTCATCAGGTAGGCTAGACTCGGGTACCGCTATCTATCTCGCACAGTAGAGGAGATACCGGACCTAGGGGCCTAGAGTTTTGAAAACAAAAAAAAAAACAAAAAAAAAGGCAAAAGCCCAGTATATATCGGGCGTCTTATCTGATTGGCTGTAATTACCCTGCCCTGTCTTTTTTACTAGTTTGAGCTACCAACCCTATAACTTGCTCCCCCTCCCACGACCAGAGCCCATAGCCAGTGCAGCGTAACACACTTGCTCCCCGACCATCTTCTTAGCTTATATCGCCCCTTGGCTAATCGATGGTGCAATTACCAGTGGATGCTGGTGTAGTTGACCCAGCTGTCAGGCAAAAAGACGCGAAAGTAGACGCCCACCCGGGCCGTTCCGATGACGCGAAGAATCTTTAGCGATGGTGGGAGCAGGGCAGCGTAGAACGTTTTCAGGGTTGGGAAGACCTTTCACGGGGGCAGGAGAGCGCGGAGCCCGGATAAAGCCGTCGATGACGAGACTCTCCAGATTGGTGAACCGGCCGGATGACTGGGCCGCCGCGGTGTGCATGGTCCCTTCGCTGTCGTCCAAGTACCAACCGTGCTGCGTCTCGATGGTGAGGGTGCCGTAGGGTATCAGCGTGGTACCGGGAGAGAAGCGATATTATGTGGTTATAGAAAGGCCTGGACGCTAGCTCGAGGATGTAGTTGAAAGCTCTGCAGGCCGGAGAACCCCTTAGCTCCGATGAGAGACTCGATTCCAGATAACTCTAAACGTGTCCGATCGAGGTGAATATTGACAACGTGGGGGGAGTATAGGAGCGAGGTGGCTCATATCCGAGGCAACCGCTCCATGCAGTGTTAACGTCACCACTGGGGGGGTGTGGCCGCGGATAGCTGTCTGGATGCAAGGGCATTTTGTTTGCAGTCGATAAACTCAAGGCTTTTAAGTCGCGACCATGCTGGTGTGACGCTACCAAGCCACGCGCTGGCCTGCAAGACTATGTGCTCCAAACCTGGTATTAGAGCAAATGCGAGAAAGGTGATGCAAGCCTCGTTGCCGCAGTGCAACGTTCCATCCCGAGCTTTGCTGGCCAAGCTGACCGAATCAGTCGTGCCAAGGACGCGGGAAGCCTCCGAGATGATGCGAAGCATCTCTTCTTGTCTCATCAATGTGAGCAGCCTGGGGTCAAGGAAGGCGTGCCGGACCCATGCGGCAAGGTCTCGACGGCGGATGAGCGTATTGAAGAACTGGGGGCCAGGCGTCCCTCGAGGCTGCCGAAACGGCTAGGCTGTCCATCACGATCACCGTAACCGACGGCGAACTCGCGGTACAGGACCGGGAGGGCGACGTCTCGAAGGCGTCGCGAGACGAGGCACAGGTTGTAGAGTGTCGTAGTCGCCGGACGGTAGTACTCCCTGGGCGGGTATAACGGATGGGGTGGGTAAACGCCTGCCTCCCCTGGTGTGGGGCCAAAAGCTGACACGAAGTTCACCTGGACGATGGCGCATAGAATCTCATTTGGGAGTTCTAGCAAGAAGCTGCGGGGGTTTTTGGTTGTCGAACATGCCAGAAGGAGATGGACAAATTGCGCAGAGTGGCGAGAAAATGGAGAGTTGTGGGCGATGGAGGCGATCCCTTGACGGTAGACAGTTTGCTTACTATCTACAGAACAAGGCAATATCTCACCCGTCTGCGCAGCCTCTGAGCAGACCTTCAGGTGCCGTCCCCCTTGGGTGCCTGCGTGCCTCTACCATCCCAGCGAGGGGAGGGGGTATATCACTCTAGGATTCAGTGTTCGCGCTGCGTGCTGCGTGCTGCGCGTGTGTGGCACGGCAGCTCTAGAAGCAGCTCTCTTGGGTGTGCTACTTTGCAGTTCCGTCGCAGAGACCTATCCACCGCTCGTCGCGTATGCACGTGCCGCCGCCGCCTTTACGCCGCCTTTGACCAACCAGAAGGTCGTCGAAATCCAACGTTTGGTCACCAAAACCAAGCCGAAACAAGCAGTTTAGATCGCCTTCGCAAATCCAAAGTAATCTCCAATTGCGCACATGTCTTCTACCGCCAACCGACCAATAGGATGGATTCATCTAGGCTGGACTTCGGTTACCCTGGAAAACCGCGGGCCTCGGTCCTCTAAGCGACTTGGAGGACGACGATGCGTGGGTCTTGTTTCTGGGCGCCGTGCCTGTGCGAACCGGAATAGAAGAGGCGGAGCCGAAGATGGAGAGAACGTGAAAGATGCGGATAAGATCGAGAAGAAGCTGTAGCGGTAGGACAGTCTTCGTGTTATCTCAGAAGACGGCGTCTGCTTGGATGCTGGCAGAGAGATACCACAGCCCATCTTTCTAGTCTTGGTTAACAATGGAACTCACCGCATGCCTGTTTTTTGAACAAGCCGCGGTTGAACCCTCGTTCAGTTCAGTGTGATTACCGGTTAAAGTGCAGTTAAGAAGCAAGAGTGAAGAGAGTGTTTATGTTGCTTCCAGTCTTACCCTATGGGACATTAGTTGATTGGGAAGAAGAATAGGTCCCAGTTAACCCCCTATCCCTCCACGATCTCCCCAAGCCAGTCTCGAAGCGCTGCTATTGCCTATTTGCAGCAGCACTCGAGAGTGAGTATGCCACACGTTGAACGCCCCTGTCACCTTGTTTTGCACCACAGCTCACTGAATCTCGATGATTCCCGAGAGAGCTTATCAAGGTTTAGCCCTGTGAACCTTGATATGCGCCAATTGAGTCGTATCGAGCCACAATGGCCAGGAAGGTTACGCTAGCGAGCGCCTACGGATCATCATTCAGAAGTCATGGAATGACAGGAACTTCGGTCCCTGGAGGACCTCAGCATCAGATAGCTCGTGAGACCCAGAATTGTATCTCGAAGGGCAAGGACTCCCACAAGCTCCTTGTGGTTGCCCCTTGCCACAACTATCTCAGATATAACTTTTGACAAAATGCAACCCTAGGTGCATGTTTTCCTCTCTCTAGCACGAGGAATTGTGGCACGCAGACCACCCGAAGATGGAATGGCGGAAAGGGATCTCCACAATTTAGTGGTCAATGTCTTTCACTTGGTGCAAGGAGGTGACCATAGGAAAAAAAAAATGTACACCTACATCGCGGCAGGAACCTCACACTCGATGATTCCTTCCACCCCGCTCTCCGGATTCCACACCTTCATAACTCTCAGCCCACATTTATCTTCAAGCAGAGCCCGCCACTCCTCCTCGGTCCTCTCCGTCGCCCCAAATACCACCATCATGTACATATCCAGATACGTCACCTCCCAGCTCACCCCAACGGCAGGAATCACATGCTCGTTAATCAGCAGGTGGCTGTACCCGGGCTTCATAGCCTCCCTGATCTGCCCTACAATCTCGACGCATCGCTCATCCGGCCAATCATGCAGGATATGATGTAGATAATACGTCCTCGCCCCTTTCACGGGCTGTTCCGTAAAGAAGTCGTGCCCCATCGCCTCGATGCCCGCGCTCTGTAGTGCCTCCCTCGGCGCTGCTCCTATCACGGCCGGGGTATCTTGCAGCACCAAGTGGCCTTGTACGTCCGGGAATGCTTGCTTGAACTTGAGCAGATCATGACCCATATTTCCCCCGACATCCACCAGCAGCACGCTCGAGGCATCATAACCGTCGAGAAGCAGCTCTCGCACGGGGTAGATCTCGGAGGAAAACCAGGAGGGTCGCCCGAGACGGTACCCACCCATAAGGTGGTTGAATTGAGCGTGAAGAGCGGGGCGTGCAGCAATGTATTCGAACATGGAGGAGGAAGTTTTGTGACCAAAGCTGAAAGGGTTGTCGGTGGCGTTGGAAGGTGCCGAGTAGGAATTATTGGCGAGCCAGGTGTGAAAGTGGAGCATTGGCAGGATGGCGATATCCCGGCTATTGCCGGGGCGG